>Ga0137372_10001051_pt1 | contig 26536 bp, 29 predicted proteins | sample SagtaG_6_FD_104911 | JGI IMG/M metagenome (GOLD analysis project Ga0137372, IMG submission 104911) | Vadose zone soil microbial communities from Sagehorn Ranch, Mendocino, California, USA - Sage1_R_60_16 metaG | ecosystem: Environmental > Terrestrial > Soil > Vadose zone | place: USA...
CTTGATCACTGCAGTGCTAACCTTCTTCATTGCCGGTCTCCTTTATCTCTTGTGCTTCAAAGCACGTCGATAACTTGGGAGCGTACAGCATCCCGTCGGAGACCGGCCTTCTCATCCCATCTGTTTACGTCAGCGAGCAGAGGCTGGAAGCGAGGGAATGGCACCGAATCAGCTTAGCCGCTTCTCTTAACGGTTCTTTGAACTCCGTTTCGCGCGTATTTCTTTGCGTAACTTCGGTTCATCCCGCACGAGAATCCATCCTGTGCCAGCGCATTGGGGGCAATTGTAATCTCTACCCGAGCACCACGGGCATTCCTCCCAGTCACTGTGTGATCCAGCCTGCAGAAAGCCGGAAAACAGCGCCAAGACCCATCCCCAAGACCCATAAAAAATGTCCTTCGCGGGGGTAGAGGGGATGGGAGTAGAACACAACCCAGCAGAAAGGAATCATCAGAAGCAAGATGATCCTCAGATAGCTACCGCCTGTTGATAGCCCATGGCAGCCAGGGTCAGGATCACGAGAAAGAGAGGGTTAATCAAGCCACTGATTACAAGAGCGAGGTACTCAACTTTCATGTAGTGGAACGGCCAGTCGGATTGGAAGGGGTGGAACGCCAACGGGCACCCAAGTCGAAAAGACAGCGGCCCGGAAGCCGCTAATCAGCCCCCCGCCCGATGCCCGATCCACTAACGCAACAACAGCAAAACTGGCTGCATAAATCACCATGCCGATCCAGAACAGTGTCTTCTTGCGGCCCATTGTGTTCGTGCATGGCGTGCTTCCACGCTGTGATTCTATATTGTTGCTTAACGAACTTGCGCCCCGCTTCTCAGTTCGAGTCAATTGACGAAAAATCGCTCAATATCACTCCGTCGAAAATCCCCGGCTCGTTTAGATCGCGTTCGTGGCCGTAACTTGGTTTAGGGGTGTGATGGTGACCTGGTATCCGAGCTTGCGAAGTGCGCGTACGAGCATTTGCGCACGTTGCTTTTTGGCCCTGGGATCAGCTTCGCAGTCTCGTTCGATGAATCGCACGCCCTCATGCAAGATCTTCCAAACCAAGCGGCAAAGACGATGGGCAATGGCCCAGATGGCGGACTGATAGCCCAATCGCGGCAGCAGACGCCGGAACACACGCCCTGAAAGTAACTGCCTTTCTTCATGACAGCGGCATGCGCTGCTTGGTTCAGTACTCGCCGCAGATATTTATTGCCCTTCGCCGAGCGACTGCTGCGGTTCTGCTCCGCACTTTCCTCCTTACCGGGACAGGTTCCCACCCAAGACGTGAGCTCCGCTGCCGAAGGAAACGTACTCGCCTGGGCCCCTACTTCGGCGATGATCTGCTGCGCCGAATCCGCTCCCAACCCAGGCACTTCTGCCAGTCGGATTACCGCGTCTTGATGTGCCTTCATGGCCTGCGCGATCATGCCGTTGAGTTGGGCCATTTGCTGATCGATCAACTGCAGCCGCTGTAGTTGTAAGCTCAGCATTTCGCGGTGCATTGGCTGCACTCTTCCGGTCAAAGCGTCCACCAGTTGCTCTTCCGTGCACTGCAATCGCTCATCTCCCAGTTCCGCCAACTTCTTGGGGTCGGTCTCGCCTTGCGCCAAAGCCTGCAGAATGCGCAACCCGCTGGCACCCAGCAGATTGCTTACGACAATCGATAGCTTGATTCGCATCTCTTCCAGCAGACACTCCATCTGGTTCTGCAGGCGCACTCGATCACGGGTGAGCTGCAGCTTCATGCGGGTCATGCTGCGCCAAATACGCTGTTCCCCGTTGGGCACAAAACTCAAAATCAACTCGTTGGCGATCTGTCGGCGCACCAAGCGTTCGGCATCCTTGAAGTCATGCTTCCGACCCCGCGGAGCGCGGTTGGAGAACGCCTGCGCCAAGTGCAAACGCATATGGGGTTCCAGTTCCAACCACACTGACCGCCAGTACTGTGCGGTCGATTCCATCACTGCTTCTTCTACTCCCTGTCCCTGTAACCAGATCAGTAGTTGGTGCAACTGGCTCGGCATGGTGGCAAACCGCCGCCGTGTCGGTTTCTCTTCCGGCGCACTCCCATCGACGATCACGACCATCAACACTTTCTTGTGTACGTCAATTCCCGCGATCTTCATCGCTTCCTCCTGGCGTGGAAGCGGCAGAACGCACGCGAAAAGGTTACACACCGTCATGTGCTACCACCCGTACTACCTCCTGAGTGGCGCGACACAGATTGGTTCAAAACGCGCGTTCCTGATCAAACTCAAAAACGGCCTCACTTCATCCAGAGTGCAAACGACCTTTGCCGTCCACGCTGGATTGATCGTACGCGCACTGACTCGACCCAATTTTCATCCCAATGGGTGGGCCGAAGGCCCATAGCTAACTCCGTCCCACTCACCGGGCAATCTTGCTCAATCACCAGCACGTGCCGATTTTCCTGATGTGAAGGTCTAGCAATTTGTGGGCGGCGGTAAACTATAGCGCGATATATACAGTACATTTTTCTACAAACCCAAGCTGTGAGATGGACAGAGCCGTAGAGCCGTTCCCGCCTCGCCAATAGTTGGTACTTTAGCCGAGCAGAAAAGGCTGATCCCCCGCGGTCAGCCCTTTGCCCACTAACTTCTTGGTAGCAGTTTGGTAGCAACAGTTTTGGTAGCAATTTGGTAGCAAGATAGGGCGATTTTTGCCTGTTTTGCCGACTCGACCAGTTCATAAGTACTGCACCGGCAATGGCTTACGATTTTTGTTATTCCATGGCATGGAAGAGGTCGTCGGTTCGATCCCGACCAGGTCCACCAATGCCTTCCAAATCACGGTCGAGGCCGTGTGCCTTTCGCGATTTCCGGGACGGATGACCCCTATGCGGCGCGGTCTTTAACGTCCGCTGAAGTTACGGATTTGGCGCAGTGGGCGCAACAGAAAAAGCGGCCGCCAACCTCCACGCCGTGGCCAATCACTCTGCAGTTGCAATGCTCACAAACGGGCGCAATCGCCTGAATCGCGCATTCGAAGCTGTCGAAGGTATGCCGCGCTCCGGCGGCCACCAACTCGAACGACTTGTCATATTCGTTGCCGCAAACTTCGCATTTCGCCATTTTCGCACCTCACTCCAACGATTCTTTCTCACGGATGATGAATACGTGACATTAGAAGCCTGACTTCAGGCGAACGATGCCAGCTGATCGAATCTAAATTTGCAATCGCTGGGTCAGGGGTGGTCTGATTGAATCACTCGGAGTTCTAAGAGCTTGCCGCGGCGTGGAGCAGGTGCCAAGCGAGAAGGCGGTGGTGCCGGAGGCAGTTTTGCACCTCGTGCCATCGGACCCCGCGCATAGAATTCAGCAGCCTCGAACTTCGCGTCCATCAGCGGATCGTTTCCGGCTAGCGTACGCGCTGAGAACCGCTGGATGCGCGCGAGAGCTCGGTCAACAACCTGCCCAAGTTCAGCCGCATTTTCCGTGATGCGTCCTTCCGCCAATCGCCTTTTCGCTTTTGCAGAAGAGAACCACGTGGGGTTTCGATTGAGTTCTTCAGGCTCGCCGAGCCGGAACACTTCGCAGAGGTGCGCATGGACCGAGTTCTCAGGTTCGCCAGTCCCATGCTTCCGCAGTTTGCGGAGGGTATATCGAGTGAATGCGGTTTCCTCTATACGGCCGTGAACTCCTGCCTCTTCGTAGGCCTCAATCGCCGCGGACTGAGCATGGGTCAGCCCTGTCTGTATGCCGCCCTTGGGAAATGTCCATCGATTGCGGCGTGTGCGCACCAGAAGAAATTCGATACCCGTGCTGAGAATCCGGAAGCAAACGGCGGCGACCTGCCGGCGTTCTGGAGCTTTAGCGGTCTGCAGTGACTTCGTCGTGAGCGGCTGCGAACGTCGCACCAATTCCAGCTTTACGGAACGCATGAGATGAGGGTGCACGACTACACACCCGACAACTAGAGCCAAACTTGATTCGCTCTAGCTGATCCGCCTAGCCATAGTTGGGGCGCACCGTTACGGGATTCCATCTGTTCGCTCCGAATCTTTCTTCATACTTGCCGTCACAGCACTTCCATCGGAGCATCGTGAATTAAGAAGTTTTGGGAATCTCCTTTGGAAACCGTGTATTGCCTTCGATGCAACCGCGAACTGGAGCAAGGAAACAAGGCGGTATCGGTGTACATGTTTGCCCAGACGGTGGGAATACGTCCACGCCAAAAATCCGCCGCGAAGCGAATCTGCTTTTGCCCTCAGTGTGCGGTCTCGCTCGCGATGGGCCCTCCGCCGGAAGGGTCTCTCAACCTTGCTGCCTGGGAGATGATTCGCGAACTGGTCAGTTCCGATCCTGCGCTGAATGAAGCTGCCTGGGAGGCCCTGCAGGACTTTTCGCGCGTGCTTTCCGGCAATGGCACCGACGGCGCGACACGTCACAGCGCTGGAGGATACTTGGAATTCTGATGCGATCTCTTCACCGCGGCGGTTTCAATCTTCTTAATCTTCAAAGTTCTTAACAAAGGCTAGGTCTTACTCAATGGCGGCTTCAGCAGTGCAGCAGAAACGGATCGGTCTCGCTTACTGGATGGACGAAGTATTAAACCAAGTGGAGATGGTCGCGGACGGATTGCGGTCTGACCCCGTTCACGATCTGCGTACAGCTTTACGCCGCTGCCGGTCTTTAGCTGATGGCCTCATGGTGCTCGATGCTGATCCCGCCTGGAAGAAGATGAGGAAAGCGGGCAAGCAGCTTTTTGGCAGCCTCGGCGAGTTGCGAGATAGCCACGTGCTCCGAGAGTGGATCGAGAAACTTGCGCCTGAAGGCGATCCGGCCGCGCGAGTGTTACGAGACTTCCTGAACCGGCGAGAACAGGAGCTTCAAATCGCGGCAGTTGCTGCGCTACAGGAATTCGACCGCGCGAAGTGGAACAACTGGGCGCATCAATTGCCATCTCGGGCCGCCCGCATTCCGCTCGACAGCCCTGTTTTTGCCCAACTCGCACTGGAACGCTGGTACCAGGCACGTGCGCTCCATTGCCGGGCGTTGCGCAATCGGACCAAAGTGGCGTTTCACGATCTGCGCATTGGAATTAAACGATTTCGCTATACCGTAGAAAATTTTCTGCCCAGTCTCCACGACCGATGGAGCGCGGATCTGAAAGAACTGCAAGATGCGCTCGGCGACGTGCACGACCTGGATGTCCTCTGGCATACAGCTCTCACAATCAAAGTATTTCCAGACTCCGCATCGCAGCTGGCGTGGCGGTCTCGCGTGCAAGAGGAACGCCAGCGGTGCCTGGAAAAATATCGGGGGAAAATGGTTGGTACGGATTCGCTGTGGAAAGTCTGGCGCGCCGGATTACCCAAGCCTGAGCACCTTCGAACCATCGGATTCCGCCGGTTGGAGATTTGGGCCGCGTTCCTCGATCCCAACGTCCGACACTCGGGGCACGTTGCCGATCTCGCCACGCAGCTTTTTGATGGAGTGGCGGATCGAGTGCCGGATGACAAGCGCGAGAGTTGGCGGGAAATTCTGCGGGCTGCAGCGGCGATGCATGATGTCGGCTACGCAAAAACCAACCGCGGGCATCACAAGGCATCGGCTCGCATGATCCGCAAGCTGAGTGCGCCCTTGGGTTGGACGGCGGATGAGATTCGTACTGTATCTTTGGTCGCGCGCTACCATCGCGGCGCTCTGCCGAGCGAAACCCAAAAGACCTTCTCAGATCTTCCACAATCAAAGCGGTGGACCGTGCAATTCCTGGGCGGCATTTTGCGATTTGCCTGCGCATGCGACACGCAGCAGGACGCGAAGATTCGACGAATAGATGTGGAGTCTTCAACTCCTGTACTGACAGTACGCGCCGAAGGATACGCTCAGGCCACACCGCTTGCCGAGCATCTGGCTGCCGCGCGCTATCTGCTTGAGCTTGCCGACCGCCGCCCGGTATTCATATTGCCCGCTGACCCTCAGGCGGCGTGATCAGAGCAAAACTCTAGAAGTCGTTATTCGTTGCGCGAGGTTGCGGGTGGAGACGGTTTACGCGGCGTCGTCTTCGATCTTGATACGTAACGACTTCAGGAACTTCAGGTCTTGTTCGCTTACTTTGAGGTCGGGGTTGCTGGCGAGCGTGGTAACCATGGAAGTTTTGTCGGTCGATTTTTCGCCGGGTCGGCTGACTCCAATAGTGGCTTCAAGAACAAGAAAAATGTCATAACCGCCGTCTTTGATCCGGGTAACAACATCGGCAATCTGCTCCGAGTCAGCTAAAGACTCGTTGATTGCCTCGCCTAATTCTTTCATCAGCTGCTTGAGTTGTTGGTCCACGAATCCCCCGGTCTCAATCCTTAGATGCCGAACCGTGGTAATGGCATCACCTTCTAGGCCGTATTCTAAACCCGAAGGTTGGTAAAATCGAGAGCAATGGGAAATACTTCAACGGCCCAGAAAGTTGGCGTCGCGGCCAGGATTGCCGGCCAGCAAGTAAAACGTAGCCGGGCTTACGGAGCTCTGCTGAGCGGCGCCAGGGCGACCCTGGGACACTTCGGTGCGGTGCTGCATCAGCTCTGGCTGGAAGTAACCGGCTTTGTTTTTCTGGTGTTTGCGAGCATTGGTGGGGTGGCCCTGTTCCGCGAGTACACCGCCTACCATGCGGGCAAAGGAACGAACGGCCGAGTGGCTGCTGCGGCGGGGTTCAGCTTGGTATTTGCCTGGTTCGGCGTGAGTTCGTTTTGGAGAGCGCGCCGCAAAAGCAACAGATAGCTTTCACATGCCAAATCGGGCCAAAGACCGCGGCTCCTCAGCCGATCCACAAACTTCTTCTCACATTCCTGTTCAGGAGCTCTATACCGATTCTAATCTTGCGGATTGGGATTACGACCAGCAAGCGGGCTACCCCGGCGATCCCCTGTACACCCGCGGCGTTCAGCCCACCATGTATCGTGGCCGGCTCTGGACTATGCGCCAGTATGCCGGAATGGGCGACGCTGAGGAATCCAATAAGCGATACAAGTACTTGCTGGCCCATGGGATAACGGGACTCTCCGTGGCTTTCGACTTGCCAACCCAAATTGGCCTCGATTCCGATCATGCTTTGTCTGCTGCCGAGGTCGGAAAAGCAGGCGTAGCAATTGACTCCATCGAAGATATGGAGCGCCTGTTCGATGGCATTGACCTTACAAAGATCTCAACATCCATGACCATCAATGCCACGGCGCCAATCTTGCTGGCGCTGTATGTTGCTGTCGCCCGCCGGCAACATGCCAATGTGAAAAAGCTTTCCGGCACCGTGCAGAATGATGTTCTGAAGGAATACATTTCGCGCGGGACCTATATTTATCCCGTGGACCGCGCCATGCGCCTGGTGACCGACTTGTTCGCGTGGGCGAATGAAAACGTGCCCGAGTGGAACACGATCTCGGTCTCTGGATATCACATGCGCGAGGCGGGTTCGACCGCGGTCCAGGAAGTCGCCTTCACGCTCGGGAACGGCATTGCATACGTGCAGGCGGCGATTGATGCCGGTCTTGATGTGGACGTATTCGCTCCGCGCATTTCGTTTTTCTTCAATGCGCACAGCAATTTTCTCGAGGAGGTTGCGAAGTTTCGTGCGGCACGGCGTATATGGGCACGCATTATGCGGGAGCAATTTGGAGCCAAGAACCCGCGTTCTTGGATGCTCCGCTTTCACACTCAGACGGCCGGCTCCACACTCACGGCTCAACAGCCGGAGAACAACATCGTGCGCACAGCGATTCAGGCGATGGCTGCCGTGTTGGGTGGCACGCAGTCACTGCATACGAATTCCTTTGACGAGGCGCTGTCATTGCCGACTGAGCAGGCGGCCAGGATCGCTCTGAGGACGCAGCAAATCGTCGCTTTTGAGTCAGGCGCTCCCAACACGATTGATCCATTTGCGGGTTCGTACTTCATCGAGTCGCTCACGGATGAGATAGAGAAGCGGGCGGCGGAATATTTGGAGAAAATTGAAGGCCTTGGCGGGATGCTAAAAGCCATCGAGCGCGGATTTGTACAGCAGGAGATCCAGAATGCTGCCTACGAATATCAGAAGGCAGTTGAGACGGGCGATGCCACAGTTGTCGGCGTGAATCGTTTCGCTCAGGAGAGTGAAAGGCAGGTCCCCATCCAGCGGATTGACGAATCTCTTGAGCGAAGGCAGATCGAACGCTTGCGGACATTGCGTGCAAAACGTGACGCTGCGAAATGGAAGCAGGCCATTGACGCGGTTCGCAGCGCTGCGAACTCAGGCGAAAATGTAATGCCGAGAATACTGGCTGCTGTCGAGGCCTGTGCCACGGTCGGTGAGATTTCTGACGCAATGAGAGGCGTGTTCGGAGAGTATCAAGAGGCAGTAGTGATTTAGAGATTCTCTGCGCCCTCTGCAGTTAAAACATTTGCCGCAATAGTTAGCATTCGTTATTCGCCTGCTATTTTGTAATCGCAGGCTTCACGGCAGGGTGGACAATAGAAAAGGCCATCCTGGCAGAGCCGCACATCTAACTGGCTCTGGCAAAAGCAGCAAAACTTTTCGCAGTGGCACTTCTCTTCCGTCATCTCGCACTGCGTGCAGACGTACTTTTTCCCGGTTGCGGCGGAGCTCATGGAAAAACTCTACTTGACCCCGGGCCAGCCTAAAAGTGCCGGAGGTGAATGGCCGTCTGGCCACGAGACTAGCGGCTGCTTTTATGGATCAAGGCCGAGAGTCAAAAGCTTTATCCGCAGAGGTCGCGGAGAGTTCGCCGGGATAGCAGAGAAGGCAGTGCAGCTGGTCAAGTGATAAAATGGAAAGATTGCATGCAGTCGAAATCTTCATCTGTAGCGGTCGTCGAGCCTCCTAAAACCGCTTCTCCCAAAGTTGGATTCGTGAGCCTGGGCTGCCCCAAAAACTTGGTGGACAGCGAGGTCATGATGGGCATGCTCTCCCAAGCCGGGGCCGAACTTGTGCCGCGCGCGGAAGATGCTGATGTCATTGTGGTAAATACCTGCTCGTTCATCGAGAGTGCCCAGCAGGAATCGGTAAATGCCATCCTCGAGATGGCCCGGCACAAGCTTGGGCGGACAAAGAAGTTGGTTGTCGCCGGGTGCCTGGTCGAGCGCTACCGAGACGAAATTCGCAGGAACATTCCGGAAGTCGATGCGGTCGTCGGCACCGGCGAACTCGAGAAGATTCTGGGTGCGGTGGGAATCGAATCAGCTGCTCCGACCGATTCGCCATTCCGGATATTGACGTCGCGTGCTGAGGGCGACGCTCGCGCTGCGAACGGCCGCTTCTCGCGCGAAAGTTGGGATGGAGCCATCGCCGATCTGCCGAATTATCTCTACGACGAGGCTACGCCGCGGATACTAGCTACGCCGCGCTCGACTGCTTATATCAAAGTCGCAGAAGGATGCGATCATCCCTGCAGTTTCTGCATCATTCCGCAGCTTCGAGGGAAGTTCAGGTCTCGACGCTTTGAGTCGGTTGTTGCTGAGGCAGAACGCTTGGCGCGCTCAGGCGTTCGTGAGATCACGCTGATCGGCCAGGACACGACCTGCTACGGCGAAGATTTCGGTTTGCAAGACGGTTTGGCGTTGCTGCTCGAAAAGCTAGCAGCGATTGAAGATCTGCGGTGGGTGCGGTTCCTATACGCCTACCCGAACAAGATCACGACGCGTCTGCTGGAGACAATCGCCAAACACGACAGGATTTGTTCCTACGTGGATGTTCCGTTGCAGCATGCCTCTGCGGGGACCCTCAAGCGCATGAAGCGTGGTGGGAATGCCGATATTTTCTTGCGGACGATTGAGAAGATGCGCCGCACGATTCCCGATGTAACCCTGCGAACGTCTTTCATTGTCGGCTTCCCCGGCGAATCGGAGAAGGAATTCAATGAGCTGTGCGAGTTTGTGAAGGCCACCGAGTTTGACTGGATAGGCAGCTTCGCCTACTCAGACCAGGAAGGCGCCACGGCTTTTGCGCTAGATGAAAAACTCTCGCCGCGCGAAATCGAGCGGCGGCGCAAGCACCTGATGCAGATTCAGCAGGCCATCAGCCGCCGCAAGAAAAAGGCGCTCCGAGGAAAAGAATTCGACGTCCTGCTCGAAGGCCCGTCCGAAGAGACGGACATGCTGCTCGAAGGCCGCACCGCCATGCACGCACCTGAAATCGACGGCAAACTCTACGTTTCCGACGTTCGCGATGGCCTGGATCCAGTTCCAGGAGAGTTCTATCGCTGCCAGATCACAGAAACGCACGACTACGATCTGGTTGCACGGATTATGTAGAGCTTACGGCAGTTCGGTGCAGTCATTGCGCGTGGACTTGTCCAACGTTTGGGTCTTGCCGTTCTCGATGCGGTCTTTCAAGAATTTTGTCAGCTTTTGGGCGACCGTGGTATCGGCATCACCTCCGTAGAAACTTCCGAATTGGCGGCCGAAGCTGCTCGATAGAATGATGTTCTGGTCCCCAGAGGGCCGCGTGATTGTCAGATTCAACATGTCTCCCAGGACCGGGACCACCGCGCTGCCACGTGGCTCGTGATGGCGAATCTGAGCCAGTCTGGGGTTGTCCAGGATCGTCAGAAGTTGCGCGCGCTCCTCAGAATTCAACACGCCCACTGTAATCCTGCTGTTCACCGGTTTTCCCATTTTCTGATAGCGATCTTCGAACCGATATCGGCCACTGTCTGCGATGAGTGTGCAGAATTGCCGTGCGTCGCTGCTCTTTACTGCGAACGAATATGCCCGGAGTAAGGGCCTAACGGGAACGGGTTTCGTCGGGGCGATCGGTGCGAGCGGAGGAACTTTCAGTACAGACTTCGCCGCCCAATCGCTTGGCGTAAACGACCGCGATGGGGCGGGAAACGGATCGCGCTTCTTGAGCACGATCTCCTTGGGTGGAAGGCAGTTCTGTTTGCCTTCTTCTTCGGAGAATTCTTTGTGGGGTAATTTATGAAGATCGTCGAGCCAACTGATAAGTGCTTCGAGGGAACGTTTGAATGGTTGTTCACTCTCGATGCTTTGAAAGAAGAGGTCCTGCCAATAATCATGCCGACGAATGGTGAGCTGAAGCCTCTCCGTTCGGCTGCGGACGATCGGCTCTTCGACTTGCTCCTGTGACAGCACCTCCAGCGGTGGCCCTTCCAAAATGCGCTGAACCTTCGATACGTCCTCGGGACCGGTCACTCCTTCAAAAACTTTAATGTCGCCTCCCCGCGCGAATTCAAGATGGAATGCACCAGTCGTCTGCAGCAAAGCGCAAGAATAATCATCGAAAGTCTCGTGCGAAATCCGCAGCAAGAAGGGGTAGGGATGTGAGTCAGTTTGAGCGAACCCAAGCACGGCAACACTGACTATGAATAACAACAGCTTCACAGTACAAAGTTAAGCATGAGACCTGAGGAACTGGCCAGCGGTTTAGAAGTCATCCAGACTAAGAATTACGCAGCTTTCTTCAGTACCAGCGCCGAGTTCTTCGAGCCAAAACCGACGCAGTTGCAAAGCGCGTGTTCGATGCTGGCTCGGCGGCCGATGTCGGGAACATAGTCCAAGTCACAGTCAGGGTCCGGTTGATCCAGGTTTATGGTCGGCGGAACCTTGCCATGTTCCATCGCGATCAAAGTTGCTGCGACGCTTGCGGCGCCACAAGCGCCTTGAGCGTGGCCGATCTGCGACTTGAGTCCGGACATCGGAATCTTGTAAGCATGATCACCAAGAGCGAGCTTCAACGCGCGGGATTCAACCCGGTCATTCATCTCCGTGGAAGTGCCGTGCAAGCTTACGTATTGAATGTCCTGCGGCGCAATTCGTGATTCTTCGAGTGCCAACGTAATCGCACGCGCGGGTTCGTCAGGTGAGTCACTCATGCGCACACGATGAAATGCCTCGCACGTGGAAGCATAGCCGGTGATCTCGGCATAGATCCTTGCTCCTCGTGCTTTGGCATGTTCGTACTCCTCGAGGACGAACATCCATGAGCCCTCGGCGAGAACGAAACCGTCGCGATCGGCAGAAAACGGTCGCGAGGCCCTTTCGGGCTGGTCGTTCCACGATTGCGTGAGCGCGCGGATCATGGTGTAACCCTTCACAATCCCTTCCGTGATCGGCGAATCAACGCCCCCCGCCACGAAAACCGGCTGCACACCGGCCTGAATGTGCTGATAAGCGTAGCCCAGAGCATCGGTTGAAGAGGTGCAGCCCGCGGTAACGACGTGGCTGTATCCGCGGAAGCCAAAGCGCATACTGATTTCGCTGGGAATCGTTCCCATGGTTCCGCTCGGAATACAAAACAGGCTGACCTGTTTTTCCTTGCCGCTGTGCCACAGGCGGTACATTTGCTCGGAAAATTCCTGCGCTCCGCCGCCTGTGCCGAGGATGATTCCAATCTCGCGCTTCTGGTCAACCGACATGGAAGCCAGATCGAGACCGGAGTCGGTCACGGCTTCGGTGGTCGCGGCCAGGCACAATGGAACAACCCGTGATACATGTTTGCGCTCGCGTGCGTCAACCCAGGCAAGCTCGTCGAACTCCGGGATTTCGCCGCCGATGTGTACAAGCAGGTGTGAGGAATCAAACCGCGAGATCCGTTTCACGCCGGATTTGCCAGCCAGCACCGCGCGGCAAAAAGCTTCCTTGCCGATTCCGTTCGGGCTGACGGCGCCCATTCCTGTGATAACGACGCGTGGGAGCATAGGTAGTTTGGGTTGCTGATACAAGCGTAGAGCTGACAGCCGAGAGCTAACAGCTGATAATCATACAGATGCCGCTTGGATTGTACATTTCCGTTCCTTTTTGCCGAACCAAGTGCACCTACTGCAACTTCGCGTCGGATGTCTTCTCGCGAGCGATATTCGAAAAGTATGTGGCCCGCTTGTGTGACGAAATCGCGAGCGCTGAGCACACCGCGTCACAAATAGACGGCCGCTTCGATCGAGCCGTTGACTCCATCTATTTCGGGGGCGGCACTCCAACTATGTTGGATGTAGCACAGCTGGAACGTGTCTTTGTCACTATTCGGCAAAATTTCGACGTGCAGCCGGAGGCCGAGATTACGGTGGAATGCGCGCCCGGCACGCTTTCTGAAGACATGATGGCGGCCTTAGTGCGATGCGGAGTCAGTCGCGTCAGCCTGGGCGTGCAATCATTTGTGGATCACGAAGCCGCATCAGTCGGGCGCCTTCACAAGCGCGACGTTGTGCTGGATGACAGTGCACGGCTTCGTTCCGCCGGGATTTCAAATATCAATGTTGATCTCATTGCCGGCCTGCCACATCAAACGCGAGAGAGTTGGCAGCAATCGCTGGATGAACTGATCGGCTGCGGAGTTCCGCATGCGAGCGTTTACATGCTAGAAGTGGATGAAGATTCCCGCCTCGGCCGTGAACTTATTGCCGGTGGGCAAAAGTATCACGCCCATTTCGTCCCGGACGAAGATCTCATTGCGGACTTTTACGAGCTTGCCTGCGATCGCCTCAATGCCGCGGGAGTTCAGCAATATGAAATCTCGAATTTTGCTCAGGCGGGTTTCGAGTCGAAGCATAACTTGAAATATTGGACGCGGCAGCCGTATCTTGGCTTCGGCGTGGATGCACACTCCATGCTGCTAGTTACCGATACCAGTTCTGCGGTGCGGTTCTCGAATCCAGACTCGCTGGAAAAATACGTGGCTGGAGAGGCAAAGATGAGATATCTTGTTGACCTTGAATTTGCATTGCAGGAGGCGTTCTTTCTGGGGCTGAGGATGAATCGTGGCGTTTCACTGAGTGAACTGGCACACAGTTTCGGCAAGAGCGCGGTTGCGAGCTATGACGAAAGCATCTCTGAGCTGGTCGCTGCCGATCTGCTCATTCCCGATCCCGATGTCATCCGCCTAACGCCAAGAGGGCGACTGCTGTCGAATGAAGTTTTCGAGCGGTTTGTTTCTGTGAATTCCGCGCTATAATCCTGCGCGGAACGCGAGGTGACATATGGGTCTCTACTCGCATTACGATGGCGCGCACAACCATCCCGTGAACCGTGCGCTGCACCTGATTGCGATCCCAGTCGGTTTCTCATCCCTGATTGTGGTCTGGTTCCACTGGATCATCGCGTTGCTTCTCATCCCAACTGCTTTCGCTCTGGCCTGGCTCGGGCATTTGATCGAAGGCAACAAGCCTGCGTTTCTCACGAACCCCGCGCATGTGTTTGTCGCGCCCCTGTGGATGGCAAAACGAATCTTCGGAAAAGCGGAGAAGAAATCCGCTTAACCAACCGGTCGGTACGAGCGCTCGTTCAACCCTCTTGTCTATGATGTAATGAACCTTCCCTACAGGAGAGGTCCGTGGATTTCCAGCTGAACGAAGAACAACTACAACTGAAGAAAAGCGTTCGCGAGTTTGCGGAGCGCGAGATCGCACCTAACGTTCGCAAGTGGGACGAGGCCGGCGACTTTCCACTCTCAACCATTAAGGAACTCGGCAAGCTGGGGCTCATGGGCGTCGTATTTCCGGCGGAGTTAGGTGGCGCTGGCATGGGATATGTCGAATACGTGACCGCGATCGAAGAGCTTTCTCGGGTTGATGGCTCGGTGGGAATTATCGTCGCGGCGCATACCTCGCTCTGCTCAAACCATATTTTTCTCGCTGGCAACGATGGGCAAAAGAAGAAATACATTCCGAAGCTGGCTAGCGGCGAGTTCATTGGCGCGTGGGGACTGACCGAGCCTTCGTCTGGTTCCGACGCCGGCAGCGCGCGCATGACTGCTGTCCGGAGGGGCGGTAATTGGGTGCTGAATGGCACGAAGACGTTCATCACCAACGGCCACTACGCGGACGTCGCGGTGGTAATTGCAGTAACAGACCGCGCGGCGCATACGCATGGACTTTCGGCGTTCGTCGTTGAGAAAGGTACCAAGGGTTTTCGTCCCGGCAAGAAGGAGGACAAGCTCGGCCTGCGAGCAAGTGACACGGCCGAATTAATTTTCGAAGATTGCGTAATTCCTGCCGAAAACCTGCTTGGCACTGAAGGCCAGGGATTTGTTGATGCAATGCGCGTACTTGATGGCGGGCGCATCTCGATCGCAGCGTTGTCGCTAGGCATGGCGGAAGGCGCGTACGACGCTGCCCTCAATTATTCGAAAGAACGTAGGCAGTTCGGCAAATCTATCAGCGACTTTCAGGCGATCCAGTGGAAGCTGGCCGATATGGCGACAGAGATTGAAGCAGCCAAACTTCTAACTCTACGTGCGGCGGCGATGAAAGACGCGGGCATGAAAACGACGCTTGAGTCATCTATGGCCAAGCTATTTGCCAGCGAAGTCGCAGTCAAGTGCGCCAATGAAGGCGTGCAGATCCACGGTGGCTACGGATTTATCAAAGATTATCCTGCCGAAAAGTTCTATCGAGACGTGAAGCTGTGCACCATCGGCGAAGGGACGAGTGAGATACAGAGGCTCGTGATTGCCAGGCAGTTGCTGAAGGAATAGCCGCTAGCTCTTGGCATTACGATCCGAGCCAAACCCTTCTGCAGCGACCAGAACCAAATCTGTCCAGACTGCACAGAGCATATCGGGAATTCCGCAGTGAAAGTTTTGCTTGACGGGCTTTCTTGTGATCTGTAGAGTTTCGGGCGAAATAAAGCTTCTATCGCGGGAAGCGTCTAGGGGGTAAGTAATGAGGGCCTGTTTTGCTCTGATTCTCGCAACATCGATATCGCCGTTAGCGCTATTAGCTCAATCGAGTGCACCGGCCGTGCCCAACGCTTCCGGTCTTTACACACTTGTGAACGGAAACTACCAGACACACTTGTGAACGGAAACTACCAGCCAATGCTCCCCGCGCCAATTCAGGCGATCCGACCAAAGATGGGCCGCGCCATTCTCAACGCCTACTCTCTCGGTATGGCGGGTTATCGCGTCGTGATTACGATTCCTGGCAATACATCACCAATACAGACCCATGTGCGCCCGACTTTTGTTCTTGTGAACACCGCTTCGGCGATTAGGTCTACAGTTCAGCCTGGCGGGCTCAATCCAAGGGCGTTGGAGATCGTCAAATTAGATCGAAAGAAGAATCGCCGCGAGTCGAACATCGTACACGGGACTACATGGAACATGTCCATTGGTCTGCCCGATGCGAAGTGGCCGTTCGTTATCACCCCCGTCGGGGACTCGTCGTATCAACTGACACTTTCATCCGATCTGCCCCAGGGCGAGTACGTTATCCTCTCAGAGATAATGGCCAATGGCTACAATGGCTTCGATTTCACGGTGTCGTCAAATGGCGACCGGAAAGACAGCAGTACCGTGTCAGCCACCATTGTAAGCACACCAGTCGCCGCGGCCAGGCTTAACCCCCCACAGCTCTCGCCCGTCTCAGCCGACCGTGGCTTGGGCCCTAAAGACGCCAATAGTGTGGGGCAGAGTTCGGTTCCACCCGGCGGAGTCTTTGGAATGTCTGGCACGGACTGGGAGCAAGGGGGAGTGAGAGGCGTAGAAATCGTGGATGTTTTTGATAACGGTTCAGCCCAGCTCGCGGGCTTGCGTAGGGGAGACGTGATTAGGGAAATAAACGACAAAGCTGTCGGTTCGACTCAAGAGTTGCAGAGTGTCCTGGCCCCAATGGAACCTGGTACCAGGGTGAGTATTGGCTATCTGATCAAGACCAATCTCGGATGGATGCCGAAAGAAACAGCGGCAATCCTTGCGAAAGCAAGATAGCCAATTTCAAAATCAAGCGCCTTCTTGAAGCCACATCCGATCGAACAAAGCTCGACAACGATTCAGCTGAGGGCTAATGGGATCGCAACGGATGAGCATCAAGCGCTCTATCCCCTGCAAATGTCTACTCTGCGCTTTTCAGCCGTGATCAAAATCCACGGCGTCAATCCGTACGTACTGGTCAGCGCGGAACGGGCGTCGAAAGTCAACCCGAACTGGCGTAGGCCCATGCCGGTGCTCGTCACGATAAACGGTAAACCAGAGCAGCCTTGGCGGATCAACATGATGCCCGTCGGCGACGGCAGTTTTCGCTTGTACCTGCATGGCGGTGTTCGCAAGGTATCGAACACTGGCGTTGGTGATCGCGTTAGAGTCGAGGTCGGCTTCGACGCCAAGTACCACGGCGGACCGATGCATCCGATGCCAGCATGGTTCCGGACTGCGCTTGAAAAAAATCCCACTGCAAAACAGAACTGGAACGCACTGATTCCAAGTCGCAAAAAGGAAGTGCTCCGCTATTTCGCGGCGCTGAAGTCGCCCGACGCCCGTGACCGCAATCTTGCCAGTGCGCTACGGGCTCTTTCGGGCGGCCCGACGCGCTTCATGGCTCGGTCTTGGAAGAACGGCAAATAAAATTCCTGCTGGCGCTGATTTTCTTTACACTTTCTGTTTGAGTTCTCGACAACATCTGAGCTCCCTTCGCTCGGGCGATTCTCGCGCTCTTGCTCGGGCGATTTCCACAGTCGAGAACCACGCACCAGGCTGGACCGATCTACTCAAAGAACTTTTTCCGCAAACCGGCAAAGCTCTCACCATCGGCCTCACCGGTTCACCTGGAGCCGGTAAGAGCACGCTGGTTGACCAACTTGCAAAGCTATACCGGACACAAGCTAAGAAAATCGGAATCATTGCTGTGGATCCCACCAGCCCCTACAGCGGCGGAGCGATTCTGGGCGACCGCATTCGCATGCAGCAGCACTTTTCCGATCCGGGCATTTACATTCGCAGCATGGCTACGCGCGGCTCGCTTGGCGGGTTGGCGAGCACGACTGCGGATGTCGCAATGGTGCTCGATGCATCCGGGCGCGACATTGTCATGATCGAAACCGTGGGCGTCGGGCAGGACGAAGTGGACATCGTTCGTGTCGCCGATATCACGGTTGTAATTCTCGTGCCCGGCATGGGCGACGATGTGCAAAGCATTAAAGCGGGCATTATGGAGATCGCAGATATTTTCGTGATTAACAAGAGCGATCATGAGGGCGCCGAGCGCGTGGAAAAGGAAATCCGGGCACTGCAATCGCTCGCGACACGCAGTGACAACTGGACGCCGCCAGTCATAAAGACAGTTGCGACGGAGGGCGCCGGAATCCAGGAACTCGCAGAGGCAAGTCGCGGATACGAGACGTATATGCAGAAACAGGATCTGCTTGTGCGGCGCCGAACTCGGAACTGGGAAATACGGTTGTTAGAAATGTTGCGAGACAGATTTCTGGAAAAGGCGCGGACGGCTGTATCCGATGGCGATTTGTCGCGATTCGCGGCAGAAATTGCCGAACACAAACAGGACCCGTATTCTGTGATTGAGCACATCACAAAGATTGCTGAACTGCGGCGGAACTCCTCATGAGCCGTCTTGACTGGTTTGCTTCCGGCGTTGTGCTGCTCCTGGTGGTGGCGCTGTTTGCAGGTTTCGCGCTTTATCTGAGAACCGCGTACCGCAAAGGTGGATGGCGGCGAGTGAGAACGGATCTCGTGATTGCAATTGCGGCACTCGTTGCCCTTTACATTGTTCGGGTCGCTGAGAATTTCCACCTTAACGCGTTGAAGGACGGGGTCAACCAAATTACAAAGTAGACTTATGTACTCGCTTGACCATATCGGAATCGCCGTAAAGTCGCTCGATGCGGCTAAGGCGATCTATGAGAAATTGGGCATGCCAGTCTCTAACAAAGAGACAGTCGAATCAGAGCAAGTGCGCCTGGTAATGGTGCCGATTGGCGACACGCGGCTGGAACTGCTCGAACCGCTTTCTGACGACTCTGTGATCGGGAGGTTCATTAGCAAACGCGGCGAGGGGCTGCATCACGTTTCGCTGCGTGTTCCCGACTTGAGTGTGGCGGTCGCGAGCCTCAAGCAAGATGGCGTGCGGCTAGTTTCGGACGAAATCAAGGTGGGCGCGGGCGGTCATCGCTATATCTTTGTCCATCCTTCGAGTGCCGGCGGAGTTTTGCTCGAACTGGTTGAATCCGGCCACTGATCATGCTGATCCTCGCCGTCGATACCTCTGGAAAGAATGGAAGTTTGGCGCTGGTTCGATTTGAAGGCGAGAGCGAACGGACTCTCGAAGTCGTATCTCTTGAAGGCGGGACATTTTCGGCGCAACTCGTGCCGCAAATATCAACTGCGCTTTCGAAAAACAGGTTGAGCAAAAACGATATTGATGGCTTTGCCGTGGCCTCCGGCCCGGGCTCGTTCACCGGACTCCGGGTAGGTCTTGCCGCCTTTAAGGCGCTGGCTGAAATTCTGCAAAAGCCAATCGCTTCGGTTTCTCTTTTGGAAGTTATTTCACGTGCTGCGGGGATCGGCGGACAAGTAATCGCAGTATTGGACGCGGGTAGGGGCGAGATCTATGTCGGAACCTACGAGTTTGGAGAGCAGAATTCTTGCAATGCCACAGAGGAACTGCTGACCATTGCCGAGCTGCGGGCCAAGGCAGCGGCCTGCCCCGTATTCACACCCGATCAGAAGCTCGTCGACATGCTAGCGGCGGAAGACTTGAACGTGACGCTAATTCCCCAGCCGCGCGCCGACGCTGTTGCCAGACTGGGATTCGAAAAAATTCGAAAGGGCGACATGACGTCTCCGGAAGCCCTGGACGCGACCTACATTCGCCGCAGCGATGCTGAGATCATGCAATCCCGCAGAATTTCTCGATGAGAAGCACCTGCCACTTCACTGCAATCTGGGAATTTCACGTAGCCAGAGAAAAGACCCGCGCTTTTGAGAAAGCGTACGGGCCCGAAGGTAACTGGGCTAAGCTTTTTCGTCGTGGTGAAGGCTACATCGGTACCGAGCTGATTCGTGATCACCAGACTCAGGGACGCTACCTGACCCTCGACTTCTGGGCTTCGCGGCAGGCATATCAACGGTTCAAAAAGCGGAATCTTGCCTCATGCAAATCGCTGGACAAAAAATGCAATTCGCTGACTGAGAGTGAAAGACTGATCGGCGAATTCGACAAGTCGGTGTCGCGCAGCCTGGTCCAGGCCCGTGCAAGGGAGCAAGTGAAATCAAGTTCTTCGGCCAGGCACGTCCGTCCTGCTACGCCAGCTGATATCGAACGTATCATCGCGATAGAGCAGGCCACGACATCGGCTGCCCACTGGAGTGCAGCGTCCTATGGCGAGATCTTCGTTAAAGGTGCTCCGGCGCGGATCGCTCTCGTGAGCGAACATACGGCCGGGGCACTTCTAGGCTTCATCGTTGCCCGAATGACCGGCGAAGATTGCGAGCTTGAGAACATCATCGTCTCGAGCAAAGTGCAGCGCCAGGGAATCGGATCTGAGTTGCTGCAAACTTTGCGAGGGGCAGCCCAAAGGCAGGGAGCGGTGCGCATTGTCCTCGAAGTTCGCGAATCCAATGCGCGAGCTCGGGCTCTCTACGAAAAATATATGTTCAAGATCGCTGCCCGCCGGAAGTCTTACTACAGCAATCCCGTAGAGGACGCGGTTATTTACTCTCTAGAGCTGTAACTGCCCTGATACTTGTGCAGCCTAAACTCATTAAGGTTCTGTAACTTACGGATTAATTTCTGTTGAAAAATCGTGTTGAACGAACTTTGATCCTGTGCTAGTTTGAACAAACAAATTGAATAGTAGGAGGTCTGCCGGATGCTAGCCTCTAGAGACCATCTCCTGGCCAATCACGAAGCGTTCCGCAAGTTGGTTCAGGAGCATACGCAGTATGAGCAACGTCTCTCATCCCTTACCCATAAGCGGTACCTTACCGACGACGAAAAGTTAGAAGAAGTCAGGCTGAAGAAGCTTAAACTGCGGCTCAAAGATCAGATGGAATCCATCGAGCGCCAGTATCGTGACGCCGTAGAACACGGCCAAGTCGCGTAAAATCCTCTCATTACACCTCTGCACCGAGCGGCACAGGATTGATGTATCTGGACGACGGGCCTGAAGTCGTCGGGCAAACGTCCCTATGGCATTATTATCCTTGCCATATAATCGGCTTGTTACCACATGGTTCGTGACGGCTATTATTATGGGTCCGTGATGATTGCCGCGGCGCTGCTGGTTGGTTGGCTGACCAGTCCCGGATGGGCGGTTGTTCCCCTTGCGCTCGCCGCGTTCTTTCTTTGGTTTTTTCGCGATCCCGAGCGCACCATTCCAAACGAACCGGGAGCGGTTGTTTCCCCGGCTGACGGTAAGGTCACTGACGTTTCTCCCGTCACTGTCGAGGGCAAGAGTCTCAAGCGGATTAGCATTTTTCTGAATGTCTTCGATGTGCACGTGAATCGTTCGCCAATTTCGGGAGTGATTCGTGGCGCAAAGTATCAACCGGGAAAATTCCTGAACGCGATGGATCCGCAGTGTGCCGACTGCAACGAACAAAATACGGTAACTGTCGAAGGCGAAGGTCACACTATCATCTTCAAACAGATTGCTGGTCTGCTCGCGCGGCGGATCGTTTTCACCAAGAATGTTGGCGAGAAAGTCGGCCGCGGAGAGCGGGTGGGCTTGATCAAGTTTGGCTCGCGGACTGACATACTGATGGAACCGTCAGCCGATGTTCAGGTGAAGGTCGGCGATCGGGTGAAGGGCGGCGCTAGCATTCTGGCATTTCTAGGTCGAGAGCAGCGGGAACTTGTTGGTGCCTCAACCGGGCGGAAGCAGGAGGTTCGCTGATGGAACTTGATGGCCTCACGCGGCAGCCGAACGACCGCGCGTCACGCCGATTTCGCCGCGGCATGTACGTTTTACCTTCTCTATTCACGACGGCAAACATCGCCTTCGGTTGTTACGCAATCCTGCAGGTAATTCACGGCTCGATTCAATACGCGGTAGCCAACGCGACTCATGCCGTGGCTCAGGAGTCTTGGCATTTCGACAATGCTGCGAAAGCGATCGGATTCGCTGTGCTCTTCGATGGATTGGATGGACGTATTGCCCGTATGACGCGCACTACGAGCGATTTCGGGCGTGAGCTGGATTCGCTCGCAGACGTGATTACGTTCGGGATTGCGCCTGCCGTGCTGGCATGGGGGTGGGGTTTCCAGTTCGTCGAACCATCACAAATCGTGACCAAGGTTGGCCAATTCAGCGCTGGCGAATTTGGCGCAATTGCTAGTTTCTTGTTTTTAGTTGCCGGAGCCAGCCGGCTTGCTCGCTTCAATATCACCACGAATCCTCAGCCCTCAAATCCGGGCCGCCCAGGAAAAAAATATTTCGTGGGAATGCCCATTCCGGCGGCCGCGGGAGTCGTGGCTGCGGTGGTGCATTTCCTGGGTGGGGACCCGCTAGTGTGGTGGGGCAGCGTGGTCATTTGGCTCGCCATTTTGGTGACAGCTTCCTACTTGATGGTGAGCACCTGGCGTTTTTACAGCATGAAGGACCTGTATCTCAGTTCGCGACACCCCTTTCGATTGATCGTTATTCTTGGACTGCCCATCGCGATCATCTGGTACTTCTCGCGTCCAGTGCTCTTTGTCATTGCTCTGACCTACATGTTCTCAGGAGTGTTCTGGCGATTGCAGTGGATTTTCCGGCGGCGCGGAAACCCGCCACCGCCAACTTATACGCAGGCCTCACAACCTTCATGAATCCCAATCTAAAAACCGCGACTCTCGCCCATCCGGAACCAGCACGAGGTTTTTATCGGGTGGCAATTGTGGGAGCAGCGTCATTGAAGGGAAAGGAAGTTGCGGAGGTGCTGGATGAGCGCAATTTTCCTTCATCGGAGGTCAAGCTCCTCGATGACGATCAGGCTCTCGGGCAGCTTGAGGCGCTGAAGGATGAAGTCACTTTTATTCAAAGCGTCCGAGCCGAGCAGTTCGAGCATGTGGATTTCACGTTCTTTGCGTCAGATGCAGAGTCTACTCGCAGGAACTGGCGGCAAGTTCTGAAAAGCGGCAGCGCGATCGTGGACCTTTCCTATGCCCTGGAAGATGAACCCGGGGCGGCTCTCCGTGCTCCGTGGGTGGAACGCCTGCTGGGTCAAGTGTTTATTCCTCAACTGCAGCCCGGTCCGGCAGTGGTGGCGCATCCGGTATCAGTAGCGCTTGCCCTTCTACTGGCTAGGGTTCACGCCGCGCATCCGCTGAAACGCGCCGTCACCACGATTTTTCAGCCGGCTTCCGAGCATGGACAAAGTGGCATGGACGAGCTACATCAGCAGACGGTCAATTTGCTCTCCTTCCAGCAGCTTCCCAAGAAAGTGTATGACTTGCAGATTGCCTTCAACATGGTGGCACGTTACGGACAGGAATCTGCGGCGTCACTTGCGTCGCTTCATGATCGGGTTCTGAAGCATTACACGCAGATTGTCGGCGGCCGCGCGCCGGCGCCTGCGTTGTTGATGGTGCAAGCGCCGGTTTTTCACAGCCACGCTTTTGCCATCAATCTGCAATTCGATGGTCCAATCGAGCCAGCACAGGTTTCGGCCGCACTCACAGGGGAACACGTCGCGCTCGTTGGATCTGACGACGACGCTCCCAACAACGTGAACGCGGCTGGGCAGAGCGACATCCTGGTTTCAGTAATGCCGGATACCTCCGATCGGGCCAGTGTTTGGCTTTGGGCGGCTTCCGACAACCTGAAAGTTGCGGCTTCCACCGCAGTTGAGTGCGCTGAGGAAATGGCTGCTACCCGTCCGCGAGGCCAGATCCAGTGAGGAGTGTCGCGCTGGCCTTTTTGATCCTCCTCAGTACCGGATGCGGTTACCACACTGCAGGCAAGGCCAACCTGCTTCCTTCCGACCTTCGAACTATCTCCGTGCCGGCATTCGTAAACCAGACCCAAACTTACAAGATCGAACAGCTGCTCACGGCGGCGGTGGTGCAGGAATTTTCCACGCGCACGACCTACCGCATCGTTACACAGCCGGATTCAGCCGATGCCGTCCTGCGCGGGACAGTGCTCACTACCTCTACGACTCCGCTGACTTATGATTCGAAAACTGGTCGTGCTGCGAGCGTGCTAGTCATCGTAAGCATGAGCGTGTCACTCAAGGACAGTCAGGGGAAGGTCCTATACCAGAATCCTTCGTACGTGTTTCGCGAGCAATACCAGGTTTCACAGGAGTTGAGCAGCTTCTTTGAAGAGGACTCGCCCGCTTTCCAACGGCTTTCGCGGGAGTTTGCACGGACTCTGGTTTCGAACGTCCTGGAGGCATTTTGATGCGCGCCTTTGCGCAAGCCGAGCGATTTGTCTCCGAGGTTGAAGGAAAGAAACTACGGCCCGCCTACGTGTTTGTGGGCGACGAGGCGTTCTTCCGAAAACAATGTCGCGATGCTATTGTGCAGCACCTCGTCCCGGCGGACATGCGCGAGTTCAGCTTATTTGAATTTGATCTTGCGGAAACTGATTTGGTTGAGGTTCTGGACCGCGCTCAAACCCGATCGCTGATGGCGCCCTTCCAAATCTTTTTCGTTCGTGGAGTGAAGACACTTTTTGGCCGCGGCTCGAATGAAGAGAAGCTCGGCGCAATCGAACAATACTGCAAAGACCCAAATCCGGACGCGGTCCTGATCTTTGTAGCCGATCACATTAGCATTCCGGCAGACGCCCGCCGCATTGATCTCACAGACAAAGAGCGCTACGAACGAATCCGCGAGACCATGGGCAAGTATTGCGCCATCGTGGAACTTGGGCGCGTGGAGGAGAGTGAGGCGGTCAGCTGGATACAGGAATATTGCGGCACTCGCGAGGTGAAGATCGAGGCCGATGCAGCGCGTGAACTGGTTGATTCGTTGGGCGGCGACATGATGATGATCTCAAACGAGCTCGAAAAACTCATTTTGTATGTCGGCGAGAAGAAGCGCATCAGTTTGGGCGACGTTGAGACCATGGTCTTAGCTGCCAAACAGCGGTCCTTATACGAACTCACGGACGCGATCTCGGCACGCGATCGAACTCGCGCACTGGAGGTGCTCGACGCGATCCTTTCCACGGGGGAAGGAGACGAGGCCGCAATCGGTCACCTTTACATGCTGGCCAAGACTTTTCGCCAGATGCTGGTAATTCTGGAGCGCAATGTTCGCGATCAGCGCATGCTTTGGGCTGCATTGTGGCAGGGCTTTCGCGTGCCTCCGTTCGCCGCGGACGACATTATCCGCCAGGCCCGGCGCTACAAATCGAAGCGGGAACTCACCCGTGCGATTCGCCTTGTCGCAAAGTCCGATCTGGCACTCAGGTCAAATCCGCCAAGCAAGCGGCTGGTTCTCGAAAAGCTGGTGCTGGATTTGGCCATGGAACCCAAGCCCGAACCCGAGTGGATGCAGGAAGAGTTAGGAGTGTAGTTTCCGAAACTTTCACGGACCTTCAATCGTACAACTCAGTTATGGCGTCGGCGGTTCGCGATTCGAACTCATTCTTCATTCGGCATTCCATCCTCGCGTATTTCCTGCTCACCTATGCCATTTCCTGGATGGGTGCGGCTGCGGTCGCATTGCCGGGAATAATTCGTGGCAATGGAGTCTCGAAGATCACGGGCATCGTGATGTTCCCGGCAATGCTCTTAGGCCCATGCCTCGCGGGGATACTAATGACTCGCCTGGTGGACACAAACGGCGGGGTGAAAGATCTTTTTCGGCGAATGTGCACCTTGAGTGCAGGCGGCTGGTACGCCGTGTTGCTGATTCCTCCCCTGCTAGTGTTGACCACACTTTGGCTCGTGAGTCGCTTCCTTTCTCCAGCATTTGCCCCAAATCACTTTTATTTCGGTATGTTGTTTGGAATTCCCGCCGGTTTGCTCGAGGAAATTGGATGGACGGGGTATGCATTTCCCAAGATGCAGTCGCGATATGGCTTCTCCAGAGCGGCCATCTTACTGGGAATGTTGTGGGGAGCCTGGCATTTGCCCGTGATCGGCTATTTAGGTGCCGCAGCACCTCACAACGGACATCGGCTACAGTTCTTTCTTGCATTCGCGTTTGCCATGAGCGCAATGCGTATTCTGATCGCGTGGCTCTACGTGAATACCAGCAGTGTTTTGCTGGCGCAGCTCATGCACGTGACTTCGACTGGAGCGCTGGTAATCTTCAGCCCGCCGGTTAGTGCGGCACAGGAATCGTTGTGGTATGCGCTTTACGGATGCGCTCTGTGGACGGTGATAGCGATTCCGGCCGGCAGCGGACAATTCACAAGGTATCGTCGGAATCGCGATCTCTGCCCAGTCGTACTACTTGATCATTAAGCACCACACGAAATCTTGCTTTCCCACTGATTGTCCGTTTCACAGGCATCCGCGGCCTTCAGAGGGCTAAATGATTGTTGGATGAATCGCGAAATACGCAGGTCGTGGTTGAAAACTGCGGAACAACACCGTATTGTACGAACGTACGGCAGAAAGTCGTTCGGCTGCTCGGTTTTCGCCACGTCGTCGCGGTCACTACAGATTTTCGCCAAGGCGGTCCGATTGCGGTTTTCAGCCCCAGTTATCGAAACCGTTGTCGCAACTCAAAGGAGATCGGCGATGGAAAACAAGCCGGCGGCGCAGAACATTCAAGACACGTTCCTGAACACTGCGCGCAAGGAGCGCAGCAGTATCACCATTTACCTGATGAGCGGTGTGAAGCTGACCGGCCGAATTCGCTCCTTCGACAAATACTCGGTCGTGCTCGAGACCAACAATCAGGAA
>Ga0137372_10001056_pt1 | contig 26493 bp, 19 predicted proteins | sample SagtaG_6_FD_104911 | JGI IMG/M metagenome (GOLD analysis project Ga0137372, IMG submission 104911) | Vadose zone soil microbial communities from Sagehorn Ranch, Mendocino, California, USA - Sage1_R_60_16 metaG | ecosystem: Environmental > Terrestrial > Soil > Vadose zone | place: USA...
ACCGCGGTCATGAGCGGAGCACATTATCCATGAAGAAGCTTGCTACAACCTGTATCGCAATTCTCACATTGGTGGACCTGGCAAACGCACAGCCGGCCCCGATCTCCGCAAAGGAAATCATGGACCGCGTGGCCGCGGTTTACGCCTCGTGCCGCACTTACTCAGATGAGGGAGAGGTCAGCACGGAATTTGTCCATAGGAGTTCGCCGACTCAGCATTTCTTCACTGCTTTCGTGAGGCCTTCAAGCTTCCGTTTTGAGCTTCGTTTCCGTCGCGGTCTCCTCTATACGGCTCGCTACGTCGCCTGGAAGGAGGGAGATCTGGAAAAGAGCGGGTGGCCGTCGCCCCCGTACGAAAGAGAAGCGCCTCTCGAAAGGACGCTGCTTAACCTTGCTCGCCCCTCTCGCGGTTCGGCGGTCACTATTCCGGGTCTACTGTTACCCGACCTCTTTCGCACGATGAGCCTGCTGACTTCGCTTGAGGAGTTGAAGCTGGCTGGAGAGGAAAAGATCGACGGCCGCCAGACCTTCAGAATCGAGGGCAAGTTACAGGGACAGATACTAAAGCTCTGGATCGACCGGAACGAGTTTTTGATCGTCAAGACCTATCGCAAAGTGAACCTCGGGGGCTTCGAGGAAGAAACAACTACGAAGTACAAGCCAAAAGTTAATGTGGAGATTTCCAACGACAAACTTGTCTTCAATCCGCCGTCTGAGAGTCGGTCAGCTCAAGCGTCAACTCCGAACTTCGGACCGTCCAGCTCACTGCCCGTAAATGGTACCAATCTGGCGCCGCTGATGAGTGAAGCTCCAAGACTGAGAGATTTTGGTTCAAGCCTCAGGCGAAATTCTAAAGAGAACGCTGAAAGAAGAAGTAAGAAACGGGGCAACATCAATGAAGAGGACGTAGTTCGCGTTGATACTGATCTGGTCGTTTGCGATGTCCTGGTGGTTGATAAAGAGGGGAAGTCGATCCCTGGACTGGTTGAGGAGGACTTTGTTGTTAAGGAAGATGACGTACCGCAGAAAGTTGGCAGCTTTTCGCGGGGTGACAGCAAAACGATTCCGCGCTCAATTGTCCTGCTCATTGACTACAGCGGCAGCCAGTTGCCTTATATCAAAACCAGCATAGAAGCCGCCAAAACGCTCGTCGATCAACTGAATCCCGAGGATAGAATGGCGATAGTGACGGACGACGTTCAATTGCTGGTAGATTTCACCAGTGACAAGGAAATACTTAAGGCGAAATTGGAGTCGTTGAAAACAAACGCTCTGTCGGGAAAGCTAGGGCGCAGCGAACAATACGACGCCCTGATCGCGACGTTGAATGAGTTATTCAACGAGGAAGACCTTCGCCCGATCGTTATTTTCCAAACGGACGGAGATCGGCTCAACGATCTCACCGGCGATACACCTTCTAATCCCTACCTGCCGAAAAGAAAATATACTTTTGAAGATCTCTTGACCGCGGCGGAGAAAGCACGCGGTACGGTTTACTCAATCATTCCCGGTATACGGCTGGTAGGCCTCTCCGAAGACGAGCAGTTGAAAAAGGCAAAGCTGGATTGGAAAAACAGAGACGAGGCTGCCGTTGAATTGCGCCGGCTGAACAATCTGCCGGCTCGCAACTCAGGCTCGACCAGCATGTCGGATACATCCCTGAGCCGCTACCTGGCACACTGGCTCCGCATGCAGTTAGCGCTAACGGGCCTGGCTAAATACACCGGCGGATGGGTGGATTTTTTGGAGCAGCCAGACCAGGCTAATGAGGTATATAAGCGAATTCTAACTGACATCAATCAACGTTATATCATTGGGTATTACCCGACCAATCGCACCCGAGACGGCAGGCGACGAAAGGTTAGCATCGAGGTGCGGGGGCATCCGGAATATGTTGTTTGGGGACGCAAAACTTACTTTGCCCCTGAGTAGACCGTTTCGTACTTATTATTATGATTCGCAAAGCATTTCTAATGACGCTCAAGCCGGGTAGCCAAGAGGAGTATGCGAAACGGCACAATCCGATCTGGCCCGAACTGCAGGCGGTTCTGAAAGACCACGGTGTTAGTAAATACTCGATCTTTCTCGATCGTAGCACTGACCTGCTATTCGCCTACGCGGAGATTGAATCTGAAGAATTGTGGCAGCAGATTGCGGAGACTGAACCCTGTCACCGCTGGTGGGCGCATATGAAAGATCTGATGCTAACCAATCCGGACGACAGTCCGCTGGCGATCTCGTTGCTGGAAGTCTTTCACCTTGAATGAGGTTATGGATTTACTATGAAGAAGCTCGCAACAATCTGTATCGCAATTTTCGCATTAACGGGTCTGGCAAAGGCACAGCCTACTCCGACGTCCGCCAGCAAGATTATTGACCGTGGTGCTACACCTAGCAAATCAGCGCAAGTGCCCTCGCCGACCGCTGGACCGTCAAATGTAGCTACTAATTTGGAGTGCGCTGGCCTGGCAGCGCTTTGGCCCACCTTCGGGCGGTCTTCCAAGGCGTAATGGATTCGCGCGCGAACCAGCTTGATTCGCAGTTGAGTGGCAAGGAGACTAAGGCCAAAGCGACCCCAGGCGGCCGCACTCCAAATTAGTAGCTCCTCCGAACGGCGCATGATCTTTTGTAATGTTCCGAAAACATTTCACCCCTAACGGGGTGACAATTCTATCGCCTGGAGCTTATGGGGATCCTATCAAATCGAAACTCGAGAATCTTAAGTGCTTCGGTCGTGTTTGTGCTTGCAGGCCTGGCGCCGCTGCCGTGCGCGCGTGCGCAGAGCATCCGCGAGCTGCAAGCCTCCTTTGAGCGTCCTCCGGACGACTCGAAGATCATGATGCGCTGGTGGTGGTTTGGCCCAGCAGTCACCAAGCCCGAACTCGAGCGCGAGATGCGGCTGATGAAGGATGGGGGAATCGGCGGTTTTGAGGTGCAGCCGGTCTACCCGTTGACGCTCGACGATCCGGCGAAAGGGATTAGGAATTTTCCTTTTCTCTCAGACGAGTACCTGGACGCGTTGCGCTTTGTGTCAACGAAAGCTCACGAACTGGGCCTGCGGATGGACTTGACCCTTGGTAGCGGTTGGCCTTTCGGCGGACCGCAGGTTTCGGTGGATCAGGCGTCGGGGATGCTCAGGTCAGACCGCGTGAAGATCGATAGTAACTCGCGCCGCGTTCCCCTTCCTCATATTGGCGCCGGTGAGAAGTTACTAGCCGTATTTTTGGTGCGACCGCGAGGGGAAACAATAGACCCTGACAGCATTCGAGAAATCACAGACATTAAAGAAGGCATGGTCCAATTACCCGTCGGACTCGATGGACCACACGAGCTGATCTTCTTCATCGCGAGTCGCACCGGGATGATGGTAAAACGTCCGGCGATCGGAGGCGAAGGATTCGTACTCGATCATCTGAGCCGCTCCGCCGCTGATAGTTACCTGAACAAGGTGGGTGACCGGCTGATGCAGGCCTTTGGTTCCGATCCTCCCTACGCAGTCTTTTGCGATAGCCTGGAAGTCTACAACCAGGACTGGACCAGTGACTTCCTGGAAGAATTCAAAACACGTCGCGGTTATGATTTAAAGCCTTACCTACCGGCACTGGTGAGCAACATCGGACCAAAGACTGAAGCCATCCGGCACGACTGGGGCAGGACGTTAACGGATTTGCTGAACGAGCGCTTCCTCGCGCCCCTGCACCAATGGTCGCAACGGAACCACACACAGTTACGCATGCAGGACTACGGAATCCCCGCGGCCGCTCTTTCCAGTAACGCCTATGTGGATTTGCCCGAGGGCGAGGGACCACAATGGAAAGTCTTGAGGGCTTCGCGTTGGGCTTCTTCGGCAAGTCACCTGTACGGGCATACGGTGACGTCTTCCGAAACATGGACGTGGCTGCACTCGCCCGTCTTTCGGGCTACACCGCTCGACATGAAAGCGGAAGCCGATCTCCATTTTCTGGAAGGGATCAATCAATTGATTGGTCATGGCTGGCCATACACTCCGGAGAGCATTGAATACCCAGGTTGGCGGTTCTACGCCGCTGCGGTTTTTGATGAAAAGAATCCATGGTGGATTGCGATGCCTGACATAGCTCTCTACTTGCAACGCCTGAGTTTCCTTCTTCGTCAGGGCCAGCCGGCGAACGACGTGGCGCTCTATCTGCCAAACAGCGATGCTTACGCGCACTTCTCGGCCGGCCACGTTCACATGATCGACACGCTGCGCGAACTTGTCGGCGATAACGTCATTCCGCGCATACTTGAAGCCGGATACAACTTCGATTTCTTCGACGATAACGTGCTCAAGCAAGTCGGGCGTGTCGACAAAGGCTCCCTGGCACTGGGGCCGAATAAGTATCGGGTGGTGATCCTGCCCGGCGTAGAGCGCATTCCGATAGACACGTTGAAGACATTGGAAGAGTTTGTCCGCAACGGCGGGATCGTGATTGCCACGCGGCGACTGCCCGGGCTCTCGCCTGGGTTACAGGCGACAGAAACCGAGCAAAGTCAGGTGCACGAGATCATTCAGCGACTGTTTGCGATGCCGTCAGGTTCAGGTCATTTCGCCGAGGATGAAAACAAGCAACTCCAAAGTACGCTTACTGGCTTGCTACAGCCCGATGTAAGCCTTGCGCCGTCTGCTCCGGATATCGGCTTTATCCACCGGCGCACCGGGGACGCGGAGATCTATTTTGTGGCGAACACCGGAAACGTGCCGCAGAGTGTGCAAGCCACGTTTCGTGTCACGAACGCGCAGGCGGAATACTGGGATCCCATCACCGGCCGCGTCAGACCCGCAGAGATCGCGGCACGGCCGAAAGGTGGCACCACGGTCGCACTGGCTCTTGCTCCATACGAGTCATGCGTTCTGGCCTTTACAAAACGCACATTGACGCAGACTCCTACTCGCGCTCCCGCAGCAGCCTCAGCGCCGATTGATTTGAGCACGGGCTGGCGAGTTTCGTTCGGTGCGAATAGCAAGCCGATGGTGATGGACAGTCTGCGTTCGTGGACCGAGAACGAAGACACTCGCTATTTCTCAGGTCAGGCCGTTTACGAGAAGGACGTCTCGGTGCCGGCGACCATGCAGCAACCGGGGCTGATGGTTCGACTTGATCTGGGAGTAGGACAACCAGCGCCTGTCCAACTGATCAAAGCCGGCATGCAGACCTGGTTCGATGCCCCGGTGCGAGAAGCCGCGGTAGTGTACGTCAACGATCAGCGAGCCGGTTCCATATGGTGTCCGCCATATTCTCTCGATGTAACCGACCTGCTGCGACCGGGCGTAAACAGAATTCGGATCGTCGTGGGCAATCTGGCTCTCAACTACATGGCCGGACGGCGCCTCCCAGATTACCGGCTTCTCAATCTCCGCTATGGCGAACGCTTTCAAGCACAAGACATGGACAAAGTACGCGCCGTGCCCGCGGGGTTGCTGGGACCGATTCGTTTGATTGAGGCGAGTGCGGGCGGACGCTAGGTTGTAAGAGACATTAGCCACAGATTAACGCTGATAATGCGGATCAGAACACATAGGTAAGAAGCCCTCTTTTATTATTCAGTTTTGATCCGTGAAGCAAACCGTCACGTTCTTGTTTTCTTGAGCAAGATCTTTTTTGATGCGGCGCACGACCCACCTCACAATAGTGAGCGAGATTCTGTTGAGAGAAATTCTGGACAAACCATCCCATTGGTGTTATTTTGCCCGCAATCAAACGATAGTTTATTTATTTGGGCAGTAAACCAAGTCACAGCTTGGTCGTTTCCGTTATAAGTAACCCCCTTGAATCAACGCTCAGAACCCTCACTGAGCAAAACAGCTTCAGCTGGGTTCAACTAAGCGAGTGCTTGCGAGCTTCCCAATACCAGTTAAGCGCTTTTTTCGAGAGAATGTTGACGCTGTAACAAGGCCAACACGTCAACCACCTTTGGGGGGAGCACGAACAGACCTCTGAAAACTCCGAACTTCGAGTGCGATGATAGATGTCCGGCGTCGCGCTCTACACGTGTCTTTGTAACCTTATATGTGTACTGGCGCACACACAGACTGTGTCCAGAGATGTAGGTGCTAGTTGTGCACACTGAAAGGTAGGAGAGAAAACAATGCGCGCAATCACAACCATAGCGATTCTTTTTATATGTGTCGTTGCTGCCCTTGGACAGACTAATAAAGGCGGCATTTCCGGAACGGTCCTGGATTCAAACGGAGCGGCTGTGAAGGGCGCGAATGTGACCATCACTAACGTGGGAACAGGCCAGAGCGTTACGGTCACAACTACAGATTCGGGATCATTTACAGTCCAATCGCTGGACCCGGTGAGCTATCGCGTATCGGTAGAAGCTCCAGGCTTCAAGCGAGGGGTCGTGGAGACTCTGAAGGTAGACACCGCAACCGTTGCGTCAGCGATCATCACGCTCGAAGCTGGCGCCGTATCTGAGATGGTGACGATCAACTCTGAGACATCGTTACTCAACACAGAATCAGGCACCACGACGCAAACCGTTTCCGAACGTCAGATTCGAGAGATTCCCCTGAACAATCGCAGCGTGCTCGATCTGGCGGTAACAGCTCCTAATGTCACTGGTGACGTGGGCAGCGAAGATCCCGGCGTCACTGGAGATCAGCCCGTCCCCGGCTTTAACCTCAACGTGAATGGCGGACGCTCTGGCAGTACAGCTATCCTGGCCGACGGTGTCAACAATACTGGAGTCGGGATTGCGCGCGCCGTCGTCAGTTTCACGCCCGAGACCGTACAGGAGTTTACCGTTCAGACATCGGCGTACTCGGCGGAGTTTGGTAATACAGGCGGCGGAGTCATCAACGCCACGACCAAGTCAGGGACCAACAGATTCAGCGGGGTGGCGCTTTGGTACACACGTAATCCGAAATTCAACGCAACGCCATTCAGTATCAGTAACGCTCCGCGACCACGCAATAATCTGCGGTCCAATCAAGTCTCGGTTACGGTGGGTGGTCCAATCTTTCTGCCGCGATTTGGCGAGGGTGGCCCAGTGCTCTACAACGGCAAGAATAAATCCTTCTTCTTTTTCGCCTATGAGCCGCGCTGGCGGCAGGATTTTCTTACATCGTCGGCTCTGGTACCCACCGCGGCTGAGATCGCAGGCGATTTCCGCAACTTGGTGAGGACAGACAGCGGCGTTGTGCCCGCGGCTGTCGCCTCCCAGTTTCGTTTGACCTCTACTGGCAGTGCGAACATCTATCAACAGTTCGTCCTGATTGGCGGTCGGTTTGTACCAATTGCTCTGCAGAATATTCCGGGCAGATTTACGTCGACTGGCACTCCGGTTTCATATCAATTTTGCCAGTTCAGTGATCCAAGAGCGACTACGGTTGTGGTTAACGGCGTTCCGACGCCGCAATGTACTCCTGAAGTCAATCTGGCACCAAACGCCGCACTAGACGTCATTCCTCAGCAGTTTATTGACCCGATCGGTCGGAAGATACTGGAGTTCATGCCACCGGCTGGGGGGTACTTCCTCGATGGCAACGTCGTCAGGAACAATTTCCAGCAACGTTCCGTGCAACAGAATGAGACCCGCTACACGCTGCGCCTTGACCACAACTTCACCGACAATGCCAAAGTTAACTTCCGTTACTCGTTAACGCCGGCCATCGGCATAAGAGGCACAGGCAACGACGTGAACGGAAACGCCGGCATTTACAGTGATGCGAGGCAGTTCCTGGTAGCATTCAACAACATCCTCAAGCCGACCGTGGTCAATGACCTGCGGCTTAACTATACCCGCGGTAACTTCAGTGAAGACTATTCACCCGAGTTCGCAATCAAGAGTGGACGGAGTCTCGCGGGGGAACTGGGACTTCCACATCTGACCCCGGGCGGGATACCGCTGTTTTTTATCGCCCGAGACGGTAACTATACGGGCGCCGACATCGGCTCAGCGGCTTCCACCAATAACTTCAACGTCGAGCAGCGCTATAACATCAGTGACATACTCTACTGGACCCACGAGAACATGACCTGGAAGTTTGGCGTGGATCTCAACGATGCCCGACTGACGTCCACGCCGTTCTTCGCGGCATCCGGCGGCAGGTGGGATTTTCGAGTAGTAAATACGAGCAGCAATCGCTCGACAACGGCGGCCAACGGCGGCAACACCGTTGCGAGCACATTGCTGGGAGTTCCGAACTCGGTGGACCTGCGACCGCTCCTACTTGACTACGACTATCGCTGGAAGAGCGGAGCCGTCTTTGTGCAGAACGACTGGAAGGTGCTGCCGAATCTAACACTCAACCTCGGCCTTCGATATTCGCTTCAATATCCTCGCTATGAAAAGCACAACCAACAGGGTGTGTTCCGGCCTGATTTGGCGCAGCCTTTTCCATTGACTGACGCGCAGCGCCGCACACTCGCTACAAACCTGGGCGTTGCAGCTACCGCTCCGATTCCGAGTTCTGTTCCGATGTCAGTGAGCGTGCCGCCGTTTGCTTTCTCGGGTGTCGGCGGGCGGTCGAGATACATCACGCCAGTTGATTACTGGGGCTTCGAACCGCGGATCGGTTTCGCCTGGAATCCGAATAGGAAGATCTTTGGTATCGATCTTCAGAAAAGAGGGTTTGTCGTTCGTGGAGGTTTTGGAATTTCGCATGCACCGCTGACTGGTAATAACCGCTCACCAAACCCAGACTTCGGCGGTTTTGTAAACGTGAGTACTCTTGCCACGAGTTCCACTGGTACAGCGGATGCGACTCAACCTATTCGATTGTCAGGTAACCCACCTCTAAACGGAACAGGAGCCTCGCTGGCCCAAACTTTAGGCGTCGATGCGAACGGATTGGTGTTCCTTAACAGTCTTAGCATTGGTGCATTCGCTGGAGATGGGTCCAAACGATCCGGAAAGGTCCCGTACTCACAGAACTGGAATCTGGCAGTGCAATTTGAAGGGTTTTGGAAGACCGCAATAGAGATTGCTTACGTCGGCAACAAGGGTGCGCACCTCTTCCTGCCGCTCGTCAACATTAACCCGCGTAACGTAGACCAAATCACTGCCTTGGAGTCGCTGGGTATTGATTCGACGGGGACTATTGCCGACCCGTTAGGGCGAAGGAACCTGCAAAACGCCGTGATCAGCATTAGTCGTGCCAGCGTTTTCAGTACTTTCCTCGGCTTCGATCCCCTAAACAGGTACTTCGATCCTTCGGCCAGCAGCATTCGACACGCGGGATACATAGACGTGCGCCGAAGTGTCGGTCGGGGTTTGACTTTCACGGCGAACTACACCTACGGCAAAGGCATTGACGACGCGTCGGACGCCAGCCCCGATACAAGAGTTTTGTCGACTGGTCAGGCGCGGGGTCAAGTCCAGCTTGGAGCCCCGCTGAACTTAGATCGTGCGATCTCAACCTTTGACATCAAGAACAACTTCAGCGCGACATGGATCTGGGACGTTCCAATTGGACGCAAGGGAGACGTTCCGAAAGTGGTGCATGCGCTACTCGGAAACTGGACCACGTCCGGCGTGTTCCGAATGCCAGGCGGGACTCCGTTCTTACCGTTTATCACTGACCCTAACAAGCTTGGTGGCGTGCTCTTCAATCGCGTAGTTAGACCGGACATCGTGCCCGGCGTGCCGTTGAAGAATCCTTTATGGAAACGTAGTTGCCCAACAGGCAGCGGTTGCGAACCGTTTATCAATCCGGCAGCGTTTATGCGCCCGGTCAAAGGACAGTTGGGCAATTCCCCTCGGGCGCTGGATATTCGTCCGCCGAGGCAGGAGTATTTCGACTTTTCTTTGTCGAAAGACTTTCCCTGGCCGGTGTTCGGCGACAAGGATGGAAGGCGACGAATTAACTTTAGAGTGGACCTGATAAACGCTTTCAACCACCCCAACTTCCGCTACAACAACACAGGTAATACGCCTTTTGGACTGGGGACCTTCCCCATCGAGTTAACCACCGAGAGCGGCGTGTCACAGCCGATCACCACGGCTGAATACAATACCTGGGCCACGTTCAACAGTCAGCCGTTGGCTTCAACTCCAGCAGGTGCGGCGCAGCTTGCGGCGATACGGGCGACGGTTAATGCCACGCGTCCGTCCGGCACTGGCGCTCTGCCACTGGATTTTTTCCATGTACCCTTACCGGAGGGCTTTGCCTCTCGAGACGCGAACTCGTTCGACATCAAGACACTGGAAGGGTTCAAGCTATACCGCATAAGGCAGAGATACGATACGAACTTCGGAACGCTGACCGGCGGCAGGCCGGAGACCTCTCCGCGTTACGTCCAGTTCGGTATAAGGATCTTCTTCTAAGGTCTTGAGAAATCCTGACCTCCGTTCGGTGCTTTGGTGAACGATGAAGGGCGGCGGCGTTACTGCCGCCGCCCTTCGCGCGGAATTCAGAAATTAGATGCTTCTGGTCCAAGAACGGCGCGCGTGTACACTATTAGACATTTTCTTTTCAATGGAACTCGCATCTATGTCGCGGCTTTGCCGCCCGATGTGAGGAGAGATGTGAGGCGGTGGCTGCGCCCCGCCGGTTAAACTCGCGTGAAACTTGGACTGCGTCCCTGGTTCGGGCTTTGCCCCTCATGTAAGTTGTGATTTCTCCAGTGACGTGCACCAAACATTTACAGATCACGCGCCATCTGCCAGCTCATCCGGTGAACATCCGAACCTTAAGCGAGGGCAAAGCCCGAACCAGGGGCACAGCCCAAGTGTTACGCCAGCTAACCGGCGGGGCGAAGCCACCGCCTCACATCGGGCGGCAAAGCCGAGTACTCGGTAAGCCATGTTTCCAAGGAGTCGTCCTTCCGGATCTTGTTTGCGAGGTAAAACCAACTACAAGGAGGCCGTCATGATTCGTAATCACTTATATATTCGCATTGTTCTGCTGGTCCTGTTGCCTACCCTATTCATATTGGGAAGAGCGCGCGCACAAGAGCCGCCGCGTGAGTGGGTTGATAAGGACACGGGGCATCGCGTGGTCCGTCTGTCCGATGAGCCAGGTAGCCAGAGTCTCTACTTCCATCAGAATGGCTATACGCCGGATGGCAAGAAGTTAATCATTACAACTCCCACCGGGCTTTCGGCAATCGACCTTCACACGTTCGCAATTGAGAAGGTGGTAGACGGACGGGTCAACCTCATAATGACCGGCAGAAAAACAGGCCAGGTCTACTACATTAAAAACCGCATAGTCTACGCGCTCGATCTTAATACCCACGCAAACAGAGAAATTGCAAAACTTCCGCCCGGTGGCTCCGTTGCCACCGTCAACGCGGACGAGACCCTGCTGGCGGGTACGATCACGGAAGGTAATGTATCGGGAAACGCCGGTGCGACGGTCCCCGAGACGCCGCCGTCTGCGAACACGGTACAAAGACCTCAGCCCGGACGTGATAGCTATCCGGGTAAAGGTCAGATGATGGAACGGCGTCTGGCCGCACGCATTCCGATGCAGTTGTTTATCTTGAATGTAGGCACGGCTGAAGTGAAGACTATTCTTCGCAGCACCGACTGGCTTAACCACCTGCAGTTTTCACCTACCGATCCAACCCTGCTAATGTTCTGTCACGAAGGCCCGTGGCATAAGGTGGATCGGACCTGGATTATTCGGACGAACGGCACAGGTCTGAAGCAGATACACAAACGGACCATTAATATGGAGATCGAGGGGCACGAGTTTTTCGGCGGTGATGGACGCATGATCTGGTACGACTTGCAAACCCCGCGAAGCCAGGTCTTCTGGCTCGCAGGCTACGACACCCAGACTGGAAAAAGGACCTGGTACAACCTGCAACGCAGCGAATGGTCTGTGCACTTCAATGTGGCGCCGGATGGGAAACTCTTCGCTGGTGACGGCGGTGGTCCGAACAGCGTCGCCGCGCCTGGAAACGGGCAGTGGATTTACTTGTTCCGGCCGGAGATGGTGCCGGATCGAACGGATAACGAACTGCCAAACTCTAAAGACCTAATCCAGCCGGGCTTCTTCAAAGCCGAGAAGCTGGTCAACCTCTCCAGGCACGACTACAGTTTAGAGCCGAACGTCACCTTCACACCGGACATGAAATGGATCATCTTCCGCTCGAACATGTTCGGACCTACACACGTCTTCGCGGTGGAAGTCATGAAGAAGTGAATCCGTGAACGCGAAGCCAGTCGGCACATCGAGCAGGCCAGGTTGCAAGGATCGGATCTTTTTCGCCGAGTCCAAAACCGTGGGGACCGCGCTCGTAAAGATGAAACTCAAAAGGCACGCCAGCCTTGCGAAGCGCCATGGCGAACATCAGACTGTTCTCCACAGGCACAGCGGGGTCAGTCATCGTATGAACGAGAAAGGCCGGTGGCGTCTCTTTCGTCACGTGCTCTTCGTTGGAAAGAAGCGCGACGAGATCAGGAGACGGATCAGGTCCGAGCAAACTATTTCTTGATCCAGAATGGGTTTGCTGCCTCATCGTGATCACCGGATAAACCAGGATCATTAGATTGGGCCGGGAGCTTGCCCGCTCGATTGGATCCGTGGAGTCATGTTTGCCGGAATCAAAGTGAGTGCCGATAGTCGAGGCGAGATGACCCCCAGCCGAGAATCCCAGGATGCCAATGCGTTCAGGATCGATGTTCCATTCAGTTGCTCGCGCGCGCAGCGTGCGAATAGCGCGAGCTGCGTCTTGCAAGGGAGCAGGATGGTGATAGCGCGGGCCTAGCCGATATTTCAGCACGAACGAAGTAATGCCGATGGAGTTGAGCCATTCGGCGACCGGACGGCCTTCGTGATCGGCCAGATGCTGGTACCCGCCGCCTGGAAAAACGATGATGGCTGCGCCCGTCGCTTTCTCCTTTGGCGGTAAGTAAGGCGTCAATGTCGGAATATCGCCTGGTTCAGTTCCCAGCGCGCCGGGTGCGCCTCCTGGCCAAAGAACGATGGGCAGTTCGGGAGTTGCTTTAGCTATCGCCGATAATGATCCAAGCGTCAGCAGCAAAGACAATTGAAGAAGTTTACGCCCGGTTTTGCCTCGCATTGTACCCTCTCCGACGGCAGAAGTTTTTTATTAGATAGTGTCCTAATTCGAGATTTTTCTCAGTGCACCATCAGTGTTCTCTGTGAAATAAACGGTAAACTTCTTGTTTTCTTGAGGAGATTTTTTGAGTAGACAAATCGATCCACGAAACTACACGAACCAAAGACACGAACTTACACGAAATGTTGTTAGCGTTACTTCATGTGATTTCACTTCGTATGATGCGCGTTGATCATCTTTTGAGTCAGGTTTGGTTGCGGCCGGTAGCTGCGCCGTGTTCTCTGTGCCTGCTTGGCGTGTCAGGCTTTCTGCGGCGGCGCAGTTGATTCGCGCTTAACCAGATATGTTGAAACTCTAATTTCCCCACCCTTTTGACGTGGGTGTCGAATGGTGGCCATCAGCACCTCGACAGCTTTGCGGCCGATTTCCATCCGCGGCGAACAGACGGTCGTCAGCGGCGGATCAGAGAGCGCCGCAAAGGCAATGTCGTCGAAGCCTATGAGGGAAATGTCTTGCGGAACAGTTAAGCCTGCTGCGCGGAACTGTTGCATCGCACCGAGGGCCATCATGTCGTTTGCGACCACGAGCGCAGTTGGAAGATTTCCTGCCGCGAATATCTCTTTAGCAGCACGCTGCCCTCCTTCAAACTTAAAGTCTCCTTCGTAGACCTTCGGTTTGCGAGCGCGCGGAAAATGGCGCCTCATCGAAGCCAAAAAAGCTTCGCGCCGGATGACTGCAGAACGGAAGCAACTCGGCCCTGCGATGTGCGCAATCTTTCGGTGGCCCAGAGAGACAAGATGTCGGACGGCCTCTTCAATTCCCACGGCATAATCCACGAGGATGTTGCTCATATGCTCCCCGGGAATTCCGAGGTTGTGAAAGACCACGCAAACCTGCTTACGCGCCAGCTCATCAATTAATTCAGGATCAAGTTCCGACGTCATCAGAGCAACGCCCGCCACCTTCAGTTCGATTAGACGCCGAACATAATCGGCAGCTCGCTTGGCGTCGTAATTCGTATTGACGAGAATTACATTATAGCCGCGTTCAAAGGCAGCCCCCTCAACACTCTTGACGAGCTCAGGGAAAAACGGATTGGAGATGTCCGACACTAAAAGGCCAATGATGTTGCTGCGGCCCGAAGCAAGCGTTCGCGCATGCGCGTTCGGATAATAGTTACACTGTTGAATAGCGCGCAATACCTTTTGGCGCGTGTCACCTGTGACGTATTTTGTGTTGTTAATGACATGAGAAACGGTCGCAATAGAAACACCCGCCTCACGGGCTACGTCCTTAATCCGCATAGCCCGGTGGGGGAATGATGAATACAGAGCGTTTTGTGATTCCCTCATCCTAAATCCTTACTTAGAATTTAGATTTAGAAATTAGAAATTAGAATTTGAATCCCGGGATTCGAGTCACAATTCTAATTCGGTTTTGTAAATTCCTAATGATTTCTAAATTCTAAATTCTAAGTCTCTAGCCCACTATTAGAACCGACTATCGTCAGCTGATGGTCCATACAAGGCGGGCACCTTCGCACCCATCAGACGCAGATAGACCGTCATCTGCCCACGGTGATGCGCCCAGTGGTTGATGGTGTCCTGGATCATCACATGGCGTGGCTCCTCCACGACAACCTGTCCCCGCGCCAGCAATCGCCAAGATGTCATGAGATGTTCGTCGGTGGTCTGCTCGAGCGCCGAACGCGCCTCAGCTGCGGTCTTGTCGAGGGCCTTCAGCAACACTTCGCTCGTGTCCATCCGCGGCTGCTCCATCTTCGGACCGTCCGCCGGAGCCACGTCCAGTTCGTCCCGCGTGATCTCCATGGCCATCCATGAGGGCATGGTCGCAACCATATTCGCTAAATATCCGAAGATCATCGATTTCTCGTGCGGCTTCCACTCATACTTTCCCTCAGGGACCTGTTCCAAAGCCCGGCGCGAACGCTCTACCTCACGATCAAGCTCCGCCAGTAACAACTCCGTCAATTTCATGTCCGTCTCCTCCTTGTCACGTATATTAAATCAGTCTGTCGCCTTCAACTGAAGCGCGGTCCTGCCGGTAGTGACAGCCACGACTGCGACGGTTGTGCTGAGCTGCCTGCGCTACCAACAGGGCGACTTCAACCGCGTTACGCAATCCAATCAGCCCATCTGCCAGCTTGGTCGTGCGATAAAAGGTTTCGATTTCGTTCCACAGGTGACGCAGCTCGCGAATAGCGCGCGAGAGTCGCTCCTCGCTCCGCACCAGACCAACGTAGTGCCACATGATGTTTTGAATATTCTGCATGTCCCCCTGAATCAAAGCCGGATCCGCATCAGCTACGAGCCCGCTTTCATCCCAGGCGGGCACCTCGTCAAAAGTTGTGCGCGGTGTGAAAGCCGATTTGTTTAACGACTCTTCGATGTGCCGAGCTGCCGAGTTTCCCCAGACCAAACCTTCCAGCAACGAAGTCGAAGCCAGGCGATTCGCCCCGTGGACACCTGTACAACTGATCTCACCGACTGCGTAAAGGTTAGCAATGCTCGATTGGCCCCACTGGTCCACCAGGACACCCCCGCAGAAGTAGTGTGCTGCGGGCACCACAGGTATCGGTTCTCGCGCGATGTCAATACCTACCTTTAGGCATTCGCCACGGATGTAGGGAAACCGCGCACGAATCGCATCCGCCGGCATCCGCGAGGCAATATCCAGCAGCACGTATGAATAGCCCTTCGTTTCCATCTGGTGGTGAATCGCGCGGGCGACGACATCACGTGGCGCAAGGTCTTTCCATTCGGGTGAGTACTCGCCCATAAACGGGTGGCCATTCGGTGTCAACAGTATGCCACCTTCACCACGCACCGCTTCGCTAATCAGAAAGCCCTCCCGGCCGGGAGCAGCAAGCGCCGTCGGGTGAAATTGTACGTACTCAGCGTTTGCGATTCTGGCGCCCGCGCGGTGGGCCATTGCTAGTCCATCGCCTCGCGCTCCGGGCGGGTTTGTGGTGTTGCGATAGATACGGCCGAGGCCACCCGTTGCCAGAACAGTCGCCGAAGCGAGATAGCGATGCACTGTTTGTTCGTGACGATCGAATGCGTAGACACCGTGACAGGTGATTGGCCTGTAAGTGTCGAGCGTGTCGCGCGAGTGATGAGGAAACGTGATGAGATCGACGGCGGTTAAGCTCGATTCGATCCGGACATTCGGACAACGACCCAGGGCCGACATCAAACCAGTCATGATAGCTTGCCCGGTGGCATCGCCAACGTGCAGAATTCGACGACGAGAATGCGCAGCTTCCTTGCCCCACAAAGCACGGCCGCCGGTGTCCTGGTCGAAGTGCACGCCCGCTGTTTGTTCCAGGATTTCGTGGAGGAGCCGCGGACCATCTTCGGCGAGAATTTGCGCCGCCTGAGGCGAGCTGGCGCCGGCCCCAGCAGCGAGGATGTCGGATACAAGCAACGCAGGATTATCATCGAGTCCCTCGCCAATGATCCCACCTTGAGCGTACCAGGTGTTTGACTCACGGGGCTCGGGCGCCCGAGTGATGACTGTAATCTGGCGGTTGGGATTGCGCGCCAGTCTCAGCGCGGCTGTAGCGCCGGCGATACCGCAGCCGATGATCAGGACTTCTGTTTCAATCAACGTGAGCGGGTCCTAAGGATTGTTAACCGATCGCAATCATTCTTTCGACTGACCGGGCAGCTCTCAGGCGAATGTCTTCCGGAATATCAATCACGTACTGGTTGTTTTGCAGAGACGCGAGGGTGTCCTCGAGCGTGATTTGATTCATGTGCGGGCAGCGCACGCTGCAGAGGCGCAGCATTTCCTTCTCAGGGTTTTCGGCTGCGATGTTGTCACCCATCGAACACTCTGTCAGCAGCAGATAACGCGGAGCCCTGGTGTGTTCGACATACTTGATCATGGCTTTGGTGCCTCCGGAGAAATCAGAAGCAGCAACGACTTCGGGACTGCATTCGGGATGGGCCAGGATTACAACGTCTGGAAATTGTTTTCTGACGTTCGCGATGTCCTCGACTGTAAACTTCTCATGAACTTCGCACCGGCCAGGCCAGCCAATCATCTGGTAGTCAAGATCATTTGCGAATGCTCTGTTGGGATCGAGAGTGGGAAAGACGATGTGCTTGCCGGTTTCTCGCGCGACATTCCTGGCGAGGTATTCGTCGGGAATAAAAATCACTGTGTCAGTTTTGAACGATTCGACAATGGCCACCGCATTTGCAGAAGTGCAGCAGATGTCTGACTCGGCCTTCACGTCTGCATACGTGTTGACGTAGGTGACTACGGGAACTCCCGGAAACCGGCGTTTGAGTTCGCGTACATCGGCTGCGGTGATGCTTGCTGCTAACGAACAACCGGCTTTCTCGGACGGCAATAAGACAATCTTTGTCGGGTTTAGAATCTTCGCTGTCTCAGCCATGAACCTGACGCCGCAAAAGACGATTATGTCTTTATCAGTTTGCGCTGCCTGCCGAGCCAATTCCAATGAGTCGCCAACGTAGTCCGGGATTGTATGAAACAGAGCGGGCTCCATGTAGTTGTGCCCAAGGATCACCGCGTTCTTTTCCACTTTCAGTCGACTAATCTCGGCCGCAAGTTCAGCTTTTATTCGCAGCTCAAAGTCAGGGACGATATCCCTCAATATCGCCCGCATCTGCTGATACGTTTCCTCTGTGGTGGTTGTCGCGATCATGTTAATCGTTTCCTGCCTTGTACCTTAGTTGATCTATTGCTGCTACTGGTTTCCTCAAAGTAACGCAAACTGTTAGTTTGCGGGGCCGTAGGTAACACGCGCCTTCGAGGAAGGGGCACCTTTAGCCGCCGAATGCAAGCTAACAGCTTGCGCTACAAGGTCTCAAGTTGGAGGCTGACGTCGAAGACTTTTGGCGAATGAGTCAAGGCCCCAACCGAAATGAGGTCTACTCCCGTTTCCGCAATTTGTCGCACATTCTCGAGAGAGACGTTGCCCGAGGCCTCAAGCCTGGCCCTTCCGGCAGTCATTCGTACTGCTTCACGCATTTTGTCAATAGTCATGTTATCGAGCAATATTCTCACGATACCGAGATCAAGAGCGGTTGTCACATCGTCGAGCGTTCGCGCCTCGATCTCAATTTCCAGATCGAGATTGGCTGAGCGAACTCTGCGTACAGCTTCAGCTAGAGAGCCGGCGGAGTCAATGTGATTGTCCTTGATCAGTATCATGTCGTAGAGTCCGGCTCGATGATTTTCTCCGCCACCACGCTGCACGGAGAGCTTGTCGATTTCACGTAGGCCCGGCGCTGTCTTACGCGTATCCAGAATCTTCGCTCGCGTACCTGACACAGCGTCTACAAACTGGCGCGTCAGCGTTGCTATTCCAGACATTCGTCCCAGGAAATTCAACGCCGTGCGCTCGCCCGTAAGCACTGCCCGCGCCGAACCTGAAAGATGGGCCACAATCGTACCTGTCGAAACAGCAGCGCCCTCGGACACTTGCGGCTGAAAGATTGCTCGGTCATCGAGTAGAGAAAACACTGCCGCCGCAACATCGAGCCCGGCAACAGTTCCGTTCTGCTTGGCAACTATTTGACCCCGAATCGTATCGTCTGCCGGCACGATACTGTTGGTTGTGACGTCGCCTGTACCGATGTCTTCCAACAAAGCCTGTTGGATACAGGCGATAATCCGTGGCGAAGGCTTATTCTTTATGCCCAATTCCATAAGTTGTCAGCGAATCAAAAGATAGAACGTAAGAGGATGAGGCACAAGTTGCGATGAGACCGGTGAGGTGAAATCGGGTGGTTGCTCCTTTTAGGCCGTAATTTGTGTGGATCGGCAGAAACGCCAAAATAAACCAGGTTCTTCACTCCGGAGTGATGAACTACCTTTCCTTGAGGTTCATTTAAACACGTAAGAAGGGAATTTTTAATGGCTCGCATTTCTGGTCTCGAGAAAAGGCAGGCGCCGTGCCATTTGCGGTGGTTTTACGGTGTGATGCGCAAGATGTTCGGAAAGGATCTTACGCCGGTGAAGTTGCAGATGCGCGTGCCCGGTATAGTGTGGGGCAGCATTGGTATGGAAGCGGGCCTGAGCCGAAAGCGGCGGGTTTCGCTGCGCTACATCCAGTTGGCGAAGGTGCGGACGGCGGCCCGGGTGGGCTGTCCGTTTTGAGTGGACATTAATTCTGCCGTGGGCAGAAAAGCAGGTTTGACGGACGAGAAACTGCTGGCGCTCACCGGTGACGACCTGGCAGTATTCACTGACGTGGAACGCCTGGTGATTGAACTGACGGATGCAATGGCGGCCACACCAGCGAATGTTTCCGAAGATCTGTACATACGCTTGCGCGATAAATTCTCTGAAGAACAGTTGCTGGAGTTAGGAGCGCAGATCGCGTTTGAGAACTATCGGTCACGACTGAACCGAATCTTCGATGTGGAGAGCGATGGACTTTACACTCCAAAACAAGAAAGGCTTTGAGTAACATGATTAGCCGGCTATTCAAATATACTGAATGGGCAAACACACGTATCCTGGACTCCCTTTCCAGGACAGAAACAAACACAAAGGCTCTCAAACTACTGGCGCACCTTCTCACGGCAGAAAAAATCTGGCTGGAGCGACTGAGAGGTCAGGAGACGGTCGGAACAAACAAATCTCCAGAGCTAACCCCGGATGAATGTCGACAACTGGCGACCGACAACCAGCGCGAGTTCTATACTGTTATTGAGCGCTTCGAAGTTGATGGTCTTGACTCGCTGCTAACGTACAGAAACCTGAGCGGAAAACAATTCACGACCTCCGTCAGGGACATTCTCACGCACGTGGCCTTTCACGGAACGTATCACCGGGCCCAAATTGCTTTGATTGTACGTGCTGAAGGCGGCATACCTGTCGACACCGACTTCATTACGTTCACCCGTGAAACCGCCAACTAGTTGTCAACTAAACCATTCGCGACGCAAAACTGAAAACGGTCACTCGAAACACACATGACGGCTTTCCAAATTCTAAATTCTAAATCGAATGGGATCGGATAGATGTCAGCGAACTAACCAATTGGATAGCCGCAGTATCGGATCCGATAGTCTGATCAACCATAGCGTTGAGGTCACATAACCCACCATCATCGGAGTCTAGCCAGTCTTACAGCTTTCGGAGATAAGCCAACAGCGCCGGTCGCTCGTCCGCAGTTACGAATCCCCGATCGACGACAAGCCCGTTCGATGAAAGGATCGGCGGCAAGTTGGGTGGCGGATTGAGTCGGGCCACGCGTCGGAAGAAGGCGTCGTAGTGGTCCAGTACCTCCTCGAGCGTTGCCGCGGAGTTATTCTGAAAGTAAGGCGCGGTTCGGCTGATTCCACGCAGCTGGGTGATGTCCATGACTCCAAGGTCAGCGGTTTGGCCTGTGAGAAGCAGTCGTCCCGGGTCCGAGGTGGTGACGAATTGGAAGGTGCCATTCGCTAGAGTTATGCGGTAAGTGCGCGCGTTGCGCACAAGCCGCGGCGGACAAGGCGAGTAGCCATCCGTCGCCGGGCGCGGACAGGCAGTCTGGATGTTGTGATAGCGCACGATGGGATGCACGATTGCCGCCTCGGGAGTGGAACCACTCGGATGCAACATACTGCCGTGGCATTGGGCGCAAGCTCGGTTGAAGACTACCTTGCCCTGCTGCTCAAGCTCGTTCAGCTCGGGGTCCGGATCGGGAAGCGTTGATGAACCCGACAGAATCGCGTCGGCTAGTAGTTCGACCCCGGGCGACGAGTACAGCGTCTGCTGGAAAGCTGCGAGGTCGTCGAGCATGCGCTGCGGCGGTTCTACCGATACTTGGGCGTGTGCGAAGAGTGCGCCGCGGGCTTGTTCCTGAAGCGTGCCGAAACGCGCATCGTGCTGGTAGCCACCCTGCCGGTTAGGGCCATTAGGGTCCTGGCCCATGATTGGGAGACGTGGAGCGCCTGGCGGCCAGATCGGTAACACGCCGTCCGGTCCCGTGATCGCCACGTTGAGTACAGGCATGACCGCGCGCCAGAGATCGACCGAGGTTTCGTCGGTTGGCTGACCGGTGGCTGGATCAATCAGCTTAACGTTCAGCGGCAATGGCATAGTGATGCGAATGAGCCCGTTTTCCACCAGATTCGAGAAATCGATCGCATTATCTCCGTTGATACGAAAGTCGTCGGCGTCCACCGGCCGGAAGAGCGGATCGTCTGCATTCTTGTTGAACTCCCGTTTCGCCTGCAGCGCATCGAACCGAGCCCGGGCGGCCGCGGGAGAGAGCTGGAAGCCTTCCGATGGCATGTGGCAGTCGGCGCACGAACGTCCATTGCCACCGAGTTGGTTCAGATTGCGGTCATTGAAGGCTGCACGACCTCGCGCCACCGCATCGCACGGTTGCTCGTCGCAATTGAGTTGTATCGTGCCGTTTCCCTGTAGGACTTGCCCGAAGCCTGTGTGCGGCACGACGGCAACAGTCACGCCGATGAGGATAAGCAAACCAACGATGGCGATGACCGAATTCTTGGATCTATACATGGTCTTTCTCCTTAGTGTGTTGACCGCAGATTGAATGCGACGGATAATCTCTCGTGAGCACGCGAGAAGTCCTTCAAAATTCCCTAAACCTTCCTAAACTTTGCTAAAGGCGGCAGTGGGCGACAGACCGATGCATATTTATGAGTTCGGCCCGTTTCGTGTCGACGTACTGAGGCGCCTCCTGCTGCGTGAAGGTAAGCAGGTGCGGCTGCCCGCGAAGGCTTTTGAGATTCTGCTGGTACTGCTCGAAGGAAAAGGGCGCCTCATCGAAAAAGATGAGTTGATGCGGAAGGTTTGGCATGACGCAGTGGTGGAGGAGAACAACCTCACCGTCAACATTTCGGCGCTCAGGAAGTCTCTTACAGAAAGCCCGGGCGAACACCGGTATGTGGTAACTGTGCCTGGTCGCGGATACCAGTTTGTGGCGGACGTGCGTCAGCATGGCGGCGAACGGGCGCGGGAGAGCGAACAAGAGGCGCTGGCCAACCAGGGAGTCGCCGAAATCAGTGCCAAGCGGGTCGGCTGGGATGGCGAAGCGAAGCCTCTTTCGCAAAACAGCAGCTGGGGCCTGGAATCTGTGCCGGCACAGTTTGCAGCGGCCCAGAGAAATGGCGCAGCAAGCCACACTCACACACTATTGATTGCGGAATACTTTGAGGGTGAGATTAAACGGCACAAGCAGGGCGTGCTGTTGCTTCTTGCGGCTCTGCTCGCAACCACAATTATCGTCTCGTATTTAGCTTACTCAAACTATCTTGCCACGGGCAGCAAGACGAGAATCACTTCCATCGCAGTCTTGCCTTTTGCAAACAAGACCGGTGATCCGAACGCAGAATACCTCTCAGACGGAATCTCCGAGAGCCTCATCAACAGCCTCTCGCAATGGCCCGGCGTTAAAGTAATCGCGCGCAGTTCCGCCTTCAAGTACAAGGGCACAGAGGTTGACTTGAAGGAAGTGGCGAATGCATTAGGCGTCGAAGCGATCCTAACCGGAAGGGTCACACAGCGCGGCGAGAACCTATCGATCAGCGTCGAACTTGTGAATGCGAGCGATAAGACGCAGATGTGGGGCGAGCAGTACGACCGCAACATGTCAGACTTGCTCGCGATCCAGCGCGAGATTGCGAGCGAAATTGTCGAGAAACTGAAGCTAAAAGTTTCGGGCGAAGAGAAAGGGGCTGCCAAACACTACACCGAGAGCAACGAGGCTTATCAGCTCTATTTGAAAGGCCGCTTCTACTGGAACAAGCGGACGGCAGAAGGGCTCAAGAAATCAATCGAGTATTTCAATCAGGCGACTGATAAAGACCCCCGCTTCGCCTTGGCTTACGCCGGGTTGGCTGACTCCTATGTTGTGCCGGCCAACCAGCTGCCGCCGCGAGAGGCAATGCCTAAAGCTAAGGCGGCAGCGATCCGAGCACTGGAACTGGACGAGACGCTCGCCGAAGCACACGTCTCACTAGGCCGCGTCTTCGCAGTATACGATTGGGACTGGACGAGTGCCGAGAAGGAATACAAGCGTGCCATCGAGCTGAATCCGCGCTATGCGATAGCCCATCAATGGTATGGCGGATATTTAGCAGTAATGGGCCGAACTAGTGAAGCGATTGCAGAGAAAAAACGGGCAGTGGAATTGGAGCCACTCTCACTCATCATCAACTTTGAATTGGGATTGGCTTTTTACTACTCTCGCGACTACGACCGGGCCATCGAACAGTTCCAAAAGACGCTGGAGTTGGACCAGAACTTCCCTCCGCCGCACAATTTTCTTCCAGCCGCCTATGAACAAAAAGGGATGTATAGCGAAGCCATTGCTGAATTTAAGAAGGAGATTCCGCTTACAGCAGGCAGTGAATCGTCACTTTCAAAAGCTGGTCTCGGCCATGTCTATGGAGTATCAGGTAAGAAAAACGAGGCGCGGACGCTGCTCGACGAGCTCAAGCAACTCTCCGCACAAGAATTTGTACCCGCGACCAGCGTAGCCCTCATCTACGAGGGTTTGGGCGAGAAGGACCAGGCTTTTGCCTGGCTCGACAAGGGTTACGAACAGCGCGCTTTTCAACTGCAATGGATCAAAATAGAACCAAGATGGGACAGCCTACGCTCAGACCCGCGTTATGCAGATCTAATACGGCGTGTTGGTTTATCGCAGTAAAGACGAAAGAGTTGTCATACGAAGATATGAGGGCGTTCCTCACTAGCGAGCGTATTCTCACTCTCAACCGATTCAAAACGAGAGCCACGTCGCTCGAGCCCAAACTCGCTGTGCAATGACTGCACCGTCTCTTGCATCAGGTTCGCCTCCACTACAAACGAAACGTTGTACTCCGAAGATCCCTGAGCGATGGCGATGATATTAATACCGCGGCGGCCGAGGACGCTGAAGATGCGCCCGGCGATCCCCGGCATGCCCCTCATGCGGCCCCCGACGACCGCGACGATGGCGATGCCGGGGTTGACATTGATGTGTTCCACTTCTTTGTGCGCCAAATCGATCGCGAACGCCTCGCGCAGTTTCTTAACCGTCGGTGCCGCATCCGCGGAGTTTACGATAAAGCAGATATCATTTTCCGACGACGACTGCGAGATGAGCAGCACATTTGCCTGGGCGTTTGCAGCCGCCGTGAAAGTCTTGGCGGCGACGCCAGGCAAGCCGACGATGCCGCGCCCGCCGACCGTGATCATGGTAACGTCACTGATCGCCGTGATTGCCTTCACGCCACGCGCAGTAGGATGCCCTGTTGTTGTAATCTTGGTGCCCGGTTGTTCTGGCGCAAAGCTATTGCGAATCCATACAGGGATGCCTGCTTCCGACACCGGTCGCAGAGTTTTCGGGTGCAAGACCTTCGCGCCGAAGTAAGCTAGCTCGCCCGCTTCGATGTAGGAGATCTCGCCAAGCGTTCGCGCCGCGGACACGAGACGCGGATCGGCGGTCAGTACGCCATTGACGTCTGTCCAGATGATGACCTCGTCAGCTGCGATTGCAGCACCAAGGATTGTCGCGGAATAGTCCGAACCGCCGCGCCCCAAAGTAGTCAGCATGCCGTCTGCCGTCGCGCCGATAAAGCCCGTCACAACCGGTACCGAGTTTCTCTCGAGCAGCGGCGTCAACCGCGCGGCGGCGCGCTCACGTGTTTCAGCCATCATTGGCTCAGCCCGGCCGGAGGAGTTGTCTGTTACGATCAGTTCTGTCGCTTCGACTGCCACTCCCTCGAGTCCTAACTCGCATACCACACTCGCGAGCAACCGCGCTGACAAACGTTCACCCGCACTCAAAATGGCGTCAAGCGTACGGAGCGTCAGCTCGCGCAAGAGCGCCGTTCCACGGCACAGGGTCGTCACCTCTTGCACGATTTTCTCGGTCTCGGCTGACAATTGCGCGCGTTTGCCGTCGTCGCTGACGAGAGCTTCAATCGCCTCTGAATGCTGTCTGCGCAGCGTGTTTCCCAATTCGTCCGCAGCGCTTTCGTCGCCCGTCCGTGACTTTTGCGCCGCCTCGATAAGCGTATTGGTGACGCCGCCCATCGCCGAGACAACCGCAACCACCGCGGAATCCTGCGCCGCCGCGGCTATGATCTCTGCAGTACGCCGGATACATTCGGCGTTTCCGACAGATGTGCCGCCGAACTTCATTACCCGTATTTTGTTCTTCATTACCTGTTAGCTTGCTTCAGTTGTGAGCTCGTGTCTGAATCTTCGTCCCGCACTTCGCCGATCGGCGACACGCCATCACGCGCCAACTTATACTCAACCGAATCTACGAGCGCGCGCCAACTTGCTTCGACGATGTTCGCCGACACACCTACTGTGCCCCAGCTTGTATTCTCATCGGCGGAGGAGATCAGCACACGCACCAGGCTCGCTGTGCCGGACAGGCTGCTGTTAATCACCCGCACTTTGTAATCAACCAGGCGCATCTCGGTGAGCGAGGGGTAAAAGCTTTCAAGCGCACGCCGTAGTGCGTTATCGAGGGCATTCACCGGCCCATTCCCGCTCGCAGCCGCGTGTTCGATGAGGTTGCCGACTTTGACCTTGACCGTCGCTTCGCTCATCGGCATCAGCGCGCCGCGATGTTCATCAATGACTCGGAATCCGAGCAATTCAAAGTAGGGCCGATGCGTGCCTCGCAGTTTGGATACCAGCAATTCGAAGCTTGCCTCCGCTGCCTCAAACTCATATCCATCGTGCTCCAGTCGCTTCAACTCATCGAGCACTGCTTGTTCGTCTTTCAGTTCGAGACCTAGCTCCCGAGCCTTGGCTACCAGATTGGAACGTCCAGCAAGATCAGAGATTAGCACGCGGCGGCGGTTACCAACCGTTTCCGGCGCGATGTGCTCGTAAGTCGCCGGGTTGCGTTCGACGGCCGAGACGTGAATGCCGCCCTTGTGAGCAAAGGCGCTATCCCCAACAAAAGCCGCCCGCGAATCAAGCGCATGATTGGCCATCTCGCTGACAAATCGTGACGTGGCACGCAACTTCTGCAGGCGATCAGGGCCGAGCACGTCATATCCGAGCTTCAACTGGAGGTTAGGAATCACAGAGCAGAGATTCACATTACCGCACCGCTCGCCGTAACCGTTAATCGTTCCCTGCACATGCCTGGCCCCGGCAGATACAGCCGCAAGCGTGTTGGCGACAGCAAGCTCTCCATCGTTGTGACAATGAATGCCAATCGCCACGTCTATCTGCCTGATCACCTCGCGCGTCACGCGCGCTACCGTTTCCGGCAGGCTGCCGCCATTAGTATCGCAGAGCACAATCCTTTGCGGCCCACCGGCTGCAGCCGCGCGCAACGTCGAGAGCGCGTAATCAGGATCAGCTTGATAACCGTCAAAGAAGTGTTCGGCGTCATAAATCAGATAAGGCACGCGCGCGGTTAAATAGCCTACCGTGTCCTCTATGATCTCGAGATTCTCCTTGGGGCTCAGACGCAATGCATCAGTGACATGCAACAACCAGGATTTACCAAAGAT
>Ga0137372_10001072_pt1 | contig 26330 bp, 20 predicted proteins | sample SagtaG_6_FD_104911 | JGI IMG/M metagenome (GOLD analysis project Ga0137372, IMG submission 104911) | Vadose zone soil microbial communities from Sagehorn Ranch, Mendocino, California, USA - Sage1_R_60_16 metaG | ecosystem: Environmental > Terrestrial > Soil > Vadose zone | place: USA...
AACGTTGGAAAACGACAAGTGCTCTTTGATGCCGTTAAATGGGATCAGACGATCCGAAGTAAAACCCAGGTTTAGAAATGTATTCGCGCCAATCACAGAAGGAAACACCAGGTGTGAGCCAAGCGATCGGAAACTACCTAATTCAGCAAATTCGTAATCGCAGAAAATGAACGAAGGGATATTCATAAGACGCGCCGACAAAGCAGAGGACCTGGAAGCTGAGATTAAGAAGGTGGGTCGTTGACGCGCGAACCTCGCAAGCAACGCCGCAGTACGATTGAGAGTTCCCCAAACTTTTCTCGCCCTGCTTCTCCCGAAAGCTTTACCACAAGAGGAAAACTCGGCGCCCCGTTTCCTAAGAATATCGAAGGTGATTGCGTAATCTCGCGCAGTAAGCGCGACTTTGTACCCCCGCTTTTCGAACGCCTGCTTGAAAGGTAGTAAGTACTGCACCTGAGGAGGATTATCTATATCAATCCAGATCATGCGTGGATCCGACGTTTTCTATAAAGGGGACACTGCGAGCGCTGCTATCCAATCTCCACTAGTTCACCGCGCGCTCGCAGCGAACGTTCTGCCGCTTCGACTATGCGTACGAGTCTTAAGCCGGCCTGACCGTCGGTTTCAGGCTTCGTGTTGTTCTCGATGCAGTCAATAAAGTGCAGCGCTTCTGTGTGCAAAGCTTCGCTGGCATCAAGGCGTGGCGCCCACATATCTCCTGATCGATAACTAACAAGCATCTCATAGACCGCTTCGGGACTCTGCGACACCGTAACACCCTTGTCGTAGATCTTGACCTTTTCACTCGGCTCCAAATCATCGTAGAGGATCATCTTCTCGCTGCCGCCAATCAGTGTATGGCGCACCTTGACGGGAGTAAGCCAGTTTACGTGGACATGCGCTATCTGGGGTGTTGCGAAGAACAGCGTGATGTACGCGACATTTTCCGGCTGACCTGGAATATTGCTTATGCCTGTAGCTGAAACGGAGACAGCGCGAGACGGCAACACATAATCCATGATCGAGAGATCGTGAATTGCCAGATCCCAGATCACATTCACGTCGTGTTGAAAGAGGCCCAGATTTACTCGCACCGCGTCGTAGTAGTAGATCTCGCCGAGAGCATTGCTCGCGATCAACTCGCGGATCTTTCGCACGGCGCTAGTATAGACAAACGTGTGATCGACCATTAGCACACGCTTACGACGGGCCGCTTCATCTATTAACTGAATAGCTTCCTGCGAGTTTGACGCCAGAGGCTTTTCAACCAGCACATGTTTATTGGCGCGTAGTGCAGCTATTGCCCACTCGAAATGAGTAGAAACGGGTGTGGCGATTGCGATGGCATCAATCTCAGGGTCATCCAACAATTCCTTATAGCTGCTCACGGCCTTAATAGAGGGATGGCGGATGCGCAAATGGGCAAGCCTCTCTGGCCGCAGATCACAAACTACTACAACCGTGGATCCGGGCGCTTCCACAAAGTTGCGCACCAGATTGGGCCCCCAGTAGCCGTAGCCGATTACTCCAACCTTAATCATGCCTTATTTGCCGCCGAGTTGTTTGCTACTTGCGATCGATCTCGCACATCGCCGATGACGCGCGCGGGAACTCCGGCGACGATTGCATAATCCTCCACATCAGTAGTAACCACGGACCCTGCTCCGATTAACGCCGCTTCGCCTATTGTAATGCCTGACAGAATAGTGGCATTGCTGCCGATTGATGCGCGGCGTTTAACGCGTGTTCCGACTACCTGCCAGTCTGCTTCAGTTTGCAGCGAACCGTCTTCATTGCTGGCGCGCGGGTATCGATCGTTTGTGAACATTACTCCATGGCCGACAAAAACCTCTTCCTCGATCGTCACACCTTCGCAGACGAAGCTATGTGAGGAAATCTTGCAGCGAGCGCCGATCAACGCATTCTTTTGTATTTCAACAAATGCTCCGATTCTTGTTTCTTCGCCTACTGTACAGCCATAGAGGTTGACCAAATCAGGCTGAAATATTGTTACGCCATTTCCCAGAATCACATCAGAGGAGATTGGCATTGGAAATCCCCCCTACTAAATAATTGGAGCGTAAAACACGATTCTTTCGATTAAAACATTCCTCAAAAAACAAGAAGTTAGATGCCTGTTTCACAGACTTGTCTCTTGATGTGGAATCAATGCTGAGTTGAGTGCGGTCGCTACCGCTCGCGGTTCTGTCCCGCGATCTTGCCCTGCTCCTCCAGCAGTCGAGCGAGTGCATAGAGCATCCAGGCCTGGGTCCAGCGCATATAGGGAGTTCGCACAGTATAAAAACGACGACGCTGATAGTAAAAGAAGCCACGTCTGTCGCGCAGATTACGGATCGACCAATGCGCGATCTTTTCCGCAAAACCCAGCGCATCGCGATCTACGTCGCCCAATTCCGACAGCGTGACTATAGCAGTGGCGGCAGCGTGCGTATCAGCCGGATAAAGCTTGTCATGGTAGTATTTCGGCCATCCATCCGCAAGAAAGAAGCGCGCGCGCCAGAATTCGTAGCCACGCCGAAGCGTTTCTCCGAACTCCGATGCCGGAGCTGCTGCGCAAAAGTGTCCTATCCTCGCCAGCGAGGTGAGCAAAAAGGCCGTATGAAAGTTATCGACCCAGGATTGATTGACTTCGGCACCGTATTGCCAGGAGCCATCCTCACGTTGCTGACGAGCGACATAGCGAGCGGCACGTAGCGCCCATTGGCAAAGATTTTTTTCCCCGGTCAGCGCACCAACACTTGCGAGCGTCTCGCCCGCGAACAGGCTGGCATTGTAAATGCGCGTCCGAATATTGGGCGCGTAGCTGAAACAAATGCCGTCCTCGGTTTCATCACTGCGTACGAGATCTTGCAGAATGAAATCACACGTACTGCGCGCTGCTTTAAGATAGTTTTCGTCATTAAATGCGTGCGCCGCTTCTAACAGTGCCCGTGCCGCAAAAGCGGTTGGACCAATCGTTGGCGTCCCGCGTGGTGCAAAAAACACTCTGGATTGCCAGTCAAAATTGTACCCCCAGGCCGATCCGCTCCAACCCTCAAGGCGCAGTGATAGGAGATCCGCAAGCAGAGCACGCGCCTCGTGCTCCGCTTCATTTGTCCTCAGCCTGCGATAGTCGGCCAGTGCGGCGAGCGCAAAAAGGGCGATGCCTTTCGCATTTCTCTCGGCAGGCAATAGAGCGAGCGGACGCAGGTTCACAGGAGAACGTTTAAAAAGCTGCGTGTATCCTAATCGTGCTGCCCGCGAGTGTTTGAGGGGAGTTAATTGAAAGAGCCGACTGTTTAGGGCGTCGAATGGATCGTAACCGGCAAAGTCCTGTCTGCGGCACCATTCATTGAGATCTGCATGGGCCTGTTCAAGTGCTGAATTGGGCATTGCAGCGGCGCGTTCATAACTCGGCAACTATCTGCTTGGCTCCGTACCAGCCAGAATTTTAGAGCAATACTAGCTTACCGGCCCAGTGCTCGCCGATGTTTCAATCCGACGGGGCGTTTCAATGAAGCTTTCGTTCCAGAGTTCAAACATCAGCAGGGTCCAAAGCTGCTTGCGGTGATTGGCCACGCCGCGCTCATGCTCATCGAGCATCCGGGTTACATAGTCAGCATTGAAGACACCAGCCCGTCGCACTCGCTCCGGCGACAGGAGATCTCGTGCCAACGGGCGCAGTTTTCCCTTGAGCCATTCAGCGACAGGTACGCCAAACCCTTTCTTCCCTCTGCGCGTCACGAATGGTGGTAAGAGATTTTCAACCGCGCGCTTAAGAATGTATTTAGTTTTGCCGCCTCTCAGCTTGTAGTTCGCAGGCAATGATGCGGCAAACTCGACTACCCGGTGGTCGAGGAACGGTGCCCGGACCTCGAGCGATACGGCCATACTGGCACGATCAACCTTCGTCAGTATGTCTTCAGCAAGATATAGCTTTGTGTCCAGGTTCTGCATACGTTCTACGAGATCCTCAGCATCACATTCAGCGAACAGGCGCCGGGCATCGAGATAGATGTCGCTATCGGTTGTGCTTAAGACCTCCGGGGTCATTAACTGCTCTTGCTCGTCCGGAGAGAAAGAGCCAAACCAGATATGATGACGAGCGACCGGATCATATTTCGCACCCGTGATAAATCGCATCGCCTTATAGTCTAAAGAAAGATTCTTGGTTTTCTTTGGCAGCATATGCACCATTGGCTCGATCAGGCCAGCCTTCAGGAAACCCGGAATCCGCGCGTAAATCTCAGCCCAATGATGGCCGCGATACATTGGATAACCGGCAAAGATCTCATCGCCACCGTCGCCTCCAAGCGCAACTGTTACATGCTTGCGCGTAAAGCGTGAGAGCAGGTAAGTAGGTACCAGCGATGGATCGCTGAATGGCTCGTCCACCCACGAACCAATTTCACCGACGAGATTCGCAGCCAGATTTGCGCTCAATCGTTCTTCGTGGTGATCGGTGCCGAGAAACTTTGCCACACCACGAGCGTAAGAGGATTCGTCGAAGGACGACTCAGCGAACGAAATCGAAAATGTTTTGACTGGCTCAGCCGACGCTCGCACAGCCAGCGCGGTCACCGCGGAAGAGTCCACTCCTCCGGAAAGCAGCACGCCCAGCGGTACATCTGAAACCAAGCGCATGCGTACTGAATCAGCCAGCAACTCCTGGAGCTGTTCCGCGGCCTCGGCTTCGGTGGGAACCGGCTGCCTGGTGCGATAGCTCAAGTTCCAATATGCCTCGGTTTTAATTTCCCCGTGCTCGAGTGTCAGGGTATGCGCAGCCGGCAGTTTGTTTATTCCCTCAAAGATCGAGAGTGGCGCGGGAATGTAATCGAATGAGAGGTACTGCCTTAGGGCCTGGAGATTGAGCGAGGGCTGCACGGCCGGGTGCGCGAGCAAAACCTTCGGCTCCGAGGCAAACAGCAGCGTATTATCGAAAATACCCCAGTAGAGCGGTTTTTCACCAAAGCGGTCGCGCGCAATGAAGAGTCTGCGCCGGGTTGAATCCCACAGGGCAAAGACGAACATGCCATTCAGATGCTGGACCATCTCGCTGCCGTATTCTTCGTAAAGGTGTGGCAGTACTTCGGTGTCGGAGGCGCTGCGGAAGGAGTGACCGCGCTTTTCGAGATCGGCACGCAGCTCGCGATAGTTGTAAATCTCGCCGTTCAGGACTACAGCAACGTTGCGCTCTTCATCAAAGGCAGGTTGTTCTCCGGTAAGCAGATCAATAATTGCCAGTCGCCGCATTCCCAGGGCGACGCCTGTTGAGACCAGCAGACCCTCCCCGTCAGGACCCCGATGAACCATACGCTCGCACATTGAGTGGAGCAATTCCTTCGCGCCGTTCGGTGGCGGGGTGCGAGAGTCTAGACTTGCCCATCCGGTTATTCCACACATACTAAATCCAGTGATGAGTAATGAGTGATGAGTGATGAGTAGTCATTGAATATTTCGCCTTGTGCTCATCACTTATCACTCATCACTCATTACTTCTATCAAAGCCAATGAGTTCCCGCACTGCATAAATCGACTTGGCCTGCGACTCGTGATAGGTACGCACTAGCATTTCGGCCAGCAGTCCCATCAGTAGAAATTGAATTCCCACCGCAAACATTACAATGGCCAGGATCGGGAGTGGTGTTTGCACAAAGTCGGCTTTGTGGAAGAGCTTTAGAAATATGGCATACAAGCCGGCCAAAAAAGAAATAAGAAAGGCCAGCATCCCAAACGAACCGAAGACGTAGATGGGCTTTGTCTGGTACGACGCCATAAACTTGATCGTCATAAGGTCAAAAACGACTTTCAGTGTACGCGAGAGGCCGTACTTCGATTTACCCATCGTGCGCGGATGATGTTCAACGGGAATTTCCGAGACTCGTGCTCCAACCCACGAGGCGTAAATCGGAATAAACCGGTGCATCTCACCGTACAGCCGTACCTCCTTCAGTGCCTCACGGCGATAAGCCTTTAGGGAACAGCCATAATCATGCAATGGTACGCCACCGATCCAGGAGATCAGCTTATTGGCAATCATCGAAGGAATCTTGCGTGTGATCCACTTGTCCTGGCGATTCTTTCGCCAGCCCGACACCACTTCATAGCCTTCGTCGAGTTTCTCTAGTAGCCTGACGATATCTGCCGGATCATTCTGCAGGTCCGCATCCATTGGAATCAAGACGTCGCCACGGGCAGCATCGATGCCCGCGGACATCGCTGCGGTCTGGCCATAGTTACGTTTAAGCGCAACCACCCGGACGCGCTTATCGAGTTCTGCAAGCCGCCGCAAGACCTGGAGGCTACCATCATTCGAACCGTCGTCGACATAAATGATTTCAGCCGAGCGTCCGAGCTTTTTGAGAGCTTCGTCCATCTTGGCATGCAGCGGCAGCAGGTTGGGCTCTTCGTTATAGACGGGAAGGAAGACAGAGATCTCCGGAGCACCCCCCAGTGAGGTTTCCTCGAATTCCCTCCTTGTTGCCACTTCCTGATCGTAGGTTTTCATTCAGTTGGGTTCGATGGGAATCATGCGCTGGAACAACCGTACATACAAAGCAAAGGCTTGGGGTCCAGTATCTCAGAACCGCTTGCTATGATGCTCTCTCCTCAACCCAGAGCCTCACTGGTTTCTCAGGGGCTATCCCCTTCTTCTTGGCGATCGCGCGCACTTTGCGATACAGCTCATCGTCAAAAGAGTCCAGGTGGGTGCGTCGTTCAATGTCGACTTCAACCTCGACAGGTTTGAAGTATTTATCGTAATCGGCGCTATCGTGGGAGTCCCAAAAGTCACCGGCTTCCTCGAGACTGTTGAAATGCTCAGGTAAGGGATCGCGTGACACTTTCGCTTTTGTTTTATTTTTTGGTCTCGTCATAGGTGTTTACGCTCTTGCCGACTTGCTTCGCGTGCTGAGATGATCACTGCCCGACCGCGGCGTTTGTATAAAGAATACAACTAAACAGCGTCCTGAGTCAGTTTGTCCTATAGCCCTGTAAAGATCCTGCCCTTTAACGTTACCACGTTCAGCAAATTCGATTCGAGGTCGATCCCTGAATATTTGTTCCACCTCATCGGTGCTAAGTCCATGCTTGGATTCAATCTTGGCCACGAAATGCGCTATCCAAATGATCTCACTAATCTTCATCTAATCAATCGGCGGACTCTAGACTCCTGGCTAAAGAGGACTCTGCGCTTAGGACTTCGATCCTTGAAACCACTTAATAAAAAGCCTAATACCCTCCTCAATTTGCGTTTGTGGGCTGTAACCGAGCAAAAGGCGCGCCTTGCTGATGTCCGCGTAAGTTTGCGGCACGTCGCCCGGTTGCGGAGGCTGTCTCTCGATAATGGCCCTTTCGCCAAGCTCATTCTCCAGCAGCGAGATCAACTCACGCAACTCAACAGTACGCGACTCCCCCAGATTCACAACCTCGTAGTCACTCTTCGTGTAATCGACCGCAGAGCGCACGCCCGCGATGATGTCGTCAATAAAGGTGTAGTCGCGGCGAGTTGTGCCGTCGCCAAAGACTGGAATCGGTCTCCGTTCGCTGATCAGTCGCGCGAACTTGTGTATGGCGAGGTCAGGACGCTGGCGCGCGCCATAAACAGTAAAGAAGCGCAGGCAAATGCAGCGTACGTCATAAAGGTGCGAGTAAGTGTGGCAGAGAAGCTCACCCGCGGCCTTGGTTGATGCATATGGCGAAATAGGCTGGCGAATGGGATCGTCTTCGCTGAAGGGGACTTTGGCGTTCATGCCGTAAACTGAAGAAGAAGACCCAAAGACAAACTGCTCGATGCTATGTTCGCGTACAAGCTCAAGAAGATTAAGCGTGCCGTTGATATTTGTCTCCGCATAGAGCAATGGCTGCTTCAGCGACGGCCGCACGCCTGCACGCGCTGCGAGATGTACGAGGCAATCAAATTTAGTCTCCCGAAAGACTTGCTCCAGAGCTTTCCTATCCCGAATATCGGTCTCGAATAGTTGAAAGTCAGGATTCCTCTCGTGTGCCTGGACGTTCCGGCGTTTTATTGCTGGGGCGTAGAAATCATTGAAGTCGTCGATCACGGTAACGCGCCAACCGCCTTCCGCAAGGAATCGATCCACGAGATGTGAGCCGATAAAACCCGCGCCGCCAGTAATGAGGATGTTTTTCATTAGAATTTGTTCGTGGTCAGTGGTCCGTTGTCAGTGGTCCGTTGTCAGTGATTGAGTGGCTCATTCTCCTGAAAGATCTAGTTGCCGTAGTTTGCTAGCAACTGACCACTGACTACTGACTACTGACCACTGACTATTTCGTAGCATATATCCATAGGTGCCAACCCCAGCGAGAGGCAAGCCGAGATTCGACTGACCGAGGCAGGATATTCCCAATCAAAGGCAGCCAGCGTTTGTTCAGAAAGTAAGTGCGCAAAACAATTTCAGAGTAATCCTTAAACAGCTCGCGTGCTTCGGCTCGTGAATAGACGCGGGCCAACGGGTTACCTGGGCCATCCGTATTTTGACTTAAAAACTGCTCCGCATTTAGGTAGCCCTTTTGATCTTGCTTCAGTTGCAAAGCCTGTTGACGCAGTGAATCAGGCGATTCGCCAGTAAGCTGGTGGACCAGACTAATTCCATGCTTCCATCTAAGGAGGTGTGCCCCGACACGACGCAGCACAGAAATGTTCACGCGATAGTTATAAGAGTCACGATGGTAAAGCATGACTACGGCACGTCCACCCGGACGAAGCACGCGTTGGATTTCTTGAATAGCACGCGCGATATCAGGAGTATGGTGCAAGACTCCGTGCGAATAAACGACGTCGAACGAGTTGTCGGCGAAGTCGAGGTTTTCAGCATCAGCCGTTTGAAACTTTCCTGGAAGACGAAAAAGAGTGAAGCGTTTTTGCGCCAAATCAACCGCAGCATCCGTCAGGTCGACTCCTGTATAGTCCGCGCCGGCACTCGCAAACTGGGCGCCATCTGTGCCGAGGCCGCAGCCAACCTCTAGAACCTTTAAATCGCGCGCGCTGGCAAAGTCAGCGGCAAGCGGAATATGCCACTCTTTTGTATAGCGGTGCGCTTCGACCAGTTCGTAAAAGCGACGCGTGCCGGGCTCCGCGTCGTTGAATTTAGCGCCACAAGGATTTGCCTGCCAGAAAGCGCGTACCCTCTCCTTTAAATTGCCATTCGAATCAGTCATGCTACGAAACGAAGGGATAAAAAGGCGTGTTGCGAAAGACCCAGAAGAAAAGGATGATGCTAAACAACGCCCAGATGTATTTGGGATGAAGGGTGTTTCCTCTAATGGGCTGACCGCGCAGCACAATGTTGGTATGACGAATGAGCGCGTAGAGCAGAAGGGGCAATGACACGATTAATAAGGGATTGAGTTGAAAAGCCGCAGTCAGCTCGCCATGAACCAAATGGTAAAGCGCACGCGTACTGCCACAACCTGGACAAGTGAAGCCTGTTAATGCGCGGAATGGGCAGACTGGATAAAAGCCCCACCGGCCCGGCTCAAACAAAAGAAGACAAACGCCGACCACCGCAGGTGTAAGCCAGAGCAAAGCTAGCGTCACCCGGCAACTGATTTTCTCAGCATCAGCCATAAGACAGGAGACTAACACAAAAAGTCGGGGAGCTGCTTGATTGGCCGAAGACAGTCTTGGGACGCCCGCGGTGCGAGCTCTGGCCACAAAAATTGTACTCCTCATCCGCGAGTGGGCAGCAGATCATACCTTGACAAGATAAAGTTTTATCTTGTGGGGCTCGGTTTATGCCCCGAGAGCTGTTGCTGTTTCTTGCCTCTGGCTACTGTTTTCTGTTTTGGAGAGACCTTCTAAGTTTTTCAATTAACTGCTGCGCTTGGGGAGCCAGTTGTCCTTGCGGTGCAATACGCAAGTACTCTTCATACTCGACGATCGCATTCTCGGGCATACCCAGTCGGACGAAAATATTGCCGCCAAGCAGGTGGGCTTCAGCAAACTCGGAGTTCAATTGAATTGTTCGCCCGATCTCCCGTCCGGCCTTAACAATCTCGTTCGTCTCCCAGTAGACACGTCCCAGCGTGTAATGGCCGACCCATGCTGTTTCTTCGTACTTGAGTGCTTCGAGAAGCATTTGCTCAGCATTGGAATAGTTCTTTTGTCGTCGACACAATTCACCAAGCGACACCATCGCGCTAGCGGACTTTGGATCTATTTTCAGTGCTATGCGCAATGCATCCTCAGCTTTGCTGAGTTGGCCGGCATCCATATAAGTAGAACCCAGCAAGATTTGCGCCTCAAGGAACTTCGGAAAAACGCTAACAGCCTTTTCCAGATGAAGAATGCCTTCCTCCATTTTCTTCTTTGCTAGTGCCTCACGCGCCCTTTCCATCTCTTTACTCGCTTTTTCAGGAACGTTGGCATCAACAACTCCGCGGCGGGAAGCATTGCGAGTATCGAAATTTGGGGTTTCAGGCACTAGTTGTAGAAGTAGATGGTTCCGCCGCATAAAGCGGTTGACGTCGACCACCTGAGGCGCAACGATGAAGCCAGGAGACTTTGCCGAAACCGTGTATTGGCCTGAAGCCAATTGCGAAAACCGAAATCTACCCGAGCTATCCGTTGTCCGTTGTTCTACCAATCCGCCGCTCGCCCGCTCGAGACGAACCGTAACAAACTCAGCCGATTTTTGACCCTCAGCCGGACGTATCTGTCCCGTTATTTCAAGCGAAGAGCCAGGCAGAGATGGATCCATGTCGCTCTGTGCAAAAACATAGCCGCCACAAACGACCAGAAAAAAGAAGAGTGCTGCCAGGTGTGCCACCGAAAGTAACTTCGGCCTTTTTTTCAGGGAGGGCAGACGTGTCGAATAGGGTGATTGGCTATCGAAGATGGGACAAGAAAGGGTGTTCACTGTGGCGCTAATTGTGGTCGAAAACTAAGCGCAGGTAAAGTGATTAGACCGCCAGGCAAAAGAAAAATGGGAGGTGCATTTCTGCACCTCCCGAGCAAACAGTTTCTCGCGAAGCTAGAAGTTTAATTTCACCCCGAACTGGATCGTCCGCGGGCGGTTAGCCGTGGCGAGAATTGAAGAGTCGTCCGCCGACACGTCAACCAGGCCGTAGTTGCCCAGCGCGCCACCCGCCGCCTGCGGACTCTGGAACGCCGGGTGGTTTAGGACGTTAAAGAATTCCGCGCGGAATTCAAGACTGACGGTCTCAGCCAGCTTGGTCATCTTCACTATGCCCAAATCATGGTTTGTCTGGAACGGGCCGCGAAAGATATTACGACCGAGATTGCCGATAGCCGCCGCCACTGCTGAAGCAGCGGCGCAATCGACGATCACGTTCTGGCTGTTGACACAACGTCCACCGGGCAGGAACGAGCCGAGGTTGACGAAGTTGTCGATCCGGGAGTGGAGACTGCCGGTTGTCAAAATGGGACCCCCGATGTACGTGGCCTTGTAAACACCGTTGTTGTTTTCCAGATCTTGCAGCGTTATGTTGGCGCTGTCCTGTATGTTGAACGGTGTGCCCGACTGCAGGGTAGAGATGCCGTTCAACGACCAGCCGCTCACTAATCTGCCTATGCCCTTATCTTCGATGCCGAACCAGCTACGCACTGGCAGTTCCCAGTTGTAGCTGATAACCAATCGGTGTTTGCGGTCGAAGTCTGAAAGACCGCGATTGTCGCGCGGGTTGAACTGATCGCCGAAATCCAGCAGGCCGTTGAGCTCATCCTGGAAACTCGAACCCGATCCATTATCTATAGACTTCCCAAAGGTGTAACTGCTCTGGAAATAAAGGCCGTCGGAGAAGCGGTGGGTAAGCGACGCCTGCAGCGAGTGATAGATCGAAGACCCACGTTGCTCCTGACCAAACAGGCGGTTGTTGGCGATCCCAATGAACTGCGCGGGAATGCGCAGGTCCCGGTTCTCAAATGTACTCGCGGTAATGGTGAGGCTGCCATCAGCATTACGGGTAACGCCGGTTCCGGGGTTTTGCGACGCGAAACTCGCTCCAGTCACGCCAGAGGCAATCGCGGCTGGAATGGTGCAAGGGCTGGCGATGGTACAGATCTGCGACGGGTTCACTGCCCGACCTGTGCCGATTAAGCCCACACCGCGGGTACCCACGTAGCCGACCTCCGCGACCCAGTTTTTAAAGACTTCACGCTGCGTAGTCAAGTTCCACTGTTGCGCGTAAGGCGAGTGGAAGTCACGCGACGGATAGAATAGGAAGCCGGAGAAAACGCCAGTGGTGCCGAAGATCGGTTCACCGTTAGCATTGACCCCGGTAAGGGCCGGAACCCTATTATCCGTTGAGAGCGGGAAATCCGAATCCGGACGGACGGAAGGAAACGGGTTTAAGGTAGTCACGGAGAGGCGTGCTGGAGAGACGGGATCAGAAAAAGGTAAGCCTCCCGAGGTCTGTAAGAGCGGCTGGTTCGACGTCCTTTGGTAGTAGATGCCGTAGCCGCCCCTCACCACGGTTTTCTGATCACCGAATAGGTCGTAAGCGAAACCAACGCGCGGTGCCCAGTTGTTCGTGTCATAGCACTTAACCAACGTGCAATTGCTCACGCCCGGCGTGCCCACGCGCACCGTGTCCGCGGGGTGGATGAACTGCACAGGACCCGGAGTGCCGTCATTGAAGCCTGACAGGTTTGTCAGGAAGTTACCCTTCTCATGCGCAACACTCAAGAGTTCGTAGCGCACGCCCAGGTTGAGGGTCAGGCGCGAGTTGAATTTCCAGTCGTCCTGCGCGTAGAAGGCGTAATCGGTGGCCCGGAAGTAAAAGGCCGAGATGCCTGCTCCAGCCTGCCCTGAGGTGATGCGACCCAGCAGGAAATTCTGGAAGCCGCTGAGAGTTTGGAATCCCGGCGCATCGGATGCCGAGCCGGCGCCGAAGGAGATGCTGCCGCGGGTCGCAAAGTTGTTGAAGCGGTTGAGTTGATAGTAGCTGCCCTCGCCGCCGAAGCGAAAAGTATGCTTGCCGCGATTCCACGAGAGATCGTCGCCGATGACAAAGGTGTGGAAAGTTCCGCCGCGATCATCGTTGACACCTGTGCCGATTTGAAAAGAGCCCGTGCCGCTGATGCTGAAGCGAGTCGCCGCCGGGTATTTGCCTGAGTTGCCACGCGTTTGGCCGATGTCGGTGAGGTTGATGAATTCCGTAGGTACCAGTCCGAAAAAGAACTGGTTGTAGCCGAGACGAACCTCGTTGACAAGTTTGGGTGTGATAACGCTGGTCAAGCCGAGCTTGGCAAAGCGGTTCCTGCCCGGAGTCGTCCGTGGCTGCGGCAGAGTTGAGCCGCCATTAAAGGGCTGGAAGAGCGCACTATTGTCGTGGAAGAAACGAAACGTGAGCCTATTGTCCGTGGTTAACTGATGGTCGGTGCTCAAGACCCACTGGTCATCATGAAAGGTGCCCAACCCGGTCTTGACCAGTCTGCCAGTGGCCCCTCCCGGCGTCAGCGGGGCCACGCTCGGGATGCAGAACTGATCGCCGAAGGTCGGACATTTGTTGCCCGGCAGGTTCAGCAGCGCCAGCGTGACCGGATCAAGACGTGTCACTCCAGGCGGCAGACCCGTCGGGAAGAACGTGGCGATCAGATTCGCCTCTGAGCGGTTCGTCGGGATCACACGCATGGTGGTGGAGAAGTTAGTGAACAACGCGGCACCCGAGGCGGCGTCCGTGCCCTGGTAGTTGAAGAAGAAGAAGTGGCGGTTCTTGCCGCTGATAACGCTGGGACCACCCTCGCCAAAGCGCGGCAGGTAGATTGGACCACCAATCGAAAAGCCATACTGCCCTTGCCGATTTACCGGACGTGCAACTCCAGTGGCATTCTGAAAGAAGTCATTGGCGTTGAGCACGTTATTGCGTAGGAAAAAGTACGCATCACCATGAAATGCATTGGTGCCAGACTTCAAGGCAACTTGGATGTTGCCGCCGCCGTTGCGTCCTTGTGACGCGTCATAGAGCGACGTCTGAGTCTTGAACTCCTGCACAGTTGACGGGTTCGGAAGCGGGACATTGTCCAACTGTGGCAAGTTGATGTCATTGGCATTGATGCCCTCGAGTTGGTAGTTATTGTTTGTCGGGCGCTGCCCGTTAACGTTGATTGTAACGGCGCCACGACCCAGAGCGTCCGACTGAAACATTTCGGTGTTCGCGCCGGATGAGAGCGTTAGCAGAGTCAGAAAGTTGCCCGTCGAGAGAGGCAAAGCACGGATGGTCTGGGAAGTAAGGGTTTGCCCGGTGGTCGCTGAATTCAACTGGACCTCGGTTGCGGCACCGGTTACTGTAACCGACTCGCTGATTTGGCCGACCTTCAACGGCACATTGACAGTAGTAGTTTCGGTGACGTTCACCTTAACATCCTCTACTTCGGCTTTTGAGAAGCCAGCGATACTGACAACCAACCGATAGTCTCCTGCAGGCAACTGCGTTACCGCGAAATTGCCACTACTGTCGCTGGTTACAGTTCGCTCTGTCACACCCGTAACCGAATTAATAACTTCAACTTGGGCTCCGAGTATGGCGGCGCCTTTTTCGTCCTTAACCGTTCCCGAAATGGCGCCTCGTGTTCCACCTTGAGCCAACGCGCTGCCAGCCAGAGACAAAACACAAACGAGCGCCAATACGAGCACTCTCATGGACCGTGCGATCTTACGAGTACTTTGCATGGTAATTCTCCTGTTTGAGTGAATAGAACTTCCCATGGGGAGTCATTTTTCCAATTGGCTCGCGAAGAGCTCAGCAAACAAGTCCCCGAGCTCCAGTCAACTTGGCTCTTTTGGGTCACGTCTTGGTTTCCAAGAATTCGAATGACCCGCTTAGCAGCACGAAGCTGGCGCAATCCCCAAGCGCAACAACCATGCCTGCCAGCTCGCATGCTCAGGAGGCCGTCTCGTCACTCGCTTCGGCCAGCTTGGCCCACAGGTACGAAAAGTTAGTTCCTGAAAATTGGATTTGGGGGACAGAAAGTGAGGTTATTGGATATTAGGAGGAGGGCGACTTGATCGCGAGTCATCGAATGTTCAGTTTTTCGTATTCAGAAAAGCCATTGGAGCATTCATTGGACGAGTTTCGATTCAAGTAGAACTGACCGTAAGCGCAACCGGTTGTTTAGACGAACCAAGCGAACGTCGGTCACCTGCTTTAGATGGACACAATTGAAAGCAAGAGAAAAGCGCCTTTCGAAAAATCCGGCACTCCTGAGAAAGCCGAAAACTTAAATTCACCGTTGTCGGTCACCTTTTTCATTGCAACCTTAGAAGCGGCGTTTCTCGAATAAGGGTAGCGATTTGCTGTCTAATGACCAAAAGTCAGCCCACTTGCATCATCAGTACCTTGAGGAGGTTATTGTTGATTCTTTAGCTGCCGAAGTATCTCGCGGATTTGCTCGGCGTCTTTGGCGGATGGCACAAGTTTTAGATAAGTTTCCAGTTCGCTAACCGCACGCTTTGTGTCACCTCGGTCGTTGTAGATCGCCCCCAGATATCGGTGCGCCGAGTTGATCTCTTCGCCACCTAAAGCGATTGCCCGCTGCAGTTCCTTCTCTCCTTCATCGAACCTGCGCAGATTCGCCAGCGCTCGGCCAAGATAATAATGGGCCATCGCTGACCCATCATTCTTCTCCAGTGCGCGGCGTAACTCCGGTTCTGCTTCTTTGTAATGTTTCATCTGCACCAGGACAACGCCGAAAATCAGTCTTGAGCTGAAACTATCTGGCGCAAGTTTCAATGAAGAGCGAAGCGTGTCTGCGGCCTTGTCAAGCTGTCCGCTTTTCCAATATTGCATTCCCAGCTCATTGAGGGCGAGCAGGAAATCCGGGTGGAGAGAAATCGCGCTTTTCAACTGTTCGATTGCTTTCTTGTTGTCGCCGGCCCGTTCTGATTCAAGTGCCATCTGGTAAAGTTCGGCGGCGGCTTTTGGCACGCCTACGAGCGCGGCATTAATAACCCCAGCTTTTTCGCTTGCGCTTCCCGGTTTCGCTCGAAGCTGAATTTGCAAACTGAAGACGCGAGCCACCGGGCTTCTCCCGCCATCAATGACATCAATTGTTTCATTCACCGGCTCATACTCTTTTCCTGCTTCGACGCTGACAACGTATGAACCGGCTGCCACTCTACGAAAGGAGAAAGCTCCCGTATCATCAGTTATGGTAAAGAAGTCGCCGATTCTCAAGCCGGTCAATCTTACCCTGAGGCGCCGGTCAATATTGCGACCCGAAGGGTAGTAGATACGGCCGTCAATTATATTCCGACCACCGGATCCAGGAGAAGCAGGATCAGGATCAACCCCTCCCATCTGTGCTCTCACTCTGCCCGGCAGAAAAGCTGAGAGCACTACAAGACTGAAGAGGAGAATGATGCGGCGTTTATCAATGGGAAATTGTCGCGGTGCCATCTTGTGCTACTCCTTTAAACGGCTTAGGAAAGCCAGAAAACGATGGTGATGAGGGCGGGCATTGCAGCGCTTATTATAACGCAAAAACCGAAAGCAACACATCACGTTTTCGGGTAAGAAGACGGCACGATTTCCCTCTGAAGGAGACGAGTTCACAGCCTTTTAGTCAACAACAAAGTTGCATATGATAGGAGGACTTCTTTCTCTAATGTTTTTGTGTCTTCACCAATGAGGAGATCATGAAACGAAATTTTACAGGAATACTATTGCTGTCGTTGGTCGCAGTGTGCGTGGTTTCGCGGGGGAACGAGGACCAGAAACCTGCGCTGAGCGCCGCTGAGATCATCAGCCAACACCTGGATGCCGTCGGAGGCAAGCAAAGGCTTTTACAATTCAAGTCACGCGTGGCCATCGGGACTATTAAGAAGGAGAACGAACCGGAAGCAAAAATGGCAATAATGTCCGAAGCGCCGAATCGCGTTGCCGCGGCATACATTTTCCTGAACTATGATTGGCGATTAGCCTACGATGGCAGTAAGACCTCGTTCCGACCTCACTTGCCTCGTAACTATGCTGCCATTGAATCCAAATATCGGGAGATGTTGGCTTCCGGTTTGATGTTCAACAGCATCTCGCTCTACAACCTGCTTCTGCAACCTGCGGACGGTGTAACCTTTGAGGCCAAAGGCCTGAAAAAAGTTAAAGATCATGACGCTTACGTCGTCGAGGTCAAACGCTCGAAAGTAGACTTGATGCGTCTCTACTTTGACGCTCAGAGCTTCATGTGGGTGCGCACGGATTATGGAAAGATACACATTTCTAAGGAGATAAAGCCTTTCACCAATGAGGTCGTCTCCCATGGTGAGGACGAGTTGACGGTGGACTTTTATATTGAGACCTCGGGTTTCAGAGACGTAGATGGCGTCAAACTTCCCTTCAAGTTTGAGCAAGTTGTGACCAGTCCTATTCTGCGGCAGTCGAGAAGCGGAACCATCACCGGGACGATCAGCGAATACCGGCACAATGAACCTATTGATCCCACTATGTTTCGGTGAAGGGCGTGGAAAAGAGAACGAACGAGACAATCACTAAAGCAACGGCGGTCTTGTCCTTGTCGTTATTCTCGGCCTCTCTCAATCAGAGGCACGCTGATACCAAACAATGTGATCGCCATCATCCGGACGGTCGGAATAGACGACGGTAAGATAGTCAATTGAGTGCATGCGCGAAAATGGAAGTTCCAGCAGTGCGTTATTGGAGAGCATTAATCCGCCCGGTCGCAGCATGCGCTCGACATTAGCCATCGCGAGGCTCTGTTCAAAGTTGTCGTAGTAGATGAAGATGTTAGTTGCAATCATCAGGTCGAACCGCTCTCCCGGTCGTAGATCCAAATGCTGCAAGACGATGTTCAAATCTATTGGAGTAATCCGCGCGGCAATACTTGGCCGAATGTTCACCGCGCGAATCTTTAACGCCCCAGCGTTGGCAGGGATGGCAACAGGCGGCGCCGGTGTCCCAATCTGATCTCCGAAATGCTCCCAGTAGCGCACGGCTTCAGGCTTCCACCGCGCCTGCGGATCGCGCGGTAATTGGATCATATACGGCTGCCCGCGTCGTGCGCGTTGCTGAGCCGACTCCAGATGGTGATTCACCCTGGGACTCAGGTCGAATGTGGTGACTTGCAGGGCTTGAGTCCGCGCCAGGCCGAGCCGTAATAGCGTATCAATAATAGCGAGTGGTTGAATCGTTTGTTGCGGATAAAAGTCGTAGCCCTCCTGCTTGTCAGTAAAGTCAAGACCAGGCCCCACGATGGCAAGGCGCTTCACACTGTCTGCGGCTATCAATCCCCGAGCGCGCATCGCTTTCAGCGATTCCTCCACGGCAAAGTTGGGCAGCAGCAAAGTGTCGGAAGAGAGTCCGCGCTCGCGATATAGTCTTGACCGCTCAGCAAACTCCTCGCTCGTGTCTCCCAATGACCGGGCCGCGCCTAATGCTCTGGCATAATTTCCCTGTTCGTTTAGGACACGAGCCACACTAGCCAGCAAATACTCCTTCAACTTAGCTCGCCCCGTACCAGTGCTCAAATTGTGTCCCTTTTGTGCTATCAGCAGACTGCGTGCGAACAGGAGTCGCTCATTGTTGCCTGGAGCGGCCAAGGCCCGGATGAGATCGTCTATCCGTGCCTGCAGACCGATGACCAAAGGCACGGAAAGCTCAGAACGAGTAGTTGCACCAGCAGCACTCGCTTGCCCTATCTCTGCGATCTGTTTGGCGCTGATCCGGGGCTGCTTTGTATAAGCCGTGCCAAACAATAAAAAATTGACCAGCGAATCTTCATCTCCCTGGGCCAGACGGGCGCGGATTTCCGCGTCCCGGTGCGATATCCAGGTAGGCCATGCTGCGGCCAGTTCGCTAGCAGTCTTGCTCTTTAGCTCCGCCGGCAAAATTTCGTCAAGAGCGCTCACGATCGGCTGGGCTTCAGCGTAGGTGAGATAGACCCCTCTTTCTTTGGGTGTCTGAGCAGAAAGCGAGAAGGCTAGAAGCACAAAGACAGAGAATCCAGACAGAGAACATGCGGCACCATGCAGGCTAACCACTGTGCAGGTTGGATAAGTTCGCATTAACTGTTTCCTCTTAGGATCGAGCACTCGGAATCATGACGATAACCTATGTTGCACTTAATCTTGAGAGAATCAATCTTTCTGCACTCCTTTGATGAGGACGCGAGACCCTGATTGGCTAGGCCGTAAACAGTTATCAACGGCAGCCGAAATGAGAAGAGCGGCAGGCCTGCAAGGCATTAAAGCCGTCCGGAACTTTTCCATCATTTTGAAGAAAAAAAGGGGAGCCCGTAGGCTCCCCCCAGGGAGAACGATGACCGTTCTCCGAAAGTTAGAAGATGATTTTGGCAGCGAGTTGTACGTTGCGACGTTCTTGCGTACCGTTATTCGTCCCACGTGTGGCAAGAACGTTGCCGCTGCCAATCACGCCGCTGACATCCGGACTGCTCGAGTCAACATACAGGTTCGCGTGATTGAACAGGTTGAATACCTCGGCACGAAGCTGAACGCTCACCCGCTCGGTGAAGTGAATCTTTTTGAAGAGTCCCGCCGTGGTGTCCCAGCCACCCGGGCCGCGGAAGGCGTTCCGCGCGCTCATACTCGCCGGGAACGGACCGAAGTTGTAGTTCGAGATGAGCCCGTTGCCGCCAGCTGGAACCCGCAACGTCTGGTTGCTCAGATCAACGAGCCTGAACGAATTGGGGTCTCCAGTATCCGGTGGATCGCTATTGATTGTAACCGGAGCTGACTGCAATAAGCGCGCGCAGACTGCATTCCTAAGCGTGCAATCGAAGATCGTGAATGGAGACCCCGATCTCACCGTGAAAGTGCCGTTTAGACTCCAACCACCGAGCAGGTGTTTGGAAACACCGCTGTGACCTTCAAGGAACTTCGGTTCATAGTTGAAGCTAGAGACAAACCGGTGTCTCACGTCAAAGTCCGCAAAACCGCGGTCCAGGCCCGGATTGTAAGTATCGGTAAAGCCGAGCTGATACTGGGCTTGCGGTGCGTCCTGGAACGCGCTGCTAACATTATCCTTCGTCTGCGACAAAGTGTACCGGGCAGTAAACGTCAGCCCGGTTTTACCGAAATTGTTGCTCTCTAGTGAGGCGATCAAGGCATGGTAGTCAGATCGTCCCAAGTTCCCTCGCGTATTGATGCTGGTTGCCGTCCCATTGCAGCGACTGGTCGTCGGTGCGGTTGCTGAAGCATTGGCCGTACTACTGCCAAGTAAAACGGTTCCGCAACCGAGGCGGTTTATGTCGCTTATCGAGTACAGGTCTCTACCGGCAGAGCCGGAATACTCGAGCGACGCAACCGTATTGCTAGCGACCTCACGCTCAAGTGACAGGCTCCAGAAGTGGGCGAAAGCGTTGACGATGTTCTGGTCAAGGTGACGTGCCGAGACAGCTGTAAATACCCTCGGCGGTCCAGATCCCGCAAACGGCCCGTAGTTGGCTATGGAAACGGCAAGGGACGGAACATCTCCAATGGTTGATCCGGAGTTTGCGCTTAGAGCGACGACAGCGTAGTTCGGTGGATTGAACATCGTGTTAAAGGTCACATTTCCGAAGTTTCGCTCATAGGCCAAGCCATAGCCGCCACGGAAAGACGTCCTGCCATCACCGAACATGTCCCACGCAAAGCCCAGGCGCGGGGCAAAGTTATTCTTGTCCTTCCTCCACAGTCCGCCAACCGGGCTACTGGGAGCGGTCATGAACCTCCCGTTGCGAACCCGCTCAGCCAAGGTAGCGCCCGCGCCGTAATAGAAGTTCGCGTCCAGCTTCGGGTCTTGAGCATTATGCTGCACGCCGTAATACTCGTAGCGCAAGCCAAGGTTTAAGGTCAGACGACTGGTGTAACGAATTGAATCGTTCATGTAGGTGGCCCACTCCGTATAGCGGTTGCTGCGCGAGAACGCGGGCGGACCGACGGGAAGCGGTATTGTTGTGAGGTTTGGCTGCGGGGTAGGGAACCTGCCGCCTGGATCAATCGCCACGCTGAACGAAACAAGGTTGCCGGTTACGAAGTTGCTGAGCGCCTCCGGGTTAGTATTACCGAGGGCCTCCACCGCATACGAGTACGCGCCGAAAGTCTTGTTGTCTCGGATGTGCACGACTTGACCTCCGAAGCGCCAGTTGTGCTTGCCAGACGTTAAGCTCATGTCCTGATTAAATTGATAGGTGTTCTGCGCGCCGGAGAACGGAATAGCGTTGCCGGGAGAGAAGGGCAGATAGCCTGGCATGGCGATGTTAATCCCTTGGAGCCTCACCCCTCCAGCCCCGTTCATATAAAGCGTCGGCACGAGGGGTTGATCGCCCAGCGGTTGGCCACCATTTAAGCGGTTGTAGGCCAGCTTGCTTTGCGACACAAATCTCGACGAGAACGAGCGCGTCAAATTGAGCACGAAGTTTTGGTTCTTGTTGAAAGAGCCTGTGTTGAATCCCTGGAACGGACTGGAAGCATTCGTGCCGATAGCGATCACTTGATTTTGCAGCGCATAGCGACCGTAAAGCGTCGTCTTCGAGCTTATGGTGTAATCAACGCGCCCGACAGTCTGATATTGGTTCTGCGGCGTACCGCCGCCTACATCTTGCGGCGTGGAGTAGCTCACCCGTTGCAAAACCGGGCTATTGGGATTAGCCGTTGCGAAAGTTAAGAAGGCGTTAGTCGCCGAGTTGGGTGTCGGCAGGAAAGCGGCTGCGCCGCCGAAAGCCGTGACCAATTGAGAGGCACTAATGGTTGCTCCAGGAGATCCTCCTAACTGATAGGGCGCAAAGAACGCCTTTGTCGCGGCACTACTTGCACTGATGAGTTGCGAAGTCGGCACCCAGGCGACCGATGCGCCGCCGCTTCGGATACGGATCCACTCTGTATTGTTAAAGAAGAAAATCTTGTTGCGTTTAATCGGACCGCCAACCGAATAGCCAAACTGGTTGCGTGTAAACACCTGCCTCTCGATGCCCTGCGCGTTATTGTCAAAGCCGTTCGAGGCAAGCCTGGAGATGCGGTTAAATTCGTAGCCTGTACCGTGGAACTCGTTGCTGCCTGCGATGGTCGCGACGTTGACGATACCGCCGGAGGCGCGGCCGTACTCAGCCGAGAAGTTGCCTGTGATGACGCGGAACTCCTGCACGGAATCAAGCGGTATCGCTTGACCAACCGTGGCGGTAAAGTTGTCAACGTTTTCGACGCCATCGAGCAAGATGCTCGTGCTCGTGGAACGCTGACCATTAATGTTATAACCGGTGCCGCGGTTCCCCCCGCTACCCGAGGTGACGTTCCCGGAGATACCAACCAGGTCATAGGGGTTGCGGGTGAGCGTGGGCAACTCGCGTACCTGAGCCTGGCTTACCACTGTAGATAGCTGTTGGTCCGTCGTATTGATCTCGATGCCGCCACTGCCGGCAACAACATTGACGCTTGCGGCTACAGCCTGTGTCGAGAGTTTGGAATCGAGGGATATCTTCGCTCCCACGGTCACCTCTACTCTCTGCGTGTTTTCAGCGAAGGCGCCTGATTTCACCGTGACGTCATAAAGCCCCGGCTGCAAACCTGTCACAATGTAAGTCCCCTGATCGTCGGTCGTTGTAGAGCGTTCTGCCGATGTAGCCGCTGACTTTATCGTCACGGCTGCGCCGGGCACGACCCTGTCCTGTTGATCCGTAACTCGTCCTGTGATTTGGCCGGACTCCTGCGCCACAGCTGCGCTTGTCACCAGGACCAGCACAGACAGCGCCGCGAAAGCATAAGAAACGCTCCTGGCAAACCAGGTTAGTAATCTTGAACTCTTCATCTCTTGTCCTTTCTGATAACCACTCAATTCTTTCAACTCGGGAGGCTCGTATTTGAACGGGCGTCAATGCGGCTCTCAGCGTTCGAAGAACCAATGGCGAACAACGGAAAAGTTAACTGTGAAGGGAGACTGCATGATTTCACCCAGCCAACCGAGCAACTCGTATGCCCGGTGAGGATAAAGCCGAGTAAGCTCATTTATTTCAGCAGGTTATGCCTAACCCTCGCTCGAGAGAACGGCTTTTCACATCCGAAAATTTGGCGAGAGATCCATAAATGACAACTCGGAATGGATCCCTACCTAGCTCTAAGTCCAGAGATTGTCCCGGACCAGCTACTCGGCCGACGTGATAAACTGACGCTAGCGAAACGAATTGTCATCCGCTACGTAGAACTAAACCGACCATGTCTGAGCGCATCTACCGAGACCCCGTCCACAACATCATCCGTCTTCGCACTGATACCGACGAAGGCGAGTTAATGATGCGCTTGATTGACGCGCCAGAGTTCCAGAGACTGAGGCGAATCAAGCAACTGGGCCTGGGGCTGTACACCTATCAGGGCGCGGAACATTCACGCTTTACCCATTCGCTCGGGGCATTTCACCTCATGACCCGCGTGCTGGACCGGCTTGGGGAAAAACACAATATCCAGGAAGACGATCGTGCCGCTGCTCGTGCGGCAGCCTTACTCCACGATGTGGGCCATGGATCCTTTTCCCACGTGATGGAGAAGGTCCTCGGTTTCCATCACGAGGCCTGGACAGTTCAGGTGGTCCTTAGCGAAGAGACCGAGATTGGACGGCTATTGCGTGCTCACTCTCCGGAGTTGCCTGCAAAGGTTGCTGCGATTATTGAAGGTAAGTTTCAGCCGGCTGCTTTAGGCCAGTTGGTTTCATCACAGTTGGATGTCGATCGCATGGATTACCTGCTGCGCGACTCATTGATGACCGGAGCAAAATACGGCATCTACGACCTCGAGTGGATTATCAATGCGCTGGCCATTGATGAGGAAGGTGATCGAATCTACGTGGCGGCACGCGGGCTTTATGCGGTTGAGGAGTATCTGCAGGCTCGGTATTACATGTTTCGGCAGGTCTATTTCCATCGCACCCTACGATCCGCGGAAGCCGTTTTGCGCTCAATCCTGAGACGTGCGCTGCAGCTCCTCGAGACTGGCCGGCCAGTTTGGTATGCGGCTGATACGGCATTTGAAAAGATTCTGCGAAAAGAGCCTCTGACGATTCTGGAACATCTTGAGGTAGACGACTCGGACGTGCTGTTTCATATCAAGCAATGGCAGCGTGCGGCCGATCCAATCCTGAACGATCTGAGCCGGCGCTTTACAGGCCGACGACTCTTCAAGGCAATCGATCTCGATATGCCCGTTTCCGAGCGAGGAGACTTCCTTGCGGCCGCGCGGGAATGCGTTACAGGCGCGGGTTTCGACCCGACGTACTATTTCATTGAGGACCGGGCGAGCGACGTTCCCTACTACAACTATTACACTGCGGAGGGGGCCGAGCCGAAGAGTCGAATCTATGTTGAAGATGGTTACTCGAACCCCGAGATTCGGGAGATTAGCGAGGTCAGCAACGTCGTGCGTGGATTGCAGCGAGGGTACGAACTCCATCGAGTCTGCTTCCCGGCTGAAGTGAAGGACGAAGTCTACGCCATTTACCACAGACACGCGGCAAAGGAGCGCTCCGCGCCCCGGGATCCGGTGCGCGCTTTTGGAGATTAAGGTTTATGGCAAGAATCGAGGGAGTAGAGCTCGATCACGTTGACCGATACGCGAGAGAGGTTCTCGCAGGTCAAAAGGAAACCTGGGGAGCGCCTCTGCTTAATCACCTCCTCTATGCGCGCCGTCCTTCAATATTTCGGGGCGCAAGAGCGATGTGGACGGGCATCGACGCTTCAGGATTACTGGACGCCGGCTTAAGGTCGCTGATCAACCGCCGTGTTGCCGCTATCAACCGCTGCGAATTTTGACAGGACATCAACGCTGCCGTGGGTAGCGAGCTTGGAATCGCGGATGAAAAGATCGATGCCCTTGCCGATTACCCGAAGAGCCCACTCTATTCCAAAGCAGAGCGCGTGGCTCTTGAATATGCCGACAGCATGACCATCACCGATCGAGAAGTAAGCGACGATCTTTTTGCGCGGTTGCGTGAGTTCTACGATGACGATGCAATAGTGGAACTAACCGCAACGATCGCCTGGGAGAACGCTTCCAGTAAGTTCAATCGAGCTTTACGTGTGCCTTCCCAACATTTGTGGAAAAGACCGTGAAGGTAACACTTGGATGACATTCGGACTTGCGCCGAAAACTCCGTTAGGATTTCCATGTGTCGTCTAGCCGCGAGACAAATTTCACTCCTAAAGGAGTGAGTATCTGTGGCGTCCCGATGGCTATAAACATGCAACCACTACGTGGTTGGTGAAAGCCTTTGCCTCTCGGTTAGCTTTTACCTTCATACTCAGGTTATCACTATATGCTTTTCCGCCTCTCTTTCCTCGGGACCTTTCTGATCGCGCTGATGCCAGCCTCAAGCGTTGTCGCCCAATCGCCAGAGCACCGTGCAACCCTGGCGGTTGTGGATTTCGGTGAATCAAGTATTGGAAGGCTGGCAGCAGAAACGCTGTCCGCCAGCCTCAAGTCTTCGGAGTTAAGCATTATCGACCGTGAGCAAACACGAGCTGCTACAAGGGGGGCAGGGTATTCCGGTTCACTAAACATGTCGCGCCAGGAGGCCCGTACTCTCGGGGCAGCGATTGGCTGTGATTTTTATGTGATTGGCGACGCACAAACCATTCGCCGGTCTTCTTCAACCAGTCCCATCTATTTTGAGACTTACGCTTCCATCTTTCTTGTCAGCTCACGAACTGGAAGGTTGGTCATCTGGCAGCGGCCAGGCTTTCAGGCGGCAAACGCGGAAGCATCTGAGAAGCAACTGCTCACCGATCTGTCCAACAACGAAACTCGCACGCGTAACCTTGCTGCTATTCGCCAGGCGCAAGAAGACGAACGACTCCGTCGTGAATTGGCGATTGATACCACTATCCCCATTATCGAAGAAGCTCCGGACGATCAACATTCCGCAGAGTTACAGGGACTGCGGCTGCCGCGCCCCTATCGCCGCCTAAGACCTGCTTACCCTGAAAGTGCTGCGCGAGCTGAAGCCGAAGCCACGGTCGACGTGCTGGCAGACCTGGACGCGAATGGAGAAGTCAGCCACGTGGAAGTGGCGCGTTGGGCCGGCTTTGGCTTAGACGAGGCAACAGTCGAAACTGTTCGGCAACTTCACTTCTTTCCGGCGACGCGTAACGGAGCACCAACTCCAATCCGCGTGCTGCTGCGATATAACTTCCGCAAGCCTGCTAAATAGAGCTGACCAGTACTGCATGAGGTCAGTATCACCACGCGGTAGCGGGTGGGTAATGGCTCGCAATCACACTTGACGCGGCGCAGCTTGAGTGATCAGCAGCAACGACCCACCCGCTACCGCGTGGTGGTGCGTGAGCCGTAATGAATAGAGAGCCTAGTCATGTTTTACAAACGGTGCGGCTTCGCTCTTGGAAGCCTAATCCTACC
>Ga0137372_10001083_pt1 | contig 26249 bp, 25 predicted proteins | sample SagtaG_6_FD_104911 | JGI IMG/M metagenome (GOLD analysis project Ga0137372, IMG submission 104911) | Vadose zone soil microbial communities from Sagehorn Ranch, Mendocino, California, USA - Sage1_R_60_16 metaG | ecosystem: Environmental > Terrestrial > Soil > Vadose zone | place: USA...
CCGGCCTTCGGGCGCAGCTGGAGCGTCGCCGGGGCGACGAGGACAAGGCTGTGGAGCCGCAGGGCCCGACGAACGTCGAGCTGCGCTTCGAGCTGACGGCCCGCCCCGCGGGTGGTGACGCTGAGACGATCGCGATCAGCCCGGACCTGACTGAGCTGAAGTCGGAGCTCGAGGCCGCGCAGCGCCGCGAGGCCGCTCTACGCAGCCGCCTCGACCAGCAGAGCGCCTCCTACGACGGCGGCATGAGCTTCGAGAAAGAGCTCGCGAACCGTGCCGCCAACCTGGACGCTCGCGAGGCCAAGCTGGCCGAGTTCGAAGTCGACCTCGAGGAGCGCGAGCGGAAGGTACGCGACCAAAAAGAAGTGATCGAGACCGAGCACGCGCGCGTCGCCGAGGTCCAGGCCGAGCTCGCGGCAGAGCAGCAGCTCACGGCGGAGCAGCTCGAGCAGGCCGAGGCGCGGATGCGGGACATCCAGCACACCAATCGCGAGCGCGAGAAGGCAACGTCCGACCTCGCCAAGCAACTCTCCGGCCTCTCACAGCGCGAGAAGAAGCTCGAGCGGAAGGAGAGCGAGCTCGAGACGCGGCACCGCGCGACAGACGTGCGGCTCCAGGGCCGCGAGCGCTCGCTCGACAAGCGCGAGACCGACTTTCGGGTCCAGGAGAAGGAGCTCGCCGAACGGGAGCGGAAGCTGGTCGCTCGCGAGACCGACCTGAAGAAGGACACCGCCCGCGTTGCGGCCAAAGACGAGGTGCTGGGCGAGCGCGAGGCCGAGTTGATGGTCAAGCAGGATCGTCTCCGCTCCGAGGCCGAGCGGTTCGAGCGCGAGCTCGCCGACAAGGGCCGCGTCGCGCACGAAGCCGTGGCGCGCACGGCGGAGCTCGACCAGCGCGAGCTCGAGCTGACCGACCGCGAGGCCGAGCTCAGCCGGCTCAAGGCCGAGCTCGCGAACGCGCAGCGCGATGCCAACCGCGAGCGCGACCTCGAGGAGCTGGCCGCGGGCCTCGAGCAGCGCGAGCAGGAGCTGGCCACGCGCGAGGCGGAACTCCAGAGCGTCGAATCCATGGCCGACTCGCAGAAGAAGCGCACCGACCGGCGCGACAAGCGGCTGTCCGAGATGGACGAGATGATCCGCGACCGGCTGAAGGAGCTGGAGGAGCGCGAGGCCGAGATGGAGCTTCGCGAGGCGAGCGTCGAGGCGGACGTCACCATTCGTGGGGACAAGTTGGAGCAGCGCGAGGCCGAGCTCGCCCAGCTGGAGGAGCGGCTGGCCAAGCAGGAGCGCGAGCTCGGCGCGTACGTCGCGAAGGCGCAGACGGAGATCCAGCGCCGCGAGTCCGAGTGGTGGCAGAAGCAGCTCGGCGGCGACACCGAAGTCGACGAGATCAACGCCGCTTAGCGCGCATACTTAGCGGCCCTTGGTGAGGCGGGCCTACGTCCACGTCTTCGCGATCTGGATGGCGTGGGCCGCCGCGGTCGTCGCGACCGTCGCAATCGGGATCGCCAGTGGGGTCTACGATCGCTCGAAAGCCGGAGTCCCGGGAACGACGCTCTTCCCGTTCTTCTCCTGGGATTTCGGCTGGTACAACACGATCGCCCACTACGGCTACCCGCCCGTCGCGGACCGCTTCTACGCGTTCTTCCCGCTCTGGCCCTGGCTGCTGCGCGCCTCCGGCTCGATCCCCGACTGGCAGCTCGCCGGCGCGCTGACCGTCGCCGCGAGCGGCCTCGCGTTCCTCGGAGTAGCGGCCGGCAGCCCAGCGGCACGGCCGCTGCACGCCGCGCTCGCGCTCGCCTGCTGGCCCGGATCGTTCGCGCTGCTGCTCGCCTACCCGGACGGGCTCGCGCTCGCCGCGGCGGCCTGGGCGGCGGCCCTCGTCATGCGGGAGCGGCCGGTGGCCGCGGCTCCACTCGGCGCCGCGGCTGCGTTGCTGCGGCCGAACGGCCTGCTGATCGCGGTTCCGCTGGCCTTGCTCGCGCGAGGGAGAGGACCCGCGTACAAGATCGCCGCCGCGGCTCCGGTCGCCGCAGCCGTCGCGGTCGAGATCTTCTTCTGGGAGCGGAGCGGGAAGTTCGGCGCCTTCTTCCACGCCCAGCGCCTCTGGGGGCGTGAGGGGCCGAGAGGAATCGGCCACTGGGCCGACCACGTCTGGAGCCTGTTCCAGGCGCACACGGTGCCCTTGCTGCTTGCGCTCGTGATCGGGTGCGCCCTCGTCGCGTTCGCCTGGCGGCGGCTCGGGCTGCTGCCGACGGTGGTCGTCGCCTACGCGTGCGCCGTGCCGGTGCTCCTCGCCGCGACGCAGAGCCTGCAGGGCTTCACCGACACGGCTCGTTGCGTGCTCGTCCTGCCGCTCCTGGTCGTGCTCTGGCGGATGGGGCCCCGTTACCGCCCGTGGGCGCTGTTCGCGGCGGTCGTCGTCGCCGAGCTGCTGGGCTCGGGCCTGATGCACAGCTTCGGCCGCCAGAGCCTCTTCGCGTTCCCGATCTTCTGGGCGATCGGCGAAGGGCCTGCGTGGCTCCGCAAGCGTCCCCTCGCCGCGCTCGGCTTCGCCGCGAACCTCGCTCTCGCGCTGCTCCTGACGCGTTTCGCCCCGTAGTCGAGCGTCACGCCCTCTCCACAGTCCCGGCGCGCGTAACCTGCGGGCGTGGCTGAGCGCGTTCTGATCACCGGCGGTGCGGGCTTCATCGGCTCCCACTTCGCCGACGAGCTGCTGCGAGCGGGCTACGCCGTGCGCGCTCTCGACGTGTTGGTCGAGCAGGTGCACGGCAACTCGCAGCGGCCCGACTACCTCGACCCCGAGATCGAGCTCATTCCCGGCGACATCCGCAACCCCGAGGTCGTCCGCGGCGCGCTCGAGGGCGTCGACGCGGTGGTCCACCTCGCCGCGCGCGTCGGTGTGGGCCAGAGCATGTACGAGCACGCCGAGTACGCGGGCGTGAACACGCTCGGGACGAGCATCCTCCTGGACGCGCTCCAGGACCACACCGTCCGCAAGCTCCTCGTCGCGTCGAGCATGAGCATCTACGGCGAGGGCGCGTACGAGCCCGTCCCACCCGTGGAGCGACCGCGCGAGCAGCTCGAGCGGCGCGAGTGGGAGCCGCGCGGCGCGCGCGGCGAGGAGCTCACGCCGATCCCCACTCCCGAGAGCAAGGAGCCCGCGCTCGCCTCGGTCTACGCCCTGACCAAGCACGACCAGGAATGCCTCTGCCTGCTCTACGGCGTGTCCTACGAGGTCCCCACGGTCGCGCTGCGCCTCTTCAACGTCTACGGCCCGCGCCAGGCGCTCGCGAACCCGTACACCGGCGTGCTCGCGATCTTCGCCTCCCGCCTCCTGAACGACAACGCGCCCGTCGTCTACGAGGACGGTCACCAGCGGCGCGACTTCGTCCACGTCACCGATGCCGCCCGCGCCTTCCGGCTGGCACTCGAGCGGGACGGCGCCGACGGCCGGGCCGTGAACGTCGCCAGCGGCCGGAGCGCCTCCATCCTCGAGATCGCAAGAGCCCTCGCAGACGTCCTCAGCAAGGACATCGCCGCCGAGATCCCCGGCACGTACCGCGCCGGCGACATCCGCCACTGCTTCGCCGACGTCACGCTCGCGCGCGAGCTGCTCGGCTTCGAGGCGGAGGCCGACCGCGACGAGGCCCTCGCCGAGCTGGCGCAATGGCTCGAGACCCAATCCGCAACCGATCGCTTCGACCGGGCAGCCGAGGAGCTGGCCGAGAGAGGACTGACCCGATGACCAACGCCACGCTGCACACGAACCACGGCGCGATCGCGGTCGAGCTCTTCGACGAGGACGCGCCCAACACCGTCGCGAACTTCGTCAAGCTCGCCAAGGACGGCTTCTACGACGGCGTCATCTTCCACCGCGTGATCCCGGACTTCATGATCCAGGGCGGCGATCCGACCGGCACCGGCACGGGCGGCCCCGGCTACACGTTCGAGGACGAGTTCAACCAGCACAAGGTCGAGCGCGGCGCCCTCGCGATGGCAAACGCAGGCCCGAACACGAACGGCAGCCAGTTCTTCGTCGTCACGACCCAGGCGGCCCCGTGGCTCGACGGCAAGCACACCGTCTTCGGGCGGGTCACCGAGGGGATGGACGCCGTCGACGCGATCTCGGCGGTCGAGACAGACGCCGGCGACAGGCCCCGCGAGCCAGTCACGATCGAGCGCCTTGAAGTGAGCGACTGAGGGCCCGCCCAGGCGAGGCGGGCCCTCCCCGTCGCCTAGGCGCTCGCGCCGTTCGACTGAACCGGCGGTCCCGGCATGCCGGTCTGGACGCTCACGACTTGGAACTGCTTGTTCACGTAGACGGTGGCGGGAGTTCCGTCCGCCTTGACCATGTGCGCCTCGTAGGCGGCGTTGCCGTCCGCGTCGGTCTCGACCCGGATGATCGTGCCGCCGGGCACCTTGGCGAGTGCGAGTGCCTTCACCTTGGCCAGGGCTTCGCCGGTCAGCGCCGTCTCGTCGCTGCGCTGCGGGCCCCAGGGCCGCTGGGCGCTCGCGGCCGCGGAAGACCCGCTGGTGGCCGACGGGCTCGTGCTCGAGCTCGAGCCCGAACCGCTCGCGGCGCTGGCGATCCCGTAGCTTCCGACCGTGACGCCCGCGACGATCGCGGCCGTCACGGCCAGGCGGGAGGGCCACCAGCGCCGTTGCTGCTTGTCCATCGACGTGCTCCTTTCTGTCGCTTCGCCCGCAATCGGGCCTGGGGAGCACGGTCGCAGCGGGACCTGAGAAGAGCCTGTGAGCGCCCTATGGAGTCCCTAAGAGGTTGTTCGAGCCGCGGCGGCGGAGGCGCTGGTACGCGTACGCGCCGGCGAGGAGCAGGACGCCCAACACGACGAACGAGAGGACGCGGTACTCGCGGTCAAGCGCCGCCATGTCGTAGAGGAAGACCTTGCCGACCGCGACTGCGAGCAGCGAGAAGCCTGCGAGGCGAAGCGGCCGGCGGTCGCGCCGCAGCCCGGCCCAGAGGAGACCGAGGCCGAGCAGGCTCCAGAACGCGCTCACGATCGCCTGGCCCTGCTCGCGCACCGCGAGGTTGCCCGCCTGGAGATCGACCGAGCCGGGCTGGAAGAGGCTCACGACCCCGATCGAAGCGAGGTAGACGGCCGCCGTCCCTGCCGCCGTCGCGAGCAGGGGCCGATCGCCTTCGAAGAGACCGAGACCGCGCTTCCAAGCAAGCGCCGCAGCCGCCGCCACCGCACCGACGGCGATCGCCGCCTGCCAGAACGGGTCGGCGCCGTGGACGAGCGAGTCCGGCGGCGCCTCGAACGACAGCGCGTGCAACGCTGCGAGAAGCCCGAAGCCGAGCGCGCCTGCAGCGGCGACGCGGTGGCCGAGCCGGCGGCCGACCTCGACGAGGACGACCGCTTCGACGGCCCACGCGCCCGCGAGCGCGACGCCGTGGAAGAGAACAACGGTTCCGTACGCAACCGCGGCGAGCGCAGTCGCATCCGCAGTCGCGCGCCACTCGATCTCCTTCGCCGGGGTCAGTCGCGCCACGAGGAACATGCTCGCCGCGATCGCGAGGATCGCCCAGATGGACGTCGTCCTGTTCGCCGCGACGTCTTCGAGGGGCGCCTCGTAGGCCAGCACGTGCACCACGGCGAGCGCGATCTGCGCGCCGACGACCGCGTAGACGAGCTTCGGTTTCCCCGTAAGCGCTCGCGCCGGGAGCGCGAGTACCGCGGCTGCAGCCGCCCAACCGATCGGGATCGCGACCCCGCTCACGAGGAGGACGAACGCGATGTTGGCCGCGACGAGGCCGACGCCGAATAGCCACGTCGCGATCGTTCGGTTGTGCGGCTGGGCGCGGAGCAGGAGGAGCGCCGCGACCGCGTGCCCGATGCCCAGACCGGCGAGCCACCACCCGATCCCGGTACCCGCGCTTTGCTGGTAGCTGTTCGCGACAGCCCAGGCTCCGAGGAGCCCGAGCGCCGCGGCGTTCCCGACGACGATGATCAGCGAGGCCGCGTGCGGCTTCGCTTCGGCGCGGAGCTCGAAGGCGGTGGCGGCGGCGAGGTTGAGCACTCCGAAGAGCGCGAGCACGACGAAGGCACGCGTCGCAGTGGGCTCTGCGTCGAAGGTCCAGACGGCGATCTCGATCAGCACCAGCGCGACCGCCGCGACGCGCAGCCAATCCCAACGGCGCCAGACGAGGACGGCCACGGCGGCGGCCTCGGCGATCGCGAGGAAGAGAAGCGCCTGCGCATCGTGCGTCGCGCCCGTGAGGATCGGCGCCGCGAGCGCACCGAGGATCCCGAGGCCGCCGATCGGAGTCGCGTCCCACCGCACGGCGAGCGCGGCGCCGGCGGCGCCGAACACGAACGCACCGGCGAGCGCCGGCCCGACGGGCACGAGGTCGTAGAGGACCGTCGCGGCGGTCAACGAGAGGAAAAGCCCCGCGAGCCCCGTCCCGCACGCGGCGAGCGAGGCCTGTGTGCGGCCGCGGTGCTCGTGGAGCCAGGCACCGAGGCCGAGCAGCAGCGCCGAGCCGACGAAGGCGAGGACGGTTCGGGCCTCCTCGCCGAGCCAGCCGCGCTCGACCGCGAGGGCGACGAGGAAGGCGAGCCCGACCAGCACTGCGAGGCCGCCGACGAGCGCGAGCAGCCTTCCTCCGAGCAGCTCCTCGAGGTCGTGCTCGGGCAGCGGCTCGGGCCGAGACGTGGGCTCGACCGGTGGAGCGCTCCGAACACGTGTGGGCCCAGGCGCCGCGACTTGGGGCGCCGCCCGAGGCGCGGGAACGTTCACCCATGCCTCGACGCGCTCCAGCCGGTCGTGCAGACGGCGCGTCTGGTCTTCGAGCTGGGAAAGACGCTCTTCGAAAGTCGTGCTCATCTCAACCTCCTGCGCTCTGCCATCATCGCTTACTTGCTATATACCATATTTGAGATATGAGTCAAGAGCAAACCCCCGTCGAGCCGCGCCCTAGGGCTTAGCGATCTGTGTGTCGGGGCAGGCATGCCCCGACAACGAAGAAGGAGACGAGATGGCTACTTGGATCTGGATCGTGATCGCGGTTGCCGCGGTCGTCGTGCTGGCAGCGCTCGTGCTCGGCGGCCGGCGCGCGAAGCAGCGGCGCGTCGGGCAGCAGCGCGAGAAAGCGCAGGACCTGCGGCAGGAGGCGGAGCAGCGCCACCGGCGCGCGAAGGAGCGCGAGAGCCTCGCGCAGGAACTGGCAGAGCGCGCGAGCGCGGAGCGCAAGCAGGGCGACGAGGCCGCAGCGCACGCGGCGCGGGTCGACCCCGATCGAAACTAACTCCGGCGCAGGGTCACGCTGCGGCGGACCGTCGTTTATCTTCCTGCGGTCGTCCAGTCCCTCTCCGCAGGAGGCAGGTGATGAGAAGACCCCTTCTCCTGGCACTGCTCGTGTGCCTGGCTGCAGTCGTGCCCGCAGCCGCAGGCCAAGTACGTGCCGCCGACGAGGCGATCCCCGGGTCGTACATCGTCGTCTTCAAGGCCGGCGCCGTCCAACGCGACGCGGTGCCAATTGCCGCACGGCAGCTCGCTCGCGCGAACGGCGGCAGCATCAGCTTCGTCTACCAGCACGCGCTGAAGGGCTTCGCCGTTCGGCTGGCCCCGGGCCAGGCCGCGGCGATCGCCCGCGACCAGCGCGTCGCGTACGTCGAGCCCGACCAGATCGTGCACGCAGTCGGGACGCAGACCCCAGCGACATGGGGAATCGACCGGATCGACCAGCGCGATCTGCCGTTGAACAACACCTACAACTACAACCAGACCGGCCAGGGCGTGAACGCCTACATCATCGACACGGGCATTCGCGCCACGCACCAGCAGTTCACGGGCCGGGTCGGCAACGGCGCCGACTTCGTCGGTGACGGGAACGGCACCAACGACTGCAACGGCCACGGCACCCACGTCGCCGGCACGACCGGGGGGACGACGTACGGCGTGGCCAAGCAGGTGACGCTGCATGCCGTGCGAGTTCTCGACTGCTCAGGCTCCGGCTCGACCTCGGGCGTGATCGCGGGCGTCGACTGGGTGACGTCGAATCACGTCGGCGCGTCCGTGGCGAACATGAGCCTCGGCGGCAGCGTGAGCTCGTCGCTCGACTCCGCCGTGAGCAACTCGATCAGCTCAGGTGTCAGCTACGCGATCGCCGCCGGCAACTCGAACACGGACGCGTGCACGACCTCGCCCGCACGCGTCGCCACGGCCAACACGGTCGGTGCGACGACGAGCTCGGACGCTCGCGCCTCGTTCTCGAACTTCGGGACGTGCCTCGACATCTTCGCGCCGGGCAACAGCATCACCTCGGCGTGGAACACGAGCGACACGGCTACGAACACGATCAGCGGGACCTCGATGGCGACCCCCCACGTCACGGGCGCCATCGCGCTCTACCTCCAGACGAACCCGTCGGCCTCGCCGTCGACGGTGACGCAGGCGCTGGTCAACAACGCGACGCTGAACCACGTCACGAACGCCGGCAGCGGGTCTCCGAACCGGCTGCTGTACTCGCTCTTCGGCGGGCCGCCGCCTCCACCTCCGCCGCCGCCGCCTCCACCGCCTCCTCCGCCGCCTCCGGGCCAGGAGCTGATCGTCAACGGCGGCTTCGAGGGCTCCTCCTCACCGTGGACGCTGTCGGGGAACGCGTACTGGTCAACGGGCGCCTACCCACACACGGGCACCGGGTACAGCATCCTCGGCGCCTACGACAACGCGAGCGGCAGCGAGTACCAGACCGTGAGCATCCCGTCGTCCGCGGCGGCCAACCTCACCTTCTGGCTCAACATCACGACGCAGGAGGCGTGCTGCACGCCGTACGACTACATGTACGTCGAAGTACGAAACACGTCCGGCACGTTGCTCTCGACGCTGGGCACGTACACCAACGCCAACTCGTCGACGGCCGGGAACTACTCGCAGAAGTCGTTCAGCCTCGCGAGCTGGCGCGGCCAGACGGTCCGCGTCCAGTTCCGGGGGACGACCGACTCAGCCTCCCGACCAGCTTCCGCATCGACGACGTCTCGCTGAGGTAAGCCTCAAAAGGGGCGGGCCGCGGCGCGTGGCCCGCCCCTCCTTCGTATCCGGGGTGGGATACTTGCGCGCACATCGCTCCTGACCGACCTTAGGAGGCCGCCCGATGAGAACGCTCGTCCGCTCCTTCGCCTTTGTCCTTGTCACCCTCGCCGCGCTCGCCGCCCCGACGGCCGCGTCGGCCAGACCCGCGTCAACGACCTTCGCCGTTACCGGCTACGAGTACGCGTTCACCCAGACCGTCGGCTCGTTCGCCGGAAGGGCCGTCGGCAACGCGGGCGACACCGGGCTCTGGAACGCAACCGTTCAGCACGATCCGCTCGGCTCCATGCCGACCTACATCGACGGCGGCACCTTCGCCATGACGACCACGGGCTCCGGCGGCCACGTCGATTACGTCCACGGCGACTTCGTCTACCACGGCGGAACGATCACGACGCTCGACCCGGGGGCGAACTGCACGAATCAGCGGTTCCTCGTGGCCGGGGTGCTCGATGACGTCGCCACGCGCACGACCTCGGGAGGCACAGGCAGCTTCTCGGTGACGCTCACCCACTACCGCCACTCGCTCCTCGGCCGTTGCGTCATCTACGCCGCGCGCGTGGCGGGCAGCGTGAGCTTCAGGTACTAGCCGAAGGCGGTCTGGTGGCTGTAGTGCGGTACCTCGTTGACGACGTCGAAAGGGCAATCGCGTTCTACACCGACAACCTCGGCTTCGGGCTCGAACGAAGCATGGGCCCCGCCTTCGCGATCGTCTCGCGCGGCGACCTGTCGCTCTGGCTGAGCGGCCCGCAGAGCTCGGGGGCGCGTCCGATGCCGGACGGCCGGCAGCCTGAGCCGGGTGGCTGGAACCGTCTCGTCGTCACCGTCGAAGCTCTGGAGTCCGAGGTCGAAAGGCTCAGGCAGGCAGGGCTGAGCTTTCGCAGCGAGATCGTGACCGGGCCGGGCGGGAAGCAGATCGTGCTCGACGACAGCGCCGGTAACCCGGTCGAGCTCTTCGAGCCTGCATAGAGAGCTGTCAGGTAACGCGAGGAAGAGCCGCGAGCGGGACCGCTCGAGCTACTTCCTCGGACCCTTGCCGACGATCAGCTGGATCTTCGCGCCACCTCTGAGCGTCGCACCGGGCTTCGGCTTCTCGGCTAGCACTCTTCCGCGCTTCTTCCGGGACGAGACGAGCCTCGTGATCCTGCCGACCCGGCAGTTCGCCTTCCTGATCCTCGTGCTCGCCTTCGCGAGCGTCTGCCCACGGATGTTCGGAACCACGCACCGCGGCGGCCCCGGTGGGGCTGGCGGCGGCGGCGGTGGTGGCGGAGGAGGCGGCGGCGGTGGCGGAGGAGGAGGAGGAGGAGGAGGAGGAGGAGGCGGAGGCGGCGGGGCAGGCAAGGAGACGACCACCGGTGCCGACAAATCGCCGCTGCCGCCGGCTGCGTCGTAGCCTCGGACGGCGTACGAGTACGTGGCGCCGGGTGCGCCGGTCCCGTCGGTGTAGGTCAACCCCGTCGTCCGCCCGACCACGAGCCCGTCGCGCTGGAGCTCGTAGCCGGAGACACCGATCTCGCTGGCGCCGGCGCCCCAGCTCAGCGTGACCCTCGGCGGATCTCCGTTGACCGCCGCGGCGAGGCCGGTGGGCGCGGTCGGGGCAGCGCATGAGATCGCACGATCGTTCGCGGCGCCGACGACCGAGGTCAGCGGTGCGAACGAGCCCTTCTGCGTCCCGTCGGCCCAGAGGACGCCGGACTGCCAGCCGCGGAGGTCTGCCTCGTCGCGCAGGAGGAAGTTGAAGATCGCGGCGACGAATGGCTGGCAGTACGCAAGCCTGACCGCATACCGAAGCTGCGTCGCCTGGTCGGGCGCCTGGCTCGTCGCGAGCGGCGAGGGATTCGGGTAGTCGGCCTCCCCGCCGGCGAAGTCCGGGATCGGGACGATGTTCTCGGTCCCTGTGTAGAAGCCGGCCTTGTCGGGCGGGATCGAGGTTTGGAAGCCACTCTCCAGATACCAGATCGGTGGGCAGACCACCGTGCAGCCGGGGCCTGGCACGGGTTGCGCAGTGCCGGCGAAGGCCTCCTGCAGCGTGGCGAGGAGCTTGTTCAAGTCGCCCTCCGAGATCGTCCGGCCGACCGTGTGGATCAGGAACGGCCGTTCGAAGAAGGTGCTCTGGTACACGTGCTGGCCGACGGTGTCGAAGAGCGGCTCCGTTCGCCCGCTCGCCCGATAGGCGAGTCCCATCCGCTCGATGAACCTGACCGGCGAGTGGGAGATGTTGCTGACCGCGTGCGGATTGTCGTTTCCGCGCGGGGAGGTGGCGGGGCCGACCACGTTCATTCCGGGCCGGTACGCGTGCAGCACGTCCCAGCAGCGGGCGAGCAGCGCCTCGTAGGCAGCGGGTGCCGCGCTCGAGTCGTCGGGGTTGAACTGCGGCCGCCAGAACGCGCTGAGGTTCGGCTCGTTCCAGATGACGACGTCGTTGATCGACGGGAAGCGGACAACTGCGTTCTTGGCATAGCTGCAGAACTCGGTTCGCGAGGCGTCGTCCTGCGGCGTGCTTGCCGCGCTGCCGTAGACGGCCAGCACGAGACGGAGGCCGCTCGTGGCCGCGACGGCGTTGGCGACATCGGTGACGTCCTGGGGCGTGAGGTCGCTCTCGCCGGGCGCCCAGTTCAGCGTGATCCGGAACGCGCTCGCGCCGACGGCTCGGCCCGGTTCGACCGCGCCGCCCCACTTCGGGCCGTCGTCGCTGAAGCCGAAGAAGAAGCCCGAGCCCGCATGCGCGGACGAGGCCGTGGCGCAGGCCAAGGCCAAGAGCGCGGGCACGACCAGCGAGGCCCGCAAACGGCTCCGGCCTCCCTTCAAGCGGGCCACGGTAGCACCGGCTTCCCCTGGTGGCCTATCGCTCAGGCGGCGGCTCGAGGCCCCGGAAAGGGGCGTCCGGTATGCCGGATTTCGCCTGGTTGACCAAGCCGACGCCCGGACTCGAACCGGGGACCCCTTCATTACGAGTGAAGTGCTCTACCAGCTGAGCTACGTCGGCGGTGTTCCAACTGTAGCCGGTTCAGACGCAGCCTTGAACAGGCGCGCACGTTGACTTGAGGCGCGGCGGGCGCGACACTCTGGCCGGATCGAAGGAGGACCAATCGCACGTCTTCCCTGCATCCTGCGGCTCGCCGGCCTCGTGCTGGTGTCCGTCGAGGTCGCGGGGGCGGCCGCCCATCCGAACACGCCGCGCATGCTTTACGTGAAAGCCCTCGGCGGCGGCACGGTCGTCAGCCTCGACGGGCGGATTAACTGCGGCACGCGTTGCTCGGCGTCATACAGGCCAGGAACCCTCGTGACCCTGAGGGCCTCTGGCGGAGGGTACTTCTCGTTCGAGCACTGGCGACAGGACTGCGTCGGCACCGCGCCGCGATGCATCGTCGCGCTCGACCGCAAGACGTCGGTCACGGCCGTCTTCACCCCGCACCGCGGCTCCGTGAGCCTTACGGTCGGTGGCGGCGGCAAGGTCGTCAGCGACCCCGATGGGCTCGCGTGCGGTGACGGCGCGGGAGCGTGCTTCGCCAGCTTCGCCAACGGAACGACTCTCAACCTGCATCCGGTGCTCGCCGCGAACAGCGTGTTCGACCGCTGGGACGGCGCCTGTCGTAGCGCACCGGCCAGTGGGTGCACGTTCCGTGTCCTCGGGGATTCCGAAGCCTCGGCTGCGTTCCGCAAGGACGTTCCATCTTCCGGTCCCCAGACGTTGAGGGCGAACGTGATCGGGTCGACGGTGAGCAGCGAGCCGGCGGGAATCTCCTGCCCAACGACGTGCGAGGCCTCGTTCCCGTCGGGAACGCCCGTGACCCTGAGGGGTTCAGGTACCTATATCTGGACGGGTGCCTGCGTCGGATTGGGAGGCGCGTGCGCCCTCGTCGTCGACGGTCCGACCGATGTCGGGGCGCAGATGCCTCCGCCGGCTCCACCCCCGCCGCCCCCACCTCCGAGGCGCAGCTATGGAATCAACGTCTCAGTCGCGGGCAAGGGGGTCGTCTCCGGCGGGGGGAAGATTCATTGCGGCAGCCAGCGCGGGACGCTGCTCGACTGCGAGGGGGAGTTCCGACGCGGGGCGGAGGTTGTTCTCCGTGCCACTGCGGTCGGACGCAGCCGGTTTGTTCGCTGGAGCGGCTTCTGCCAGGGCAAACGGCCTCGTTGCTCCGTGCGCGTGACCGCACCGAAAATCGTCACCGCCCTTTTTCGCCGCTGACGTGGCCAGGCAAAGCGGCGATGGCGGCGGGCGCACCATCCGGGTCCTAACGGCGCTGGGGATCCTTGTGCCAGTCCTCGCGGGCGTGACGAGCTTGCTCTTCTACGTGCGCCCTGGCCTCAAGCCCTGCCTCGGGGGCTCGAGCGCCGCGTTTACAGGCGCCCCTGTCTTTCCTCACGTGCGCTTCCGCGACCACCTCGTCCGCGACGGCGACTCGCGCGAGGAAGCTGCGAAGGAGCCCGACCTGCTCGGGGCGGAGGTTCGCTTCAGCTACCGCGCGAAGGACCTGCGGGGCGCCGAGCTCCCCCTGACGTGGTCGCTCGTCAGCATCGAGCGAGACGGCGCCCTCGGTGCGGTAGTGCCCGATCAGGATCGCGCTCTTGCGATGACCGTGAGCCCGCAGGCGTGCACGGAGAGCGGCGGCAAAGACCTGTTCGTGGTCATCCCGTCGCCGCACACGCGCTATCGCGTCGTGCTCGAACTCTACCGGGACGCGAATCGCGACGACCGGCTCGCGTTACTGGAGACCTCGATATTCCACGGCTAGTAGCCGCCCGAGCCGCCGCCTCCGCCTGAGTAGACGAGAACGAGCACTATGGCCACGGCGATCGCGATGAGGGCGCCGCCGATCAAGATCGTCTTGCGGGAAAGGCTCATGCATCGACCCCCTTTCGCGAGTAATACGGGCCGCCGCTGCCATCGGATTAGACTGGCGACCGTGCTGCGCTTGGCCGTCGCCCTGGCAATCAACGTGCTCGCGCTCTGGGTCGCGAACGGGATCTTCGACGGCGTCAGCATCCACGGCGCGTGGGCCTACATCATCGGCGCGGCGGTTCTCGGGATCGCGAACGGGATCCTGAAGCCGGTGCTCGCGGTCCTGACGCTGCCGCTGATCGTCCTCACGCTCGGCGTCTTCTACTTCCTGATCAACATCGCGATGCTCCTGCTCGCGGAGTGGATCGCGCCGAACTTCTCGATCGACGGGTTCTGGACCTATGCAGGCGCCGTCGTGATCATCTGGCTCGTCAACTGGGCCGCGCATTCGCTGGTCGACGAGATCGAGACGAAGCGTCCGCTCGGCCGGACGATCTAGGGACGGGCGCCGAGGCGGTTGACGGCGGCGCTCACGGCGAGGTCGCGGCCGACGCGCCGCTGCGCGTAACGGTAGATCGCGTCGAAGGCGCGGTCGAAGAGCACTGCGAAGACCTCCGGGTCGGCCAGCGAGGCGCCGATCGCCTGCGCGTCGGTCATGCCCTCGATTGCCCCCAGCCCGGTCGAAAGTTCCCATGTCCCGGTGTCAGACACGCGCGCAACTTCGTAACGCCTTCGTGACGGAAGTATGAACGACCTGGATGGTTGCGACGGTTCCGCCGCGGCGCGAAGGCCCGCGGTGTCAGACACCGCCACGGAAGTGTCACGCGAGGGCGGTGGCGCCCGCGAACGCCCGGCGCAGCTCCACGAAGAGCGCTTCCAGCGCGAGCCCCGAGGAGAGCTGGAACTCCTCGAAGTTCCGCCAGGTCTCGCGGACGAGCTCGGCGGCGCGCTGGGCGCCCTCCAGCCGCTCGAGCGTCGCGTCCTCGAGCAGCAGGGCCGCCCGGTCGGCGTGCACGAGCGCGCCCGACGCGCCGGCCGCCGCCGCGACCAGATCGCGGTACCACGCCGCGAGCTCCTCCAGCGCCGCCAGCAGCTCCTCTCGCTCGGCCCCGCGGCCGGCCCGCCGCACGCGCTGCTCCGCTTCGCGCGCTGTCAGCTCGAGCCCTTCCTGCGCCGCCTCCTCGCGCTCCTTCGCCTCCGCCGCGCGAGCCCGCGCCGAGGCGAGCAGCGCGTCCGCAGCCGCATCAGGATCGAACGCCGGATCGGAGTACACCGCCCGCGCGATCTCCAGCAGCTCCTCGCGCCGCTTCGCCGCAGCCGGGTCCAGAAGCCGCTCGGCCCGGTCGAGCCGTCCACCCGCGACGCGCGCGATCGACGTCGTCTCGTCCTCCGAGAGACCAGGCGCCCGTGCCTGAACCTCCTCCCGCACCGCCCGCTCGGAGAGCCGATGGAACGGCACCGGCTGGCAGCGCGACCGGATCGTCTCCGGCAGCGGACCCACCTCGTCCGCCACCAGGACGATGACCGCATATGCAGGCGGCTCCTCGAGATCCTTGAGCAGCGCGTCCGCCGCCTCGTCGTTCAGCAGATGCGCGCCGAAGATCACGTACACCCGGCGCGAGGCCTCGAACGGCCGCAGGTGCAGGTCGCGCCGCAGCTCGCGCACCGCGTCGATCCGGATCTGATCGCCCAGCGGCTCGAGCACGTAGAGATCGGGATGGGTGCGCCGGCCGACCCGCGGGTCGCCCTCCAGCAGCTCCGACGCAAATGCCAGGGCCGTCTGCCGCTTCCCCACCCCGGGGGGACCGTGAAAGAGGTACGCGTGCGCCGGGCCCTCGCGCACGGCCGCCGCGAGCAGCCGCTTCGCCTCGGCCTGCTCAGGAATGCTGTCGAAGCTCGTCAAGAACCTCTCGCCCGATCTCGCCGGCGGGGCGCGTGCCGTCGATGGTGACGATCCGTTGCGGGAAGGCCGCCGCCAGCTCCTGGTAGGCGTCCGCGACCCGCTCGCGGAACCCGTCCTCCTCGCGCTCGATCCGGTCGCCGGGATCGCCGCGGCGCCGAGCCGCCTCCTGTGGGTCGACCACGAGCAGGTACGTGCGGTCGGGAAGGATCCCGCTGATCGCGTTCACGTTGAGCTCGAGCACCCGGTCGACACCGAGGCCGCGCGCGATGCCCTGGTACGCCAGCGACGAGTCGATGTAGCGATCGCAGACGACGTCGGCGCCCCTGGCGAGCGCCGGCGCGATCACCTCCTCGACGAGCTGTCCCCGCGCGGCGGCGAACAGGGCGGCCTCGGCCCAGGGCGCGACGTTCCGGGGGCCCAAGAGGAGCTCCCGAATCAGCTCGCCGACCTCGGTGCCGCCGGGCTCACGCGTAGCGACGATGTCGCGGCCCTCGGCCGCGAGCGCCTCGGCGAGCAGTCGCGCCTGCGTGGACTTGCCCGAGCCGTCGAGCCCTTCGAAGGTGACGAACACCGCGGGTCTAGGATACGAACCCTTGCGGGCGATCGTGACAGGGGGCGCGGGCTTCATCGGCTCGCACGTGGTCGACGCGCTCCTGGCCCGAGGCGAGGAGGTGCTCGTCCTCGACGATCTCTCGCGCGGTAAGCGCGAGAACGTGCCGGAGGGCGCGCGGCTCGAGGTCGTGGGCATCCGCGAGCCGCTCGACTTCAGCAACGCGGAGGTTTGCTTCCACCTCGCGGCGCAGGTCGATGTTCGGGTTGCCATCGAGCGCCCCGAGCACGACGCGCAGGTGAACGTGCTCGGGACGGTCAATGTGCTCGAGGCCGCGAAGCGGCACGGGACGCAGGTCGTCTTCGCATCGACCGGGGGCGCGATCTACGGCGAGTGCGAGGGGCCTGCTCCGGAGGACGCACCGCGCGAGCCGCTCTCGCCCTACGGCGTCTCGAAGCTCGCCGGCGAGGAGTACGTCGCCGCCTACAGCCGCCTCTACGACACGGGTCACGTCTCGCTCCGCTACGGCAACGTCTACGGCCCGCGCCAGGACCCGCACGGCGAGGCGGGGGTCGTCGCGATCTTCCTCGGGCGGCTGGCCGGCGGAGAGCGGCCGCGGATCTTCGGCGACGGGCGACAGACGCGCGACTACGTCTACGCGGGAGACGTGGCGCGGGCGACGCTCGCCGCGGTCGGCAAGCGGGGCGTGTTCAACGTCGGCACGGGAATCGAGACGTCGGTGCTCGAGCTCTACGAGCTCTGCTGGAAGGTGGCGGGGTCCGAGCTCGAGGCTGACCACGCGGAAGCGCGGCTCGGGGAGCTGCAGCGCAGCGTCCTCGACGTCACGCGCGCGGAGCGCGAGCTTGGCTGGCGCCCCGAGGTCGGGCTCGAAGACGGCCTGCGGCGCACGTGGGAGTCGCTTCAGCCCTAGAAGCTAGAAGGATCAAGGCGCGCCGCGGCGAAACCGATGCTCCCTGTGGAGCACGCGTTGCGAAGCCCGTCCAGCCACCCCTGGCGCACGATCGCCGTCGTCGCCGCCGGGATCGCGACCCTCGAGCTGCTGGCGCTCGTGGTGACCGCGACCGCGCTCGTCGCGAAGCCGGTGGCCAAGCATGCGCGGGCCGCCGCCGCGAAGCACGCCTCCACGCCGAAGGCGAAGGTTCCGGTCCGGCCGCTGCTCGCGCGCCGTCTCGTGACAGTGACGGTGTTGAACGGCAACGGCGTGGCGGGTGCCGCCGCGGGCACGGCCTCGCGCGTGCGCGCGCGCGGGTACAAGACCCGCAAGGTCGGCAACGCGCCGCGGAGCGGTTACGGACGCAGCGTCGTCATCTACCGCGCCGGCTTCCGTCCGGAAGCGTTACGGCTCGGGCGCGACCTCGGGATCGCGTTGGTCTCCCCGCTCGACGGCCTCCGTGCGAGCAATCTCGCCGGCGCGAAGCTCGCGGTCGTCCTCGGCGGCTAGCGCGTCACACTTCCGTTCGTTTGCGTGACACTTCCGCGCAGGTGTCTGACACCGAACGGAAGCGAGCGGAGATCGAGTACCCGCAGGCGATCGGCGAGGAGGGCCGCGCCTGGCTCCGGACGAAGCCGTTCGGCAACACGCCGCGCGAGTCGGCGCGCCTGCTGATCGACTTTGCGTACGTCCTCGAACTGCTCGACCTCAGCCCGGGCGCCACGATGGTCGAGCTCGGCTGCGGCTCGGGCTGGATGACGCGCTTCGCGGCGCGCCACGGGATCCGCGCCGAGGGCTACGACATCTCGCCGGACATGATCGCGATCGCCCGCGAGCTCGCCGAACAGGAAGGGCTCGACGTCCACTTCGAGGTCGCAGACATGGAGCAGCTCGACCTCGGCCGCCGGTTCGACACGTGCCTGGTCTACCAGGCCCTTCACCACACGCCGCGAGCCGACCTCGTCCTCGCCGCCGCGCGCCGCGCGCTCGTCCCGGGTGGGCTCCTGCTGCTCTCCGAGCCGAACTGGAAGCACCGCTTCGACGGGCACCAGACCGCCACCGCGTACGGCGTGACCGACCTCGGCTACAGCCCGCGCAAGCTCAAGCGGCTGCTTCGCGAGGCCGGCTTCACGGACATCCGACGCTTCCACAACAACCGCAAGCGGCTCTTCTCGAACTCCCCGCTCGACGTAGCCGCGCACCTTGCCGAGCCGCTCGTGTACCGCGCCCTCGCGCCGTTCTGGACGCAGATCTGGCTTCGCGCGGCTGCGCCCCAGCCCTAGCGTGAGCCCAGCTTCGCCGTCGCCTGCTGCAGCAAACCCGGAGCCAACGTGCCTTGCGGGTCCAGCTCGACCGCCCGCTGCAGCGGCGCGACCGCCGCGCGGTAGTTCAAGAGGTCGAACTCGAAGCTGCCGAGCTCGTACCACGGCCGCCAGTTCAGCGGCTGGAGCTCGATCGCCTTCACGTAGAGCCTCCGTGCCGCAGCGAGGTCGCCTAACTGCTCGGCAGCGCCGGCCTCGAAGAACACCGGCTCCAAGGAGAACGGATTCAGCGACCGCGCGTCCTGCGCATGGCCCACCGCCTGCGCCGGCCGCCCGGCCTCCAGCGCCGCGAGCGCCGAGTCCGAAGCGCGCTGCGCGAACCACGGCGCGAGGAGCGAGTAAGCGACGGCCATGACCAGCGCCGCCGGCACGGGCGCGAGCGCCAACCGCCGCTCACTCCGGACGCTCCCCCCGGCGAGCAGCACGCCGACCGACAGCAGGAAAGGACCGGTCACCGCAATGAAGTCGAAGTCGAAGTCCACCACGGAGTGCAGCACGTAGGCGAGCGCACCCACGCCGACCGCCAGCGCCGCCGGGCTCTCTCGCACTCGCCGCGTGACCCCCACCGCCGCTGCGGCAACGGACCCGACAGCGAGCAGGAATCCCACCACTCCAGTCTCGCTCAGGAACTGCAACGGCACGTTGTGCGGCTCGGTGACGACGACGCGGCTCGTCCTGAACAGACGGTGGCTCAGCTCGAACGTCCCGGCTCCCGTCCCGCGCGCGGGCTGCTGCTCGAACGCGCGCCAGGCTTCCTCCCACCACTGCCAGCGGCTGTTCGAGTTGATCGATGTCAGCCGCCCCGCCCCGCCGGTCTCCGCCGGGTTCGTTGGCACCCGCGTGAAGTCGTGGAGCCAGCTCTGGGGCTTCGCGGTCGCGACGAGCGCGATCGCCCCGGCGACCGCGCCAACGGCGAGCACGCTCAGCGCAACCCGCCCGACGAGCAAGCGCCGCGCATCCGTCAGCGGCTGCCGCGCCTCGCTGAGCGAAGCGAGATACGCGAGCGCCGCCACCGCGACCCCGGCCAGCACGAAGACCAGCGCGAACCAGGCCCCGTCGTGCACGCGCACCGAGTGCGCCTGAGCATCGTCCGCCAGCCCCGGACGCGACAGAGCCCACACGCCGACCCCGAGCCCGAAAGCGCCTCCGAGCAGCAGCGCGGCCGCTCCCTCGACGCGCGGCCCTCCGAAAGCAAGCCAGACCGCCACGGCAACTACGCCCACGGCGATCCCCGCGCGCGAGTACGTGAGCAGTAGCCCGATCGTCAGCCCGTAGAGGAAGACGGTGCCCGCGGCGCGAACCCAGTGCGGATGGTCCCGCCGAGCCGCGAGCCACAACGCCAGCGGCAGCCCGAAGTCGAACACCAGCCCGAGCCCGTTCCAGTAGTCGACGGGCGAGCTCAGCCGCGCGATCCGTCCCGAGCCGTCCACCCACGGGATCGCCTTTCCGAGCAGCGCCCAGCCAAGAGCGAGCGCCACCACGACCGCGAGCACCGACGCCCACAGCCGAGCCGCCCGCGGCACGAACGCGCCGACCGCGAGCCCGACCACCGCGAAGGCGACGTAGACCAGCCCGCGGTTCAGGTAGTCCCACGAGCGGTCCGGCTCGATCGACCAGAGGATCGAGACCCCGCACCAGCAGACGAAAGCCACGAGCAGCGCCAGCGCAATCACGGCCTCGCGACCGAGCACGGGCCACCAGCCGAGCGCGCCCAAGGTCGCGGCCGCCCCCGAGAGCACCAGCGCGGAAAGCCCCAGCCAAAGCAGGCGCGAGGACGACGAGCCTGCCGAGAACAGGGCCGAAGCCCCGGCGAGCCCGCCAGCGGCCCCGAGCACGAGCAGCGCCGCATGGCGCTCCAGGGCCGTCCTCATCAAGCGTTGAGGCTAACATCCACCCTGAGCCGTCTGGTGTTTACAAACCGCTTACGAGAGCATTACCACGGCCACATTCGCCCGGGGCAGACTGGCGCGAGGCCGCCGGTCCGGGACCCACTGATGCGCACTCGTTCAGCCGTCATCTCACTTCTCGTCGCCTTTGCTGCAGGGTTGCTACTGCTTGCCCTGCCCGGCACCGCGGCGGCGAAGACTCCCTGCTGGAAGCAGGTGTTGAACGACTGGTCGAACGGCCGCGCGATCGGCGTCTACCCGCTCCACTGCTACCGCGACGCGATCCGCAACCTGCCCGAGGACCTGCGCGACTATTCGGCCGCGGCGGACGACATCCAGGCCGCGCTGCAGGCGCAGATCGGCAAGCGGACGAACCGCACGATCCAGTCGCTCCCGAGCTCGGCCAAGGGCAAGACCCCCGAGAGCGCATCCGGGCCGCCGCAGTCGGCCTACCGGCGCGCGATCGACAACCTCGGGACGAGCAACGCCGACTCGCTCCCAATCCCGCTCCTCGTGCTCGGGTCGCTCGGCGGCTTCCTGCTCGCCCTCGCGGCCGCGATGACGACCGCGAAGCGGATCCGTGCGCTGCGCGCCCGCCGCGGTCCGCCCGCCGGTTAGCTCAGGGCTTCCTCGACCGCGTTCGTGAACGAGACGCCGCGCCCGACCAGGCGCGAACGCTCCAACTCCGGACCCCCCGCCCCGAGCACCCTCTCGGCGTAGGTCTCGCGCTCGTCCTCCCACTGCCCCACCGGCGCCCGCGCCTCTTCGGCCTCTATCGCTCCCCAGAGCCGCCCCGCGCGAGCTCTATCGCCCTGGACCGAAGAGATCCACGCGAGCTGCACGAGCCCGTAGACCATCGACTGCCGGTCGCCCGTCCCCCTCGCGAGCGCCAGCTCCTTGCGCGCAGCCGCCTCGGCCTCGTCGATCCGTCCGAGCTCGATGAGGCACTCGACGAGAGCAATGAGCATGCCCACCTGCCACCACGTGAACCCGAGCTCGGCGGCCATCTCGGCACCCCTGGAGAAGAGCTCGCTCGCCCTCTCGACGTCTCCTGCCTTGTACGCCACGTAGCCGAGTCCGCCAATTGCCTCGGACTCTCCGCGAACCAGGCCGATCTTCCGGAAGAGCCGCAGGCTCTCTTCGAGGAGCTCACGCGCCTTCTGCTCGTCGCCCAGCTGCAACGTGCTGATCCCGATCCGGTGCAGGAGCACGGCCACGCCTCGTTCGTCGCCGAGCGCCCGATACAGGGCGAGGCTCTCCTCGTTCATCTGGTGAGACTTCTTGTAGTGACCTGCGAGGAACAGCGAGCCCGCGTAACAGCGAAGCGCTCGGGCGCGGAGCAGATCCGGCACGTCACCCTTGCCCAGCACCGCCTCGAACCTCCGGACTCCTTCGAACGGGTCGAGCATGACCCAGAAGTTCTCGAGCAGGACCAGGAACTCGGTCGCGAGAGCGACGTCTCCAAGTGCAACGGCGGTGTCGATCGCCGCGCGCAGGTTCTCCCGCTCCGGCGGCAGGAGGTCGTATCTGTGCCCGTAGTCGGCCTCTGCAGACATGTTCCCCGTCTCCGCGAGCCGGAAGAAGAAGTCCAGGTGTCGGTGCCGGGCGCCCTCGGCCTCGCCCGCGTCCGCGAGGCGCTCGAGCGCGAACTCGCGGATCGTCTCGAGCAGCGAATAGCGCTCGCCGTCGAACCGCACGAGGCTCTTCTCGACGAGCGACTGCAGCGTGTCCAGCCCGGCTCCCGCAATCTGTTCGGCCGCCTCGAGCGTGCAGCCGCCCGAGAAAACGGCCAGTCGCCGAAAGACCTCTTGCTCCTCCGGCGCGAGCAGGTCGTAGCTCCAGCCGATCGTCGCTCGCAGCGTCCGTTGCCGCTCCGGCGCGTCCCGCGCCCCGCCGGTCAGCAGCGGGAGACTCCGCTCCAGCCGTTCCTGAATCTGCTCGGGGGAGAGCACCCGGACGCGCGCCGCTGCCAACTCGAGCGCAAGCGGCAGATGATCGAGCCGGCGGCAGATCTCCAGGACATGATCGTCCGGCTGGAAGTCCGCACGCACCGCGCGCGCCCGCGCGAGGAAGAAACCGACACTCTCCTGCTCGACGAACGGCGGCACCGCGTACTCCTGCTCCGCCGCGAGACGGAGCGGCTCGCGGCTCGTCGTGACCATCTTCATGCTCGGGCACGCCGCAAGCAACTCTCCGAGGGCCGGTGCCGCTCCGACGACCTGCTCGAGATTGTCGAGCACGAGCAGCATCCGCCTGCTGCCGATGTGCTCGGCCGGTTCGCTCTTCGCGCCGAGCGCGGACCCGATCGCCGGCACGACGAGCTCCGGGTCGCGCACGGCCTGGAGCCCGATCCACCAGACGCCGTGCTCGTGCTCCTCGACCATCTCCGCGGCTGCCTGGACCGCCAGCCGGGTCTTGCCCGAGCCACCGGGCCCGGTCAGCGTCAGGAGCCGAACGTTCTGGTCACCCACGAGCTGGAGAACCTCGGCGAGCTCCTTCTCGCGGCCGACGAACGGCGTCGGCTGCTCCGGCAGGTTCGACTGGTTCAGCGACTTGAGCGGCGGGAACTCGCCCTCGCCGAGCTGGTAGATCCGCTCCGGCGCGGTCAGGTCCTTGAGCCGATGCTCGCCGAGGTCGTGTAGGTCCTCCGAGACGAGCTCGCGCGTCGACTGCGAGACGAGCACCTGCCCGCCGTGGCCGACCGCAGCGATCCGCGCGGCGCGGTGGACGTCGATCCCGACGTAGCCCTCCTCGGTGACGAGCGGCTCGCCGGTGTGAAGACCGATCCGGACGCGAATCGGCCCTCCCTCGAGGCCGGCCTGGGCCTCGCGCGCGGCGGTCAGCGCATCCGCGGCCCGGTCGAACGCGATGAAGAAGGCGTCGCCCTGGGTGTCGACCTCGACCCCGCGGTGCCGTTGGAAGGCGTCGCGCAGGACGCGCCGGTGCTCGGCCAGCGCCTCGGCGTAGGCGTCGCCGAGGTCTTGGAGCAGCTTCGTCGAGCCCTCGATGTCCGTGAAGAGGAAGGTGACAGTTCCGGCCGGGAGGTCGCGCACCCCCCAATCATCCGACGATCAGGCGGCGGGTGGAAGCGTGTCGTCCTCATAGAGCTTCTCGCCGCGGTGGAGCCGGCGGGCGATCTCGTACGTCTGGCGCTGCGCGCGGTCGGTCGGCGCGTGGGCAGCGAGGTAGCGGGCGGCGGCGATCAGCGGGAGCCTCGCCTCCTCCGTGCCGCTGAGCAGCTCGTGCTGGCGTACCGCGGCCTCGACGCACTGGATCGTGTGGAAGTTGCGGTCCTCGCGCAGCAAGCAGGAGCCGAGGGTCGCGATCAGCTCCTTCGGGTCGCCGCTGTACGACGCAACCAGCTTCCCCGCCTCGTCGACGCGCTGCTGCTTGTCGAGGAGGAGCGGCAGGCCGGTCAGCACGCCGTGCCCGTCCTCGGCCTCGGGTAGCCGCGTCGCCGGCACGTTCAGGAAGCGGTCGAGATGGACGCTCATCGCGGCGTCGAGGACTCCGCGCAAGAGCGCGCGCGACGGCGAGCGCCGAAGGCCCTGCTCGACCGCGTTCGCGAACGTGAACGTGTGCAGAGCGGTGTCCCAGTCGCCGAACTCGTTCGTCGTCGGGAAGCGCGCGATCCGCATCGCGGCGGCGAAAGTGACCGCGGAGGCGAGCTCGACCGCCGACGCACCGTCGCGCAGAGCCTGAAGCAGCGCCTCGAGAATCTCCGCGGCCTCGGCGGTGAGGATCGTCTCCACGAGCCCGGCGCGACCCTCCCATGAGCCGGGGCCGGGCTCGGGCAGCCGCTCGAATGCTTCCTCGAGCAGCGCGACCAGATCGACCGGGTGACGCCACGCGTTCGCCTCTTCCATCCGCTCGGCGAAGGCGAGCTGGGAAGGCAGCGAGGCGAGCACGGCCTCGGCGCGCTCCCAGCCGGCGACGTCCAGCGCCTCGAGCGCCTTGTTGACGAAGTCGAGCGTGTGGCCGCCGTCCAGGTAGCGGTGGTCGGTCGCGGCCGTGAAGAGCATGTCCGCGAGCTGCTGCGGCGCCGCGGCTGCTCGGACCGCCGAGACGAGCGCGCGCTCCGCGCCCTCGGCGTCGCGCACCTCGATGAACGAGCGAAACCAGCGCGCCAGCCGCTCGGGATCGGCCTCGCCCGGCAGCGGCTCGAGCGGGAAGCGCGGCTCCTCGCCGGCGGAGTCCAGCGCGACGTCGGTGAGCCCGTGATAGAGCGCAGCCGCGCGCTCCTCGGCTGGTAGGCGCGGAACGAGGTTCATGAAGCACGTCAGCGTCGTCAGTCCGCGGAACCAGCCGCCGCCGCGCCGCCGCACGCCGAAGTCGATCCCGGTCCTGAACGCGTCCACGCCGCTCGGATCTGCCTCGACGAGCACGATTGCGGCCTTCGCGACGACGAGTGAGATGTTCCGCTCGAGCCCGACCTGCAGCCGCCGCCGCTGGTGCTCGACCGGATCGCGCCGCGGCGTCAGGTCGACGTAGACGTCGTCACCGTCGATCTCGACGGGGAAGCGGCGCAGCTCGTCGGCGAACTGGTCGAAGGTGCCGCCCGTGCAGAGGTCGAAGCGCGCGTGGTGCCAGTGGCAGGTGAGGATCCCGTCGCTCACCGTCCCGCGGTGCAGCGGGAAGCCCATGTGCGGGCAGCGGTTGTCGACCGCGTAGACCTCGTCGCCCTCGGCCAGCAGGCAGACCGTGTGGCCGTTCAGGCCCACGACCAGCCGGCCCTTCGCGCGGAGCTCCTCGAGCGAAGCCGCGCGCTCGCGTTCCGCTGTCTCCAGAACCGTCATGCGGATCTCCTCCACCAGTAGCGGGGATCGTCGGGCTCGCCGGCCGCCAGCTCGTCGAGGCTGACGCCGCGGTACTGCTCCAGCGTGAACGACGTCTGCGCCGAGAACCCGATCGCCGAGAGCGAGAACGTGAGCGGATGGACGCTGAGCTGCCAGCCCTCGAGCGGACCGGGGTCACCTAGCCGCGCCGCCTCGTCATCGTCGCGCGTGTCAAGAACGACCGCGCCGCCGTGCTCGCCGACGAAGTGGTCGTGCCAGACCGCTAGGCCGCGGCTCTCGTCGGCGACGTACTCGTTGAGCAGTTCGTTCGCCTCGCGCGCGCTCACCCCGGCGGGCGCGAGCGCGTAGACGAGGTGGCAGCGCGAGCTCACGGCGCGCACTCTAGAACCTCAACTATTGTTTAAGTCAAGTGGCCGGTGAGCTCTCGATCGGCGAGGTCGCGGCGCGCAGCGGAGTCGCGCCGTCGGCTCTGCGGTTCTACGAGCGCCAGGGCCTGATCGAGTCCGCGCGCACCGACGGCAACCAGCGTCGCTACGACCGAGCCGTGCTGAGGCGAATCGCGTTCATCCAGGCCGGCCGAGCCGCCGGAGTCGCCCTCGCCGAGATCCACGCGTCGCTCGCAGGGCTCCCCACGAGCCGAACGCCGACCCGCAAGGACTGGGAGCGTCTCTCGAACAAGTGGCGAGACGACCTCGACGCCCGCATCGAGACGCTGCAGGCACTCCGGGACCGCCTGACGACGTGCATCGGCTGCGGCTGCCTCTCGATCGACCAGTGCGACCTGCTGAATCCCGACGACGAGGCCGCCGAACGCGGTGCAGGCGCCCATTACCTGAAGAAGGACGGACCTCGAGCGTAAGGACGCTCGCCCAAGCGAGCGTCACGTGGCTGGCAGGTGGCGGTCCCCGTGGAAGACCGCTTCGACGTTGTTCCCGTCCGGGTCAATGACGAACGCTGCGTAATACCCGGCGTGGTAATGCGGGCGAAGACCCGGCGCGCCG
>Ga0137372_10001084_pt1 | contig 26239 bp, 25 predicted proteins | sample SagtaG_6_FD_104911 | JGI IMG/M metagenome (GOLD analysis project Ga0137372, IMG submission 104911) | Vadose zone soil microbial communities from Sagehorn Ranch, Mendocino, California, USA - Sage1_R_60_16 metaG | ecosystem: Environmental > Terrestrial > Soil > Vadose zone | place: USA...
GATTTCGCGCGGCGTAGGCGAGTCGAAGATCGTCACGTAATCAACGCAATTGAGCGCGGCCATCACTTCGGCGCGCTCGTTCTGGTTGAGGATCGGGCGCTTCTCGCCTTTCAACTCGCGCACCGAACGGTCGCTGTTGAGCGCGACTATCAGCGCGTCTCCGAGCCGCCGCGCCTCTTGAAGGTACCTTATGTGCCCGGAGTGAATCAGGTCGAAGCATCCGTTGGTGAAGACGACACGACCCCCTAGACGCCGCAGACGCTCACGTTCCGTTCGTAATTGGTCAAGAGAGAGGATCTTCGTCATAGCCGGTTCAAGCAGCCATCTTAGATGAAGCGGCGCCGGCGCCACAAGCGTATCAATTCCTTGACAGAGCAAATTACGGTTGTTAGTCTCCTCCTTTTCAAATAGCAGTAATATGTCAACTTTAGGAGTGTCACAATGAAGCGAACTTTTCAACCGAACAACCGCCGTCGCGCCAAAACACATGGATTTCGCGAGCGCATGAGCACGAAGGGCGGTCGCCTCGTTCTCAAGCGCCGCCGCGCGAAAGGGCGCAAAAGGCTGACGCCGAGCCATTACTGATGCAAACGTTGCGCAATAGCCGGCAATTTCGCAGGGTTTATGAGCAAGGCCACAGGATTCATACCCCCTTCTTTTCGGCCTTCTTTCTGAGAAACGACGCCGGCGAGCGGAGATATGGAATCACCGTCACGCGGAAAATAGGCTGCGCCGTGGTTCGCAATCGATGCAAAAGAAGGCTCAGAGAGATCGTGAGGAAGTATGAACTTTGCCCTTCCTATCCTGACGGTTTCGACCTGGTACTCAACGTCAAATCAGAACTGGTGGAAGCCGATTTCGAACAGCTTCAAAAATCGTTCGCGCGCGTGATAAGCAGGTTTTGCCATGAAATGGATCGCAGTCCATCTGCTGAAATTTTATAAATACGCGATCTCGCCAATGCTCCCTCCCGCATGCCGATTTACGCCGACCTGTTCGGAGTATACTGTTGAAGCGATCGGGAAGTACGGATTCGTAAAGGGCGCGTGGCTAGGGGTAAAACGATTATCCCGTTGTCATCCTTTCAGCCAAGGTGGCTATGACCCGGTTCGTTAAACATTGTGACACTGGCGCGGCGCCGCCGGCTTACGCGCGCGGCGCCGTACCAATGAGTTTATAGATGGAAAAAAGACTAATTTTATTTCTTGTATTGTCGGCGGCGATTTTCATCGGATGGTCGCGCTTCTTTGCGCCCCAACCGGAGACGCCGCGTCCGGGTGATAAAGCGGCTTTGACGACGCCCTCTCCTTCTGCGTCAGTCGCCGTTACGCCCGAAAGTCCAAAGCAACCGTCCCCTGCTCTCTCGACGCCGCCGGCGACTCAGGCCGAACCTCGTCAGATCAAGGTCAAAACCGATTACTGGGTCGCTACGCTGTCGAACAAAGGCGGCGTGGTGACCGAATGGACGATGACCCGGTTCCCTGACGGGAAGGCGATTGATCCGCCCAAAGGCGTCAACCTGATCTCCAACGAGCTTAGCCAGAAGATCGGCGCGCCTTTTCGTTTCTCCATTCCGTCCGATACTTCTCTTGAGAGCGAGCTGAATTCCGCGTTTTACAATGTGGAAATTCTCCCGGACCAGGAAGTCGCAATCAAGAACGGGGAGAAGAGAGAGATCAAGTTCTCCTATGCCAACAACGGCGTGGAAGCGACCAAGACGATAACCTTCAAAGGTAAAGGGGAGAATAATAGCTCAGGCTTCGATTTTGATTTCGTCGGAAGCGTCAGGCGTAATGGAAGCCCGGTTCAGGGGACCTACGTCGTCATCGGTCCGAACTTCGGAGACCAGAGCGTGAAGGAAATCAGCACGTACAAACACGCGCCCCAGTTGACCTACGCTGTGACTGACGGTGGTGTGAAGAGGAAAACGGCTGACAGCCTGAAAGGCGGGGCGCCTCAGACCCCCGTGGACGTCACGTGGGCCGCGGTCGATGACAATTACTTCGCAATGGCGTTTGTGCCGTCACAACCCGCCCTGGCCGTCGGCATTTTGAATGACAAATACGTCTCGGTCGCCGTGTCGCTCCATGACGGCGCGGTCAATCACGTTTACGCTGGCCCGAAAGACCTCTCCTTGTTGAGTCAGGTCAGCGGTGATTTCGGCATCAGTAATAAGACGCCGCTGGATGACATTGTCAGCTACGGCATCCTGGACTTCGTGAGCATGATAATCAAACCGATCGCGCAGTTCATGCTCAAGGCGCTGCGCGCCATCAATCACGTCACGCACAACTTCGGCTGGTCAATCGTCATTCTGACAGTGGCTCTGAACATGCTCTTCTTCCCACTGCGCTGGAGAAGCTCCGTCATCATGAAGCGCGCCGCCGCCATGGCGCCGAGAATGAAAGACGTTCAGGAGCGGATGAAGAAGCTGGACAAGAACGACCCGCGCATGCTCGACCTTCAAAAAGAGCAGATCGCTTTGATGAAGGAAGGCAATCCGCTAATGGGCTGCCTGCCGCTGTTATTGCAAATGCCTTTCTTCATAGCGGTCTTCGCCATTCTCACGGTGTCAATCGAGGTTCGCAACGCGCCTTTCTTCGGCTGGATTCACGACCTCTCTTCGATGGACCCGTATTACATTTTGCCGATCGTCATGTGCGTTACAATGATCGCGCAAACGGCGTTGACGCCCTCAACGGCTGATCCGATACAGAAGAAGGTTCAATACGTCATGCCGTTGATTCTGACCGTCGCATTCTTCAGGTCCGCTCCGGCGGGCTTGGTGCTGTACTGGATGGTGGGCACCCTGGTCGGCGTCGCGCAGCAGTACATTATCAACCGCCTTAACCCGACGCCCCCGCCCGCCACCGCCGCTGACACTTCTGGTTCTGACGGGCCGGGGCCAAAATCGCCTAAGGGCAGGCCGAAATCTCCGAAGGGGAGAAAAACCAAAGAGGCTCTTGCAAATTAGTTATGACACGGGAAAATTTCGAAGGATTGAGAACTAAGGTCGAAAGCTTCGTGAAAGATTTGATCGACAAATCGTCGCTCGATCTGAGAGTCGAAGTGAGCGAATTGGAGCCGAACCACATCGAAGTCATGTTCCAGGGGTTCGACCTGCCACTGTTGCTGGGACACAACGCGGAACTGCTCGACGCGCTGCAATACATCGCCCGCCGGGCCTTCGCAGACTCGGTCGCGGCGGGGACGCAGATCGATTTCGACGCCAACGGATACCGCGACGCCCGCAAGCAGGAGCTCGAGATCATGGCTCGCAAAGCGGCTGAGAAAGTGAAAGTGACCAAAACTCCATTCGTGTTCGATCCGATGAACGCGCAGGACCGCCGGATTATTCATACGGCCTTGGTCGATTTCCAGGGAATCAGGACGGAGAGCGAAGGAGATGGACAGATGCGAAGAGTGAAAGTTCTTCCCGCCTGATAAAAGAAGATCGAAGATAGAAGATCGAGGATAGAAGATGGAACTGGCGCCTCGATCCTCGATCCTCGATCCTCGATCCTCGATCCTCGATCCTCGATCCTCGATCCTTATTCCTCATTCCTCAATGTCTTCGCAGCGATCCAAAACGATTGCGGCCATCGCCACGCCTCAAGGTTACGGTGGCATCGGCGTCGTCCGGATCAGTGGAGATCAATCTACAGATCTCGCCCGCCGATTGCTCCGCAACGGAGATCGAGCGAACTTCGATCCCAATCAGGCGTCATTCCATCACCTTATCAATCCCGAAACCGGCGCGATTATCGATGAGGCCATAATCACCTTTTTCAAAGCGCCCCACTCCTTCACCGGTGAAGATGTGATTGAAATGGCATGCCACGGAAGCCCGGTGGTCTTGTCAGAGGTTCTTCGATTGCTGACCTCATTCGGGGTCGAACTGGCTCAGCCCGGCGAGTTCAGCATGCGCGCGTTTCTGAACCAGCGCATGGACCTGACGCAGGCGGAGGCGATCAAAGACCTCATCCAAGCTCAAACGACGCATCAGGCGCGCGTCGCCGCCAGACAGTTGAGGGGCGAAATTTCGACGCGGTTGCAGCCGATAAAAGAGGGGCTGGTCGGGATGATCGTTCATTTCGAATCGTCGGTCGAATTCGTCGAGGACGATCTCGACCAGTTGAACATCAACCTTTTCCTCTCACGCATTGATCAGTTCATCGAACAACTCGGCGCGCTCGCGTCAAGCTATCGACTGGGAAAGCTCATTCGATCGGGAATCAAACTCGCTTTGATCGGGCGTCCGAATGTCGGCAAATCGTCACTCTTCAACGCCCTGCTCGGAAGAGAGAGGGCGATCGTCACTCACCTGCCCGGAACTACACGCGACACGCTGAACGAGTCGTTCGTAATCAACGGCGTCCCTGTAGACTTGATAGACACTGCGGGAATCCGGGAGACCGAAGACATTGTCGAACAGATCGGCGTCGAAAGAACGAAGACCGCGATCAGCGAGGCCGACATGATCATCGCCGTCGTCGAATCGACCTCGACTCTCCCTCATGAAGAGATTGAATTGTTCAACCAGTTCCCTGTCAGTCTCTACGCCATCAACAAATGCGACCTGGGAATCGCGCTGACTGAAGAAGCGATAAGCAAATTGTCCGGCGGCGATCGGGTCGTAAAAATCTCGGCGCTCACCGGCGAAGGTATCGATGACTTGCGGCAGGCGATCCATCGGCTAATCGCCGTCGAAGCTCAAGCCAGTATCGAAGATGCTATAATCACGAACGAGCGGCACTACTCCGCGCTGGAACATGCGCTGGCCGCATTGCGCCAAGCCAGGCAGGATCTGGCCGCAGGCTTTACCGAGGAGGTGGCCCTGGCTAATTTGCATCAGGCGCTGCGCAGCCTCGGAGTCATAACCGGAGAGACGCTCATCACGGACATCATTAATCAGATATTCTCGACCTTCTGCATCGGAAAGTAGCGCATGCCATACTTTGACGAACAATTCGACGTGGTGGTGATCGGAGCGGGACACGCCGGATGCGAAGCGGCGAACGCCGCCGCCGTAGTAGGCGCGAAGACTGCCGTCATCACATTCAGTCTCGACTTGATCGCCCAAATGTCTTGCAACCCGGCCATCGGAGGAATTGCAAAAGGCCACCTGGTCCGCGAGATCGACGCGCTCGGAGGTTTGATGGGACGGGTGATAGATCAAACCGGCATCCAGTTCCGAATGCTCAACCGCAGTCGCGGCCCCGCCGTCCAGGCGCCACGGGCGCAGGCCGATCGCGCCCTCTATCGCCATCAGATGCGTCGCGAGCTTGAAGCTATTCCCAATCTTTACCTGCGACAAGGAGAGGTCGTTAGAATTTTGGCCGAAGACGGTCGGGTCATCGGCGTCGAGTTGATGGATGGCAGGTTGCTCAGAGCCGAAGCCGTGGTCATCACGACGGGCACTTTTCTGAACGGACTGATCCACATCGGCGCGAGGCGATTTTCCGCCGGACGTTCAGGCGAGCCGCCGTCAATAAAACTCGCGGAGAATTTGCGCGAACTCGGTTTCAGAATCGCCCGCCTCAAGACCGGCACTCCGCCCAGACTCGACGCCCGTTCGATTGACTTCAAGGCGTTCGAGGAGCAGCCGGGCGACGAAATCCCGACGCCGTTTTCTTTCACGACCAGGGCCATTACTCAACGTCAGATTTCGTGTCACATCGGATATACGACTCAGAAGCTACATCAGACGATCCGTGACAACATCAGTCGCTCGCCGCTCTACAGCGGCCAGATAACCGGCGTCGGCCCTCGATATTGTCCTTCAATCGAAGACAAGGTAGTCAAGTTCCCTGACAAAGATCGCCATCAACTCTTTCTCGAACCGGAGGGCTATCACACTTACGAAGTCTACCTGAACGGATTCTCGACCAGCCTCCCTGCCGATTTGCAGCGAGAGTTGGTCAACCAGATTCCAGGACTCGATAAAGCCGTGATGCTCCGCCCCGGCTATGCGATCGAGTACGACATGGTCGACCCGACTGAACTCTGGCCTTCACTGGAGACCAAGCGAATAAATGGCCTCTTCAACGCCGGTCAGATCAACGGCACTACAGGATATGAAGAGGCTGGCGCTCAGGGAATCATCGCCGGGATCAACGCCGCCAGATACGTCCACCGTCAAGATCCCGCGCTGATCGAGCGAGACTCCGCTTACATCGGAATCCTGATCGACGATCTCGTCACGCAAGGCGTGGATGAGCCTTATCGCATGTTCACCTCGCGCGCTGAACAGCGACTCAAGTTGAGAATCGATAACGCCGATGATCGGCTCACCGAAATCGGCTTCGATCTCGGAATGCTGCGGAAAGATCGTTATGACGAGTTCGTCAGCAAGAAGAACCGCAAAAATGAATTGCGGGAATATTTCCGCCGAAACACCGTCTCTGCCCGCGCCGTCGGCTATTGCCAGTTCGCCGAAGCGTCAGGCGTCAACCTCTCCGAGGCTGTGAATCTATCTCACTTGGCCAAGCGGCCTGAGGTTACAGCCGAACATCTGGTTCATATGCTCCCCGAAGATTTGAGGGAGCGATGTGGGATCGAGGAGATCACGACCGTCGTCACCGATTTTAAATACGAAGGCTACCTGATCGCCCAGGAGACTATGGCGAATCGTCTGGCCAAAGCCGGCGGTAGAACCATTCCCGCCAATCTGGAATATTCTCGAATTCCAGGTCTGTCTCATGAAATGGTTGAGAGACTCAGCCGGGTGCGACCACAAACGCTCGGCCAGGCGATGAGAATTCCCGGCCTGACGCCGGCGGCCCTCTCATTGCTCACCATACATGTCGAACTGATGTCTCGCCAAAAGGTCTCTTGATGTCACTGGAAGTCGATCAGATGAAAGACCTCCTCCGGAACCTCCCAGAAAGTTTCAATGAAGCGCAGATCGATCCGCTGTCGAAGTACTATGAGTTGGTATTGAAGTGGAACAAACGTCTCCACCTGACGACTCTAACTCGGCCTCAAGAATTCTTTGAAAGGCACATCCTCGAATCAGCCTTCTCCGAATCATTGATTCTTCCTTCGGTAAATCAAGTTTGGGATTTAGGATCGGGTCTGGGCGTTCCAGGAATGGTGATAGCTATATTGCGCCCCGACCTGGATGTGCGCCTGATCGAGGCCAGCCGGAATAAAACCCTCTTCTTAGAAGAAGCGGCTTCCCATCTGAACCTGAAAAATGTGGGGGTCATCGAATCCAGATTTGAGGCCATCGAAGGCGTCCCCGAAGAATCCTGCCTGACGGTCCGCGCAATTGAGAAGATGGAGAAGATGATTCCCGAAATCCTACGATTGGGCGCCGAGGCGTCACAAATTCTGATCTTCGGGGCGAAGGGCCTCGAAGAAAAGGCGCGCGCGTTTGTACATGATAAGAAGATAGAGAGCTTGCTGATTCCGGGTTCTAATCAAAGATATGTAATGAACATCATCCGTTCCACGTGGAACGCTGGGAGCGGGAGAGCGGGGGAGCGAGGGAGCGAGGGAGCGAGAGAGGGAGAGAGCGAGAGACAGAGAAAATAACCGATTCTCCCGCTCTCCCGCTCCCCCCCTCCCCTGCTCTCCCACTCTCCGTCTTTCCGTTCCACGTGGAACATCCTCCATCGCTTTCACTTGAATTTCGGATGTGATAATTTGCCCGACGTTGTCTAATTTCATTTCGTCGCGCTTCGAGATAGACATATGGGAAAAATCATTGCAATCTCCAATCAGAAAGGTGGGGTTGGGAAGACGACTACGGCCATCAATCTCTCCGCCTGTTTTGCGGCCGCCGACATTTCGACGTTGCTTGTAGACATGGACCCGCAGGCAAACTCGACCAGCGGGGTCGGGATAAAAAAGGGCTCGTTCAACCGTTGCATCTACCATTCGATGGTCATGGATGAGCCGGTCGCCAACATACTGTTGGACACGGAACTGGAACATATGAAACTCGCCCCCTCGGACCGCAATCTGGCCGGCGCCGAAGTCGAGTTGATAGATGTTGAGCAGCGAGAGTTCTATTTGAAGAGGACCATCGAGACTCAGCGCGACAAGTTCGAATACATAATCATCGACTGTCCCCCGAGTTTGGGCATACTTACGTTGAATGCTCTGGCCGCCGCTGATTCGATAATCGTCCCGATTCAATGTGAATATTTTGCGCTGGAAGGAGTGACCGACTTATGGGACACGCTGGTGAGGATTCGCAGAAACATCAATCAGAGTCTAGGCATCGAGGGATTTCTGCTGACGATGTATGATGAAAGAACAAATCTATCGAACCAGGTCGTTTCAGACTTGAGGGATTTTCTTGGGGCGCAGGTCTTTCATACGATAATCCCCCGCAACATTCGGCTGGCCGAGGCGCCGAGCCACGGCAAGCCGATCATTCTTTATGACATAAAATCTCGGGGCGCTGAAAGCTACCTAAACTTAGCCAAAGAGGTATTGGAACATGACAAGAAGAGCGTTAGGGAGAGGCTTGAGCGCCCTGCTCTCTGATTCGGTTTCGGTCGTGGCGCATGGGGAAGAGCTGCAGGAAGTGGATATCGATATGATCGATCCGAATCCGGATCAGCCGCGGCTGCGCTTCAACGAAGATAAGCTCAATGAACTCGCTCAATCGATCAGGACCAACGGGTTGGTGCAGCCGCTACTGCTGCGGCGAGGCGTGAACGGACGGTATCAAATCGTGGCCGGAGAGCGCCGTTGGCGCGCTGCCGAGCGCGCTGGCTTGCATAAGGTACACGCCGTTGTACGCAACATCCCCGACTCGAAGTTGCTCGAACTGGCGCTGATCGAAAATATCCAAAGGGAAGAACTCAACCCGATCGAAGAGGCCTCGGCCTATCAACGGCTCATACACAATCTGGGTCTGACCCAGGACGAGGTGGCGCAACAGGTCGGGAAAGATAGATCTTCAATCGCCAATTATCTGAGACTCCTGAAGCTGCCCGAAGACGTTCAGAGAATGTTGGAAGACGACCTGATCTCGATGGGGCATGCTCGAGCTCTGTTGGGGTTGGACACCAAAGATCAAATAAGAAGACTAGCCAACGAGGTAGCCGAGAAGAAACTGTCGGTTCGACAAACTGAACAGGCGGTGAAGCGCGCCACTTCTCCCCAATCGTCCGGGGAAAGGTCGACACCATCAAGCAATGATGCTAACATCCGCGCCGCCGAGTTGAAGTTGAAAAGATTCCTAGGATCTCAGGTACGCATTCATCTGGGTCAGAACGGAGGCAGGATCGAGATCGATTTCGGTTCGGCCAGCGAGTTAGACAGAATCTACTCAATCATCATGCGGAAGTCAGACCCCTGACACTTCCACCGCTAAAGCGGCGGGATTCTTGCTTCAACGCCAAATCACAATTTATCAAATAATTTCGTCGGCTCCCAAATCAATCCTTAACGTGGAGGCTTACTATGAAGTTCGGCAGCAACAAATCGCCTTACGTCAACGCCGCTGAAGAGCCAACAGATTTACGCAGCTTCTTGGGTGAAGGCACTGAAATCACGGGCGAGGTCAGATTTTCAGAGATTATGCGTGTGGACTCGAACATCTCCGGGACCATCGTTTCCGATTCGGGCAGCCTGCTTATTATGGAGAAGGGCCGCGTCAAGGCCACGGTTCAGGTCGGGGTGCTTGAAGTCAGTGGAATCGTCGAAGGCACAATAACGGCGAAAAACAGCGTGAAGATCCATTCGACCGGACGTGTTTACGGCGACATCTACACTCCCGCCTTGATCATCGAACATGGCGCCGTTTTCGACGGAAAGTGCCACATGCTGGAAAACAAGAATAACGTCACAAAGGAGTTCGCAGTGAGCGAGCAGAAGACTTCGGCGGACACTTCTAACATCACCTACTCCTCTAAAGGCTAGCGCGTTGTAGAAGGAGCTTGATCCAAACGTCAAAGAGCGAAGCGGTTATTCTTCGAAGAGGGCGCCTTTTGCTGAAAAACCGATTCCGAAGATGTCGCGGAACCGAGGCTTGAAAAAGCAAGCGCAGTATACGGCACGAGTCAACTGAGGCTGCGGCGCCAAATTATTTCTGCCCGGCAAGGCGCTGAGATTGCCCGCGAGCTTCAGCGATCACGTCCTGCTCATTCAACGTAAGTAATTCTCCATCCCGCATCACGAGCCGTCCATCAATGATCACCGTCTCCACATCACTTGCTTCCGCCGCGTAAACAATCGTGGAAATCGGATCGGGTCGAGGCGTTGTGTGCAACCTGCTGAGATTGACCAACTGAAGATCGGCGCGTTTGCCGGCCTCGACGCTGCCGATTTGATCGGCGAGCCCCAGGGCCCGCGCGGCGCCCGTCGTCGCCATTCGCAGCGCGGTCAGCGCCGGCAACGCGCGAGAGCCGCGCAGGACTTTCTGCAGCAGCGCCGCCGTGCGCATCTCGGTGAACATGTCGAGGCGGTTGTTACAGGGAGCGCCGTCGGCGCCCAACGAAACCGATACGCCGCGATCTAGCATCTCACTGACGCGGGCGATGCCGGACGCCAGCTTGAGGTTTGACGAAGGGCAGTGCGCGACATGCGCTCCAGTCGAGCGCAAAATTTCTATCTCGGCGTCGTCGAGGTGAACGCAGTGCGCCAACACGACGTGAGGCGCGGTCAACCCGACGTCGCGCAGGTATTCGATATTGCGCTTACCCGTCGCGCGTTCGACCATCGCTATCTCATCGCGATTTTCCGAGGCGTGAGTGTGTACCATCACGCCAAGCTCTCGCGCGAGCCTTGCGACCCGTTCTAGCAATTCACGCGTGCAACTTAGTGCGAATCTCGGGGCAAAGCAGTAGCGGATTCGGTTATCAGCCTGGCCGTTCCACCGTTCCAACAGATCGAGCGATTCGGCGATCGATTCCTCAGACTCTTCAATCAAGGCTTCGGGCGCGTCGTCGCCCTGATCCATCATGCATTTTCCTACGGTCGCTCGAAACCCGGACTCCTCGACCGCGCGGAAGACCGACTCGGTATGATTGACCGTCTCCATCGTCAGCGCGCAAGTCGTCCCGCCCTTGATCAACTCGGCGACCCCCAGCCGCGCCGAAGCGTAAAGCGATTCCGGCGTGTGCGCGGCCTCCATCGGCCAGACGCGTTGTTTCAGCCAGTCGATCAACTCCAGGTCGTCGGCCGCGCCGCGGAACAAGGTTTGGCAGAGATGAATGTGAGTTTGAATGAAGCCGGGCAGGAGAGCGCAGCCGCGCCCGTCAATCACATCGTCGAAAGCGATGTTAAAGATCGCGGTCGCCGAAGGCTCGACCGCCACTATGCGCCCACGATCAATCGCTACGCTCCCCTCGAAGACGCGATTGGCGTCTTCGAGCGTGATGATCGTCGCGTCTTTGATGAGCACGGCCATAAGATTTCATCTAGGCAATAATCGAATAACCCTCCGCTCGATGCAACGACCGGCAATGACGGTAACTGACGCCTTGAATCTTTTCTTGAGCGGTCACGATGTCAAATCTGCCGCTGCTTCTGACTGCGACTCTACCTATATGTACCCCTTGTTTCTTCCCCTTCGGCACAACAGCCTTGACGAGATCACCGGTGCGAAATCCCTTGACCGTCCGAGATGCTTTGGCCGATGTGCGAGGAAATCCATACTTGTCCATCCGGCACATCTGCCTCGAATTATGACCGACAGCCTTGACGCGCAACAGCTTGATCTTCGCCGTATCGAGCTTCTCAGGCGTGCTGTGACCAACACACGCCGCATCGATCCAATGCGCTTTAGGTAAGCCTCTTCGCGTGCGATTGAATTTAGTCAAGCCACCTGAGCCGGTCTCAACCGGCAACCCCATGCCTTTGAGACGATTGAACAGCGCCCACCTGGTCGTATTGACAGCAGCGGCGTCTTTCAAGGGCCGCTTTGCCTGAGCTTGCACTTCTGGAAAACCGTACTCGGCAGCCGTCGCGTCGCCCTTTTCTAGATTGTGTTTGCGGCAGGCAATCGTCAGATTCGAGATGCGATTCGACCCGCCTCTCGAACGAGGAATGATATGTTCGGCTTCAAGATATTCGTCACAAGGAGATTCGTCCCGTCGATAAACGCACAGATGGCCGAACTTCAGCAACAGATATTCTCTCAGTTCGTAGCCGGCCAATTCGCCTCGCTGATATTCGACGCCTTTGATTTCAGGGTTCTCCATCAACTGCATATCGAATTTAACCAGTTCTATCACGATGCCCTTAATCGGGTAGATGCGACCTAATCTTCGCGCCCACGTATAGACATTCTCAACACGGCTTTCGAGTGAAGGCGGCAGCCAACCTTCGGGGCGCCTTCGATTGTTAAAGCGAGGCTTGCGGTAGCGGGTCTTGCGATTACGACGACTACGTCTGACAGCCCGACGCGCGTCTAGGCTCTTCTTAATCACATGTCCGCGATGTTCGATTTCAGCGGCGGAGACGACTTCTCCGGTTTGTTGGTTGACAATGGCGATGCCGGTCACTTTCGAGCCGGGATCGATTTTGAGTTGAAGATCAGGCGTCTGAACGTCAGCGACCTCTCTCTCCAAGACGATTGTGAACGGCGCGCGACGAAACACAGCGGCTTCACCTCGCGAAAGAAGTTTGCGAGCCATCGCCGGATGACAAGGCGCAAGCGGTTGTTTGTTGGTGTCTAAGACGGCGACTTTCAAATCAATGAACTCAACTTTCGTTGGTAATGTTAGCCTCGATAATGATGCATGAGCTTCTTAGCTCAACGCACGGACTCACACCTGAAAGAGTCGTTTAACGTTGAACGACAGTTGCAACGGACTGGCTAGCGCATCCGTTGGTGTCTCGGTTTAAAACCTCACTCAAACATCGTAGCCCGATGATCGAAATTGCTTTCGATCCTGGCTGAATCCGGTCAACCAGGCCTGTCGGTTCCCCTACAAGCCACCACTACAACTTTGATGGCCTTTCGCCATCAAAATTTAGTGGCAGGTGGTTGACCCGTTCCTTCGTCGCAAAATTACCGTAATAGTAAGTTCGGAACTTGTGGGCTTTGAGCATCGCGCGCGTGATCGCGGGCAGCATCTTGTTCCGCTCGAATGCGATCAATCGCGCGTCGGCGTTGGGGTTGAGAGTCGGCGCATAAGTCAGGTGATAGCCGTGATACGAGCCGTTGGTCGTGTGCAGATCAACCGTTAAATGCGGATCCCAACGATTAAACAATCCGACGAGCGCGTTGGCTTCCGGCGTTTCGAGTTTGATGTAATCGCGGTTGAGATCGAAGCCCTTCGCGTTTTCGCGCGTACCGACGCCGCCGATTGGGCCGTTCTGCGCAGTACGGTTATTCAGGCTGATCTTCTCGTTGCCGTCGGCGTTATAGATCGGAGCGATCAGGATGACCAGATTGTTGAGCAGCGACCGCAGGTCGCCGATTGCGATGCGCCTCGCCAGATGAAGCGTCGCCTCCTTGCCTTCGACTTCACCCGCGTGAATGTTGGCCTGAATGAATATGATGGGCTTGCCCGAGGCGCGCGCCTCTCGCGGCTGCGTGATCGGCGGATCGGCGAAGATCATCAGCGGCAGGTCGCGCCCTTCTTCGGTCTGGCCGAAGGACTCGACGCGCAGTTTGTCCGTGCGCTTCTGCAGCTCGCCGATGAAGCGCGTCACGTCTTCGTAGCGGCTGGTCTCTTCGTAATTGGTCTGTTCGGCGCGCGATTTCAATGGGTCGTCCTGTGAGCGTGGCATGATTGTCGAAGCGTTGGCGAGCAATAAGGTCAAGCTCATGGAGGCGAAGGCCAGTTTCTTAACTCGACTTCTCCTCATTGAATTGAAGTCGCCGCTATTCCAATAATGGAAAGGAATATATAGGCCAAAACCACCAGACCATAAAGGATCGTCACGACCAGACCGATATAGAATCCCGCCTTGGCAATGCCCTCGCCCGCCAAAGGCGCTTGTCCCTGGCGAATCGCATTCATTTCCATTTTGCCCAGGATCATTCCCGGAACGCTCGTGAATAAAGCGCACATAAATATAGAGATGATGCTCAAGACCAGCGAAGTGATAGCGCGCCCACTGGCGCTCTGCTGCGAGTACATCTGATTGGCATAACCATATTGCGGCGGCGGGTGTCCCTGATAGCCAGGATAGGGAGGATAATTCTGTGGCGGTTGCTGTTGCTGACCGTGGCCCGGCGTCGAATAAGGATAAGGCTGCTGAGGCGGTCCTGAAGACGCGCCCGGCGCGCCGCCGGGCTTCGTCAGTGGCGCGCTGCAGGAGCGACAGAACTGATCAGTGTCGAGGTTGTTAGCGCCGCAACGAGTGCAAAACATAGTCTGTGTTCTCCAGAGTCAATCTTGGCAGAATCAATTTTGGCAGGGGCAGTTTTGGCGTATCTGTTCTAAAGCAATTTTGCGGATTGCTGACGCGCGTGGCGCCGTTAGCCGCGCCAGAAGGCGGATTGTAAACGAACATTATGCGATGGTACAGCGCCGCGCGGGCGGCTGCGCGATTGTGCGCGGGGTCTCATACTTGCTGACACTCGCGGCGTCGTTAGCCAGGCCAGAAGAGGCCTTTCATCACTGCGATCTTGTACAGCCAGCTCAGAATGAAAAGCGCGATCGTCAGGTGGATCACGAGATTTCTACCGCGCAAGCGGTTGAATTTCGACCGCGGGACGCGGCGGCGAATGAAACAGATCGAAAGCGGAACGCTCAGAACAGCGAAAATGAAAACGACCAGACCAAACGGCTGTGTGATGACCGATTCGTAAAAATGCAACCGCGCCGCATGGGCGACACTAGTCGTCAACCCGCAACCAGGACAGGGAATTCCTGTGAAATGCAGAAACGCGCACGGCGGCAGCCCCAATTGCCGGTGAGTGCCGAATCCATTTGCAGAAGGCCGGAGAAGACGCGCGATAAGCAACAACGCGGATGACAATCCAGCAATCACCAGATACCAGGTCCGATCATGGATTGTGAACTCCGACCGCCAATTCTCAAACTCTTGAGGGCCGTCTCGCATTAACAAAGATTGCAACCTCTCCATAGGAGCTACTGAACTGATCGCTATCGCGGTCGTTAGCCCCGCAACGAGCGCAGAACATGCTTAAAACCACCCTCTCTTGTTTTGAATGTAAGTTTTCACGAACTCCTCATCGCTCTTAACCAGGTACAATATTCCTTCCACCAGTCCGATAGGTGTGAATACTATCCCTGCAATTCCGCAAGTCAGTACCGTTCCGAGCAGCATGATCAACCCTTCGGTCGTGTACCCAAGAACAAACTTGTGAATGCCCAGCCCTCCTACCAATATTCCCAATATGCCTGCCGCCACCTTTTTATCCGCTCCTAGCGCGCGCCAATTCTGCGCGGCCATTGCGAAGTTTTGATTGTCCGGGGGAGAAGAGTAGCCCTGATAGCCGGGATATGGAAGGTTGTCTTGTTGCGGTCGTTGCTGGCCGGACCCGAATGTCGATTGGGGGTAACTCTGTTGAGCCGGTCCTGAAGATGCGACTTGGCCAGGCGCGGCGCCAGGCTTTACCAGCGGCGCGCTACAAGATTTGCAGAATCGGTCGGTATCGAGATTGTTAGTCCCACAGCGAGTGCAAAACATAGGCAGTGTCCTCTGGCATGGAGTCCGGCCTTTAGGCAACCGGAGTTCAGCGGCGGCGGCCTAAAGGCATGGACTCCATGCTCTTTTCAATTGGCGTCTCGGGGCGAAGGCGCGGCGACAGGCTCGCGCAATTTCGTGGTCGTTGTTTCAGTAACGCTGAAATCTGAGATCGGAGATTGCGACGGTTCGACCAGCCGCGCGACCGGCGAAGTATCCGGGGCTGAAAATAGAGGCGTTTGCTGATCCTTGGGCTCCTGTTGGCGTTTCACCTCGACGATCCGCTTACTGACGAAAAGACCGTTGAAAAGGACGCCCAGGCCAATCATAAATGGGATGAGTCCGACAACCCAGAGAGTACGCAAAATGTTCGACGCCGGTCCGTCAACCGTGGAGGCGATGGCGTCGAACAGAAGGCTCAGAAAAACCATCAAGCCGAAGCCGACACTGCTTGTAATCACGCCGGCCTTAATCTCCTCGAGCCGTTTCTCTTCCGGCGTCTTTTTTCTCCGCGCCTCTTTTTTCGCTCTCTGGTCTTCCACCCATGCCTTTCTCCGCCCCTCTTTTTTCGCTCTCTGGTCTTCCACCCATGCCGGCTCCCACTCATCTCCCTTCCTGACGGTTGCGCCGCCCTTGCCCAACACGCCTCTCACTCTACGGAGATTGACGCCGCACTTGGTGCAATACTTCGTCTGATCGCTGACTTCTGTTCCACATGACGGGCAGTACATAGATATTTCTCCTCGAAGGCCGCCGCCGCGCGCGGCAAAGGCCGCTCCTCCGGTCACGGCAGCGAAGTGGGGTGACCGAGAGCCTTCTATTTTCTCGCGTTCAGCCCGCAGTTTTCGCGCCGAAGGCGTATGCGAATCCATCGGAGCGATGGATTCGCTTCAGATGTTTCGGGTGTACGTCGAAACCGTTCAATGTATAAGACGGTCGTTGGCGTACAGCCGACAATCTGCCGACGTGACGGCCCGCAAACTTTCCCTTCGGAATCTCGGCTTTCACAATATCACCTGTCTCGAAACCGCGGAACATTGCCTTGCGTGTGCGATGTGTTTTGGGAAAGCCACACTTATCGGTTCGGCACATCTGACGCGAACCATGCCCCGTCGCCTTGACTTGAAGCGGTCGAACGTTTTCGATCTTCAGATTCTCAGGCGTGCTCTCTCCGACGCATGCGGCGTCAACCCAATGCATTTTTGGCAACTCTCGTTTTGTTCGATTGAAGTTGAATTAAACTCTTTCGAGTGTGACGTGATCGCTCACGTAATGTTCGCCTAGACAATGATCGATGCGGTTTGTTTGCTCACATCACTGTTTTCGCGTTCGGATCAACTATTTAAACGTAAGCCTCAGAGCTTGGGACTGGCGTCGCATCCCAAGGTGACTATTGTTGTATTCGCAAAGATCGTAGTTCATGACTCTTGCGAGTCAATCACTGAGTCGGGTTGAGTCAATGCCTTTGTCTTGAAAACTGCGGCATAGCAGATCGCGTTTGTCGCCCTGGAAGGGCAGCAAAACGTGTGCCCTGCTGAACGCGACTCAACTATCTCGAAAACTCGCTCGGCGGCTTGCTGTGCGGCAGATGTCTGGTCTCGTCCTCGATCGCGCTCGGCGCATGGCGACCGACCGGCTCAAGCTCGCTGGTATTCGGGACTGATGGACCGACCTCAGTCGGCGCGGAGAAGACCGGATGCGGATTGGCTTGCTGAATCGAATGAGTCTGATGCGGCGCTGGCGCAGGCGGATTGGCCGCGCTAGGAAGGCGAGAGGCAATGATCTTCGAGATTCCGATAGCCAGCAAAATGAATCCGATGAAAGTCAAGCACCCGAAAGGCGAGTCGCCACGAAACGGGCCAGAGAAGATGAAGCCGAAAAACTTCAACGCCACAATGCCTCCGCCGACGACGCTCAAACCAACGCCAACCCCCCTTTCCTTGGCGCGATGCCTCTCGACCTCAAGCGAATGCGACATCGGCGGCGTGTGGGTCGGCGGCTGAATCTGTCCGGTCAGAGCCTGCGACACCGCCGCGAGATTGGTCCCGCATATAGTGCAGAATCTCTTTCCCTCTCCCTGATTCGATCCGCATTTTGGACAGAACATCGTGTCACCTCGGAAAATCGGTTCGTAGTCCCGCTTTTAGGCGGAATGGAGGGCTACAAATCCATTCCAGGATATCAAAGGTTTCCGCCTAAAGGCGGGACTACGAACTGGAACAGGTCTGGTCTGTTCGTGAGCCGGAAAAGACTAAAGTCTTTTCCACTCTAATTCCGCCTGAACGACTGAAGAGCTTTTCGCAGGCCGCCCTGGAAGAGCGACATCACCGCCATGTAACCGTAACCGAGCAGGAATATGAGCAGGAACGGGATCGTCGCGTAGATGTTGCTGCGAATCGCGTAATAGACCGCGAAGACGAAATAGAGGGCGAAGGCAAGCTCGATGTAAGGCAGCAATCCCCGCTTACGACGGTATTTCATCGCGGCCCTCAACCAGTTGTCCCTTCGGCTTTCGACGTTATATTTCGGCGTGCGCACGAAGCCGGATCTGACTCTAAACAGAGCCTCCAGCACGGCGCGCGTGTTTGAAAGGACAAGCCCGATGCCCATCGCCATAGCCAGAGGGATCAGCCACAACCGCCACTTCTCGTTCGGATAACGATAGTGTATCGCAGTGCCGTAAAAGCTGACGACTGAAAACGTAGCAAAGATCATCAGCGGCGCGTCGAGCAGCAGCATGTGGAACAGCCCCTGATTGAAGCGCACGATCAGGACGGGGATGTGCAAAACGCTCAAAACGATCAGCAGCATCGCCGCGCAATTGCCGAAGAGTCGAAAGAACAATTCGACCTTCTGCTGAAAAGTAAGTTGCGGATGCTTCCAGAGACGCGGCATCAGCTTCAGCCCGACCTGCACGAGTCCCTTCGACCATCGCCGCTGTTGGGCTTTGAAGGCATTCATTTCTACCGGCAGTTCGGCCGGCGCGTCTTCGTCGAGCAGGTAAACGAACTTCCACCCCATCAATTGCGCGCGGAAGCTGAGGTCGGTGTCTTCGGTCAGCGTGTCGTGCTGCCAGCCGCCGCTCCATTCAATCGCTTCGCGACGCCACATCCCGGCGGTGCCGTTGAAGTTGAAGAACGCGCCAGTGCGGTTGCGCGACGCCTGCTCGACGACGAAGTGTCCGTCGAGCAAAACTTCCTGAATCCTCGTCAGCAGCGAATAGTTCGCGTTGATGTGCCCCCACCGCATCTGGACCATTCCGATGCGCTCATCGGTGAAGAAATCGACCATTTGTCGCAGGCAATCCGGCTTCGGCAGGAAGTCGGCGTCGAAGATTGCGATGAGTTGGCCCTTCGCCATTTTCATACCGTTCTCGAGCGCGCCGGCTTTGAAGCCGGTCCGGTCGGCGCGGTGAACGTGTTGAATGTCGAATCCCTGTCGCCTGTATTTTTCGACCGCGGCTCGGGCTATCCTGACCGTCTCGTCGGTCGAATCATCGAGCACCTGAATTTCGAGCAGGCCTCGCGGATAATCCAGCCCGGTCACCGATTCGAGCAATCGTTCGACGACGTACATCTCGTTGAAGAGCGGAAGCTGAACGGTGATGCGCGGCAGCTCGCTTTCGGCGAAACGGCGTTTGGGCTGCGGCTTGATGTGGCGGTAGCGCCAGAATTGATAGACCATTCGCACGCGATAAACGCCCATGATCGCTAGCAGCGCGAGGATGGTGAAATAGAGAATGATTACCGCCCAGTCGAACGCGTCGAGAGAATAAAGAAAACTGATGTTATCGCGCCCGTGCCGCAAGATCGGATGGATCAGGTATTCCAACTGTTGTTTCACCTGTTCCGGACTCGGCGCCTGTTGCAGAAGGGTTAGAGCTAGGCTCATAGAGTTCGTTATTAGTCCTCGTGGTTATTGTGACTGCCAAAGACTGCTAAACCAACAGGCATGGTAGCCTTTCGCCACGCGCTGTCAATCCGATCGCCGTATCGGCCAATACGTCCATTGGCCGATACGGCGATCGGCGGCGTCAGGTTCCTTGCCTCGGAACAAAGAGAGGAAAGATTCTCTGGAACAGGTGGTCTTTGATCTCTCGATCCAATCTTCTAGTGTCCTGGCTCGAATCCTTATCGGTCGGCAGGGCGTGGGTGTTGAACGCGATGATGTAAGCCGTTCGCGTATCGGGGCGAATGTAGAAGTGCGAAATGAAGCCGTTCTGGCTGCCGCTGTGCCCTATGAAACGCTGGCCGAAATTGTCTTCGATGAAAAACGTCAACGCCATGGCGTCTTTTCGATTCTGCCCTTCAGGCTCAATAACCGACCCGGGATCGATGGCGATCTGCGGCTGGAACATCTCTTCGAGCGATGAGCGCTTCAACACCTGGTCGAAAATCGACTGTCTTTTAACGTCTCCCATCAGAAAGTTGATGTATTTGACCATGTCGGGCAGCGGCGCATTCAGGCCGCCGTTCGAAACAGTGACGCCGGTGTCGACGTCGAACCTGGCCGGGGTCAGTTTGCCTTCCTTCAAATAGTAGCTGTGCGAGAGGTGTTGGAGCAGATGCCGCGGGGTCGTGTCGAAATAGGCGCGATACATTTCGAGCGGCTTGAAGATGTTCTTGTCGATGTAGACTTCGTAATCGTCTTTGGTGATCAACTCTATGACGCGACCCAGAAAGATTATGCCGGGGTTGGAATAGCTGAATTTCGATCCCGGCTTAAACAGAATCTCCGTGTAAGGCATCATCGCCACGAGCTGCGACCAATGCTGCGGCTCGTGCGGATGCCAGTCCTTGTCGCCGCCCCAGGGCCAGGTCGGCGCGCGAAATCCGGCGGAGTGCGTCATCAGATGTCTGATCGTGATCTGGCTCATGTCGCCGAATGGGTTGTGGACCGCGCCGAGTTCGGGCAGGTATTTGATAATAGGGTCGTCGAGCTTCAACAGCCCGCGATCGCGCAATTGCATGATGGCGACGCCGGTGAACGTCTTGGTGATCGAAGCCCAGTGATAAATCGTGTCTTCGTCCACAGGTTGCTGTTTTTCCTGATCGGCGAGGCCGAAGAACTCCTGCGCGATGACCTGACTGTCATGAATTAGCATGAAGCCGCTGCCGACGATGCCGTGTTTACGCATCGATTGCTCGAAAAAGGTTTTGAATTCGCGCCGAGCCTGAGCGAAGTTTTTCGGGGATTGACTATTGGCCATGTCTGATGACGTAAGCGAGACGGCGAACAGCAACGAGACTGCCACACGCGCAATCGCGCCCGGTTTGATTTTCATCGGATCACCTCAGAGGACACTGATTTTTTCGACATTTACCGCCGGCGTATTTTCACATTCGAAGGCCTTTATGACAATTTATCTGAACAAATCCCGCTCTTTCGGTCTCAGCAGTTCTCCGGCGCTGCCCTCGCCGTGATCGAAATAATAGCCGCGCATCACGACTGCGGGGATGCGGGTTGTCTTTCTCATCAAGAGTCCGCTCGCCGCCGCTATCTCATCCGCTGTAGCGAGAACCGTGGCGGACAATTCTTTTCCATGATCGTCGGTTTTGCCGCGGAGGTCCTTCAAGGGTTTGAGGCCGGCGACTCCGATTGCGACGTTCGTCAAGCCCTCGCGCCAGGCCCGACCAAAGGTATCGGTGATAATCACTCCGACGTTGACCTTGAGGAGTTCGGCGAATCGCGTCTTCAACAGCAACGCGGAGTCGTCCGGCGCGACTGGCAGTAGCGACACCCAATCCTTGCCGACCACGTTCGAGCGATCCACGCCGGCGTTGGCGCAAACGAATCCATGCTTCGTTTCAGTGATCAACACGCGGTCGTCAGAGCGGACAATGTTGGCGGATTCGCTCAATATGACTTCTATCAATCGAGGGTCGCGCTGCTGTTTAGTGGCGATTTCATTTGCGAACTCGGAAGGGGTCACTGATTCCAGATTGACCAATCTGCCCTCCGCTTTCGAGACGATCTTTTGCGCGACCGTGATGATGTCGCCGTCAGACAATTTTAGGCGCATCTTCTGAGCCGCCCGCATAATCATCACGCCAAGGTCATCGCCGGGTCTGATTTCAGGAATGCCGCGAATAGGGATGAGTCGGATTTCGGAACTCAAAATTTCAATGCTCCTGCGGAAGATGGGTCAAGCGGGGCGCATGCTAAAACCTAATCGTTTGATTGACAAGGATTACTCGTCGCGCGCGCGGGCTTTCGCCAAGTCCTCATGAAGGTGACGAAAACCACCCTTAGATTTCGAAATCGACCTGGAAAATAAGCGAAATGAGAATTGAAGGCATGAAAAAAATTAGGCGGTCATAGTTAAGAACCCACCCCAGACTCACTATGACCGCCACTATCAGGAGGTTCACCCGTGCCTGCTATAACGACCGAAGCCGGCAAAAGTTCCGTAAACCTAGCAATTAATTGCAGTTAAGAAACACCGCATTTGATCGCACCGGCTTACAGGCGCATCGGCATGCTTACAAGCGCATCGGCATAATGATATAGCGGAGGTCATAATCCGAGTCATTACTAGATTTTATCTGCGTGGCCGAATTTCCGTCTTTGAACTCGAATGTTACGTTTCCATCCTGAATTACATTGAAGAAATCCAGCAGATATTGGGCATTGAATCCCGCCGTTATTGATGGCCCCGCGTACTCAACCGGCAAGTTTTCCTCCGCCTCGCCTATGTCAGAAGATTGAGAAGTGACCTTGACCTGTCCGTCATTGACATTAAATTTTATCGCGTGCGACCGATCATCAGCCATCATTGCGACCCTTTTGATTGCGGATGAGACTTGCGAGTTCTCAAACACGACTCGATTATTGTTCTCTTTGGGCAACACGAGTTCATAGTTAGGAAACTGCCCTGTAAGTGTGCGGGACGCTAACAATCTCTTTCCGACTTTGAAAAACAAATGATTATCCCCGCTCCCGATCTCGACAGCGTCGTTTGTCTCCCCGCAAAGTCGGGCCAGTTCGGCGAGCGTCTTCTTCGGAATCAAAACATCCAGCTTGGCGTCGCCAAAATCCGCTTGCTTCTCGATGAATGAAAGGCGATGGCCATCAGTGGCCACCATTCGTATTCCCTTTCCTGAAATCTCCACCTTGGCGCCATTAAGGGCATATCTCGATTCTTCGGTTGTTATGGCGAAGATCGTTCGGCTGATGAATGTTCTGACGAGTTCGGAAGGAATCGCCCAAAAAGCCCCGTCAAAGGTTTTAATCTCGGGAAAATTGTCCTTCGTCAACCCGGGCATCTTGAACCGCGATCTCTCGCAAACAAGGCCCACTTGATCGTTAGCGCCGAGCTTAATTTCTACATCGGCCTCAGGCAACGACCTGACTATTTCGAACAGTTTCTTGGCCTGAACACAAATCGCGCCTTCCTGCCTAATTTCAGCCCCGCATCGCGTTGAAATAGAAACATCGAGGTCAGTTCCCTTAATCCACAACTCTCCGCCGGCGGCCTCCAGCAAAAGATTGGAGAGAATGGGAATGGTGCTTTTTTTCTCCACGACCCCTTGCAGCATATTCAGTTCTTTGAGAAAAGCTGATTTGCCGATAGTGAAATGCATTCTGTTTTCCTCCGCTTGTGATCGTATAGAGACCTCGCCTTTTACTACTTAAATTCATGATCAAATTTAGAATATTAATATAGTAGTAGTAGTAGGCGCTGTGGAAAACCGCAAAGTCTCAATAATTGCCATAAAATCAATAATTAAGCGCCTATAGAGCCTGTGAAAATCCCTGTGGATAAAATGTGCGTATTCGGGGGAATTGTGGATATCCGACGCCTTGCTGAGCTTTTCCACAAATATCCACAGGTATAAAAATCGGGCATGTGTGGAAAATGCAATAAGTCTATTTACAGCTATCAATTAGGCTGTTGATAATTCTGTGGAAATGTCCTTTCTGGTCATATAAATCACTGATTTTATTGATGCTATGCATAACGGTCGTATGGTGTTTTCCGCCGAACTCTCGCCCTATTTCCGGTAGACTTGCTTTGGTCAATGTTTTGCACAAATACATCGCTATTTGTCGTGGAACGGCGATATTCCTGGAATTTGTTTTCGACTTCAAGTCAGCCACCTTCAAATTGTAGAAATCTGCCACGACCTTTTGAATGGTTTCAATCGTTATGGCTCTTTCTTCTTCTTCGACGATATTTTTCAGGGCTTCCTGAGCCAACAGCAGGTTTATGGATTCGCCTTTGATAGAAGAGAGCGCCGTAAGTCTGACCAGAGACCCTTCAAGTTCACGAATGTTCGACTTTATCTTGCCGGCCATGAAGAGCGCCACATTGTCGGGAAGGTTTATTTTCTCGGTCTCCGCCTTTTTTCGGAGGATCGCGATTTTGGTCTCGAGGTCGGGCGGTTGTATGTCGGCGATCAACCCCCACTCGAATCTGGAGTGCAGACGTTCTTCCAATGTGGGAATCTCTCTGGGCGGGCAGTCGGATGAGATCACAATCTGCTTCTGCCCGTCATAAAGAGCATTGAAGGTGTGAAAGAACTCTTCTTGAGTCCGCTCTTTGCCGGCGATGAACTGAATGTCGTCAATCAACAGGACGTCAATCGAACGGTATCTGTCGCGGAACACCATGGTCTGATCGTATCTGATGGCGTTGATCAATTCGTTCATGAATTTTTCCGCCGAGATATACGCCAGTCTCAGATGTCGATTCCGATATTTGACATGGTGTCCTATGGCGCACATCAGGTGCGTCTTCCCCAATCCGACGCCGCCGTATATGTAGAGGGGGTTGTATGTTTTAGAGGGCGAATCCGCGACGGCCAGGGCGGCGGCGTGGGCGAACTGATTACACGATCCGACGACGAAAGTCTCGAATGAATATCTCGGGTTCAGCGGAAGTTCTGAGATTTCAGAATCCGCCGAGATCGCCATTGTCATTGCCGGCTGAGCGACCGGCGTCTTGTGGGCGGACGGCGTGGCGATATCCGATATCGAGACCGCGTCGCTTCGCGCCGCGATTTTGAAAGCTGAGCCTTTAGCCTCATTGGTCTTCGTGGAGTCGTTGACTACTTCGAAGCCGATCGAGCAACCGGATAGGCCGGATTCCTCCAGGGATTCATCCACGACGTCACGATAATTGTTGAGAATCCAATCTTCGAAGACATGATCTGGAACGCCGAGGCGGATCGTGTCGCTATCTTTTCGAATAAAGGCTATTGGTTTGAACCAAGTTGTAAAGCTCTCGTGATTGATTCTTTTTTCGATCGCCGAAAGAACCGCGTCCCAGACATTGACTTCGCTCATAACGACCTTCTTCGCTTTACGTCCTGTGTCTCATATGGGGAAGATCGCAGGGATAAATTTCGCTAGTGGTTGAAATAATGATGGTTACTGTCCTGGCTTTGAAGTGTGCCTCATTGTTATCAAGTCGGGCAGGCTAGCACAGCGGTTAATTGATTGCAAGAATCGTGATGTCGCATAATTCGCGGAGGGAGTTTTGAGTTCCGCCTTCAGGCGGTTAGATCAGCGCGACCTACCGCCTGAAGGCGGAAATGCAAACGAATTTAGGAGGAAAAGATCGATGTCTGAAGCGCAAGTCTCTCGCTACGGTTCCTGGAAATCTCCGATCACTTCGGATCTGATCGTCTCCGGGACTATCGGTCTGGGGCAGATCGCTATTGATGGCGCCGACGTCTACTGGGTGGAGACCAGGCCGCAGGAGAAAGGCCGCTACGTGGTTGTCAAACTCACGCCGGTTGGTCAAACGGCTGACCTCACGCCGCCTTCGTTCAACGCTCGCACGCGCGTCCACGAATACGGCGGCGGCGGTTTTACCGTAAGCGACGGCGCAGCCTATTTCTCGAACTTCGCTGACCAACGAATGTATCGCTTCGACGGCGCCGGAGAGCCGCAAGCTATCACGCAGGAAGCCGAAATGCGTTACGCCGACGGCGTGATTGACCGCGGGCGTAACCGGATGATCTGCGTGCGCGAGGATCATTCGGCGCCGGGACGCGAAGCGGTCAACGCAATCGTCGGGATACCTTTGAGCGGAGCGGGCCCGCAGGTCACGCTCGCTGGCGGCGCGGATTTCTATTCGTCGCCGCGGTTGAATCCGGAAGGTTCGCGTCTGGCCTGGCTTCAATGGAATCATCCGAATATGCCCTGGGACGGGACCGAGCTTTGGGTGGCCGACGTTCAGGGTGACGGCTCTGTGACCAATCCGGTTCGCGTCGCCGGCGGCGCAGACGAATCTATATTTCAACCTGAATGGTCGCCGGCGGGCGAGTTACATTTCGTTTCGGATCGAAGCGGCTGGTGGAATCTCTATCATTGGCGTGAAGGCCGGATCGAAGCGTTGTGTCCGATGGAAGCGGAATTCGGTTTGCCGCAATGGGGCTTCGGGATGTCAACTTACGCGTTTGAATCGGCGAACAGGATTGTCTGCGCTTACCTTGAGCAAGGGTTTTCAAAACTGGCCGTCCTCGATACGACGACAGGCAAACTCGAAAAGATCGAAGCGCCGTTCACAAGGATGGAAGGCGTTCGCGCGGCCCCTGGACAAGCCGTTTTCATTGCGGCTTCGCCGACGGAAGCGGCCGGCATAGTCCGCTTCGACCTCGACCATCGCCGGTTTGAGACTCTTCGCCGTTCGAGCGAATTGACGATTGACTCGGGCTACATA
>Ga0137372_10001104_pt1 | contig 26033 bp, 20 predicted proteins | sample SagtaG_6_FD_104911 | JGI IMG/M metagenome (GOLD analysis project Ga0137372, IMG submission 104911) | Vadose zone soil microbial communities from Sagehorn Ranch, Mendocino, California, USA - Sage1_R_60_16 metaG | ecosystem: Environmental > Terrestrial > Soil > Vadose zone | place: USA...
CAGGAAGGTGCGGGGCATTCGCGTAGGATAGCAAACCGGATCGGGCGAGAAGCGTCATCTTAATTAATGTGCGCGACCGAGGTCCCACGGCAACGCCGGTGGTTATGATCGTCAAGGCGAATTGCCTCGCAGGGACAGCCAGCCTAGGTCCTTGGTCGGTTGTTGCTAAGATTTCAGGGACAGTGCATGAGGAGCAGAAGGAATCCGACCTATGGCAATTGCGACGATCAATCCAGCAACCGGCGAAGTGATAAAGACTTTTGAGCCTCTATCGGCAGCGCAAATTGAGGAGAAACTGCAGGTGGCAGCCTCGGCGTTCCGGGTTCATCGGCGAACCTCTTTTGCGGATCGGGCAGCCAAGATGATGCGCGCCGCCGAGATCCTAGAAAAAGATAAAGACGAGTGCGCGCGCCTGATGACGCTTGAAATGGGAAAGCCCATTAAGGCGGCGGTCGCGGAAGCGCTGAAATGTGCGACGGGATGCCGCTACTATGCGGAAAATGCGGAGCCCTTTCTAGCCGACGAAGTTGTCGAAACCGGCGCCAAGCGCAGCTTCATCCGCTACTTGCCGATCGGTCCGATCCTTGCCGTCATGCCCTGGAACTTTCCCTTCTGGCAGGTGTTCCGCTTCGCCGCGCCCGCGCTGATGGCGGGCAACGTCGGGCTGCTGAAACATGCTTCCAATGTGCCGCAGTGTGCTCTGAAAATCGAAGAGATATTCCGCCGGGCGGGTTTCGCCGAAGGTGTGTTTCAGACGCTGCTCATCGGATCGGGGCCGGTCGATAGCATTCTGAATGACCCGCGCGTAGCCGCCGCGACCCTGACCGGCAGCGAGCAGGCCGGGATTCAAGTCGGAGTATCCGCTGCGAAACGAATCAAGAAAGTCGTGCTGGAACTGGGCGGAAGCGACCCGTTTATAGTGATGCCGAGCGCCGATCTGGACGCAGCGGTCGCAAAAGCGGTCGATGCGCGCATTCAGAACAACGGCCAATCCTGCATCGCCGCCAAGCGCTTCATCGTGTCCGAGAAGATTGCGGATGAATTTGAGCGCAAGTTCGTCAACCGCATGCAGGCACTGCGAGTGGGTGACCCATTCGACGAAAGCACGCAGCTCGGCCCGCTCGCCAGTCCCGATGCTGTAACTTCACTCGACGCCGACGTTAAGAAGACCGTGGCCGCCGGCGCGCGTGTGCTGACGGGTGGTGAACCCTTAAAGCGGCCTGGTTCGTATTACGCTCCGACCGTTTTGACCGACATCCCGAAAGACTCCCCTGCTTACAGTGAAGAATTCTTCGGTCCGGTGGCATCGATTTTCCGCGTGAAGGATATCGACCAGGCTATCCAGGTCGCCAACGATAGTCGTTTTGGGTTGGGCGCGAGCGCTTGGACGAACGATCCTACAGAAACCGAGAGGTTCATCAATGAACTCGAAGCCGGCATGGTCTTTCTGAACAAAATGGTCGCCTCCGACCCGCGGATCCCATTTGGTGGGGTCAAGCAGTCGGGCCACGGCCGCGAACTCGGAGTCCATGGGATCCACGAGTTCGTGAACATCAAGACGGTGTGGATTCAATAGTGACATTTTGGCGCGCGCCGCCGAGTTCGTGCGGGCTTGGCCGATGCGACCGGCAACCTGCAGGCATGTCTGGCCTTCTAAGCGTGCGGCTCGATATTTGACTATGATCACCGCAGCCTTAACTTATGCGTGGGGGTGTGTATGTCTCGTCTGTCTGGTGGAGCTGTCCGAATCTCTTTGGGCTGGGCACGCGTTCTTCTATTTGGAGTTTGGCTGGCCGTGCCTCTGTTCGGCGAGGATCAGGCGCCAAAACGCAGCTCGCAGCTCTCAACCTCGAGGGCTACCACTGATGCCGATTCCAGCAAGGCGCCGCTGGTCCTGACGCTTCAGGATGCCCTCGCCCGCGCCAAAGCTAACGATCCGCACTTCCGCGCCGCTCTTACGGAACTAGGGCTGGCCCATCAGGATGTGGTGCAAAGCCGCGCCGGACTCCTGCCGAACGTCAGCTACAACATGCAGTTCCTGTACACCCAAGGAAACGGTTCGGTCTCCGGACGCTACGTGGCCAACAACGGCATTCACGAGTACATCGCACAGGGCAACGTTCACCAGGCGCTCTCACCCGGAATGCTCGCGGAACATCGAAGAGTAGAGGCTGCCGAAGCGCTGGCCCGCGCCAAATCGGAGATTGCGACGCGCGGCCTGCTCGTCACCGTCGTGCAGGCCTACTACGGCTACGTCGTGGCGCAGCGCAAGTACGCAACTGCCCAGAAGGCCGCTTCGGAGGCGGACCACTTTCTATCGATCAGCCAGAAGCTGCAGAGCGGCGGCGAGGTCGCCAAGTCTGACGTCATCAAGGCCCAGATTCAGGATCTGCAGCAGAAGCGCGATCTCGAGAGCGCTCTTCTCGCGATGAATGAGGGCCACCTCGATCTTGCCGTCCTTCTGTTCCCCGGCTTCAACGAGAACTTCACGGTGGTCGATGACCTGCGCCTGCCTGAGCCGCTGCCCAGTTTTACGGAAGTGCAAGCTGCCGGGACAAAGAACAACCCGGAGATCCGCGCCGCACTCGCATCGTTGCGGCAAACCGGCCAGGAAGTAAAAGTAGCCTGGACCGCCATGCTTCCCTCCATTGGCGTGGATTATTTTTATGGCATCGATGCCAATCAGCTTGCCGTGCGCGATCGAAATGGACTCCGCAACCTGGGATACGCTGCGACCGCTACGCTGCAGCTGCCGATCTGGAACTGGGGAGCCGGTTACAGCAAGGTGAAGCAAGCAGACTTGCGGCGGCAGCAGGCTCACGTAGAGTTGAGTTCCGCGCAGCGCCAACTGCTGGCCAATCTGCGTTCCTCCTACGATGAAGTTGAGACAGCACGCGCGCAGCTCACGTCCCTGAGCCAGACTGCGGAACTCGCGTCTGACAGCCTGCGCCTAACGACACTCCGCTACCAAGCGGGAGAGGCGACCGTTCTCGAGGTGGTAGACGCTCAGAATACACTGACGCAGGCACGCAATCTGTATGATGATGGCCAAGTCCGTTTCCAGGTCGCCCTCGCAAACCTGCAAACGCTGACAGGAAGCTTCTGAAGGAATGATCCCGGCGGGCAACGGTCCTTTGGGTGAGATCTCCAATCCCGTGGCGAAGCACCCGGTGCGGCGCGCGCTCGTCCTGTTTCTCGCGCCGCTGACGGTTGCGCTTCTGATGTCGTCCGCATGCTCCAGCAAAAAGCCCGAGGAGCCGACTGTCAGCGTTCAAGTCATACCGGTCAAGAGGGCCACCATCGAGCAGACCGTGAAATCCGGGGCGATTCTGTTCCCACTGGCGCAGTCTGCGATTGTTCCCAAGATCAGCGCGCCCGTGAAAGCGTTCTACGTGAAGCGAGGCGACAAAGTTCGTGCCGGGCAGGTGCTCGCCAAACTGGAAAGCCGCGATTTGGCGGCCGCTGCGCAGGACAACAAAGGGGCCTACGACCAGGCTCAGGCCGCATATGCCATCGCAACCGCCTCTACACTGCCGGAGGAGATCCAGAAAGCGCAAGGCGACACACAAGCCGCCAAAGTAGCGCTCGAGGCCCAGCAAAAGCTCTACGACAGCCGCCAGGATCTCTACCAGCAAGGCGCTCTCCCGCGCAAGGATCTGGATCAGGCAGGCGTCGCGCTCACCCAGGCCCGCAATCAGTACGAACTTGCGCAGCGCCATTTGGATGCGCTGATGGCGGTGGCCAAGCAGCAGGAACTCAAGGCTGCCGCCGGGCAGTTGCAATCGGCGAAAGGCAAGTATCTCGGCGCGGAGGCGCAGTTGAGCTACTCGAAGATTCGCAGCCCAATCAATGGCGTAGTTACAGATCGTCCTTTGTATCCGGGAGAGATGGCGGCAGCGGGCACGCCGCTGGTGACTGTAATGGACACTTCGTCTGTAATTGCCCGAGCTCACATCCCGCAGGATCAGGCTGCACTTCTGAAGGTTGGCGACCGAGCCTCGATCGCAATTTCCGGCGAAGAAGATCCCATCGAAGGAAAAGTGACCGTCGTCAGCCCCGCTCTTGATCCCAACAGCACAACTGTTGAAGTGTGGATTCAGGCAAAGAACCCGAAGGGACAACTGCGGCCGGGAACGAGCGTGCAGATTTCCATGCTGTCGCGAACGATCCCAGATTCGGTGGTGATTCCAACCGCCGCCGTGCTTACGACGCCCGACGGTGGCAGCTACGTGATGCTCGCCGGCTCGGATAATCGCGCGCATCAGAAAACGGTGAAGACCGGGGTCCGCCAGGGCGATGAGGTGCAGATCCTCGACGGCGTCGCCGAAGGCGATCGCGTGATCGCGTCCGGCGGCTATGGTCTGCCCGACAACACCAAGATTCGTGCCGAGGCTGCGCAGGAATCCGGCAAGGCAGATCGGCAGCCGGCGGGTAAAGAGACGGAGAAGGATGCCAGGTAAGCCGGATGGCCATGACGAACGGTGAATCCCACTACTGGTTTTCGCGCCATGCCCGCTCCATCATCGTCCTGATCATCACCCTGGCGATTCTCGGAATCTACCTGGCGTTTACCATTCCAGTTTCCGTTTTCCCGGCGACAAATTTTCCACGCATCCTGATCGCGGTTGACAACGGCGTCATGCCCATCGACCAGATGATGGTCACCGTCACGCGCCCGATTGAAGAAGCCGTCAACAGCGTGCCGGGACTGCAACAAGTGCGCTCCATCACCAGCCGCGGATCGGCAGAGGTTGATCTGTTCTTCGAATGGAACGTCGATATGTTCCAGACCCTGCAGTACGTCAATAGCGCCCTGTCGGGTGTGCAACGCGAGTTGCCCGCGACCGCCAAGGTCGAAGCCCACCGCATGACCTTCGCGAGCTTCCCGATCCTGGGGTACAGCCTCACCTCCGACACCGTGCCCCAAACCCAGCTTTGGGAGATGGCGACATACGAACTCAAGCCGCGGCTGAATCGTCTGGATGGAGTGTCGCGAGTCATCGTGCAGGGCGGGCAGGAGCCGGAATTCCACATCGTTCCCGATCCCGCCAAGTTGTTGCAGGCGAGTGTCACCGTTTCCGATCTTCTGGAAGCCGTGCGGCGCACCAATCTGATCGACTCTCCCGGCCTGCTGGAGCGCAACCACCAGCTCTACCTGGGGCTCGTCAGCGGTCAGGTTCGCGATCCCCAGCAGATCGCCGCCATGGTGGTCAAGACGACTGCCGCCGGTGTGCCCGTGCGCGTCGGCGACGTCGCGACCGTCGGGCAGTCAGTTCGTCCTCTTTATACGGTTGTCACGGCCAACGGGAAGCCAGCCGTTTTGTTCAGCATCAACCGGCAGCCGGACAGCAACACCGTGCAAGTAGCGGACGAAGTTCACGCCGAAGTCGAGCAGATCCGCAAATCTCTGCCGCCCGGAGTCGAGATTCATCCTTATTATGACCAGTCGGATATCGTCACCGAGTCCATCCGCAGTGTCCGCGACGCCATCCTCATCGGATTAATTTTGGCGTCGATCATTCTCGTGGTCTTTCTGCACGATTGGGGCACGTCCATTGTGGCCGGCCTCGTGATCCCGGTGACCATCACAGTGACCTTCATTGCGCTCAAACTGATGGGCCAGAGTTTCAACCTGATGACGCTGGGCGGACTAGCTGCCGCCGTTGGCTTGGTCATCGATGACGCCATTGTGGTGGTGGAAAATATCGTCCTCCATCGCGATGCCGGCCAGACTCGCTCGCAGGCGATTCACAGCGCGCTCGGTGAAATCACCATCCCGCTCATCGGTTCGACCGTCACTCCGATTGTCGTTTTTCTTCCTCTGATTTCCATTACCGGCGTGACCGGAACATTCTTCCGCGCGCTGGCCGTCACCATGTCGGTTTCGCTGCTCACATCGCTGGCGCTTGCGCTGACCTGGACCCCGAGCCTCAGCCAGTTCCTGATCAAGAGGCGCGCCGGCGAGCAGGAAGTGCCTTCCGAAGCTTCGCACGAACCGGAAGCGGAATCCATCCGCCGCCTTATGGAAGTCGAGGAAGCGTCGCTTAGCGGATTTTTCTTGAAGGTGATCCGTTTTCACGAACGCTGGTTGCGCCGCGCGCTGGAGCGGCCGCGCTGGCTGGCGGGGCTGAGCCTCGCTCTGATCGTGATTGCTTTCGCTTGCTACAAGTACTCCGGCTCCGATCTGCTGCCTGAAATGGATGAGGGTGGTTTCATTGTGGACTACATCATGCCCGCGGGCAGCTCCCTGGCCGAGACAAATCGGGTAATCCGCCACATTGAGCGGATGCTGCGCGATACTCCCGAGGTCGAGAGCACCTCGCGGCGTACCGGCCTACAACTTGGCCTGGCGGCGGTCACCGAGGCCAACACGGGCGATGTTTCCGTGAAGCTGAAGTCATCGCGCAGCCGTGGCATCGACGAGATCATCGAAGAAGTGCGGGCGAAGATTAAGACCCAGGAACCAGCGATCGACGTGGAGTTCATCCAGGTTCTGCAGGACATGATCGGTGACCTGACCAGCGCTCCGGAACCGGTCCAGATCAAGCTGTTCTCGCAGGATCCGGCAGCGCTCGAGGAATGGGCGCCAAAGGTAGCGGACGCGATCGGCAAGAACAAGGGCGTCGTCGATGTTCTGAACGGGATCGATAACACCATCAGCGGTCCAGCTGTGATGTTCCAGGTGGACCCCTCGGTCGCAGCTCGTGCCGGCTTCACGCCAGAAGAGGTTGCAACCGATGCGGCCGCCATCCTGGAAGGCGAGCCGTCACCGATCCCTGCAGTCAATCGCGATCGCCCTTACACCCTGCGCGTGCGCTTTCCGGCAGGGAATCGCGCAACCTTGGAGGCGATGCGCGACACACTGCTCGTAAGTTCGACCGGCAAGACCGCGACGCTAGGAGCGCTGGCCACTCTGACCGAGCTTCCCGGTCAGACCGAGATCCGGCGCGAGAATCTGCAGCGCGATATTGCGGTCACAGCGCGGCTGGAAGGCGTTGACTTGGGCACCGGAATCGCCGGCGTGCAGAAAGCGGTTGCAGGATTGCACCTGCCCTCGTCCATTCGCGTGATCTATGGCGGAACTTACCAGGAGCAGCAGAAATCGTTTCGTGACCTCGTATTTGTGTTGATTCTGGCCGTCGTGCTCGTCTTTATCGTATTGCTGTTCGAATTCCGAACGTTCGCCGCTCCGCTCGCCATCCTCGCCTCCGCCTTGCTCTCGACCTCCGGCGTCTTCCTTGCTCTCTTCATCACTCGCACCACCTTCAACATTTCCTCCTTCATGGGACTGATCATGGTGGTCGGAATCGTGGCCAAGAACGGCATCCTGCTGCTCGATGCCGAACAGAAATTCCGCGCTGCCGGATTGTCGCTCGAGGACTCCGTGATCCAGGCTGGTCGCCGCCGGCTGCGTCCAATCGTGATGACGGCGCTGGCCGCCGTGGCAGGAATGCTGCCTCTCGCCTTCGCCCTGGGTGCAGGGTCCCAGATGTTGAAGCCGCTGGCGATCGCAGTGATCGGCGGAGTCCTGATCTCCATGGTGCTATCGCTGATCATCACTCCCACGGTCCACCTGTTCGTGACCCGGCGAGCGGAGCGAGCTTAGGACTTCGCCCGTGCACTCCACTCTGCATCGAACCGCGGCCGGTCATAGAAGGATTTCTGAGTTCCAATGCCGGTCGTCGAAAGCCCGGCATAAAGGTTCGCGCACTTCACGGCCTCCGCTTCCGGCAGCCCCTCTCCCAAGAACGTAGCGAAGCTGCCGATAAAAGCGTCACCGGCCCCGGTGCTGTCGACGCTCTTCATCGTGAATGCCGGTACGTGCTCCATGCCTTCGCTCCCGGCCAGAAGCGACCCGTTCGCGCCCAACGTGATAATCACGCGTCGAATGCCGCTTGCCAGAAGATTCCCCGCGCACTGTTTGGCGTCATCGAGATTGCGCACCGGCATCCCAGCGATGGTTTCGGCTTCACTTTCATTGGGGACGAAATAATCGAGATCCGCGATCGCCTTGACGTCGATGGGCTGCGCAGGTGCGGGATTCAAAATGCACCGAATGCCGTGTTTGCGCGCGAAGCGGATCGTGTAGTACACAGTCTCCAATGGAATTTCAAACTGAAGCACAACGCAGTCGGCCCTCTTTAGCATGTCCGCCGCCGCATCCACATCAGCGGGCTTCAAGGTATCGTTTGCGCCCTTCACCACGATGATCCGATTCTGACCGGAAGACTCGACAAAGATGGGTGCGACGCCGCTGGATACGCCCTTGACTTGACGAACGTGCGTCGCGTCGATGCCAAGCTTCCTAAAGTTGGTGATCGTTGCCGGACCAAACAGATCGTCGCCGACCCGGGCGACCATGAACACGTTCGCTCCACACAGCCGCGCGGCCACCGCCTGGTTCGCGCCTTTCCCGCCGAATCCCAGATCAAACTTCTGGCCAAAAATCGTCTCCCCGGGCTTGGGAAAGTGGTCCGAGAATGTGGTCAGGTCAACATTCGCACTGCCGACAACTGCGATGCGGGGAACCTTTGCCATAGTGTTCTCGTTGGAGCCGCGCTTTCAAACAGCGGGCGCAGCTTTGGAAATGAGGAAGGCAGAGTGTAGTCAGGTGGACAGCGCGTGTCAACCGGTTGGGTGCCCCACTCATTGGCGTTTTTTGCGAATGAGTGGGCGAAGCTCAGGACAACGGAGCTGTTCCCCGCACCGCGGCGAAGAACCGCCCCAGCTTCGCCGCGTCCAGCTTTCCATCGGTTCGCACGCCAGAACAAAGGTCGATCCCGAAAGGACCGACTTCTTCAGTTGCCTGACCTACATTCTCCCGCGTCAAACCGCCAGCCAGGAACAATGGAATACCGACGCGTTCGCGGATCGTCCGGCTTAGGCTCCAGTCATGCGTTCTGCCGGTGCCGCCGAGTTCCTTGACTGCGAGCCTCTGATTCCCGGAATCAAGCAGGATCGCGTCCACCGAGGGCGCTACGTGGACAGCTTCTTCGACGGACTCAGGACCCGTGACGTGGACCACCTGCACCACCGCAATTCCCGGCAGCGCCTGCTTCAGTTCGCAATGAGTGCCCGTCGTCAGATGATCGCATATCTGAAGCGTATTCGTGCGACACAAATGCTGCTGCGCGACGATCTCGCGCACGCTTTGCCGCGAAGTAAGTAGAAAGGTTCCAATAGCAGGGGGAACGGTAGCAGCAATCTCGGCAATCAGTTCGTCGCTGATCACGCCCGGCCCGCTCGGCATCTGCGAAACCAGGCCCAAAGCCGAAGCGCCGTATTCCACCGCGAGCGCCGCTTCTTCGACACTGCCGATGCAGCAGATTTTCACTCGAGGCGTGCGCGTAGCTTTCATTGAGATCGTTTGGGAGCAAAACGCAAAAATCCGGCCCTGGAGACGCATCGCTGCGATAGCAGGTTCTATGGCCGCGCAGGTCAGACACTGGTGGGCAGAAGATAGTTTTTCAGCAGCCTGTTCAAGACTGCCAGCGGCAACTGGTTCCCGTTCGATCCTCTCCGCGTACTCGGCGTCCCGACGGTGATTCCTATGCCCCCGCGCCGCAGCACTTCTTATATTTCTTGCCGCTGCCGCAAGGACAGGGATCGTTGCGGCCCACTTTCGCCCCGGAGCGGACCACCTGTTGCACGGTCCGCATGTCGCCGGAACCGGCCATGCGGGCCTGTTCGAGTTCGCGCTTCTTCTTGCGCTGGAAGGCTTCTTCGATTTCATCGACCGACGTAGCGATCTGGCGCGGCGGCCGTCCGTTGCCACCGCCGCGTCCCCCGGTGATCAGCGAAGGCACACCCGCTTCGGGCCCCGGACCCGACACACCCTCAGGTCCATCGCCGCCCATCGCTCCCGAATCCGGCGGCCGCCCCAGAATCTGCATCAGGTACAGATACCGGACCGTCTCTTCCTGGAAGCGCTGCATCATCTCTTCGAACATGTCGAAGGACTCGCGCTTGTACTCCACCAGCGGATCGTGCTGGCCGTAGCCGCGCAGCCCAATGCCCTCTTTCAGGTGGTCCATCGAGAGCAGGTGGTCTTTCCACTGCGCGTCGATCACGCTCAGCATGATCATGCGCTCGTGATACCGCATGGCCTCGGCGCCGATCAGCTTCTCTTTCGAGTCGTAGCGCTCTTTAAGCTTGTCGAAGATGGCATCGCCCAGTTCGGCGCGGTTTAGCGACTCCGGCTTCACGCCCTCGGCATAGATATCCACGCCAAAGCTGGTGAAGATCCCGTCCTTCAGGCCCTTGAGGTCCCAGTCGTCCACGTGCGCTTTGGCCGGGCAGTAGTGCTCCAGCTTGTCGCCGAGAATGCCGGAAACGTAGTCTTCCAGGATGAGATCCTTTTGATCGAGGCCTTCGAGCAGCCGCCGGCGCAGGCCATAGACGGCCTCGCGCTGCTTGTTCATCACGTCGTCGTATTCGAGCAGGTGTTTGCGGGCTTCGAAGTTCTGGCCTTCGACCGCTTTCTGCGCGGCCTCGATCCGGCGCGTAATCATGCGCGACTCGATCGGAACACCTTCTTCCATACCCAAGCGCTGCAGCAGATTCGAGACCCATTCCTTCGCGAAGATGCGCATCAGGTCGTCTTCGAGCGAAAGATAGAAGCGTGAGGAGCCGGGATCGCCCTGGCGGCCGGCGCGCCCGCGCAGCTGGTTGTCGATGCGCCGGGCTTCGTGACGCTCAGTGCCGAAGATGTGCAAGCCACCCGCCGCAATCACTTCTTTGTGCTCACGATCCGTGTCGGCCTTGTAGCGAGCGGAAATCTCATTCCATTGGTCCGTCGGCACGGCATACTCGTTGCCGGCGTAGTACCAGACGGTGCGATTAGGGTCGTCCACGGCCGCTTCAATCTTGCCCTGGGCAGCCCGAAGCGGCTGTGCAACTCCCTTCTTCACGCACTCCTGCTTGGCCATGAATTCCGGGTTGCCGCCGAGCAGAATGTCGGTGCCGCGGCCGGCCATGTTGGTGGCGATGGTAACGGCGCCTTTGCGTCCGGCCTGCGCCACAATTTCCGCTTCCCGCTCGTGGAACTTGGCATTCAACACCACGTGCTTGATGCCCTTCTTGTCGAGGAGTGCGTGGAGCCGCTCGGACTTTTCAATCGACGTGGTGCCGACCAGCACTGGCTGCCCGGCCTGGTTGAGCCGGTAGATTTCGTCGGAAGCCGCAAAATACTTCTCCTTTTCCGTGCGATAGACCACATCCGGATTTTCCTGGCGCAACAGCGTGCGGTTGGTCGGGATCACCGTGACCTCAAGCCGGTAGATCTTGTCGAATTCCGGCGCTTCCGTTTCCGCAGTACCGGTCATGCCCGCAAGTTTCTTGTACATGCGGAAATAATTCTGGAACGTGATGGTAGCCAGCGTCTGGTTCTCGCGCTCGATCTTGACGTTCTCTTTGGCTTCAATCGCCTGGTGCAGCCCGTCCGACCAGCGGCGTCCCGGCATGAGGCGCCCGGTGAATTCGTCCACGATGAGCACTTCGCCGTCTTTCACCACGTACTCGACGTCTTTCTTGTACAGAGCGTGCGCCTTGACGGCCGTCTCCACGTGGTGCTTGAGGGCCCAGTTCTCCGGGTCGGCGATGTTCCCGATGGCGAGCAGCTTCTCAACCTTCTCCCAGCCCTCGTCGGTGACCGTGATGCTGCGGTGCTTCTCATCGACCACGAAGTCGCCCGTGTAGATCTTGGGCTCGCCCGGCTGAGTGTCGATTTCCTCGCCTTTTTCGAGCTTCGGGATGATGCGGTTGACCTTGTAATACTTGTCGGTCGATTCCTCGCTGGCGCCGGAAATAATGAGCGGGGTGCGGGCTTCGTCGATCAGAATGGAATCGACTTCATCGACGATCGCGAAGTTGTGCACGCGCTGCACGCAGTCGCGCAGATCGAACTTCATGTTGTCGCGCAGATAGTCGAACCCGAATTCGTTGTTCGTGCCGTAGGTGACATCGGAGGCGTAGGCGGCGCGGCGCTCCTCGTCGTCCAGGTCGTGGACGATGACGCCTACGGTGAGTCCAAGAAATTGATACAGTTTGCCCATCCACTCCGAGTCGCGCTTGGCCAGGTAGTCGTTGACCGTAACCACGTGCACACCGCGTCCGCCGAGCGCGTTGAGATAAACCGGAAGCGTTGCAACCAGCGTCTTGCCCTCGCCGGTCTTCATTTCCGCGATCTTGCCCTCGTGCAGAACCATGCCGCCAATCAACTGCACATCGAAGTGGCGCATGTTCAGGACCCGGCGTCCCGCTTCGCGCACAACCGCGAAAGCCTCGACCAGCAATTCGTCGAGAACTTCTTTCAGGGCCTGGCTGCGCTGCTCCTCGATTTCTTTCTGGCGGTCGGGATCGGCATCCGGCTCGTCGGCAATCTGGCTCAGCCGCTCCTGGACGCGGGCGCGGAACTCGTCGGTCTTGGCGCGCAACTGGTTGTCGGAGAGCTTCTCGATCTCCGGCTCAAGCGCGCTGATGGCCTCAACGTTAGGCATCATGCGCTTGATTTCGCGCTCGTTCCTGGTCCCGAAAATCTTGCCTAGCAGAGTGTTGATCAAACCAAAATTCCTTCAGAGAACACACGTCCCACCCTATGACTTCAAGCCTAGCACATTAGATGCGGGAACAATGGCGAAGAACGGGCAGCATCAATTGAGAGCATTCATTCTGCATCAAAGAAACGGATTCTCGACAACCAGTTCGCCGAATCGCCGCCCATGCTGCAGATCTTCACTGTAAAGATTGCACGAGCCGCGCAGAGGATGCGATTTCCACCAGATAAGTGAAGGTCCGTGAAACTACGTGAAACCGGTATGCCCTTGCCGATGGAAGAGTTCAAGGGGTCCGAGGAGCACGCGACGGCGTGAGCGCGAAGCGATCCCCCTCAGCGGACCAAAGCCCCATAGGCGAGTTCGGGCAGGACCCGCCGATAGTAGGCTGCTTGCGGGAAGGGAACAAGCCGTTCCGATGAGAACCCAACATCCTCGGGCCGTTTTGACTCGGGCAAGTTTTTTTTTGGCGCAAGGCGGAAACTGTTCAACAGACAAAGAGGCGAGTTGCGAGCAGGGTCCTCTTCTGATTCCTTTGAATTGAATTCCTCGTAAGCGTCCGAAAGTGGACCGGGTTGACAGGGGGGTGGGTTGTAAGTGTCCACAGGGGCGTGAGTGGACACTTGCGGCGAGGATCAGAGGTTGATGCCGTCCGTGAGAGCCCAGAGTGGAGGAACAACGTTGGGCTGTGCTTAACGGAGTGCACAGCATTTTTTGAATTTTTGACCGCTGCCGCAGGGACAAGGCTCATTGCGTCCGATCTTGGGCGTGGTGCGACGAATGGGCGCAGTCGTGTACTCGCTCGACAGTGACTCCAGCAAGTTCTCTTCGGAATCTCGTTCCCCTTGGTATTTCCGAGCCTCGTCGTGAAAGCACTGCATCCAGCCCATGTTCTTGGCTAAATCGGAAATGAGGGGATCGCGATAGCGCGCCCGTTGCATGGCGCCTTGCTGACCAAGCGCCAAAGCCTGTTCAATGTCCTGCCAGTCGATGCTGCCCGTGTCCACCAAGCCGTCTGCGTAGGCTCGGCCGAGTTCCTCCATCGCTTCCTGCGGCCACAGGTCGGCGCAAACATGAGCCAAGCCATCCCACTGCGCACCCGGTTTCCGCTCCAGCTTGTGAAATAACTGAAGAAAGTACGCCATGGCTTCATCGCGAGTACGCTGGCCGGTGGTCACCAGCGCCACCATGCCGTCCATGGCGACCGAACGGACCCATTCGTTGCCTTGCTCGTTCTCAATCAGGGCGATCATGCCACTGACGTCTCCGCCAGAAACCGATGCCAGGATTCTGCCTAGGTCTTGAGTCACCACATCGCCCGCCAACTCAAACGGAAACTCACCAGGACGGGAGAAGATTCGCACCAGCGGCGGATAAGCACGGGTTTCCTGGAACAGCGCCAGCCCATACAGGGCGTAGATGTGGATCATCCGTCCGTCATCCGCCAGCCACGGTTCAGGACTCTTGTCGATGTCCTCGAGAATCTCAAGAAATCGGGGTATTACTTCCTCCCGCCGCGCGATGGCTTCCGCAACAAGATCTTTGGGAAAGGAACCCTTGTGCTGGTCCAGACGTGCAAGAAGCTCTTGAATGTCCATGACGAGTGTCAGCGTAACATCTGGAAGGCGACACAGCCTACGGGACGGAGTATGCCGATGGTGATATCGCAGTAGGCTAGCAGTTCCTCGATGTTGGGCAAGGCCGAAGAAACTGCTGTGGAGTTGTTCACGATGGCCTTTTGGTCTAGGCTGCGGCTTCGGTTGCGGGTGGCACGCTGGCGGCAAGATTCCACGGCAAGAGCTCCACGATGCGGTTGATGGGATGATCGGCAATGCGCGTCAGCACCTCGCGCAGGTAAGCTTCCGGGTCCAAGCTGTTCAGTTTGGCTGTGCCGATCAGGCTGTAGAGGGCCGCAGCCCGTTCTCCGCCCGCGTCTGATCCAGCAAACAGGTAGTTTTTCCGGCCCAGGGCCACCCCGCGCAGGGCGCGTTCTGCGGCGTTGTTGTCGATCTCGATGTGTCCATCATCCACGTAGCGTGCAAGTGCAGGCCAGCGCGTGAGCGCGTAGCGGATGGCGGCGGTTGTATCTGACTTGCGGGAAAGCTTCGGCAATGTCGCCTCGAACCACTGCCGCAGAGAAGCGAGCAGCGGCTTCGATCGCGCCTGGCGGACGTCGCGGCGTTCGTCCGGAGGCCGGCCGCGAATCTCTTCCTCAATCGCATACAATCCTGCGATCCGCCCCAGCGCTTCCTGCGCCACCGGTGAGGCGTGCGCCTGTTCCAGATCGTAGAACTTGCGCCGCACGTGCGCCCAGCACGCGGCTTCCTGAATGCGCCCGTTTTCGCCTTTGCGGTCCGGCGAGTAAGCAAACCACACAGCCGGAGCCCATCGTCACCAGCCGGACGATCATCGCGAACGTAGGTCCACACCCGCCCGGTCTTGCTTCTGCCGTTGCCCGGAGCCAGTACCGGCACCGGCGTGTCGTCGTCGTGCAGCTTGCCGGCGGCCGTCACGTAGCGACGCAGCGCTTCCACCAGTGGCTCCAGCAACCGGCTGCTCCCGCCTACCCAATCGGCCATCGTCGAGCGCTTCAGTTCCACACCTTGACGCGCGTAGATCTCCGTCTGGCGATAGAGCGGCAAGTGGTCGGCATACTTTGAGACCAACACCTGCGCCAGCAATCCCGGCCCCGCCGCCCCACGCTCAATCGGACGGCTCGGTACTTCCGCCTGCACGATGCAGTCGCACTTGGTGCAGCTCAGTTTCGTGCGCACGTGCCGAATCACCACGAAACTGGCCGGCACGTACTCCAGCACCTCCGAGACATCCGCGCCCAACTTGCGCAGCTCGCCCTGACATTCCGGACATACCGTTTCCCCCGGCGTGTGTGTGCGCGTTTGCCGTGGCAGATGCTCGGGCAACGCACGCCGCGTGGGTTTCGCAGGGGAAGGAACCGATGCTGCGACGGGAGATGGCTCTGGCAAGTTGGGCGTCTCACTGCGATTCGCTTCCAGCTCTTCTAGCCGCAACTCCAACTGCTCAATCTGCCGCTCGACTTCTCCGACTTCCGCCCAAACTGCATGCGGTGCAACTTCGCGAGCCGCAACTTCAGATGCTCGATCTCGCGCTCGCGCGACTGTAATTGCTCGTGGGTAGTGATCAGTTGAGTGTGCTGCGCCAGGATCAGATCCCGCAGTGCCTCTGCAGGAAGGACGTCCAAGACGGTGTGGAGCACTTGGGTTGCCAAAGGTCAGAACAGGAGCCTGCAGATGGAGAGCGAATTGCTGGCGCATTAAGTCGTAATACATCGATCAAAGATTGTGAGCAACTCGTTGGCGGTGAGATAGAGGATGAGTGTTAGGTAGCAGCTTTTGTAATTTCCAGGTTTACTTTATGTCGGACCAAGCTCCAACCACGAGGTTTCACAGCAACCGTTACAGTGGCCAGGCCGCGTGTGAGCACTGCGGCGGTGCCGTTCGCCACGAGGCCTGGTGCATGAGGCTCAACAAAGTGATTTGTTATGCCTACAAGATTGTTATGGATCCCACCGCGCTGACTGTAGGGGATGCCCTCATACTCCACTCGCTCGGCGCCGCGTGGTCGTAGCAAGGTTGCCAGGGTGATCGCGCCCAGCAATAAGTAAACCGGTAATTCCTCAGAACCTTTTCGACCGCAGAGGAATTTCCTTAACCCAGAGGGCCATCGTGCGCATGCAAGGGGGAGCCCGAAAATGGAGAGCCAATTGCTAGGGCAACAAGTTGTGAAACTGCGAGTACAAAACGTCCTCGAGCGGCTCTTTGGCTGCTGGCATCGCAACGTGAGCCGTCCATTCACGATTTCGGGCCGGACTTACGAGGTGTGCCTTGATTGTGGAAAGCAGTTTGCATACGCTCGCGTTGACTTTCAGCACTGCGCATTGGGCGGAACCCGATGACTCTTGAACTCGAAAGCTACCGGTGCAAAGCTCTCCCGGTTTTGTGCACGCACCTCTCGACACTCCCGGTCGAGACGGAAAACGCACGCCGCTTTCCAATCGGCTGCCGGATTAGTTGGCTGTGTATTTTGAGCAACCTGGATCAGTGGGAGGTTGATACAGCCTCATGAGGCTTGAATAAAGCGGCCAGGCGATTGACGCAAATGTCGGCATTTCGACAGGGCAACGCTCGACACATGTCTAAACATGAGGCGAGATCTCGACACACCTCTAGTTCGCGTCTCGACACCGATGTGACCGCCCCCGTTTCCAGGGGTGGCCAGGGAGGTACCCGTAAGTGCGCCCATAACGATTCAGGCAGCTAGGGGGACGTCAGTCGTACGTGCCGGAGTCGCGGGGAGTTGATCGGCAACGAATTCACCCAGTGCCCGAGAGTGAGGATGCCGACTCCCTAAGCTGAAGCCATGAAAGCCAGGTGAGAGCCAGAGGGATTGTTCCAACCCAGATGGGCCGCCCGGGGCTACACCGAACGCCGGTAACGACGAGGCCGGAATTGAGCAAGCCCCTCCAGCGGGACGGAAGACTTGCTCGCGTCTCGCCTCAGTTTAAGGTCGGAATCTGCTCCAGCCGGCGGCGGAAGTACTCCTTCCACCTCTGAGGTAATGCCGCAACTCGGAGGGCACGCTGGTCGCAGACTGGTGACCCACACTTGGCTAAACTGAATCCTGCAGCGCTCCGGTACCATCCTAAGAAAGGCGTTTTATGAACTCCAAAGCAGCGAAATTGTTGGTGGTTGAGTCCGACGATGCTCTAAGGAAGCAAATTGTCGCGGTACTCAGCGATGCTGGATATGAGGTTTCCGCCGACTATCGGGAAGGAATGAAAACAGTCCTTGCCTTCGATCCCGACGCAGTTGTCCTGGGTGCTGACCCACCTCAGCTTGATTGCTGTGACCTTCTTTCCGAAATCAAGGGTTCCGAGCATACTCACAACATACGCGTTGTGATGCTATCTCCGGGAGGATCGGCCGAGCGCACTCGGGGACTGGATCTCGGGGCCGACGATGTGTTGTCACTGGCCTTTGACTCACACGAATTGCTGTCGCGGGTCCGTTCGCAACTGCGGAATAAATCCAATGCGGGACGAATTTCGCGAGCGGCTGCGCCTTGCCGAGGAAAATCGAAGTGCTACCCAGCAGGTGGTGACAGCGGTCAACGAAGAACGGCGGACGCTGCGAGTTGGCGGACTAGCCACTATTACTGTGATTATCGTTGCCGCACTGGCCTTTGTCTTCTTCTACCGTCGCGGCCAGGAACAGAATACCCGAGTCTATGCGGCGATCACTCGATTGCAGACTGGCGCACTGACGCAACAACAGTTGATGGAACGATCGCGTCGAGCCAATCACCACGTGGCCGAGCCTTGGTGGCAGAATGAGGATTTGAAGGAAATGCTCGATCAGGGCCTTGAGCCAGTTGTTGCTGAGATGACGGCGTATTTCCCAGGCATTCGACACGGTATTGCCATCAACACCGAAAGGATTTCCTCTGCTGCCGACGTTGCTGTCGTGAAAGGAAATGTTTCAGAACTGGGAATCAAACAGATAGCCCTTGCCGATGGCCGGGGTTCGACCGTCAGCGGCGGCCCCGTCGTGCTACTTGGATATCCCACTGCTCTGGATGCAATTCTGACTCGGGCAAGCGCAGATACGCTTCATTCCATTGCAACTGCATCCAAAGGCGATCCGAAGCAGGTGATGGAAGAACTCGCCCGCCGCAACCTGATCAGGCCTGTCACGACTCAGGGACACATCGGCGACGTATTGCCTGACAAGATTGTCTGTGATGCTCAAACCACTTCGGGCGGCTCTGGCGGTCCGCTTTTCAATAACGAGGGCAAAGTCATAGGAATTAACTTTGCCATGGTGCGTGAATTCGGAGGATCGAATTTCGCCATTCCTGTTGGCTACGGAAAGTCACTTCTGAAACCTTAAAGCCGGCGCCGCTGCAGAAGCCGTCGGAGCGCTACGCGAAACTTGGCTCAGGCGGCGCGCACACTGAGTCAAACCATCGCCTGATGTACACCTCGGGTCGAATCACGAACCAGTGGATGGGGTTAGTGGTCACCAGTCCACAGACTTCACATCTAAATTCCTGCAGAGACGTCATGCGCTCCGCTCCGCATATCAGTGGTTTATAATAGTCATCTTCACTCCGCGATCGAGGCCGGTCGCAGATTTGGTGTCAGAATCGTTAGTTCGCCGACTTGTTCCCTCTTCACGGTACCACGCAGGTGGGCGGCGTGATCCATCATCCAAACCTCGGGAATGATTTCGCCGACCAGTTGTCCATGACAGAAAAGCCGTACCACCGAACTCTCAGAGACGACAATTCCCACGGCTTTGGTGACGGCACTCATGTTGGCGGCGGCAATGTGACGGCTGCCAAGACCCAACGGCACGTCCACCTGTGCGGCCACGGCATCGAGATAGCGGCACGCGGAAAGGACAATTCCGTCGCGACTCACTACAAACCCGCCGTCCAACTGCGCCAATTCCTTGATGGTTCCGCGGAGATTGAGATTGGTGACGTGCCGCGAAGACTCCGGATGCCCCAGCAATGGATCCAAAATCAACGGTCTGGATTTCGCGAGCACTGCCTTCTCGTCCCCGAGTGTGAATAGCGTGCCAATCCGTCTTCCCTCTCGGCCCTCGCGAGCAATTTCAACCGCGAGCTCAATCAGGGACTCAAGGACGTCAGGATCATATTCCGTTACTTGGCAAAGAATACTCTCAAACATTCATCGGACTCCTCGCTTCTGGTAGACGCCACGGACAGACGGCGCGAATGCACTCTGTTTTGGATGAAATACTCACAAGGAGGATTCAGACAGGAGTTGCGCCGCGAATGTTCTGGACTGGAGTTCTCGATCAGGAACGCGAAGTGACAGCAGTCAGCTCTTTACCGACGATGGGAGCGACCGTGGTTCCCAGAAGCTCGATCGACCTTAACATCTTCTCGTGCGGGAGCGCCGACACACCCATCTGGAAAGTAATACGGGCAAGGCCGTCGAAGACTTCGTTCACATACAGTATCTTCTGTGCGACGGTTTCGGCATCGCCGATGAGCAGCGCACCCGTGGGGCCTCGCAGAGCGTCAAATTGTGCGCGCGTAGCTGGGGGCCAGCCGCGTTCTTTCCCGATCTCAGTGAACGTGTGGGCATATCCGGGATAGAAATCCTCCGCAGCCTGGTGGGTTGTGTCTCCCAGAAAGCCAATTGCGTGAAGACCCACGATGAGTCTCTCGGCGGAGTGTCCGGCACGGCGCCCAGCTTCGCGGTAAAGGTCGATCAGGGGCCGAAATCGCTTCGTCTCGCCGCCAATGATAGCGACCATCAGTGGAAGACCGAGCGTGCCGGCGCGAACGAATGATTCGGGAGTACCGCCGACACCGACCCAAATGGGCAATGGATTCTGGAGCGGACGCGGATAGACCGCCTGTCCCGTGAGAGGTGCTCGGTGCTTACCAGTCCAGTGAACATGGGCTTTGTCGCGAATCTTGAGCAGAAGACCCAGCTTTTCTGAGAAGAGCGAGTCGTAGTCGTCTAAGTCGAAACCAAAGAGCGGAAAAGCCTCTATTGACGAGCCTCGTCCCGCAACGATCTCAGCACGCCCATGGGAGATCAGGTCCAGAGTGGCGAATTCCTGAAAGATGCGGACCGGGTCCGCAGCGCTGAGAACGGTTACCGCACTTGTTAGGCGAATGTTCTTGGTGCGGGTAGCGGCCGCACCCAGGATCACAGGCGGAGCCGAATCTACGAACTCGCTGCGGTGGTGTTCCCCGATGCCAAAGACATCGAGGCCAACCTGGTCGGCCAGGACAATCTCATCCAGCAGATTGTCCATGCGCTGGCGAGCGCTCACGGTCAGACCCGTAGCCGGGTCAGAGATGACTGCTCCGAAGCTGTCGACACCGATCTGCATCTTTGTAACTCCTGACACCTGTGGACCGCGCATGTTCGATCTCCAAGCGCGGACTGTGGGGAAGTGTTTCTCAGGGAGCTCGCAACGTCTTCAGTGCTGCGCCCCACGCAATCACCTCGTCTGCCATTAAGTGCACAGCCTTGTCGTGCTGTTCGTGCGGCTTAAAAGTTGTGAAATGCTCGAAGTCTGTCCACATCGAGAGCGCTACCTGTGCCCGCACGTCGGCAATCTTGATTTCGCCCATCACGAGTCTCAAATTCTCCACCGCTCGGACCCCGCCCGCACCGCCATATCCGACAAAACCAGCCGCTTTGTTATTCCATTCGTGATAAAGGAAATCGATCGCGTTCTTCAATGCTGCCGAAGTCGCATGGTTGTATTCGGGGGTGACGAAAATGTAGGCGTCGAGTGAGGCAATTTTCTCGCTCCAGCTCTTTGTGTGGGCCTTGCCGTACTGATGCATGATGGGCGGTACAGGTTCATCGAGGAGTGGCAGTTTGTAGTCCTCGATATCGACAATTTCAAACTCCGCGTCGTTCCGGCTTTTCAGAAGGTCGTGCACCCACTTTGCGACAACCGCGGCTTTCCGTCCCGGTCGCGTACTTCCAACGATGATTCCAACCTTTATCATTTGCCCTTTCTCCCTTCCGGTGCGGTCCTTATGTGACCGATGGGTTCTCACCCAGTGGTCATGATCGTTTTCCTGGCTTGTTCTCTGGTGCGATTGGCCGTCACTTCCTGGCGGCTGAGTTGTTCAGCCGCCAGCAGCCCGAGCTTCTTAATGGATCCGTAGAGTTGTTCCTTCTCCTTGTGAGACAGGGCAGACATGAGCGCCTCAAGGTCCTTTGCATGCCGCTCGAAGCACGATACCGCCAGGCGTTTTCCTTCCGCAGTCAGGTGAACGACGCGCGCACGTCGATCAGTTGGGCTCGACTTGCGAACAACCAACCCTAGTTTCTCGAGGCGGTCGACCGCGGCGGTCATGGAACCACTGGCCAGACGCACCTTATCCTGAATCTCAGAGATGGTGAGCGCGCCCTTATGCAAGAGAGCTTCGAGCGCGACGAAATCCGTGAGGCATAGCCCCGTGTTGGCGATGCTCTGCTCAGCCAGCAGGCTCAGCGCGCGATAACTCTTTGCAATCACCAGCCAGAGCCGAAGTGCTGTGATGACACCACTCTTCTTCATCATGTGTGCCCGATCAGGCCGCTTGCGGCCGTACCTGGCCCCTGATGCTGTTCTTCGCGGGGGAAGACAAGAGGCGATCGACGGAACCTGCACCTGCGCCCCGAATCATCAAAACGACCGAAGCCGCCAGCAAGAGGAGGTGATACTCATAACCCTCACCCTTCTGTGCCCCAGTCCAGTTCATAAAGAACCCGAATTGATGATGGACCATTGCAACCGCCACAATCATGTTGCAAGAGATGCCAAAGGCTGCAACCCGAGTGAGCAAGCCGAAGATAAGACCCAGTCCCCCGACGAATTCCGCGGCAATGGCCAGAAATGCGAATACGGCCGGGATGTGCAGGACTCCCGTGAAGAAGCCCATCGTGCCGGTGAAACCATATCCACCGAACCACCCGAGCAGCTTCTGGGCGCCGTGCGCGAAAAATACTACCCCTAGCACCAATCGAAGAATAGTTATGGCAGCGTCGTTGCCCGTGGCCATCAGTTTGCGAAACATAAGAAATTCCCTCCATCGCAGGCTTGCTGCCCGGTTGGGACAGACAAGAGATGAGATGAGTGCCCTTATATAAGGATTCTTTTTATCGAGATTGTTTTAAGTGCAAGAGGAGTCAGCGGTTCAGAGGGCGGACTAGTCGTGGACACAAAAACGCCACCCAAGAGGGCTGCTTCTTAATGACGGCAGGAGAATCCTCACTCGTCCGTCGCGACCGATACCAGGTGCCGGACCCTGGGGCTGCCGCGGCTGTATCTTTGCAACCGCTCCTCTAGTTCGCGATCAGCGCGCGTCATGCGTTCATGTTGTCTCAGGTGTTCAGCCCACGAACTCACTATAAACGTCTCAACATATCGACCGGCGTGCTCCAAATCGTGGAAAATGCCCCAGCGCGACGCGCCGTCGCGGCGCCTGATACGCCCGTAGCGACGAACTGCCTTCAGGAATTCGTGGACATTCTCGGGAGGCACCTCGTATTCAACGGCGACCAATACGGGGCCAGAATCGTAGCCTGCTGGAAGCGCATCACCATCCAGGTAGGGCAATGGCCAATGGTTCCAAGCTGTGACGTCCACGGTCGCGTCCGGCAACCGCAGAAAGAAAGCCAGGGCCGTTGTCGCAATTGTTCCGGCACCTGCCCACAAGAGTGCGGCACGCAGCCCGTAATGTGCCGCGACCGTGCCCCAAGCCGCGCTTCCGGCAGCCACAGCGCCTTGTACCACGAGCGTAGAGATAGACAAAACACGCGCGCGCACCCATGCAGGGGAGTGATTTAGAACCAGTACGTTAACGAGAGAAATGAACATGATCCAAGCTGAGCCGCCGACAAAAGTGGTTACGCACAACGCGGGCAGTACTCGGACGGTGCCCACCGCGAGGGTGGCGAGACCATAGATGGCAACACCCACCGAGACCACGAATCTCGGCCGACCAGCGCGCACGGGCGGGCTGCATGAGCACCGCACCGACCACCGCACCGAAACCGAAACAACCGAGCAGGATTCCAAAGGTAATTGGACCGTTCTTCACATCACGAGCGATGAGAGGCAGCAAGGCCGTAAGCGCGGTTGCGAAGAATATGACCAATCCAGTTCGAAGTAGCAGGCGTCGAATGGCCGGCGAATATCGAATGTATCGCAGTCCCGCGATGGTGCCGCCCCAGACGGTCTCAGGAGGTGATGTCCGCCTGGGAACCAATCGTTTCCATCGCGCGATCACCGCGATAACGCCGATGAACGAAGCCGCGTTAAGCAGAAAAGCGGCGCCAACGCCTGCCGCCGCGACTATGAAACCGGCAAGTCCCGGTCCCACGGCGCGCGCAAAGTTGAATTCGATCCCGTTCAATGCCGAGGCGGCCGGAAGATCTTCCTTTGGCACAACTTCGGGCAAGACAGCACGCCAAGTAGGGGTCTCAAATGCATCTCCGGCTGAGAGCGCAAAGGTCAGAATGAGGAGTAATAACGGAGAGATCCAACCAGTGATCGTAAGCACAGCAACGGCGATCGCAACCGCAAGCATCCACGTTTCGGTGTAGAGGATGAGCCTGCGGCGGTCGACGATGTCACCAATCGCGCCGGCAGGAAGCGCGAAGATGAAAAAGGGCAAGGCGGACGCTGTCTGTATCAGAGCTACGTAGATCGGTCCAGCGCCGAGAGAGATCATCAGCCAGGCCGCGCCCACGCTCTGCATGAATGTGCCGACATCAGAGACAACATCGGCGAGAAGGAGATTGCGAAATATGGGCGTGCGCAACGGCCGCCAGAGGCTCAGCGTCGATCGAGCAGATGAGTCAGCCATGTGGCCGCCCGATGAAACCGGTGATCCTTTCGTTTGATTGTAACAGGCACCCGGATTCGAGCAGGGGTAGGGTCAGCCTTACTGCAGTTCGGATCGATAGAAGTGGCGACGCTCGAATAAGAAAAGGGGGTAGTTCGAATGCCCGCGTCTCACCTCCATCAAATGCGAATTCCTTTCCGCACTCCGGCACTGGACAGGTGGTTTTGAGCCTATCCTTTATTATTATGGCCATCGGCAGTGAGTTTCCCCTGAACGACAACCCAAGCTCCACAGTTGGGACATGTCACGCACGAGATAGAATGCGATCCGCCACTTGCTAATTATGGCCACACTCACAAGTCTCCATTGGCCTAAAAATCCCAAGCACGTAGCAGATCTGATGGAACATATTTCTGATCTTTGTTCTTCTGAACCCATGCCTTGAGCTGAGTTGAATTCTGGTAATCCGCTGGAGACAAACGTAATTCGGTAACGATTTCCTCGAAGGACGTCGGACCGTTGTGACGGGCGGCGTTTAGATCCGGTTTGCCCCAATCTGGATTCCCGCGCTTCTTGGTCACTGATGGGTTTTCCTTATCCGCTCATGCGTTGCAGTTCCTCAGATGCTCTTCGGACTAAAGTGACAATTTGCCCTGCACCGTGGTCATTTTACGCTTGGGATGAGCCTTGAGGATTCGACCTCGGAAAAATCAGCCGACATTGGTCGCGGCTTCGCAGATTCTGTGGCATGCCAGTGGCCGTGTATATTTACTGATTGCGACGTGGTCGCCCAGGCTCATGAGCTATCAGCAGCAGATTTCTGTCACCACTCAAGGGCACGGCGACATGCATGACCTCACGGAGCAAGTGGCTTCTATCGTAAACGCTTCGGGAATCCAAACGGGGACAGTCAACGTTTTCAACGTCGGGAGCACGGCGGCAATCGGTACGATTGAGTTCGAGCCAGGACTGCAGCATGACCTGCCCGCCATTTTGGATAAGTTCATTCCGCCCAGCCGCAACTACGGTCATGAACAGACGTGGCACGACGGCAACGGCCACTCGCACTTACAGGCGACACTACTCGGGCCGTCGCTCACCGTACCCATTTCTGATGGCAAACTCATTCTAGGTACGTGGCAGCAAATCTTTCATCTGGAATGCGATGTGCGCGGGCGTGAGCGCACCATCGTTGTGACCGTGATCGGTGACGAGAGACAATCCACCCACAACTAGAATAGAGTCTCTGCCATGGTCAAGCGAGCACCAGCCCGGAGGCGTCCTCGTAAAGCTAAACCTGGAACGAAGGGTCTGGGCCCAGCAGAATGCCGGCTGGATCAGCCTACGGGCGCTGCTGCGGAGGTGGCGGAGGCGATCGAGAAAGCCGGCGGCTGCGTTGTTGGATCGTACAAGGAACCGCTCGCCGGCCACCCGGTATTGCTGTCCGTCCTGCCAATCGATGCCGTAGAGCCCACGCCCTTCCAGCGGGACCTCTCCGATGCTCATCACAAAAGGCTCGCCGACGTCATCAACAAGACCGGGCGTTTTCTCGACCCGATCATCGCTGTGGTCGCACCAAAGGGAGGCTTCTGGACTCCCAATGGCCGGCATCGCCTCGAAGCCATGCGCCGCCTGGGGGCGAAATCCATTACTGCTCTCGTTGTGGCTGACCGCGAGGTAGCCTGGCAGATCCTCGCGCTGAACACGGAGAAGGCTCACAACCTCAAGGAACGTTCACTGGAAGTCATCCGCATCTACCGTGGTCTGGTGGAAGAAGATGCCACGCGTCCTGAGTCGCAGTTCGCTTTCTACCTCGACGAACCCGCACTAGTCACTCTCGGCGTCTGCTATGAACGCTTCCCTCGCTTCGGCGGTGGTGCTTACCATTCGATTCTGCGGCGACTCGAGACCTTTACCGATGAACCGCTTCGCACCGCCATTAAGGATCACGAGAAACGGGCCACGATGGTGCTCGACCTCGAGGAGAAAGTTGCGGCCGCGGTGAAAAAGCTGAAAGAACGTGGCCTCGTCAGTCCGTACCTGCGCTCCTTCGTGGTGGCGCGCATCAACCCGCTGCGTTGGATTAAGGGCGAACCGCCTCCACTC
>Ga0137372_10001107_pt1 | contig 25997 bp, 28 predicted proteins | sample SagtaG_6_FD_104911 | JGI IMG/M metagenome (GOLD analysis project Ga0137372, IMG submission 104911) | Vadose zone soil microbial communities from Sagehorn Ranch, Mendocino, California, USA - Sage1_R_60_16 metaG | ecosystem: Environmental > Terrestrial > Soil > Vadose zone | place: USA...
ACCCGGCCTCGAACCGGGTCGAGCGTACCGTGCCCGTCGGGCGGTACCCGCAGGGGATCGTGACCGCCTTCGGGGCGATCTGGGTGACGAACACCGGATCCGGGACGGTGAGCCGGATCGACCCGGGGACCGCGGAGGTGGTTGCCACGATCCGGGTAGGCCTGTTCCCGGTCGGCCTGATCGCGGCCTCGGGCCGGGTCTGGGTGGCGAACTTCGGCGATGGGACCGTGTCGAGCGTAGATCCCGGATCGAATAGCGTCTCTAGGATCATCCCGACGGAGCCCTCTCCCTACGCCCTGGCGGCGACCCCGGATCACCTGCTCGTCGCGGGGATCGACCGGCACCGCCTCCACGTCATCGAGTTTTAGGTCAGGCAGCTGCTTCGAGGCGGGCGACAAAAGGAGGATCATCCGCCCGGACGACCGCTCCCTCATCCTGGACCGGCGCCAAGAGCCAACTCTGGACAGTCGGCTTGGCCGAACGAGAATCAGTGACGGGCGATGGCGAAGACCCCGGAGCCGTCCGGGGACGCGGAGAGCCCGAGGCCATCAATTTCCGGATCGAGGACATCTCGTGCCGTCAGGCACGGAGGAGCCACGCGGGTGGGGCCCGGTCACCGGACCGGAGACGCGGTGGTCTAATCGGATCCCGTGCCCCGACGGATCAGCGGAGACTGGCCGCGTCATCCACACGCGAGTGCGCTTGACTGGGGCCATCTGAGTCGAGAGCAGATTGAGCACGACTGCCCGACAGAGTCACCCGGCCGTGCTCGGCCGAGTACGAGCGGCTGTCTCGGTCTGCAACTTGAGCGTAGGGTCGCAGCAGGGGTCTCGGAGCATGATGGAGGGACCAGTGATGGACGGATTCGGCCCGGCCACCTATGGCGATCGCATCGCTGATCTGTACGACGAGTGGCACGAGGGAATCGGCGACACCGACCAGACGGTGGAGTTCCTGGCAGCACTCGCCGACGGCGGTCCCGTGCTCGAGCTGGGGGTGGGGACGGGCCGCGTGGCGCTGCCCCTCGCTGCCCGGGGAATCGAGGTCGTTGGAATCGAGGGTTCCGAGGCCATGGCGGCCAAGCTGAAAGAGAAGGAGGGCGGCGAGGCCGTCCGGGTGTTCGTGGGGGACTTCGCCGACACCGCCGTCGAGGGGACCTTCCGGGTCATCTTCGCGGCCTTCAACACCTTCCTGCTGCCGACGCAAGAGGCGCAGGCCCGCTGCTTCGAGAACGGCGCCCGGCACCTCGATCCTGGCGGGGCGGTGGTGGTGGATGCTCTCGTGCCGCACCAGGGGGCACAAGGGGACGGGGTGAAGGTGCTCGGCATGGGTCTCGACCACGTCTTGTTGCTCGCCTCGCGCTACGACCCGACGTCGCAGCAGCAGGAGATGCAGTACATCCTGATCCGGGAGGAAGGGGTCCGGCTCGTCCCCATGCTCACGCGGTTGAGTTCACCTTCCGAGCTGGACTTCATGGCCCGAGTGGCCGGGCTCCGCGTGCGGGAGCGCTGGGGTGGGTGGCGGCGCGAGCCCTTCGTCCGCTCGAGCATGCGGCACGTCTCCGTCTACGAGCGGGTCTGAGGTTCACCCCTGTCCTACGAGATTCCCAGGCTCCGGAGGCCTCGGCGGCCCTTCGCGGTGAGCAGCAACGCCCTTGTGCCCTCCTGGCGTTGGACCCAGCCGACCTCGAGGAGCCGGCCCGCCACCGCCGCTCCCAGCGCCCCCCCAAGATGGGCCCGGCGCTCGGTCCAGTCGAGGCACGCGAACGCGAACCGTCTTCGCGCCTTGGCGGCCTCGGCGAGATCGACACCGAGCCGCTTGAATACCGCTGTAGCCCTCGGGCCGAGATCGATGACCCCGCCTCTGCCCGGCGAAGCGATGGCTCCTTCACGCACCAGCGCTTCGAGAATGGCTACCCCGAGCCGTCCACCGAGATGGTCGTAGCAGGTGCGAGCTTCAGCAAGCGGTGAGTCGGGCGGAGGGCGGTCCCCCGTGGTCGAGACGGCGATGAACGCCTCCACCAGCTGAGCGACGGAGGCGTCGGCCAGCCGGTACCTCACCTGGCGCCCCATCCGCTCGCCTCGAACCAGTCCTTGATCCCTGAGAACGGCCAGATGGTTCGAGACGTTGGGCTGCGTGGAGCCGGCGTGAGCGACCAGGTCGACCACGGTGGCCGGGCCGTGGAGCAGCCGAACCAGGATCCGGATCCGGGTGGGGTCTCCCAGGGCCCGGGCCACGCCGTCCACATGGTCTCCTCTCATCATGGGTACATGATACATTCATGGGTAGATCAGTAGAGCATGTTACATGGACGAAAGGAGGAAGCCATGAGGTCACTCAGGCCGAACCCCTCGTGCCGCTACCAGACGGCAGAGACCGCTCTCGCCCGTCGTGTCGAGCCCACCGGCCAGATGGAGCGGGAGGGTTTCCTGCACGGTCTGCGCGCCTGGCAGGAGTCGTGTCCGTGCTGCTTCTCATCGATCCACCCCGAGGGCGTCCCGACCGGGCCGCCGATGGCCCTGGATGCACGCGACATCGCGTACGTCCGCTCGGAGTTCGAGCCGCTCGAAGGGGCGTGCTCCCGGGAGGGCCTCGCTCTCGGCCGGGTGCGGGGCATGGTCCATGGCCACCAGCTCCCCAAGCCGCCCTACGTGCTGCCGGATGGGACCGAAATGGTGCCGGCCGACTACTTCGATCTGCTCCATGACGCCGGCAGCAGCGAGGGACTGGAGGATTGCTTCGTCGAGCGGTTCATGTCGGCCGCTGCCGAGGGGGGAGAGCCTGCGTCGGCGGAGGAGGCGGCGCAGTCATGGGCGGAGTACCTGTCGGGGGAGTACTTCGTGTGCCTCAAACGCGCCACCCCGGAGGACATCGTACGGAAGGGGTGGCTGGTGCCTCGCATCGAGAAGCTGGTGCACGAGCCGCGACGGGCCGACGCCGCCTGGCGGAGGGAGCTGAGGTCCATGGTGGATGAGCTCGACTCTCTGGAACGACAGTTCGCCGCCTACGACCGCGAACGGTTCGGATCGCCTAGCTCGAGGGACCGGTTGATCACCGCAGTCCGACGCGAGTATCTATGAGTAGGCCCTTGTGAAGGCCTGAAGTTCCGTCCGCGCTCACCCTCACCTTCCTCCGCGCCTTGCATCGATGCTCGATGAAGGGCTGGTGCTCCCTCGCCGCCTTATGGAGGGGGACGAGATCCATCACGCGCTGGGGAGCTGTAGGGCACGAATACCCCGATCGGCCTGCTGACCTGCGGAAACGCGAGGCGCGATCGAGGGTCAGACTCGGATGTCCTACCGTGGTAGGAAGAGCGGCGCCCCTGTCAATGGACGGCGCCCGCCGGTTCCTACTCCGGTAGTTGCGATCGGTCGTCCCAGCGCGTTTTCCCTGGTCAGCGCCGCGTCCGAATAAATGCACCCCACACGGGGCGGGGCAGTCCGTCCAGGTCTGTTGCACTGGGAACCTCGCCGCGACCGGGGCAGGCGAGTCGATGGAGGCCGGCCAGGCCCAGGCCACCGTCAAGGACCACTCTGAAAGTTCATTGCCCCCGCCGAGACTCGGGGAAAGAAGAGAGGAGGAAGTGCGTAGATGGATGTGGCGCGCAAGGTCTTCGTCGGGCTTGCCTGGCTGTTCGTTCTCGCCGTTGCGATCCAGTTTCTCCTCGCCGGGCTTGGCGCACTGGGCGGCGAAAGCATGGAGGCGCACCGGCAATGGGGCTTCATCGTCCTCCACCTCATACCGATCCTGATGTTCATCGGAGCCATCGTCGGCCGCATGGGGTGGACCGTCCTTGGCCTGACGGCGGCGCTCTTCCTGCTCGTGTTTCTGCAGGCGCTCTTCGCCGACCCGGAGCTCGACCCGCGTTGGCTGCGGTCGCTCCATGTACTCAACGCTCTGTTCATCTTCGCCCTCGGTTACCATCTGGCACAGCGAGGGACAAGGACACTCCGGAGCAGGATCGTCGCGGGCTGAGACGATCACGGTCGGTCCCTGGACTTCTCCCCCCGTAACCCTGGGGAAAAAAGGGGAGGGCGCCACCTCCTCATGGCCACCGAGCGAGCACGTCCACTCGATCGCTTCCTTCGGGCGAGCCGCGTCGTTCGTCACGCGGAGGATGGAAGCGGCGCGTTGGTTCCAATCAGCGCGTGAGGGCCGCCGTTCACACCAGGTACGGCCCGCCGGACGTGGTTCGCATCGCGGACGTCGCCCAATCGGTCGCCGGGGACCACGAGGTGCTCGTCAAGGTCCGCTTCGCAACCGTGAACCGGACGGACTGCGGCTTCCGGGCCGCCCAACCCCTCATCGTCCGGGTCTTCACCGGGTTGGCCAGGCCCCGGGTCACGGTCCTGGGCACGGAGTTTGCGGGCGTGGTGGAAGCGATCGGCGGGGGCGTCTCGTCCTTCGCGGTCGGAGACCGGGTCTTCGGGTTCCGGGAATGGAAGTTCGGCGCCCACGCCGAGTACCTGACGATACCCGAGGACGGTTCGATCGCGACCATCCCCGCGAATGTGACCGACGAGGAGGCCGCCGCGGCGACCGAGGGCTCGCACCTACGCGCTGTCGATGATCCGGAAGGCGAAGGTTCGGAGCGGGGACGCGGTGCTCGTCTACGGCGCGACCGGGGCGATCGGCTCGGCGGCGGTCCAGATCCTGAATGGCATCGGCGCCATCGTGACCGGAGTCTGCGCGACCCCACATCTCGAGCTGGTGAGGGGCCTGGGCGCCGACAAGGTCGTCGACTACACGGCGCAGGACTTCACGAAGGACGAGCGGACGTACGACGTGGTCATCGACGCTGTCGGCAAGAGCTCGTTCGGCCGGTGCCGGCGGCTGTTGCAACCCCGCGGGATCTACCTCTCGTCGGACCTCGGTCCGTGGGCCCAGAACCTGGTTCTGACGTTCGTCACTCCGCTCCTCGGACGGAGGAAGGCGATGATGCCCATCCCGCCCAGGTACAGGCAGGCGGAGGTGGCCTACTTCAGGGAGTTGCTGGCGTCTGGGCGGTTCAAGCCCGTGATCGACCGGCGGTACGACCTCGACCGGATCGTGGAGGCCTACCGGTACGTCGAGACGGGGCAGAAGATCGGCAACGTCGTGATCGTCGTCGATCCCTCGGTCTAGCCGGGCGGCCGAACCAGTCCGGCTCATCCAGGAGTGGCCGCGAGGGCTCGGCCGGGAGGGGCCGGGCCAGCCTGGCAATTGCCGGCAAATGCACGTGGTCCACGAAGGGGCCCGGCCCATGTTTGTTCGCCGTCACAACGGTGGCGCCCGCTCCGCGGGATGTGCCAGTGTTCGGGAGGCGGCCGGTTGTTCTGGCCGACACCAGGGCGAGAGGAGGCTCGTTGGCCACCGGAACCAGGAGGGCGGTGAGCCGGTCCGGAGCGAACCGGGGCGGCCACCACGTCCTGGCTCCCGAGCTCGCGGACATCGCGCGGGCGCTCGAGGACCGGCTGCCCGACCTCGATGACCGGGTCGTCCGGCGGATCCGTGGCGAGGTTCAGTTCTACCGCGAGACGGGGGTCGTGACCGACGAGGATCTCCGGGCCGCTGTGCACGAGAACATGGAGGCGATGGCGGCCGCGCTGACCAGGGACCCGCCGGACCTCACGGCGCCGCGAGAGCTGGGGCGCCGCCGGGCCGAGCAGGGCGCGCCGCTCGTGGACATCCTCCACGCGTACCGGCTGGGGTTCACCGAGCTGTGGGCCGGGCTCGTCGAGGTGGCCCGGCGGACCGGCGGGGTGTCTACCGAGATGCTCCTGGACGCCGCCACCGGGATCTGGTGGTTGAACGGGGAGTACACGGAGGCGGTCACGGTGGCCTACCGGGAGACCGCGGCGGAGCTGGCGCTGGCCCGCGCGCAGCACCGCTCGGCGCTGGTGGAGGCGCTGTTCACCGGCGGCCGCCCCGACCGGGACTCGCTGTGGGAGGCGGCGAAGATGCTTGGGCTGCCGTGGGAGGGAGTCTTCGTGGTGGTGGTGGCCGAGGCGCCCGGGCTGGCGGAGGAGGGTCTCCCGGAGGCCGAGGCGCTCCTGGCCGCCCGGGGGATCGGTTCGGCGTGGCGGCTGTATCCCGACATCCAGATGGGGGTCGCGTCGCTCCGGGAGGTCGAGGCGCTGTCGCTCCTCCGCCGGCTGCTCGGAAGCAACGTGCGCGCCCGAACAGGCGTCAGCCCGATCTTCCACTCACTGGGCGAGACGCCCCGAGCCCTGCACCACGCGCGACTGGTGATGGCGAGTCTGCCCCCAGGAATCCCGACCGTGGTCCAGTTCGAGGAATCGCCCCTCCGGGTGCTCTCGGCGGCAGCTCCCGAGGCGGCCGGCGAGCTCGCCCGCACGGTGCTCGGCCCCGTCCTCGACCTCCCCGACCACGACCGCACGACGCTGCTGGACACGCTCCAGGCCTGGTTCGACGCCGGCGGCTCGGCCACCGAGACCGGCAAGCGGATCTATTGCCACCCCAACACGGTCCGCTACCGCCTCCGGCGCATCCAGGACTACACGGGCCGATCCCTCGACGATCCCCGATCCGCCGCCGAGCTCTTCACCGCCCTCGACGCGCTCCGCTTCGCGTAACGGGCTGAGGTGAGGCGACCTCAGGGCCGCCGCTACGATGCGAAGGCAGCCGTTCAGACCAGGTACGGCCCGCCGGACGTGATTCGGATCGCCGACATCGAAACGCCAACGGCCGGAGACCACGAGGTGCTCGTCCGAGTCCACGCGACGACGGTGAACCGGACGGACTGCGGTTTCCGGGCGGGCAAGCCGTTCGTCGTTCGATTCTTCAGCGGCCTCGCCAGGCCACCAACGGTCCTGGGGACCGAGTTCGCGGGCGTCATCGAGGCGATCGGCGGCGGCGTCGCCTCCTTCGACATCGGCGACCGCGTGTTCGGGTTCAGCGAGGGACGGTTCGGGGCGCACGCCGAATACCTGGTGATCCCCGAGCACGGCCCGGTCGCGACCATGCCCGCGAACACGACGTTCGAGGAGGTCGCTCCCAGCACCGAGGCGTCGCACTACGCCATGTCGAACATCAGGGCGGTGAAGATCCGGAGCGGCCAGAGCGTGCTCGTGTACGGCGCGACCGGAGCGATCGGCTCGGCGGCGGTGTGGTCCCGCTTCGAGAACCCCAGTGGCCCGCCGAGCCGATGCACGTGTTCAGCGGTCGTTCGGGCAGCGGAGTGGAACTGCACGTGTACTCGGATCACATCGAGGTGCACTCCGCCGGGGGGAAGGAAGTGCTGGCCCTGTGGTATCGGCACATCCGCACGCTCGTCTCCTCGCGCGAGGACGGCACCGAGGCGCTGGCGATCGTCGACCGCGGCGGGCAGGTCCTCCTGGTCCCGCTGGCCGACGGCCAGGTCTCAGCAGCGCACTGGCTCATCTCGAGCGTGATGGAGTGGGCGGGGCGGTCGTAGGTACGAGAGGATCGATCCGGCCGGTCGGAACCGGCGTTCGTTCGTGGCGACCGCGCCCTCAGGCGTCTTCCAACTGACCGGGACGGACCAGGCCGGCTTCGTAGGCGAGGATCACCGCCTGGACCCGGTCGCGCAGGCCGAGCTTCTCGAGGATGTGCCGACGTGGGTCTTCACGGCGCTCTCCAGGAATAGCGTCCCGGCGACCTCAGCGTTGGACATCCCCCGGGCGACCAGCCGGAGGACCTCGGCTTCGCGGTCCGTGAGGGCATCGAGCCGGTGGGTTGGCAAGTTCCCGCTCGACCGCTTGGGTGCCGTGGATTGACATCGAGATTGTTGACGATCACCTTGCGCACGCTCGCTCCTTTCAGGTTCTCCGGCGGCACCTTTTCTGTGATGACCGGTCTCCGCCGGGAACATCACCGGTCGAATCACAGGGACGGACGGGTTGCCGCGGCTCCTCGAGTTCCCCGGCGTCGGTGGCACATGAGAACATGTGTTCGTGCGAGGCGAAGCCACGATCCTGCACGCGGACGTCGACTCCTTCTATGCGTCGGTCGAGCAGCGGGATGACCCTGGTCTGCGCGGCCGCCCCGTCATCGTCGGTGCCGGCGTCGTGCTGGCGGCGAGCTACGAGGCCAAGGCGTACGGCGTCCGCACGCCGATGGGCGGGGCGCTGGCTCGCCGGCTGTGCCCGGATGCGGTCGTCGGTCCCCCCCGGATGGATGCCTACGGCGAGGCGAGCAAGGCGCTGTTCGAGGTGTTCGACGACACGACGCCCTTCGTGGAGGGGCTGTCGATCGACGAGGCCTTCCTCGACGTCGGTGGATTGCGGCGGATCTCGGGCACGCCGACGGAGATCGCCGCGCGCCTGCGCCGGGACGTCCTCGAGAGGGTCGGCCTGCCCGTCTCGGTGGGGGTGGCCAGGACCAAGTTCCTCGCCAAGGTGGCCAGCGGCGTCGCCAAGCCCGATGGTCTGCTCGTCGTGCCGACCGACGGCGAGCTGGAATTCCTGCACCGGCTTCCGGTCGAAGCGCTGTGGGGCGTCGGGCCCGTCACCGCGACCAAGCTCCGAGATCGCTCCATCACGACCGTCGGGCAGGTCGCGCGACTCGGCGAGGCGAGGCTGGTCCGGATGCTCGGCCGGGCGGCCGGGCGTCACCTCCACGCCCTCGCCCACAACCGCGATCCCCGGCCGGTCCAGGTGGGCCGCCGTCGCCACTCGATGGGCTCCCAGCGCGCCCTCGGCCGCCGACCGCGATCAGCCGAGGCCCTGGACGCCGACGTCGTCGCGCTGGTCGACCGCCTCGCGCGCAGGCTGCGGGCGGCTCATCGGGTATGCCGCACCGTCGTGCTTCGGCTGCGGTTCGACGACTTCTCCCGCGCGACGCGGTCGCACACCCTGCCGCAAGCGACCGCGCACACCGAGACGATCCTCTCCACCGCGAGGGGCCTGCTCGCGATGGCCCTGCCGATGATCCGAGCCCGGGGCATCACGCTCGTCGGAGTGACGCTCGGCAGCCTCCAGGACGACCGCGTCATTCAGCTCGCGCTGCCGTTCGGTCGCCCCCGCGCCCATGCCGTCGACCCCGCGCTCGACGAGGTGCGCGACCGGTTCGGATCGGCAGCGATCGCTCGGGCCGTGCTCCTGGGCCGCGACCACGGCCCCTCGGTGCCACTCCTCCCCGACTGAGACCAGGGTTCAGGTCGCCGCGTAGTTGTGGGCCGCCACAATCCGCGGTCGTCGCTCCTGTCCCGGCAACCATTGCCCGTGAGGTCCCGTCGTCCCATCCTGGCGTCGTCACCGATGCCGACTGGGAGGACAACGATGACGAACCTCGCCTCGAACCTGATCGAAGCCGCGCAGATGTATCCGGCCCGGACGGCCGTTCGGCTGGGCGACACGGCGGTCACCTACTCCGAGCTCGACGAACGGTCCGCCCGGCTTGCCGGGCTGCTCGCCGACATCGGCGTGAAGGCTGGGGACCGGGTCGGGATCATGCTGCCGAACGTCCTGGAGTTTCCGGTCATCTACCACGGCGTCCTGCGGGCCGGCGCGGTCGTGGTCCCGATGAACCCCTTGCTCAAGGCACGCGAGGTCGAGTACTACCTCGCGGACTCCGGCGCCAGGGCCCTGTTCGCGTGGGGGGATGTGGAGGAGGAGGCCTCCGCGGGCGCCCGGGCCGCGGGCGCGAGGGCCGTGTCGGTTGAATCGGAGGAGTTCGGCCGGTGGCTGGACGACCGGGCTCCCGTCCACGCGGTGACCCCTCGCGAGGACGACGACACCGCCGTGATCCTCTACACGTCGGGCACGACCGGGCGGCCGAAGGGGGCCGAGCTGACACATGCGAACCTCGCTCGGAACGCTGCCGTGGCGGCGACGACCCTCTTCTCCCTCGAGCCCGACGACGTCATCATGGGGTGCCTCCCCCTGTTCCACTCGTTCGGGCAGACCTGCGGGTTGAACGCCGCGGTGGGGAGCGGGGCCTCTCTCACGCTCCTGCCGCGCTTCGATCCTGGCGAGGTCCTCAAAACCATCCAGCGGGACCGGGTCACCGTCTTCGAGGGCGTGCCCACGATGTACATCGCCTTGCTGAACCACCCGGAGCGGCAGCGCTTCGACACCAGCTCGCTCCGCGTGTGCGTGTCCGGCGGGGCCGCGTTGCCGGTCGAGGTTCTGCGGGGGTTCGAGGAGGCTTTCGGCTGCGTGATCCTCGAGGGGTACGGCCTGTCGGAGACCTCGCCGGTCGCCTCGTTCAACCACCCGAACCGCGAGCGCAAGCCCGGGTCCATCGGCACGCCGATCGAGGGGGTCGAGATGCGCGTGGTCGACTCCGAGGGAGGCGACGCCCCCGCCGGCGAGGTGGGCGAGATCGCGATCCGCGGCCACAACGTCATGAAGGGCTACTGGCAGCGGGAGGACGCCACGCGGGAGGCCATCCCCGACGGGTGGTTCCGCACCGGCGACCTGGCCCGCCAGGACGATGACGGCTACTTCTTCATCGTCGACCGGAAGAAGGACCTCATCATCCGCGGCGGCTACAACGTGTACCCGCGGGAGGTCGAGGAGGTCTTGTACGAGCACCCCGCCGTGGCCGAGGCGGCCGTCATCGGCATCCCCCACCCGACGCACGGCGAGGAGGTCGCCGCGGCGGTGGTGCTCAAGGAGGGAGCCCAGGCGACCCCCGACGACCTCCGGGCGTTCGTGAAGGAGCGCGTGGCGGCGTACAAGTACCCCAGGCATGTGTGGCTGGAGGCCGGGCTCCCCAAGACGGCCACCGGCAAGATCCTTCGGCGGGAGGTTCGCGCGCCCGCCGTGCTGAGAGAGGCGACCGCATGACGGGAGCCAAGCCAGACGACACGAACCCCGCGCCGCCCGGAGAGAACGGGACCGGCCGGGCGGCGCCGGACGGGGCGCCCCTGGACCTCCTGCTGGGCGACGCCGCCCTCGGGCCCCGCCGGCGCCTCGTCCCCGGCCCGGCCGGGGTCCGGTTCGCCGCCGCGCTGGCCCGACGGCCGGCGGTGGTCACGAAGCGCGCGACCGATCTCGCCGGCGAGCTTGTCCGTGTGGGGCTGGGCCGGTCGACGGTCGAGCCGAAGCGCCAGGATCGCCGCTTCGCCGACCCGGCCTGGTCGACCAACCCGGTGCTCAAGCGGCTCGTCCAGGGCTACCTGGCCACGGGCGAGACCGCCCGCGAGCTCGTCCACGACGCGGACCTCGCCTGGCGGGACGACCAGCGTATGGGCTTCGTCGTGGACAACCTGATCGAGGCCCTCGCCCCCAGCAACGTCCCGGCGGTGAGCCCGGCGTTCTGGAAGGCCCTCGTGGACACGAAGGGCGCGAGCGTCGCGAGGGGGCTCCACCACCTGCTCGCCGACATGACCTCGCCGCCTCGGGTCCCGACCATGGTCGAGGCCGACGCGTTCGAGGTCGGCCGCGACCTCGCCGTCACGCCCGGCGCGGTGGTGCTCCGGACTCCCGTGTTCGAGTTGCTCCAGTACACGCCGCAGACGCCGCGGGTCCGGCGCGTGCCCCTCCTGGTGGTCCCGCCGATGATCAACAAGTACTACATCGTCGACCTCGCTCCGGAGCGAAGCCTGATCGAGTACCTCGTCCGGAGCGGGCAGCAGGTGTTCGCCGTCAGCTGGCGGAACCCCGACGCCCGCCACCGGGACTGGGGCACCGACGTCTACGGAGAAGCCGTCCTCGAGGCGCTCGAGGCCACCCAGCGGATCGCGCGCGCCGATCGGGCCGCGATACTCGCCATGTGCTCGGGCGGGATCGTCGCGTCGATGGTTCTGGCGCACCTCGCGGCGACCGGGCAACAGGACCGGGTTACCGGGCTCGGCCTCGGCGTGACGGTCCTGGACCAGGCCAGAGCCGGGCTCGCCGGTGCCGTTCTCGACGAGCGCACCGCGCGTGCCGCCGCCGCCGTATCGAGGGCCCGCGGCTACCTGGACGGCCGCGCCCTGGCCGAGGTGTTCGCCTGGCTCCGGCCGAGCGACCTCATCTGGAACTACTGGGTCAACAACTACCTCCAGGGACGGCAGCCGAAGCCGTTCGACATCCTGTACTGGAACGCGGACACGACCCGCATGCCCGCCCGGCTGCACGGGGACTTCCTCCGGCTGGCCACCGGGAACTCGCTGACGAAGCCGGGGGCGGCCCGGATGCTCGGCTCGCCGGTCGACCTCGGGGCGGTGGGCGTGGACTCCTACGTGATCGCAGGGGTCGCCGACCACCTGTGCCCGTGGGAGTCCTGCTACCGGAGCACCCAGCTCCTGGGGGGTCGCTCGCGGTTCGTGCTGTCCACGAGCGGGCACATCGCGTCGTTGGTGAACCCGCCGGGGAACGAGAAGGCCACGTTCCGGACGGCGCCCGACAACCCGGCGGACCCGGCCGAGTGGGTGTCGAAGGCGAACACCGAGCGCGGGACGTGGTGGCCCGACTACGTGGCGTGGCTCGAGGAGCGCGGCGGTGGAGAGAAGCCGCGACCCCGGCGGCTCGGCGGCGCCGGGTTCAAGCCGTCCGGCCCCGCCCCCGGAACGTACCTGATGGACCGGTGACCGTGCGCGTCGTGACGGTCGCCGGCCGGTCCCTCCGCGTGGCCGTACGACCCGGCGACGGGACGCGCACCCCGCTCGTGTTGGCGAACGGCATCGGGGGCAGCTTCGAGGTGCTGGAGCCGTTCGTGGACGCCCTGGATCCCGCGATCGAGGTGATCCGGTTCGACCCGCCGGGCGTCGGCGGCTCGCCGCTCCCGCGAACGCCCTACCGCTTCGGTGGGCTGGCCCGGATGGTGGTCCGCGTGCTCGACGAGCTCGGGTACTCGAGCCCCGTCGACGTGCTCGGGTTCTCGTGGGGCGGCGGCGTGGCGCAGCAGCTCGCCATGTGCCAGGCGAGCCGGGTCCGGCGGCTGGTACTCGCCGCCACCGGCACGGGGATGCTGATGGTCCCGGCCCGGCCCCGGGTCCTCGCCCGGATGGCGACCCCGAGGCGGTACCTGAACGGCGAGTACCTGGAACGGATCGCGCCGGACCAGTACGGCGGGACGATCCGCTCGGACCCGGGACGGGCGCGGGAGCTCCTGTACGCCGGCACGCGTCTGGGTCCGGGGCTCGGCTACGTCTACCAGCTCGCCGCCGGCGCCGGATGGAGCAGTCTGCCGTTCCTTCCGCTGATCCGTCAGCACACGCTCATCGTGGCCGGCGACGACGACCCCCTCATCCCGCTGGTGAACGCCCGGGTCATGCGGCGCCTGATCCCGAGCGCCGAGCTCCACGTGTACTCGGGCGGCCACCTGGCGCTGCTCACCGAGGCCGCGCAGCTGGCCCCGGTCATCGAACGGTTCCTCGAACGAGACGACGCGGGTGCACCGACCGCGTGAGAGGAGGATCAGGCATGGACGCCGACTTCTACGCCCTCGAGCTCCTGCTCGACGAGGACGACAGGGCCCTCCTCCACGACGTCCGCGGGTTCATGGAGAAGGAGGTGAAGCCCATCATCAACCAGTACTGGACGCGGGCGCGGTTCCCGTTCGAGATCCTCCCCGGCCTCGCCGAGCTGCGCATCACCGGCCTGCCGTACGAGGGCTTCGGATGCCCCGGGAGGTCGCCGCTCCTCGACGGCATGCTGTCGATGGAGCTCGCGCGGACCGATCCCTCGATTGCCACCTTCCACGGCGTCCACTCCGGGCTGGCGATGGGCTCGATCTACCTCGGCGGCGACGAGGAGCAGAAGGAGCGGTGGCTTCCCGCGATGTCGCGCCTCGAGAAGATCGGCGCCTTCGCGCTGACCGAGCCCGACGTCGGCTCCGGCGCCGCCCGCGGCCTGACCACCACCGCCCGCCGCGACGGCGACACCTGGGTGCTCGACGGCCGGAAGAAGTGGATCGGCAACGCGAGCTTCGCCGACCTCTGCGTGGTGTGGGCCAGGGACGTGGACGACGGCCAGGTCAAGGGCTTCGTGGTCGAGAAGGGCACCGTCGGCTACACAACCGAGGACCTCCAGGACAAGATCGCGCTCCGCGTGGTCCAGAACGCCCAGATCACCCTGGACGGCGTTCGCGTCCCCGAGGCGAACCGCCTCCAGCGGGCCGAGTCCTTCCGAGCGACCGCCGAGGTCCTCCGCCTGACCCGGGCCGGCGTGGCGTGGATGGCCGTCGGGTGCGCCCGCGGCGCGTACGAGCACGCGCTCGCCTACGCCCTCGAGCGCGAGCAGTTCGGCCGGCCCATCGGCGGGTTCCAGCTGGTGCAGGACCTGCTGGTCAGGATGCTGGGGAACGTCACGGCGTCGGCGGCGCTCTGTGCTCGCCTGTCCCAGCTCCAGGCCGCCGGCCTGGCGAGGGACGAGCACTCGTCGCTGGCGAAGGCGTTCTGCACCGTGTGCATGCGCGAGACGGTCGGCTGGGCGCGCGAGCTGCTGGGCGGCAACGGCATCCTGCTCGAGCACCACGTCGGCCGGTTCGTGGCCGATGCCGAGGCCATCTACTCCTACGAGGGCACTCGGGAGATGAACACGCTGATCGTCGGCCGGGCCATCACCGGCCAGAGCGCCTTCGTGTGACGGCCCGCCGACAACCTCGAGGTGACCACCCCGCTGGTCACACGTGCTGTCTGGCCGATCAGCTCGGGTCGTCCTTGAACTGCCTGCTGAACTTCGTGATGGGGCGTGGGTGGTGGCTTCTCGGTTCGGCGAGATTCGCCCGGCTATCGCCGCTATCTCCGTTGTCGCCGTTGGAGCCCGCGACCCGGATGCCATGACTCGATCACGAGGTGATCGGCTGGCACGCCCACACGCGTCAGCACCACCTCGGTGACGTCGATGCGGAACGTGTGGCCCTCGTCTGGGCGCTTCGGATCGGTAATCTCGACGCCCTGCCCGGCGATCTTCGCCTCCCCCGCCCAGGAGCTCGGATCCTCCTCGGACGTGTCGTCCGTGGGCGAGTGCAGAGCCAGCCTGGCGTCCCGTCGCAGATCGCGTGCCTTCACCGACCCCGGCATCATGCCGAGCGACAGCTCCCCGCCCTCGAAGCTCACCTCTGTCCCGCTGATCCTCGGTGAGCCGTCGCGCCGCAGCGTAGCGAGCGTGCTGTGCTTGCGCTGGGTGAAGCGCTCGAGCACGCGTTCCGCGAACTCCGGTTCGGCAGCGGCGAACTCGCCCCACGAGGCCACGATTCCATCATGGCATCGACCTGGATACAGGCGTGCGGGGGAATCGGGAGAGGGCCTCCATCGACTCCTGCCCAGCGAACTTGGCTTGCCACGATACGAACCCAGACCCGCTCGGTGGAGGGCCCGACGCTGTCGCTTGCTCCGGTTCACGGAGCGGATGAGGGTGGTCCGGACTACGCCTCGGCATTCCCGCCGCCTTGCGTACGCCACCGTGGCGCCCTGGGGGCACCACTTGGGGTTGACATGATGCCGAGATGATGCCAACATGGCGCCATGGATCTCGGACCCTATCTCCAGGACATCCACCGCCAGTTCGAGACGGCCGCCGACGCGGGGGGGGACGAAGCCCGCGCCATCGCCGAGCGGCTCGTCGCCCCGCTCGACGCGGCCATCAGGCTGGCGCTGCAGGACGTGCTCGCGGCGGCCGCCGAAGAGATCACCGTCGAGCTCGCGCCGGGCTCGGTCGAGCTGCGGTTGCGCGGGCGCGAGCCTGAGTTCGTGGTGACGCCACCGCCGGTCGGTCCCGCCCCCGAGGACCTGGCCGAGGACGACGGGGCCGCGACGGCGAGGTGGCCTGCGGGGGGCGCGGCGCCGCGCGCCGAGGGAGACGAGGAGGCGATCTCGCGGATCAACCTCCGCCTGCCCGAGGACCTGAAGGCCCGGATCGAGCAGGCGGCAGGCTCCGAGGGGCTCTCGGTCAACTCCTGGCTCGTACGCGCGGCGGCCAGCACGGTGGATCGCGCCGACTCGGCTCGTCGACGCGAACGGCGTGCTCCGCCCGGTGCCCAGCGCTACACGGGCTGGGCGCGCTGATCGACCGGAGCCCGGCACGAGGAGCACACGAGAACGGACGACGGGACGAGCCCCCGCCGATCCGAGAGGAGGAACGTCGATGCCAACATTCGAGACGCCCGAACCCATCTCTGTCACCGTGGATCTCGGCGTCGGTGACATCCGGATCGTGGCGGGCGATCGCACCGACACCGTGGTCGACGTGTCCCCGAGCGATCCCGCCAAGAAGGGCGATGTGTCGGCCGCAGAGCAGACCCGGGTGGAGTTCGCCAACGGCAGGTTGGTGGTTCGGGCGCCCAAGGGGTGGCGGCAGTGGACCCCGTGGGGTGGCGGCGGGTCGATCGACGTGCAGATCGACCTGCCGTCGGGATCGCGCGTGGGGGGCTCCGGCGGTGTGGCGCCGTTGCGCTGCAGCGGTCGTCTCGCCGAGTGCCGCTACCGGACGGGGGTCGGGGACATCGGGCTCGACGAGGCCGGTCGGGTCGAGCTCAAGACGGGGGCGGGCGACATCTCGGTGACCCGCGTCGACGGCCCGGCCGAGGTCACCACGGGCTCCGGTGCCATCAGGATCGCCGGCATCGACGAGACGGCCGTCGTCAGGAACGGCAACGGCGACACCTGGATCGGCGAGGTCGGGGGCGACGCGCGCGTGAACGCGGCCAACGGCACGATCTCGATCGACCTGGCACGCGCGACGGTGGCCGCGAAGACGGCCAACGGCCACGTTCGCCTGGGCGAGGTCGAGCGCGGCGCGGTGGTCGCCCAGAGCGCGTTCGGCAAGGTCGAGGTCGGCGTCCGCGACGGCGTCGCGGCATGGCTGGACCTCGACACGAAGTTCGGCAGCGTGCAGAACGACCTGGACGCCGCCGAGCGCCCCGAGCCGGACGAGGACGCGGTCGAGGTCCACGCCCGCACCTCCTTCGGCGACATCGCGGTCCACCGCTCCGTCGCGAGCCGAGCCGGAAAGGACGAAGCATGACGATCACCACGGCTCCACCGGCGCTCGAGGCGACCGGCCTGCGCAAGTCGTTCGGCGACACGGTGGCGCTGGACGGCATCGACCTGAACGTCGGCGCGGGCACGGTCTTCGCGTTGCTCGGCCCCAACGGCGCCGGGAAGACCACGACCGTGCAGATCCTGTCCACGCTGATCGGCGCCGACGCGGGCGAGGTGCGCGTCGCCGGGCACGATCCGACCCGCGAGCCCGACGCCGTGCGCAAGGTGATCGGTGTCACCGGCCAGTCCGTTGCGGTCGACGGGCTCCTGACCGGAGAGGAGAACCTGACCCTCATGGCCGACCTGTGCCACCTCGACCGAGCGGAGGGCAGACGGCTGGTCGCCGAGCTGCTCGAGAGGTTCGACCTGGTCGAGTCGGCGGGGAAGCCGGCCGCCACGTACTCGGGCGGCATGCGTCGGCGGCTCGACCTCGCGATGACCCTGGTTGGTGATCCACGGATCATCTTCCTCGACGAGCCGACGACGGGCCTCGACCCACGCAGCCGCCGCACGGTCTGGCGGACGATCCGCGATCTCGTCGGCGAGGGCGTCACGATCTTCCTCACGACGCACTACCTGGAGGAGGCGGATGAGCTCGCCGACCGGGTCGCCGTGCTCGACCGCGGGCGTCTGATCGCCGAGGGCACGCCCGACGAGCTCAAGCGACTCGTTCCGGGCGGCCACGTTCGCCTGCAGTTCGCCGACCTGCAGGCGCTCGACGCGGCGGCCCACGCGCTCCCCGATTCGATCCGCGACGACGAGGCGCTCGCCCTCCAGGTTCCGAGCGACGGCGGGGTCGCCTCGCTGCGCGCCCTGCTCGTTCGGCTGGACGCCGTGTCGGCCGAGGTGGAACGACTCGCGCTCCACACGCCGGATCTCGACGACGTCTTCCTCGCGCTCACCGGCCACCCCGACCGGGAACAGGAGGAACGGCCGCGATGAGCACGAACTCTTACGTCATCAGGGACTCCGCCACGATGCTGCGGCGCAACCTGCGCCACGCGATGCGCTACCCGTCCGTGACGGTCCTGGTCCTCGGCATCCCGGTCATCTTCCTGTTGCTGTTCGTGTACGTCTTCGGCGGCACGCTCGGCGCAGGGCTGGGCGTCGTGTCGGGCGACCGCGGGGCGTACGTCGACTACGTGACGCCCGGGATCATCCTGATGGCGGTGGCCGGCGTGGCGCAGGGGACGGCGATCGCGATCGCGATGGACATGACCGAGGGCATCATCACTCGCTTCCGGACGATGGGGATCGCTCGCGCCTCGGTCCTGACCGGGCACGTTCTCGGCAGCACCATCCAGACGATGCTCGGGCTGGCGGTCGTGATCGGCGTCGCCCTGGCGATCGGCTTCCGGCCCAACGCCGGCCTCATCGAGTGGATCGCGGCGGGCGGGGTGCTCCTGATAGTCACCCTGGCGATCACGTGGCTGTCGGTCGCGCTCGGGCTGGTCGGCAAGAGCGTGGAGAGCGCGAGCAACCTCCCCATGCCGCTGATCCTCCTGCCGTTCCTGGGCAGCGGATTCGTCCCGACCGACTCGATGCCGGTCGGTCTCCGATGGTTCGCGGAGTACCAGCCCTTCACGCCCGTCATGGAGACGCTGCGCGGACTGCTGATGGGAACGCCGATCGGAAACCGCGCCTTGCTCGCAGTTGCCTGGTGCGCTTTCATCGGACTCGTCGGCTACCGCTGGGCGCTGGCGCTCTACAACCGCGATCCCTCGCGCTCCTGACGGCCGGAGCCGAACGATGGCGCCTTGCCCTGGTCCCTGGCTGCGCCGACGGGCCTCGACGACCTCGATCGGCGGGAGATGCGATGGGAGCGCTTGAATGACGCCGTTCCTTGCTTGGGAATGGCAGTGCTCTCTGCCTCGCATGTGTTCCATCCGAGTCGACCCGCCCACCCGCCCGGAGCCGGGCAGGTGGAGGCGCCTCGCTCAGGGAATCAGGTGGCGGACCGTCCGAAGCACGTCGTCCCCCGGCCTCCCCTGTGCCATCGCGGCCCAGCCGACGAGGTCCGGGCGCCGTCCAAACAGGACGAGGGTGCGGTCGTCGCGGTCGGGCCCCGGCGCGAGCCCCCCGTCGACCCGCCACCCCCTCGCCCCCCCGGAAGCAGGCCCGCGGATGCAGCGACGATCCCGGGCGCGCCGTGTCGCAGGACCCTCCTGGCCTCCTCCCGACACGCCGGATAGGTCTCCGGCCCACCGGTGAGGACCTCGGGAGGAAGATTCGGTTCGGGATAGTCCTCGTCCGGGACGTCCACCGCCCACATGGCCCGGCGCACCGTCTCTAGGTCCTCCGCCTCGGTGATCTCCTCGTGGCAGAGGAACTCGGCCCAGGCTCCGTCGGGAGTATCGGAGAGGTACTGGACCGGCCCCTCCCCGACATCGTGCCACCGGGCAGGAGGCTGGGCGGCCGACTCCACGAGGAAGGGCATTCGGAGATCGGCGTGGCGGTACCAGATCACGTGGCAGGAGAGGAGGCCAGGGACCGGGCCAGGTCCAGGACCCTCTGGGGGCCCCGGTCCTCCGTGCTCCAGTCACACTTCAGGATCTGGGCCGGGGACTTCCCCCGGAGGGCCGTGCGCTTGCGCCCAAACCACCGTCTGACCCCGATGTCGTTGTAGGCGCCCCTCAGCTCGGCCACCACTCGGGCCAGGAAGTGCAGCCTCGCGGTCACCGCGTCGGGGGTGGGGCGAGATCGGGAAGCGTAGCGGCGGAGGCTTGCCGGGGAGACCGTGACGAGCCGAGCCAGGTCCTCCAGGCCGAACATGGGGACGAGGGCCGCCCACTCCCGGGCGGGAGCGGGGGAGTCCTCCGGCGCCTCACGAAGGGACCGCAGGACGGCATGGAGTTGCTCGGGGTCGAGCCGTCGGGCCGCAGCGCCGCCGTGGGCAACGTTCCCATCCCGGCCTCGCTCGCGGCTCGGGCCACCCGCCTCACCGTCGCGAGGTCGAGGCGCTCGATGCTCTCGTCCGCGAGGTGACCCATGGCTTCGGCCAGCAAGAGGGCCCCAACGGCCTCCCGGGCTGCATCAGGGTCGGCCGACTCAAACGGCTCGGCAACGGATCGGATCTGGATTGCCACCATGCTCCGTATTGTATCCGAGCACGCTCAGGGGCCGCGCTGCGAGCTGGCTGCGGGCGATCACTCCGCAGTCGCCCTCCGGGCGAACACTTCCATCACCCGCGGCCAGCCACCCGCCCATTGCGCGGCGATGGACTCCCAGTCCGGCCCGATCCGGTCGAATCCTCGATGAACCAGGGAGACGGCGGTGCCGTCGCCCTCGGCGGTGAATGTGACCTCGACCTCGGTTCCCGCGCTCCAGTTGGAGTCGTTCCACGTGAACACGATGCGGCCGGGCGGCTCGCAGGCCGTGACCCGTCCGACCTCGAGCTCGTCGCCGTCCACGAACCGTTCGAAGAATCGACCGCCGATCCGCGCCTCGAGGTGGATCTCCATCGACCGGTCGCCTCCGTAGGAGTAGCCCTCCTCGAGCGGCCACCACTTCCCGATGCCGTCGGTGAACAGGGCGAAGGCCTCTTGAGGCGAGATCGGGACGCGGACCCGTTGGTGGACCGCGCCGGGCTCGGCGCCCGGGGTCGGTTCACGGCCGCTCGCCGAAATCATCCGCCCCCTTTCGTTCCCGCCGGCTTCGTCGCACCGACCCGTCCCGCCGCCTTTGCGTAGCGGGTGAGCGCGGCCGACCAGAACGACTGCGCGTAGTCCCGGAGCGAGGCCATCCCGCCGGGGTCGACGCCATAGATCCGTCGCGTGCCCGCCGCCCGGTCGGTGACGAGGCCGGCCGTCTTCAGGACCTTCAGGTGCTGCGACACCGCCGGGCGGCTCACCGGGAGCCCCCGCGCGATCTCGACGACCGGCTTGGGACCGTCGCGCAGGAGCTCCAGGATGGCCCGCCTGGTGGGGTCTCCGAGGGCGTCGAAGACCTCGTCGTACCTCGTGGATGGTTCGTGTTGACGAACCGTGCGTGATGCCTTACCGTTCATGCCGACTAACCATAGCACCCGAGCGGCGAGATGGAAAGGAGGCGCGACAGGAGGCTGGACCGGAGGGGGCGGGCAGGAGCGAGGACGACGAAAGGAGAAGGCAGTGGGAGCACCGGTCACGTGGTTCGAGATCAGCACCAGCGACCCGAGGGCGGCGCGGGAGTTCTACTCCGATGTCTTCGGATGGAAGATGGACGTCCTCGAGGAGTCGAACTACGCGGTGGTCGACACGGGGGTGAAGGGCGCGATCGGGGGCGGCATCGGCCAGGCCGAGGGCCCGAACGCGGTCACCTTCTACATCGAGGAGGACGACCTGCAGGACGCCCTCGACCGGATCGAGCGGGCCGGCGGCAAGACCGTGGTGCCGGTCACGGAGATCCCGGACATGGTGACCTTCGCCTTGTTCTCGGACCCCCAGGGCAACGTCGTGGGGCTGGTGAAGAGCAGGTAGGCACGGGTGGCCGGGCCGAACGGCTCGCGCGCGTGGGCGCTCGCCCGGTTCTGGGAGATCGCGTTGTCGGCCTTCAGGACCCGGGCGCGCGCCAGAGTCGCGCGCGACGCCCGCCGGCCCGGCCATCACGCACGACGCCCGGGAGGGGACGAGCGACGAAGGAGGTACATGGACTACACGGACGACGGCCAGCTGCCGGTGGTCACGGACGAGCAGCTCGAGCAGGCCCGGACGACCACCCGGCCGTACACGATCGTGATCCTGGGAGTCGGCCCCAAGTTCGAGATGCCCGGCCCCGACCGCGGATCGGGGGTGGCGAGGATCATCTGGTCCCACGGAAAGCGGAACTACGCGCTTCTCCTGGCAGGGTTCCTTTCGATCGTCTGCCCTGTGGCCGACGGATCCGGCGTCACGGGCGTCTGCGTATTCGACGCCGGCCCCGAGGACGTGGGTCGGATCATGTCGGCGGACCCGGCGGTGCTGGCCGGCGTCCTCACCTACGAGATTCACCCCACCCGGTCGTTCCCTGGGAGCACGTTGCCGGCGTAAGGAGGTTTTAAAGCAGCTTCTCGAGTTGTGCACGGAGAACGGAGAAGGCGATGACCTACGCGGTGCTGATCGAGGTCGACGTCGCCGGAGTCGAGCGCGATGCCGGCTTGCGGGGCCTACGTGAGCACATCGTTCCCGCGATCAAGGGGATGCCCGGCTTCAGGTCGGGGACCTGGCTGACCGGGAACGAGGGCGGGCGAGGTCTCTCGCTGACCGTTTGGGACTGGAAGGAGAACGCGCAGACGATGGTGGAGCGCTTCGGGGTGGGATCGAGCCCTCAGGCCAATGCCGGAGTCGTCCGATGCGAACTGAGGGAAGTCGCGGCCACGGCTTGATGGTCGCAGCATGCCGATGGCGCACGTCGCCGGGGGAGTGTTTTCCCGCATTCCGGCGCCCCCGCGCGTTCTTCGACGGGATCTTCGAGGGATGGGCCATGACGCCCCGTCCGACGACCTCGCCCGTCCCGAAGCCACCAGCTTCCGGAGGGGGGAGCCGGACTCGTCGACCGGACCGAGCACGGCCACCGGCTTACCGCGCTCGGTCACCTCGAGGCGCTCTCCCCGCTCCACCCGACGCAGGTACCGGGAGAGGTTTCTGGCGAAGCTCTCGGACGCCGACTTGCTTCGGTTCCATGTGTACACACACTGTAGCATCTTTGGCCAAACTCTTGCCCGACTGAGCCGATCTCACGCGATCTCAGAGAACCTCAGATCACCTGTGAGCAGCGAAAACGATGTCACAGCACCCTGCTCATAACCCAGAGGTCGCAGGTTCAAATCCTGCCCCCGCGACGAAAGGCCCCTGGTCAGAGACCTGATCGGGGGCTTCTACCGGCTCCAGCCCGTCTTCTTCCGGTGCTTCTCCCGGGTTTCTACCGACTTCTCCGGCACCTGGTCGGGCGGTAGAGGACCGGGCGCCACGAGCTGTTCGAACACCCGGGCGGCGTCAGCCTGCATGCCGAGCAGCACGTGCTGGTACGTCTCGATCGTGAAGCTCGGCGTGGCGTGACCGAGCCGTTCGCTCACGACCTTGACGGGAACACCGGCTGCGATGAGCAGCGTGCCGAGGGTGTGGCGCAACTCGTGTAGCCGGCTGACCGGCACGCCGGCGCGTCGGGCGATGCGCTCAAAGGCCTGCGAGATGGCGTGAGGATGGATTGGCTGGCCCCTCCCGTCGGTGAACATCCACCCAGCCGCCTCGATGCCCGCAGCGCGCTGCTCAGCCCGTTGCCAGTCGCGCGACTCGGTGAGGACACTCACTGTGGTCGGGTCGAGGTCGATGCGTCGACGAGACCTGGGAGTCTTTCCCCGGGTCTCGTGCAACTCGTAGTCGATGACAACGAGCCCCCGGTTGATCGAGATGGTGGCGGCCTTCTCGTCGAAGTCATCCCATCGCAGCCCGAGGAGCTCGTTGCGGCGCATCCCGGTGAAGGCTGCGGTCCACGGGGCCGCGAAGAGCCGGTGGCCAGCGGCGGCTCGCAGGAAGGTCCGCAGCTCATCGGGCGTCCAGGAAAGCTGTTCGACCCTAGGGATAGAGCGCAGACGGGGGGCGTGGGCGACCAAGGCGACGTTCCGAGAGACGAGCCCGCGACGCACGGCCTCGTTGAGAGCCCCCCGGATGACCAAGTGGATCTCGTACATCGTTTTCGGAGCGAGCGGGGAGTCCCCGTTCCGGGGATGGAGCAGCCTGTCGTAGAAGGCCTCGAGGTGGTGGGGGCGCAGGCGCCGCAGACGGATGCGGCCGAGAGCGGGAATGATGTGGTTCTCGACGTTGTGACGGTAGCCGTTGTGGGTGCTTGCAGCGAGGACGAGGCGTTTGCCTGGCAGCCACCGGCTCCTCAGGAAGGCCCCGAAGCTCAGCGAGCGCGCTTCTTCGTTGGCTCCGTTCCGTTCGCAGGCCAGCCTCGCGGCGAGCCGCTCGGCGTCGGCGCGATCGCAACCGGCGGGATGCCAGCTCCGCCGCTCCTTCCTCGTGACCGGGTCGGTGCCTTCGTAGATGACCGCGTACCAGCGGTTGCCCTTCCTCGCGACGTAGCCCTTCATTGCGGTCCTCCTTCCCTGGGCGGCGGTCGCCGCTAGGTAGAAGGATCGGTAGAAGTGCGACGTCTCGTGGCCCTGAGGACTGGGACCGCCTGGTGAGCCCGATCCAGCCGGCGAGACCTCTCACATAGGCATGCCGCCTTTGTGGGCGAAGCACGCGACCATCTTCCGACTCCCTCAGCGGCGGGGGCACGACAAACGACAGGTGTCCGCGCGTTCCCCGTATCGAGCGAGACAGCTCAGGCAGCCATCGGGTTGTCGATGATGAAAAGGACGAAACGGCCTATGCTCGGGGGCCCGATTCCACTGGAAGGGGGGTGAGAGCTGGAGCCGACCGTCCTCGATCCGGTAGTCCGATCCTGTCAGGAGGGAATGAAGCATGCGAGTACGGCGCATCACAGGCCGGGCCCCGTTGGCCGTCGCCGCGGCGCTGTTGTTCGCGTTCCTCGCGGCCCCAGGCGCGGCCCCGGCCAAGGCGCAGCACGCCCCGCAGTTCCGGCCGCTCGCCGAGCTCGGCCCGCACGTGTCTCGGAGGGTCGCGACCAGCCCTGGGGACTGCGTCAACCCAGATGGGGTGCACTGCTACACCCCCCAGGACATCTACTCTGCCTACGGGGTGGATGCCGTCCACGCCGCCGGCTGGACCGGTGCCGGCCAGACCATCGTCATCGTCGATTCCTATGGGAGCCCGACCGTGGCCTCCGACCTGCACGCGTTCGACCAGGCCTTCGGCCTCCCCGACCCGGGCCTCACGGTGTATCACCCGTGCGGGACGCCGACGTTCAGCAATAGCATGCACGGCGTCCAGGTCGGGTGGGCGGTGGAGACCAGCCTGGACGTGCAGTGGGCGCACGCCATGGCCCCGGACGCGGACCTCGTCCTGATCGCGGCGAACCCCGCCGAGACCCAGGGCGTCCAGGGCTTGCCCTGCATGTTCCGCGGTATCCGATGGGCCATCCAGCACTACCCCGGCGCCATCATCAGTCAGAGCTTCGGCACGACCGAGCAGGCGTTCCACGGTGCCGCGGCGAACCTCCTCCCCAAGTACCACCGCATCTATCAGTCGGCCATCGCCAACGGGATGACCCCGATCGCCGCGGCCGGTGACTGGGGAACGGCGAACTTCAACAAGCAGAACAGGCCCTTCGGTTTCCCGACGGTGATCTACCCGGCATCCGACCCCGACGTCACCGCCGCGGGCGGAACCTGGCTGCAGGACGGCTGGCGGTGGGACCCGCCCATCTCCGCGGCCCAGTACTACGACTGCCTGAGCTCCGGAGGCTCGGACTGCACGGCGACCTACCTGACCTACACGTCAGGCGGCCGGACCGAGGCCGTGTGGAAGGAGGACTGGCTGCCCGCCTCCACCGGAGGCGGCCTGAGCTCGGTGTTCGGCACTCCGTCGTTCCAGTCGGGCATCTCCTCGTCCCTCCTGCAGGGCCGCCGGGGGATCCCCGACGTGTCCTGGAACGCCGCGGTGGATGGGGGCGTCCTGACCTACCTCGGGTTCCTCGGTGGGGCGAACAACGGCTTCTACATCATTGGCGGGACTAGCGCCTCGACACCCGAGCTGGGCGGCGTGGTGGCCCTGGCCAACCAGGCCCGCGCCGCGGGGGGCAAGGGGCCCATCGGGTCGCTGAACCCGGTGCTCTACTCCCTGCCCTCCTCAGCGTATCTGGACATCGTCCCCGAGACGTTCGGGACGGGGAGCGGCGTGGTCACCCTCGATGACAACCAGCTGTACGGCACGGCCGCCCCCGGCGCACTGACGACGACGGGCTATGACCTGACCACGGGGCTCGGATCCCCCGTCGTCCCGATCTTCGTGAGCGATCTGGTGGCCGCGCCCTAACCTCGAGGCCGGGACCATCCAATGCCACGTGGGGCCGGGCAATCGTCCGGCCCCACTGGTATGCACGGCCGCCACTCCTCCCGGCCCAGCTCGCGACCCTCCGCTCTGAGTGTTCATGGCCCTTGCGGGCCACCCGCATCCGATGAAAATGGGCGCGTCGTCCGGCGACGTCGAAGCTTGCCTGGTGCTGCGAGCCCGACTCTGAGTGGGACGCGGGAGCCTCG
>Ga0137372_10001109_pt1 | contig 25954 bp, 21 predicted proteins | sample SagtaG_6_FD_104911 | JGI IMG/M metagenome (GOLD analysis project Ga0137372, IMG submission 104911) | Vadose zone soil microbial communities from Sagehorn Ranch, Mendocino, California, USA - Sage1_R_60_16 metaG | ecosystem: Environmental > Terrestrial > Soil > Vadose zone | place: USA...
AGGTCGCCAACGGCTCGTCGACCATCGGCCAGGGTCACCTGGATCGACGTGGCGCCGTGCACCACGTGACTATTGGTGAGGATCAGGCCATCGGGCGTGAAGATGAAGCCCGAACCGCTGCCGCCGACCTCCATCGGTGGTGGACGCTGCCCGCCGCGGCCAGGCGGCGGAACGAGCCGCTGACGCACATCGAGCTTCACGACTGTGCTTGCGACGCGCTCGACCGCGCTGGTAACTGCCTGTGAATACGCGTCCAGGAGCTGCTGATTTTCGGAGTCGTCGCGGGTTGAGAGGAGATCTGCCATGGAAACTGTCTGGTGCCTCACCGAACTCAACGGCTCGGCGGTGAGGCTGTATTCCAGCCAACCACCTACCGATTCGGGTGGGGCTTGGAGACTCGCGTCGTCGCGCCAATGACGGGTACGTCGGGTGGACCCGCGGCCCGACGGTACTCCTGCGCCCGACGGACCGTTGGTCGATGCGCTCGAAGACAAGCTACAGCTTATTGCCATCGGGCAAGCCCGTGGCGATCGTGTCGGTCGGCCTGCGTGGCGAGAGCCTCCGTCCCGACCTGACGACCGTGCCGCTCGAAGGCGTGGAGCCGAGTCGGTCGTGCTGGCGCCGCGGCGCGCCGATCGCAGCAGCCTGGTGATCGCATCCCCTGCCGCGGCGCAACGCTAACTTGTCGGCCGATCACCGCCGCGATCACTGCCACACCCTGAGTCGCAGCCGAGGTAGCTCGCGGCGACGAGGTGTCGAGTTCCGATGCGCCACGTCGGGCAGCGTCGCGCACGTCGATTACTGGCCACCCCCGCAGGAATATCCGGCAAACCAGCAGGAAATATTGCCTATCCTGGGTCCGTGACCTCCTCGGCTCGGTCGCAAGCAGTTACTGACCTCATTGGACGCGATGCCGAGCTGCAGCTCCTGGACGAGCTTACCGATGGCCTTGCCAATAGCGGCGGCGCACTGATCTTCCGCGGCGAGGCTGGAATCGGTAAGTCGGCGTTACTCGAGTACGCCCGAGCGCGCGTCACGGCCAGTGGCGGACGCGTCCTTTCATCGATCGGCGCCGAATCGGAGGCGGAGCTCGCGTTTGCGGGACTCCACCAACTGCTCCATCCGATCATCGGCCTGACCGAACACCTATCCGAAGCGCAGCGACACGCCATCGACGCTGCGTTTGGCGTGAGCGTTGAACATGAGCCGGATCCCTTTCGGGTCGCGCTCGCCGCCTTTCAGCTGATATGCGACGCCGCGGACGCGGGGCCGGTCGTACTGCTCATCGACGACGCGCAGTGGATCGACCAGTCAACTGTAGGCGCGCTGACGTTCATTGCTCGCAGACTCGACAGCGAGCCGGTGGCGTTGCTAGTCGCTGTACGCGCTGGATATAGCACGCCACTCGACGGCGCACATCTGCCGACGCTCGAACTGGAGCGGCTGAGCGGTGCGGCTGCTGCGAGCCTACTCGATCAGCGCGCACCCGAGCTGCATCCGATTTTTCGCGCTCGGATCCTCAGCGAGGCGGCAGGCAATCCGCTGGCGCTGGTCGAGCTTGCGCGGACCGCGAACATGGCTGTTGACCGCGACCGCATCGCGGACATGCCAATGACGCTCACTGCGCGTCTCGAGCAGGCCTTCGCGTCCCGGCTGCGTGATCTGCCGCCGGCGACGCGCTCGGCGCTCCTTGCGGCCTCCCTCGACAGTCGCGCTGGCTCTCATGAGATCTTGCGCTGTGTGCGGTCATTTGAGGAGTTCGCGGCGTCTGTCGACTCGCTTGGCGCCGCGGAGGACGCTGGGCTGATCGAGATTATCGACGGCGAGGTGCGCTTTCGACATCCGTTGATCCGATCGGCGGTGCGGCAGGCCGCTGGACGCCGTGAGCTCGTGGCAACCTACGCTGCGCTGGCCACGGTCGTCGAGAACCCCGAGCGTCGGCTGTGGCATCGCGCCATGGCAGCCGAAGCGCCGGATGAGGAGATCGCTGCAGCACTCGAGATGCATGCGCGTGGGGCGAGGCGACGCGGCGCACTGGCAGTCGCAGGCGCCGCACTCGAGCGCGCTGCCACACTCTCAGTAGACACATCTCTGAAGAGCGCGCGTCTGGTGAGTGCTGCTGATGTTGCCTATGAGCTCGGCCTCGCCGACGCGGTGCGGCGGCTGCTCGATCAGGCACGGGCGCTGAGTCTGGAACCGCTGGATGCCGCGCGCATGGAGTGGCTTCACCAGATGGTGACTGGAAACGTCTGGAACGAGTCGGGCGCTGCGCGTACGTTCGTTGCGATCGCCCAGCGGATGCGGGATTCAGGCGAGGTGGATATGGCCTTGCGCTCGTTGGTCCCAATCGCGCATCGCAGTTGGTGGACACAGACTCAGACCAGGACACGTCAATATCTCGTGGACTCGGCCAGGAGTATGGGTGCTCCGGATAATGATCCGCGCGTGCTCGCGGTCATTGCATTGGCCAATCCAGACGACACCGGAGCTGGGGTGCGCGAGCGAGTGGCGCATGTGCATCTGCACGATGTCGAGGATCCCATCGCCGCCATGGACCTCGGAATTGCCGTGGAAAAGGCAGGAGGCTTCGCAACAGGTGTCCGATTCCTGACGCGCGCGGTGAAGGGCCTCCGAGAGCAGGTCAGGCTCGGTCCGCTTACGCAGGCGCTGGTCCACCTCGCCTGGGCTGCAGTGCACAGCGGTGAGTGGGATCTGGCGGCGACAGCTTCGGCGGAGGGCTCGGCTGGCACACGACACTCGCCAACCGCAATACGGGCTTACGGGTACGTTGCTCTCCGCGCTGGTGACGGCGCTGCGCGGCACGGAGCAGGATATCGAGACTGTTGTCGCGCCGACCGAGCGTGTACTCCTGTCGATGAACGGCGGGCCACTACTCGCAACGGCGCAACTGGCGCGCGGCGCGGCCGCGCTTGGCGACGGGCGGCACGAGGACGCATTTCGTCACATGTGGCCTATTTTCGTGCCGACGCAGCCAGCCTTCCATCGGTTCATGCGCTGGTCTGGGCTCCTCGACCTGGCCGAAGCGGCGGTCGGCAGCGGCCAGGCCGATCGATTGTGCGACGTCATTGCCGAGCTTGAGGATCTCGCTACTCGGAGTGGGTCGCCTTTTCTCGATGCCATGTTGGACGCAGCGCGGCCACTCATGGCGGCCGACCATGAGGCCGAGAGACTCTTCGAAGCGGCGCTGGGCGGGTATATGCGGGCTCACCCGTTCCTGGAAGCCCGGACGCTGTTCTCATTCGGCCGATGGCTGCGGAGACAACGACGTTCAGCCGATGCGCGGGCGCCGCTGCGTCGGAGCATCGAACTGTTCGACACGCTTGGCGCCACGCAGTGGAGCAAACGGGCGCGTCAGGAGCTCCGAGCAACAGGCGTGATGATTGGCCAGCGGACACCTGAAGCCCGCGACCGCCTGACTGCCCAGGAGTTGCAGATCGTCGAGCTCGCCGCCCAAGGGCTTTCGAACCGTGAGATCGGCGAGCGCCTGTTCCTCTCCCACCGAACCGTTGGTGGGCATCTGTACCGCATCTTCCCCAAACTTGGCATCAGCGATCGGGCGCAATTGCGGTCTGCGCTCAAATAGAGTCGGTTGACTCAAGCGAACGATCTCGAGGTGCAGGACGATTGCCTCAAGGAGATCGGACACGTGAGCGACAAGCCGAATATTGTGCTCGTCCACGGCGCATGGGCCGACGGATCGTGTTGGAGCGCCGTCATCGAATCACTCCAGGCGGACGGCTACTTCGTGGTGGCGCCGCAGTTTCCGGAGACGTCGCTCGCCGCCGATGTCGCACGCTTGCGGCAGGTTCTGCGACGACTCAGCGGGCCGAGCGTTGTTGTCGGCCATTCCTACGGCGGCCAGATCATGACTGCATTAGGAGCCGATTCGGCTGGAGTCCCCGCGCTGGTGTATATCGCAGCGTTCGGGCTGGACGAGGGCGAATCGTTAGGCAAGTTGCTTGCCGCTGGACCGCCAACAGCAGCGCTGGCTCACCTCATCGTCGACGAGCAGGGTTTTGCGTGGATCCCCGAAGCAGATTTTGTCGGCCATTTCGCCGCGGACGTGGAGCCAGTCAAAGGGAAAGTCCTCTGCGCCGTTCAGCAGGGACTGTCGATGAGCACCTTTGAGGACGTGATGGGCGTGCCGGCCTGGAAATCCCATCCGTCGTGGTATCTGGTCGCCACCAACGACGAAGCGCTTCCGCCTGACGCGGAGCGCATGTTCGCTCAACGCATGGGCGCCAGGACGGTGGAGGTGGCCTCGAGTCACCTGCCGATGCTCTCCCATGCGCAGGAGGTAGTGGAGTTGATCCAAGCCGCGGCGGACGCAAGCGTCACATCGTCCAGGTCGGTCGCTGCGGCGTAGGCACTCGCTGACCAGACGACAAACGCACTGATCTTACCTAGATAGCAGGATTGGCCTCGTGAGCGACGATTGGACAGCGGACAATCACGTCACCATCGCCGCGTGGCGCGCGGCCGTCTCGGACGAATCCGGCAGGGCGTTTGCTGACCTGGTGCACGAGGATGTCATTCTGGAGGGCAGCGCCTTAGCCGATCCGATCACGGGCCGTGATGCGGTCCGGAGCGCGATCCGGGAATCGTCCCGGCTGTACGACCGGCTCGAGTTCACCCACGAGACCCGGTCTAGCGATCGCACCTACTTCGAGTGGGAAGGCGCTGCTCTGGGCCAGCAGGTCTGGGGTGTGACAGCGCTAAGCTTTGACACAGACGGTCGAGTCGCCCGCGTGGTACTGAGTCACCGTCCACTTGCCGTCGTCGACAGGTTCGCGGCCGCGCTGGCCAACCGCCTCGCGCAGCGCTAGCTCACCGAGTGCCAGCGCATTCCTCAGCTTGTAACAGGAGAACGAAAGCCATGCCCATGATCGACGTGTACGCCGCGAGCGGAACGTTTGCAGATCCAAAAGCTCTGGCGCGCGAACTGGCCGCCACCCTGATGAAGATCGAAAGCGTTCCAGATATCCCCATGTTCCGGAAGAACACCGCCGCATTCGTCCACGATCTGCCGGCAAGTGCGCTCTCGAACGTCGAGGGGGACAGCAACTACGTCAGGGTGCAAGTGCTTACCAACGCGGGCGCGCTCGATCGTGACAAGCAGCTTGCAGTCGTCCGTCAGTTCACGGACCTGGTTGCGGCCGCGGCCAGCGATCCATCGCTTACGAACCGGACCTGGGTGCTGCTCACAGAGGCCGTCGAGGGCGGATGGGGACTCGCCGGGCACGCCGACACCAACGCGGAGCTCGTCGAAAGCGCGCGGACACAAATTGCCGAGCTGCAGCGCGCAAACAGTACGGCGGGATGAATCCCACGGTGACCTGCCGAATGCGGTGCTGCTCACGTATCCGGACGCAGGCCCATGGCTCTTTGTTCCAATGGCACCAATCGTTTGTGAATCAGGCTTCGCAACTTCTGGCATCGGACGCTCCGTTCACCGTACTGATGGGTGCATTGCATTGATGAAGACAGGCAGCAGATTGCACTACCAGCTCCACATCTCTGATCCGATTCCGTTTTCGAACTCGGAAACGGCGCCGAACGGCGAGCGACAGATGTTTCAGTACATCGCCACCACCTTGATTTCCGGCGACCGCGGCGCGGTCCTGGTCGATCCACCGATGACGACTGAGCAAACGGCGAAGGTCATCAACTGGGTTGAATCTAGCGACAAGAGGCTCGAGCACATCTTCATTACTCACGGTCACGGCGATCATTGGTTTGGAACCGGACTGCTGCTCGAGCGATTTCCCGACGTCACGGTCCTGGCCGCTGCGGGGACAATCGAGGTCATGCACTATCACGCATCACCCGAGGTGCGGGCGGCCGTGTGGGACAGGCTGTTCCCTGGTCAGATTCCAGCGGCCTCGGTCGTCGCAACGACGCCTCTGAATAACGCGTTCGACCTGGAGGGTAGCGAACTGCGCATTATCGAGGTGGGACACACCGATACAGACAACACAACGGTTCTTCACGTGCCGTCGATCGGGCTGGTAGTCGCGGGCGATGCGGTCTACAACGGGGTGCACCAGTACCTGGTGGAAGGCGGGAACGGTGGAGTTCAGAAGTGGATCAGCGCTCTGGATGCTATTACTGCGCTCCAGCCGCGCAAGGTTGTCGCGAGTCACAAGAATCCGGCGCTCGACGATGATCCCGCTGCTATCGAGGAAACTCGAACGTACCTGCAACATGCCGAACATCTGTCGCGAACATGCAAAAGCGCAGTCGAGTTCTACAACGCGATGCTGGAGTTGTATCCCGAGCGCCTCAATCCGACAGCGCTGTGGTTCTGGGGGGCACGGGTTCTGTTCCCGGCGACCGAGGCCCGATAAGAACGTTGCGGATCAGCTTCACAGGTAGGCAGTCCGAGCGCATTGGTTGTCCGGAGGATTCGACACCGGTAGAGCTGTGTCACAGACTCGCAAGGTCACTGCAACGACTCCGGTTCTCGAACCAGCCGCACCAGCATTCGTGCTGGCGACGGCGCAGCCGCCATTCATATTCCAACCGCCGCAACTGAGGGCTGCAAAGCCCTCGCCGATCTCCAGTCGGGGGAAGTCGCGACGCAGCCCATGGCCGGAGAATCGGGCTGAGTCTCGGACTTGGAGGTGGCAGTGAGCCAGCGAACGTTGCGAGGCGCATTCCACACGCACCTCGCTTCGCCGATGCGCGGACGCGATGCGGCAGAGCTGGCCCGCGGGGCGACACCGCTCGAGTTGTTCTTTGACCTCGTCGTCGTTGTGGCCGTTGCCCTGGCGGCCGAACGACTTCACCACGCGATCGTTGAACGCGTTGGCCTTGCCTCGCTGCTGAGCTATGCGCTGGTTTTCTTGGCGATCTGGCTTGCCTGGGTGAACTTCACCTGGTTCGCCTCGGCATATGACACCGATGACGTCGTGTACCGCCTTGGCGTCCTTGTCATCATGACCGGCGCGCTGGTGCTGGCCGCAGGCGTGCCACTCGTCTTTGACCAGCGCGACTTCAGGCTTGTAGTCACTGGCTACGTCATCATGCGTCTCGCGCTGGTAACCCAATGGATACGGGTCGCAATCGACGACGCGCCGCGTCGCGGCGCCGCGCTCCGTTTCGCCGTCGGCGTCACCGCGTGTCAGGTCGGGTGGCTGTCACTCGTTGTGGTGCCACAGTTGTGGCCGCTTGCCTGGGGCGTGCTCCTGCCGATCGAACTGCTCATCCCTGCCTGGGCCGAGCGCGCGGCGCGGACACCATTCCATCCCGAGCACATCACTGAGCGGTACGGCTTGTTCATGATCATCGTTCTTTGGCGAGTCGGTCCTGGCGGCGTCCCTCGCCATACAGAGCGTCCTGGGAACTGGCGGGACTACGTTCGAGCTCGTGGCGGTGATATCACGGCAGCCTTCTCATCGTGTATTCGATGTAGTGGATCTATTTCGACCGGCCCGAGGAACACCTCCTCGAGTCCGTGCCGACAGCCATCGCTTGGAGCTATCTGCACCTGCCGATCTTCGCCGCGGCGGCGGCTGTTGGCGCCGGGCTTGTTGTCGCCATTGAAGAGTCCGCCGGCCACTACCACCTTGGTTGGGTGGCGGTCGGCGCGGCCGTCGCCGCCCCAGTCCTGGTGTACCTGCTCAGCCTGTGGGCGCTCTATGTGCGTGTTCTCCGCGCCTGTTCCACGGGCTCATCCTCCCGCTCGTGCCGCCTCTCCTCATCGCCGCGATCTTTCACCCCGGCACCGGTGCTTGTCATTGGCCTGCTGCTTGCCGGAGTGGTGGTGGTCAAGGTCGCGTATCGGGTCCGCGATGCGGTTCGTGCCGAGATCGGCGCACTGGGCGTGTTCACCAGATGGGCCACATGTCAATCTGGGCTCAGAAGAAAGGACGTAGAGCCCATGCAAGCAGGTGCCGAGTACCTCGTGATCCTCAATGATCGCCAGTTGCGAGAAGGCCAGATTCGACAGCACCAGCAGGCAGCTCGCTCGAAACGGCCATCGCGAACGACCCACGCCCATGCCGTGACGATGCAGGTCGCGCAGCTGTTGTCGGCAACTCGCGGCAGCCTGAGCCGTTTCACGCGGCGGACGCGCAGCTCGCCAGCCTGATTGCGCTCGGATGACCCGAGCGGGTTCTCTTGCAGGTGAGTGGGGTCGGGTAGGCTGACCCGCGGGAGGACGGTTTGATGTCGTGCCCGCGATGTAGATCGGTGATCGTGACCAAGGACGGGACCACTCAGCTCGGCGGCCAGAGGTTCTGCTGTAGCCACTGTGGTCGGCGCTTCACCCGGCGCTCGACTTCGGCGTTTTCGGGTCGCGCCTTTCCGGACGAGATTATCGTCCTGGCTGTCCGTTGGTACGTGCGCTACCGCCTCAGTTACGCCGAAGTCACTGAATGGCTGGCCGAGCGCGGCGTCCTGGTCGACCAAAGCACCATCTACCGCTGGGTACAACGCTTCCTCCCGCTGTTCAGCGAGGTGCCTCGCAAGTACCGCGCGCCTCTGGGTCCCGACTGGCGAGTCGACGAGACCTACGCTCGGATCCGCGGCCGTTGGCACTACATCTATCGAGCTATGGATGGGTGTGGTCAGATTGTCGATGCATACGTGTCGCCAACGCGCGACACGATAGCTGCGTGCAGGTTCTTCGAGCGCGCCATCGCTTCCAGCGGGACAATGCCGCGTCACGTCATCACTGACAAGGCCGCCCCGTACCCGTCGGCGCTGGCCGCGACAGTGCCTGGCGTTCGACATCGGACCGGCCGCTACCGCACCAACGGTATCGAGCGAGACCATGGGTTTCTGAAGGAGCGCCTGCGGCCAATGCGGCCTGAAGTCTGTCGCGTCAGCAACGATCTTCATGCGCGGTCACGCGCTGATGCGCAACATCCGCCGTCGGTTCTATCGGATCGTCGACTCAGTTCCATCGCGGTTGGTGTTGGCTTGGACCTGGACACGGCTGGCTGAAGCTGTGTGATTCGTCCCGATCCTGAGTTGACAAGTCATCCCACACTGCCCGCAGCCGCTGTCATGCTCTCCCCCACGTCAATGCAAGAGAGCCATTGAGACGCCTCACGGATATCCGCGGCGGGAGTAGGGCGACGATTCCGCGGCCTCAGAGGGCACTGAGACCGTTGCGGATCCGATTCCCGACCGCATGTTCAGTGTCTTCGTCATCGAGCGCGCCTAGCGCGATCAACATCGTCCGAATGGGTGGACAGGGCCAGATCAGGTCACACGTGTCGCAGATGCCGGTGCACCCACTCTTGTGCCGCTGTCGCAAGGAGTCGATCGTTTGGTTGAGTTGAGTCATCACTAGCGCACAGCACTCTGCAAAGGAGCAGTGCAGCGCGGGTTGAGCAGAGGTTGGCGAATCGTGGTCGCGCGGCTCAACCGAATCTCAATGGCCCACCACTCAATCGCTCAATGCGTAACCCAACAAATCTGGCCATGCTTGATAGCCTTGCCCGAGTTAGGGAGCATCCTGGCCACCTCCCTACTGCCGCCACAACCGCGGCTGCGCCAACACGAGTCCTGTTGGTAGATGGCCATCAGGTTCGCTTGCTCGACTTACGCGAACAGCTCGCAGCCACCGCGCTCGAGGTCGTCGGCCAGAGCGACTTCGGTGCATTCGCAGCGCGCCGGGCGCGAGAAACATCGCCTGATCTCGTCCTGGTTGCAGCAGATCAGCAAGCATCCAGTGCGGTGGCGACGATCCAGGCGCTGGCCTTCCCAGGCGCGCCCTGGACGGTGGTTGCCATTGCCGAGCAACACGAACCCGAGCTCCTACGCAAACTGATGCTGGCCGGGGCACGCGATGTCGTGCTACGCACGTGGTCCCGCTCTCAACTGCAGCAAGCCTTGGCCGCTGCGCGCGCAGCTGATCTGCGCTCTGCCGACGGCGCTGGTGAAACGGCGCCGCAAGGCGTCGTGGTCTCGGTCTTTGGTGTCAAGGGCGGCATCGGCAAAACGACCGTCTCGACAAACCTGGCTGTTTCACTAGCGCGCGAGACCGGGCGCAGCGTAGTGATCGTTGATCTTGACGTACCGTTTGGCGACGACGCGCTAGCGCTGAATGTAGACGGTGATCCCGACTTTCTCGGTGCGCTCGAGGATGCGGCGCTACCCGAGCCCGACCGGCTGCTGAATAGGCTCGTCATCGGGCCCGAGGGGCTGCGGGTTCTCTCCGGCGCGATTCCGGGCGACCTGACCGGCCTGGTGGAGCCAGGTCCAGTCGTGCAACTCCTGAGACGACTGGCCGAATTGCACGACTTTGTAGTCGTCGACACCCCGCCCGGGGTGAACGAGCTGAACGCAGCCGCGCTGGACGTTGCGACGATGGGGCTGCTGGTCACCACGCCTGAGCTGGCGTGCTTGCGACGCACCCGCCAGTGCGTCGGGCTGCTGCGGGGACTCGGCTTCTCCCAGGACCGACTCAAGCTGGTTCTGAACCGCGCCGCCTCGAAGACCAGCCTCGATGAGGCAAGTGCACGCACCGTGCTCGATAGCCCGATCACGTGGCGGGTAGAAAACGATCACTCGGTGCTCGCGTGCGCCGCCCGCGGCTATCCGGTTGTCACCGCGGAACCACGATCGCAGTTCGCTCTCAGTATCCAGGCCATCGCGCGCCAGATCGCTGGCCTACCCAGTGTTTCGTCCGAGTCGTGGTGGCAGCGGCTCACATGGCGCAGACGCCAGCCTGTTTCGGCAGTTGCCTAGTAAGTGATATCCAGATGACCTTCCTCTCCCATATCCAGCAGTCGCGCAGCACTCGGCGCAGCGGCGCCTTTGATGCCGTCGATGTACCCGAGCGGCCCTCGTTGGTAGCCGCACTGTCCCACGCGGATGCAGCATCTACTGCGGCAGCCGCTGTCTCCGCTCCTCCCACGTTACCGCTGAGCGCCAGTCTGCACCTCGCCGTGGCCGCGGCCCGGCACGTTGACGCTTTCAGCGACTTGAAGCTTCGGGTGCATGCGGAGCTCGTGGTGGAGCTCGCCGAACTACTGTCGGTCGATCCTCCGTTTCCGCCATCTGTGCGTCAGATGGTCGAGCGCGCGGCGGAGGAGGGTATTATCCGGGCCGATCCGTCGATTGACTGGACGAGCCGGGCGCGCCTGGCGGGCGAGATCGCCGATGAGGTGCTGGGGTTTGGACCGCTCGAGCCGCTGTTGCGCGATCCCACCATCACTGAAGTGATCGTCAACAGCTTCGACCAGGTGTTTGTCGAGCGTGAAGGACACATACAGCCGGCAAACTGCACGTTCCGTGACAGCGACCATGTCATCGCCACCGTGCAGCGGATGATCCGTCCTGTAGGGCGCCGCCTCGATCTGGCCTCGCCCATGGTCGATGCCCGCTTGCCAGACGGTTCGCGTCTCAATGCGGTGATTCCACCCGTGGTCCTGACGGGGCCCTCGCTCACTATCCGTAAGTTCGGCCGCCACTTGATGAGCACCGATCAGCTCGTCAGCGTGGGCACGCTCACGCGCGAGGCTACCGAGTTTCTTCGGGCGTGTGTCCGCGCGCGATGCAACATCCTCGTCTCCGGCGGTACAGGTAGCGGAAAGACAACGCTGCTCAACATCATGTCCGCGGCCATTCCGGCTCATGAACGCATCATTACGATCGAAGACCCGGCCGAGTTGCGCATCCAACACCGGGACCTCGTCAGTCTGGAGACACGACCAGCCAACATCGAAGGTGCAGGCAGCATCACACAACGCGATTTGCTGAGGAATGCTTTGCGCATGCGGCCTGACCGCATCATCATCGGCGAATGCCGCGCTGGCGAGGCGTTCGACATGCTCCAGGCAATGAACACCGGCCACGACGGCTCGCTCACGACAGTGCACGCGAATTCGCCGCGCGACGCGCTCGCACGCGTGCAGAACATGGTGCTGATGGCCGGTCTCGACTTGCCGCTACAGGCGATCCGTGAGCAGATTGCCTCAGGCATTCACATGGTCGTCCACATCGCCCGTGTGGCCGACGGCAGTCGGCGGGTGACCAGCATTGCCGAGATCGTTGGGTTGCAGGAATCCGTCATCAGCATGCAAGAGTTGTTCACCTTGCAGACGGACACCGACGGCGTGGCGAGGCTTGTGGCCACAGGCATCCGCCCGAAGCTGATGGAGCGGCTGACTTCTGCAGGCGAGGCGCTTCCGCTCGACGTATTCATCGCCTGAGCCCGGACGTCGCCCGAGGATGGGCTGTTGGTAGGTTGCGAGCGGTCGAGTAACAAGCGGTTCAGGTCGACGATCGCCATGGCCAGGAATCGCTTCGGCTCGGGACAATGCCGCTACCTCAACCATCCGCTGCCTGACCTGGTCGACGATCTGCGCCGCGCGTTCTATTCGTGCCTGTTGCCGATCGCGCGATTGGGCGGCCAACTGCAGATGCTGGTGCCATGGCCGTAACTCGGGCCTGACATGGGCGGTCGCTTCTACACTCTTAGCCCGAATGGCAGTTCGATTTAGCCGCGGCGCCCCTGATTCGCGCACGAGGCCCAGCTTGCGACCTCTCCTGCGCATCATCAAGTACGTCGCACGCCACCGTCACCTTGCCGTACTCGCTTACGGGTCGCTCTTCGTCGCCACGGCGGCGCAGCTGCTGGTGCCGCAGCTCGTGCGCATCATCATCGACGCGGTCGTCGCGGGCACGCATGGGCAGACCGATATCGCCGCGGTCGGCAGTCTGCTGCTGAGTGTCACCCTGGCGGTCGTCGTTTTCAGCGCCATCCGCGCGGTCTTCGCGTTCAGCCAGCAGTACAACGCGGAGCGGATCTCCCAGAATGTCGCGTTCGACATCCGCAACGCGCTGTTCGCGCGCATCCAGCGCCAGTCGTTCAGCTACCTCGATCGCACCCAGACAGGCCAGCTCATGGTGCGCGCCACCGACGATGTCGAGAAGGTGCGCCTGTTCATCGGCCAGGGCCTCGTCATGGCCCTGCAGTCTTTCGTACTGCTTGTCGCCACACTGATCGTGCTGTGGTTCAGCAACCAACCACTCACGCTGACGGTCCTGCCGATCCTGCCGATCGCGTTCGCCGTGTTCTTCGTGTTCGGCGCGGTCGCGCAGCCGCTGTTCATGTCGGTGCAGATCAAGCTCAGCGCGCTGAACACGGTGGTCCAGGAGAACCTGGCCGGTCTGCGGGTGGTCCGCGCCTTCGGTCGCGAGCCGCATGAGCAGGAGCGGTTCGACGCCGCGGCTACCGACCTGCTGGCGCAGCAGCTGAAGGTAGGTCGGGCGTTTTCGTTTTTGTTTCCACTGATCTTCCTCATGGCCAGTCTCGGCCAGGCCGTCGTGCTGTACTTCGGCGGTCGACAGATCATCAGCGGCAGCTTGACGCTCGGCGAGTGGCAGAAGTTCAGCCTGTATCTGGCGTACTTGTTCTTCCCAATGGGACAGCTCGGGTTCATCATCAACCTCCTTGCACAAGCCTCGGCTTCGGCCGTGCGCATCTTCGACATCGTCGATACCGAGAGCGAGATCAAGAACAAGCCTGGCGCCATTCAGCTCAGTCAGGTCCACGGCGCGGTCGAGTTCGACAACGTGACGTTCCGCTACTTCCGGACCGCCGACGCCGTTCTCAAGGACGTCTCGTTCGTGGTCGAGCCCGGCCAGACTGTCGCCTTGCTAGGCGCCACCGGCAGCGGCAAAACGACCATCGTGAATCTGCTGCCGCGCTTCTACGACGCATCGGAAGGACGCGTCACGATCGACGGCTACGACGTGCGCGACGTTACCATCGAGAGTCTGCGCAACCAGATCGGGATTGTGCTGCAGGAGACGACGCTGTTCGGTGGCACCATCCGTGACAATATCGCCTATGGCCGCCCCAACGCCGATCTCGACGATCTCATCGAAGTCGCACGCGCGGCGGCCGCACACGACTTCATCGTCGGCTTCCCGCTGGGTTACGACACGCCAGTCGGCGAGCGTGGCTCGACTCTCAGCGGCGGCCAGAAGCAGCGCATCGCCATCGCCCGTGCGCTTTTGATGGACCCGCGCATTCTCATCCTGGATGACTCCACCAGCAGCGTTGACCTCGCAACGGAGTACCAGATACAGCAGGCGCTCGATCGACTGATGCGCGGCCGGACCTCGTTCGTTATCGCCCAGCGCATCAGCACCGTCCGCAATGCCGACCAGATCCTGGTCCTCGACGGCGGAAGGGTCGTTGCCAGCGGCACCCATGCCGAGCTGCTGGAAACGTCCGAAATCTACGCCGACATCTACAGCTCGCAGCTGGTCGACGACTCGCCGCCTGCCATGGACGGCCATGCGCCGCCGGCGGCTGTCGAAGTGGTTGTCCCATGATGATGCTGGGCGGCCGCGACTGGCTCTTCCAGCAGGAAGCGCGCAAACCGCGCGCGGTCAGCGAAACGCTGGCGCGGTTCTGGAGCTACTTCGCTCACTATCGGTTCGTGCTGGCCGCGGTCGTTGTGCTGGTGGTTATCACCACGTTTTTGCAGGTCGAAATTCCCATTCTGATGGGTCAAGCCGTTGATTGCTTTCTGGCACCCGTCGCAGCGAATTGCTGGTACACGACAGTCGATCCGCTCGCGAGCGAAGGCGGACGGCTGGCGGCCCTGGGCGGACTGGTGCTGCTGATCTCGGCAATGTTCGTCGTGAGCGCGCTGCTGTCCGGCCTGCAGGTGTACCTGATGATGTACACCGGACAGAACGTTCTGCGCACGCTGCGCATCCAGGCATTCGCACATATCCACCGCCTGTCGCTCGGGTACTACAGCAAGCACGAGGCTGGCGACGTGATGAGTCGCATCACCAACGATGCGGACGCGGTTCAACAAGCCATCGGTTGGCCGCTTGTCGGCGTGGTCTCGGGTGTGCTGCTGATCGGCTGGATCGCGTTCAGCATGCTGTCGACGAACATCGTGCTGGCGCTGGTCGCGCTGTCCGTCACGCCGTTGATGTTCATCGCCACGATGTGGCTGTCGAACGAGGCCCGCAAGGCGTTCCGTCGGGTGCGGCGCACGGTCGGCGACGTCAACGCCAGCTTGCAAGAAAACCTGTCGGCTGTACGCGAGGCGCAAGCCTTCAGCCGCGAGAGCCAGAACATCGAGAGCTTCTCAGAGTCGAACGCGGCGTCGCGTGACGCCAGCATTCGCGCAGTGGCGTACACGAGCGCGTTGCAGCCGACACTTGAAGCGTTAGGATTCGTCGCGGTCGCTCTCGTGGCCGGTGTTGGTGGCTGGCTGCTGCTGACGGGTGCGACGCCGTTCGGGTCGACGATCTCGCTTGGCGTGATCGTTACCTTTATTGCGTTCACGCAGCGCTTCAATCAGCCGATCGCTCAGATCTCGGCGATGTGGGGCAACCTGCAGAGCGGGATCGCTGGCGGCGAACGCATCTTCGGCTTTATCGATACCGTGCCCGACCTGGTCGATGCGCCGGATGCTACCGAGATGCCCCTCATCGCGGGCCGCGTTGAATTCGATGCCGTCTCTGCTGAGTACGAACCTGGTCAGCCAGTGCTGCGCGACGTGGACCTGGTTGCCGAGCCAGGCCAGATGGTTGCCATTGTCGGTCCTACCGGCGCGGGCAAGACGACTCTGGTCAATTTGATTCCGCGGTTCTACGACGTCAGCGGCGGGTCGGTCAGGATCGACGGTATCGACGTGCGCACCGTCACTGCGCGGAGCTTGCGGTCGCAGATTGGCATGGTGCTCCAGGACTCGTTCCTGTTCAGCGACAGCGTGCTCAACAACATCCGCTACGGCCGCCCATCGGCGACCGACGAGGAAGTGCGAGCCGCGGCGCGCCTGGCGCGCGCCGAGACCTTCATCGAACGCCTTCCGACTGGGTACGAGACCGTACTCGGCGAGCGCGGCAGCGGCTTGAGTCTGGGGCAGCGACAGTTGCTGGCGATTGCCCGCGCGGCTCTGGCCGATCCACGCATCCTGATTCTGGATGAGGCAACGTCATCGGTCGACACGCGCACCGAACGGCTAATTCAGGATGCGCTCGAGAAGCTGCTCAGTGGCCGCACGTCGTTCGTGATTGCACATCGCCTGAGCACGATCCGCCATGCCGATCAGGTGCTGGCGATTCGGGATGGCGAGATCATCGAGCGCGGCACCCACGCGCAACTGCTGGCCAGGCGCGGCTACTACTACGAGCTGTACATGAGCCAGTTTCGGCGCGACATCGACTTCATCGAAAATGGCGTGCCCCACGAGGCTGTCCAGGCCAGCGATACAGCGCGCTAGGCGTGCCCGGCCGCGTGGAGCGGGTGCCCGGACTAGGCGGTCTCGATCACGGACAGAATGTCGCCTGCCGGGTCTTCGAACCAGGCCATGCTCGGACCATTACCGCGCATGATCCCCTTCGCGTCGGCGGGCATGCCTTCGTAACGCTCGAAGCGCACACCGCGGTTGGTCAACTCATCGACTGCCTGAGCGATGCTGTCGACCTGGAGGTTCAGAATCGTGAACGTCGCCGGTTGATGATCGGCTTTGGGGTACACAAAGACGGCGCGGTCACTGCCCGGCGGGTGCAAGCAAGTCGCTGCGCCTCAATGCCTACACCTGCTCGGGCTGCCCGACAGTCAGTTCGTTGGAATTGATCTCGCCCAGACTCCGATTGCCGAGGGGCAGGCCGTCATCATCGAGCTTGGTCTGCAGAATATCCAGCTCACCGCGCTCGACGTCCGTACGCTCCCACGTGACCTCGGACAGTTCGACTACATCATCGCGCTGCAGCTCATGGACGGCAGCCGCGACCGCGATGCGCTGTGCTGGACGAATGGGCTCGCGCCAGCGATCTACGGCAGATCGAACAACCGGCGCTGAGCCGGGCCATGGAGCGGAACCTGGCCAGCCTGGCTCGCCTGGGACTGATGCTCGCTTGACAGGCGGCGCGCAGAGGTGGGACTCTGGCCCGGCTCGCCATGGCAGTCGAATACTTTCTGAAGATCGATGGCATCGCTGGGGAAAGCGTCGACGCCAAACACAAGAACGAGATCGAGGTGCAGAGTTTCAACTGGGGTGAACAAAGCACCATCTCGGGCAGCCCGGGCGGCGGCGGAGGTGGCGCCGGCAAGGTCGTCCCCAGCGAGTTCCGCTACGCGGCGCAAACGTCCAAGGCCTCGCCGGCGCTGATGCTGGCATGCGCCACCGGCGAACACATCAAGCAGGCAACGCTGGTTGCGCGCAGGTCGGGCAAGAGTCAGCTCAAGTACCTGACCATGACGTTTTCCGACGTTCGGGTATCGTTGTACGAGATCAACAGCACGCCGCCGAACGAGGTCGGGCCGACGGACCAGGTCAGTCTCAACTTCGCCACCCTGCGGATGACGTACAAAGTTCAGAAGGCCGACGGCTCGGCAGGGCAGTCCATCGTGGGCGCGTTCGACTTCAAGGCCAACAAGAAGATCTAACGGCACGGGACGGGGCCGGATTTCGCGCAGCATGATCAGCTGCTGACGCCGCAACCACGAAGTCGCCGACGAGCTGCTTTCCTCGACCGGAGTCGTGCTGACCGGCCGCCGCACGCTTGACATCACTGCTGGCTGGGGTGGCGAGCGCCCGATCCCAGGCATGTCGCCGTAGAGCTCACGCATCGGGTGCCCGAAGCAATAACCGTCGGGTCCGACGCGCTTTGTCTCCTGCACTGACGGGACGAGGCAGCCGTCGAAGCGGCCAGGACGGTTGCGACACGAGTGCGGCAACCATAAGTCGCGCCTGGAAGGCCTTGGGCCAGCACCTCAAGAAGCGCCGCATCAGAGCGCGGCCCATAGCGTAGGCGCCAGTCGTCGGATGTGGCCTCGGCTCGGGTGTCTCCAGTCCGAGCGTTCGATGCGGTCGGTCCTCGTTGTAGTAGGCCACGAACTCGCGGAAGACCGATAACAGGTGGTGGTTGTCGCGGACGATCAGGTGGTCGAGGCACTCACGACGGAGTGTAGCGGCGGTACACCTTAAAGACAGGGCGCGTGGTGTGCCCGAAGATTGGCCGCAGCGCCTCGGGCGCAGGTAATCCGGCGCGAGTACCTGCAGCTACAGATCGATGGCGTCCGCACCTTCGTATTCGGCGAGTTTCATGGTCCGCAACACGCACGTCGGCTCCGCATCGTCGATGAGTACGCAGCAGACGAACGGTTGTGGTAGCTGCGCGAAGCCCATTCGGGCGCTGCGTACCACGCAACTGCCGTTCTCTCAGAGCCGCAGCCGTGGATCGAGCACATCGCGCAAGCCATCGCCGAAGAAATACACCGCCAGAACGGTGATGGTGAGCGCGAGGCCAGGAAAGATCGCGACCCCTGGCGCGAGCGTCATGTACGCGCGGCCGTCGGCAATCATGGCCCCCCAGCTAGGAATCGTCGGCGGGATGCCGATCCCGAGAAACGTCAGCGACGATTCGGCGATCATCATGGCGCCAACCTGTTGGGTGGCAACCACGATCACCGGCGTCCATACGCCCGGCAGCACGTGCCGCCGCAAGAGTCTCGGCGGTCCGGCGCCAACCGCACGGGCCGCCTCGACATACGGCATCTCCTTCAGCGACAGCACGACCCCGCGCACGATACGCGCATAGCCAAGCCAGCCCGTCAGCCCCAGAATCAGGATCAGCCCGACGAGGCCCTGTCCAAACAGCGCGACCGACACAATCGCGAGTAGCACGAACGGGATGGCCAACAGCGTGTCGACCAGCCGCATAATCAGCACTTCGACGGCGCCGCCGATATAGCCTGCCAGCAGCCCGAGTACCACCCCGATGGAGCCAGCCAACACCACCGCCGTTGCTCCAATGAGCAGCGACACTCGCGCCCCGTACATGGTCCGGCTCAGCAGGTCCCGACCGAGTGGATCGGTGCCGAGCACATGCAGCGCGCCGGAGTCATCGCGCGAGAGCGGCGGACGGTTGTTCAATTCCGGCGCCTGGTCCAGCGGTCCGTAAGGCGCAATCAGCGGTGCCAGGACGGCTATGCTCACCGCGGCCACGATGACCGCGGCGCCAGCCAGGAGCCGCAGGCTCCGCCACCTCCGCCACTTTCTCACCCGCTAACGCGAATTCGCGGATCGAGCCAGGCGTAGAGGACGTCGACGAGCAGGTTCATCAGCACGAACGCGCCCGAGACAACCAGGATGCTGGCTTGCACGATCGGATAGTCGCGCGACGAGATCGCGTTGACCGCGACGCGGCCAACGCCTGGCCAGGCGAAGACTTGCTCGATGATGACCGCACCACCAAGCAATGAAGACAGTTGTAGACCGAGCACCGTGATCAGCGGGATGAGCATGTTGCGCAGCGCATGCTGGCCAACGACCACGCGTTCGCGCAGGCCCTTGGCTCGGGCGGTCCGCACATAATCCTCGTGCAGAACTTCGAGCATGCCCGAGCGCACGAGGCGCGTCACGATCGGCATAAGCACCGCGGCAAGTGTCACCGCTGGTAGCACGACGTACTCCGGGCCGAAGCTGCCGGACGTCGGCAGCACCCGCAGATTGACGCTGAACACCAGGATCAGCATGAGCCCCAACCAGTACGGAGGGGTCGCCTGGCCGAGCAGCGCCAACCCGACCCCGAGGTAATCCCAGATCGTGTCGCGCCGCAGCGCGGACAGGATCCCGACCGGGAGCGCGACCGCGACCGACAGCACGAAGGCGATCCCGCCGAGAAAGAGCGTGTTCGGCAGCGAACGCAGGATCACGCCCAGGGCCGGCTCTTTGTAGAAGAGCGACCGTCCAAGGTCGCCCTGGATCGCCCGCTCCATGAACAGCAGGTACTGCACGTAAACCGGGCGATCGAAGCCGAGCTCATGTCGGGCTTCGGCGATTTGCTGCGGTGAAGCGGTCTCGGCCAGCAGCAGGGTGATCGGATCGCTCGGCGCCAGGCGCAGGAGGAAGAAAACAATGAGCGACACGCCCCACAGGACGACGACCGCCTGCAGCAGCCGTCGCACCACGTAGGTCCCCATCGGCCGAGCCGTTGCCCCGACTAGCTCACGTCACAGGCGAAGGTGCGTGTATCGCCTCCGATCCGGCCCTGGAAGCCCTTGACCCGCTTGCGAACGCCCCAGATCAGCTCACGCTGATACAGGACCAGCTCTGGCAAATCGTCGTAGAGGGCCTTCTGGATGGCCTTGTAGCCGGCGTCCCGTCTGGCCTCCTCGAGCTCGCTGTTCGCCTGCTGGATCATCTCGACGATCCCGGGGTTGATTTCCTTGTAGAAGTTCCCGAACGCGGAGTCGACCAGCAAGATCGTGAAGTTGGGGCCAGGATTGAACGCGCGTCCGACTTCCTGGATGGCCAGATCGAAGTCGCCAGACTTGCGCGCCTCTGTGTAGGCGCCCGGCTCCAGGAACTGAATATTCACGTCGAAGCCAACCAGGCGTAGCTGGTTGGAAATGTACTCCGCCGTTTCCTTGAGCCGCGGAAACCAGGCTGGGTTCAGTTTGAAGGAAAGCTTGGTGCCCGCCTGCACGCCGGCCTTGCCGAGCAAATCCTTCGCTTTGCCCATGTCGAACGGCACCGGATTGTTGAACAGCTGCTCGTCATAGCCGATCGTACCCGGCGGGACGGTCGCTCCGACATTCTTGCCCAGCTTCTGGATGTTCTTGACGATATTGTCCCGGTCAATCGCGGAGGCAACCGCGAATCGCGCGTCTCGATTCTTGAATGGGTCCTTGCGCACGTTGTAGGTGATGGCGATCACGCTCGAGCCCGGCGAACGCACGATCTGCAGATTTTGATCCTTACCTAGCTGCTCAGCTTGATCGCCGGCGAGGCCATCGATCAGGTCCACCTCGCCGCTCTGCAGCGCGGCAATACGCGTCGATTCCTCGGGTATCGGCCGGAAGACGTACTGGTCGAGCTTGACGAGGTCCTTGACCCAGTAGTCCTTGTTCGCGTCGCCGAGCCATTGCTGGTTGGCAGTCCAGGACTTGTACTTGAACGGACCGCTGCCGCCGATTTGCTTGTAGAACTCGGCGCCGTATTTCTTTTCTGCTGCTGGCGACAGGATCGGTTCGGTGAACGAGGTGATGAGGCCCGGGTTCGGCTTCGCAAGGTCGAAGCGAACCGTCGTCTTGTCGACGACCGTCACTCCCTGGAGGACGCCGTTGAACGCGGACGCATGCTGGAAGGTCGGGTTCGCCAACAGCCGATCATATGTGAACTTGACCGCGCTGGCATCGAGTTCGGAGTCGTCATGGAACTTGACACCAGACCGCAGCTTGAAGGTGTAGGAAAGGCCGTCACGGGCCATCGACCAGTCGGTCGCCAGGACGTTGATCTGCTTGCCCTGCTCGTCGGTATCCACCAGCGGGTCATAGAGCACGCGCGTGATGATGCCTTCCATCAGCCCCGAGATCTGTTGTGGATCCTGCGTGCGCAGGTCATCCCCGCGCGACCAGGTCAACTTCTTGCCGCCGCCGGCCGGGGCGCAGGCCGCTAGTGCCTGGGCGAGCGCCGGCGCCGCCAGCGCGCCAAGCCCGAGCCGCATCGCCTTCAGTGCCAGTTGCCGCCGACTGATCGGACCGAGGCGATGCCAGACCAGATTGTCGTTCGATGACGGTTCGTTGTTCGTCATGCATCCTCCTCCCGCGGGCATTGTACGCCCGCATCGACTGGCGCTGGCCGGTCTCGGCTGCGCGCATGCCCGCGTCGAGTGCGGCCATCACCCTGGTGATTGAAGTCCGGATCCAGCTGCGGGTGGAGCGGCTCGCCGGTCTCAGGTGATGCGCAAACGCGCCGGCGAGCGTCGCTGGGTGGGCTATCTAGCGAAGGGTCGCGTTCGAGCCGTAAACCACCATGCCATGCAGGCCGCAGATCGGTGATCGTGAGGGAGGATGGTCCCGCCGTGATGCGCAACATCCGCCGTGGTTTCCACGCCATCGTAGAGTCTGTCGCCGACGGCTGGTTTTCGCGTAGGCCGAGACCGACTTGCGAAGCTGAGTGAGCATGACTGGTGAGCACTCTGGTGTATACGGACGCGACACGCGCTAGCGCAGGGTGCACGCGTCGCCAACGGCGTCCACCACACGAAGTTGTCGGATGGCAAAACCTCCGCTGCACTCAGGCGGATCGCTCGTAGACGTGGTGCAGTCCATTCAGCACCGTCGCGACCGGATCGGCGGCCCACGGATGGTGAGCATGGTTGCGCAGGAACGTGCGCCAGGTCTGAGTGGGTGAGCGCGCTGGTCGGCGCCAGCGATTAGCGTCGAACCGAGCGACTGCTGTCCACAATGCCCAGCTTCAGCAGCTCGCCTCTGATCCGTTCCGTGCCCCGCAGCCGGTTGTCGCGCGACATGGTCCACCCGCGACCATGGCGCCGGTTGTCGCGGTCGCCCCATCAACTCTGTTGGGTCCAAGTGCGCAATGCGCAACAATCAGGTGAAGCGTCACCTGCTGCGCGGCAGCCCAGCACGGTGCTCATGCGGAAGCGCACAACCATCGTCACGAGTGGCTGGGGACGACTCACGGATCCGACGGGCATATGCGGCGACCGCTGACACGCACACCGCGAGCGGACCAGCCGCACAGAATCCGGTTATGACGAACGCGCTGACGAAAAAAAGGCTGAGCTGCCAGTCGTCCCAAAGTAGGCCGAATCCACCCAACAGGACAATCGTGCTGGTACCCATGACGCAGCCAGCGATCAACGCGGCAAACAGCGCGTGTAACACGGCGAGGCGCCGCACCCAGGCTGCCACAGTCACTGCCACGGCAACCTGTAGGACCAGAGCCAGGGCCACCGTACCGAACTGTGTCCACGCAGACACGGTCTCCACCCAGCTGGCGGTGGGTTCGCGCGTCTGGAACAGGATGCTGTACACAAGAAAGCTCGCGGCGAAGTACAGCAGACCGCCAAGCAAGCCGACACCCGCCGCGCGATCCGGACGGAGTGGTGGCTGCGACGGCATGGCAATCGCCGCGCTGGGACTGTCCAGAAACGCCCAGCTGGCTACCGTCGGCGCGTTGTACCGGTGTCGCCAGAGCCAGGCGCCTAGAGGATAGACGCACAGCGCGACGAACGAAGTCAGCATGAGCACGTCCAGTCCAACGAGAATCGCCGCGGCGCTCTGTGCAACGGAGTCCGCGCCAACTACATTCGCGACAACTGGTGAGGCTGCCTCATCTACTACCTGCCCCTGCAAATCGGACCACCTGACGGCGGCGCCACCCGTCCTCACCGCTAGGTACACGAAGAAGAAAACGCCCAGCCACGCCGCCAGCAATGCGCCGGCAATTGTCAACCCAATGCGGTAGGCCTGGCCTGGCGACGGATCATCCGCTGTTACCTCCAGCCAGGTCGATGCCCCGGCGGCGACCCATCGGAAGAATACGAAGAGTACGACCACCAGGAGTCCGCTCCAGGCGATATTGAGCACAGGTATTGCGATGTCGCCCACTGGCCCCTGCCCCCGCCCAAACTCCACCGCGGCTAACGAGAGCTCCTGGCCGAGCACCAGTCCGAGGGCCATGACGATACCCGCTCTTCCCGCGCCGCGCGACTGGCGACCTTCGGTCAGTGCTGCGAACGTCGCCCGCCACACTCCCAGTCCAACCACGCCAACGGCCAGCGGTGTACACACCAGAGCCGCTGCCACAGGTCGCACAATGGCGACTGGCATAGGCAGGAGCAGACCGAGCAGCACAATGACGTTTGGGAGAGCAATGCCGGTCGCCACACCGGTGGCAAATGCGTCCCACATGTGGATTCCGAACAGCGGCCGGGTATCGTCCAACACACGCCGCCGTTCGGCGGGATCGGGATGCACTTGCCACAACGTCCGCCACCAGCCGTGGGGCGGCCGCGGCAGTGCGTCCACGGTACGACGCAGCGCACCGGAGGGTCCGTCCCAGGTCGACGCGCGAACGTCGGCATACACTTCGCGCGCGCGTAGGACAGCGTTACGAGTGAAATACACCAGGGCAGCAAGAGGCACAATCCGCCAGCTCAAATCCGCGATGTCTCCGACAGGGCGGCCGGACACCACCTGGGCAGCGGCAAATGGGACAAGGGCGGCCAGGCCGAACGCCTGCCACATCGCGATCGTGAAGTAGGTCCTGTCCACGTCGGAGTTGCGGAGGTGCGCGAGCTCGTGCAGGATCACCGCTCGAAATGCAGGCCGATCATCATGCAGCTGCGTGATCAGTCCGCCGGTCAGGGCCACGTAGTAGCGTCGGAGGTGTCCAAACGCCAACCCGGAGCGGGCCGCGTTGAAAGGGCTCCAGACGAATGTTGGCGCAGCGGATAAGTCCGTTACCCCGCAAAGCTCGGCGAGGCCGGCGATCACGTCGCGCGCGGACGCGTCGATTGGCAGCAACCGCTGGGCGCGGATCCGACGTGCCGGAAAGGTCCAGTAGATGCCGCTCGCGACTATGAGCACAATGGCCGCTCCGCTCAGCATCCAGCCGGCTTCGACCCGATCCGCCGGTGCGGTGCACTCGCCATAGGCCAGAACGCGCGCGACCCGCTCGGCGTAGGACCCGGAGAAGTCAGTCGGGTCGTGCTCCCGAGCACACTGCTCATACTGGGCGCGTTTGTAGTCACGCGTCGGAGGTAGCGCTTCGAAAATTGCTGCGTACAGCAACAGACTCGAGCCGAGCACCGAAACAATGAGCAGCACGAAGCGAAAAGCGGTGTCCGACGGGAAGGCGAAGGGGTTCAGACGTGCGTGGCGTTCGCTAACCGTAGTGAGATCGGGAGAGCTGCTGGCCATCAGGTCGCGAGGGCCAGCCCCCCGATCAAGGAGTCCGCCAACAGCTCGGCTTTATTGGCGGTAAGTCCGAGCTGACGCCCCTTCTCAACCGCGATCTCACGGACCTGTGCGAGTTGCCGCTCGCTCAAGGCCGTTCCCATGTTTGGCGGGGCGGGCCCGTCTGACTTCGTCGGGTGGACCTTCTTGAACAAGGCCTTTACGAGATAGTGGATTACGCCTGGCGCCTCAGCGCGGGCGGACTTTGTGACCTCCGCGACAAGAAAAGTGACGACCTGCGTCGCCATTGCCAGCACCATCGGTGTCAGGAACTCGGCCTCGGCAGGGACCCCAAACCCGAGCGGCTCGTCCTTGCTCGTTGCGGCGCGCACGGTACGTTCTGGATCCTCAAAATAGGCGGCGCTGATCGGCGCCAGCAGTGGCAGCTCCTGCGGCGCCACCTCGGCAATGACGTGGCGCGCCGCGGCGAGAATGACTTGCTGCTGCTCATCGAGTTCGGTCACGCGCGCCTCCGGCTCATCTGGCTGAGGCAGCATGGTAGCGCCGCTCAGCTAGCCAAGTAGCCGAACCTCGCGGTCGCTTGGAACTCGGAAGCCGCCGCAGCTAATGTGCACCGCAGGGCTGTGCCTGTAGCCACCGGGTGTCGCAACAGCACAACGCTGTTTGAACCGAGCAGCCTCGCGCCAACAGGAAGAACAGCGACGGGCACGCCAGCGACCAAACGGCGCAGGCCCGGTAACCGTTACCAGCCGCCGGTGCGTCGGGAGTGCCGCAAGAACGCCGACGCGACGCAGTGCGGTCAGTACGACGGCTTCGCCGCGGCGTGCCGAGCCGTCGGTAGGGACATCAAAGACTTCGACGTTTGCAAGATGTCCTACCTGGGTGTTGCGCCGGACGCAGCAGGTGCCAGAGTAATGCTCGATGAACTGGCAACCAGGTACAACACGACGCCAGCGACGCTGACGGAGCAGATGGTAGTAGCCACCCCGGATGAGATCGCTGAAAGACTGCGTACGCTCACCGAAATCGGGATCAATCACCACATTTTCTGGCTGCCGAAATCGCAGCACTGGCCAACTACTTGGACGCACTGGAGCTCCTGGCTCGGGAACTCGTTCCACGCGTACGCGCTTGACCAGAAGGTAGCTACGGGCGGGTGCTACTCTGCCGCTCCTGCCCCGATTCTTCTAGGGTTATCTCTGACGGTTGAGTCATCGACGACGATGGGATACCAGCAGGACCGGTAAATGGGTTCCAGTTTTCTTA
>Ga0137372_10001126_pt1 | contig 25785 bp, 18 predicted proteins | sample SagtaG_6_FD_104911 | JGI IMG/M metagenome (GOLD analysis project Ga0137372, IMG submission 104911) | Vadose zone soil microbial communities from Sagehorn Ranch, Mendocino, California, USA - Sage1_R_60_16 metaG | ecosystem: Environmental > Terrestrial > Soil > Vadose zone | place: USA...
TAGTTGGCGGCTCCACTCGGATTCCAAAGGTGCAGCAGTTAGTTCGCGATGCCTTTGGCAAAGAACCCAACAAGAGTGTTAACCCCGACGAAGTAGTTGCGATTGGCGCTGCAGTCCAGGCTGGCGTGCTCTCGGGCGAGAAGACCGATATTCTGCTGCTCGATGTCACTCCGCTCAGTCTGGGGATCGAAACGCTCGGCGGTGTATTCACGAAGTTAATCGAGCGAAACACCACGATTCCCACCCGAAAGTCGGAAATCTTTTCGACTGCATCCGACAACCAGACGTCGGTCGAAGTTCATGTGCTCCAGGGCGAGCGCCAAATGGCTGGCGACAACCGCACCTTAGGCAAGTTTCATCTGGTGGGGATTCCGCCAGCTCCTCGGGGGATGCCGCAGGTAGAGGTTACTTTTGATATCGATGCCAATGGCATCGTCAATGTTTCGGCCAAAGACATGGGTACGGGCCGCGAGCAGAAGATAACGATTACTTCATCGTCCGGCTTGTCCAAGGATGAAATCGACAAGATGATGAGGGATGCTGAATCTCACGCGGCCGATGATGCGCGAAAGCGCGAAGAGATCGAAGCGCGTAACCGGCTTGATGGGCTCACCTATCAAATGGAGAAGACGGTTAATGACAATCGTGAGAAAGTCGGCACCGTGGCGTCCGAAGTGGACTCGGCAATCGCCGAGGCTAAGAAGGCGCTGCAGGAAGGCGGAGTTGAAAAACTCAACGAGGCTTTCAATCAATTGCAGGCAGCATCTCACAAACTAGCCGAGGCGCTTTACCAGCAAACGGCCAGTGCAGAAACAGGGTCACCCTCCGCCGAAGAGCAAGCTGCGGCCGCTGGTGCCGCCTCTTCTGGTGGATCAGGCGAAGACAATGTGATCGATGCGGAATATGTCGATGTAGATGACAAAAAGTAATTGGATCTTGGATTGGCGATTGAAAGGCGGGAGGATGATGAGTCGTTCCGCCTTTTTCAATCAAGAATTGAAAATCAAAAATCACAAATGTTGAAATGGCCAAGCAGGATTATTATCAAACTCTCGGAGTGAAGCGAGATGCCAAGCCTGAAGAGATCAAGAAGGCTTACCGGAGGCTCGCGCGCAAATATCACCCAGACGTAAATCCGGGTGATAAGGCTTCTGAAGAGCGCTTTAAGCTGACGACAGAAGCACACGATGTGCTTTCGGATCCCAAGAAACGCGCTGTATACGATCGGTTCGGGCAGTATTCGGACAATCTTGCAGACGCCGCCGCGCGTGGTGCCCAACCGAGCACTGGCCGCACAGCACCTGGCTTTGACTTCACCGGCTTTGATTGGGGAACCGCTTCAGCTTCGGGTGGTGGCACAAGTTTTCGAGACATCTTCTCGGATCTTTTTGGCGGCGGGGCTAAAGAGAGCGAGCCCCCACGGCCGCAGCCAAAACGTGGAGCGGACATCGAGATGCCCCTCGCCTTGTCATTCGAAGAGGCGATCCAGGGATTAACCACGAACATCACGGTAAACCGTTCTGAGCAATGTTCGCGTTGTAATGGCGCCGGCGACATCGGCGGGCCAGTAATGGTTTGCCCATCATGTAAGGGTTCGGGGCAGGTACAAAGAGCCGGTGGCCGGTTGCGTTTCTCGCAGGAGTGCCCGGATTGTGAGGGTACCGGACGTAGACGCTCGCCGTGTTCGTTGTGCAGGGGCAAGGGCACTTTGCCGAAGACGGAAACGGTGAAGGTCCGCATCCCCGCGGGAGTGGAAACCGGTTCGCGTGTGAAGATTCCAGGGAAAGGTGACGGCGGACGGCTCGGTGCCCCAGCGGGCGATTTGCACATCATTACCAATGTTGGTTCTCATAAACACTTCACCAGAAAGGGCGACAACATTTACGTAACGGTTCCGATTACCGTGCCTGAGGCGGCGCTGGGAGCAAAAATTGAAGTGCCGACAGTCGAAGGCAAGGCACAGTTGCGTATTCCACCCAGCACGCAGTCGGGCCAGAAGTTTCGTTTGCGTCAGCGCGGTGCTCCCTCTTTGCGCAATCCGGGAGCAAGAGGGGACCAGTTCATCGAGGTACAGGTGATTTTGCCAAAAGTGATCTCAGAAGAGACGAAAGAACTCTTGCGCCAGTACTCGAAAATGAACGCCGAGAATCCCCGCGTCGAGATGGGACTGGAGTAAATTGCCGATTGCCGATTGCCAATTGCGATTGCATTAACGGATTGCAATAAGAAGATCGAAACGGGGCGGCGTGGCGATTCGGACTTGGTGAGAAGTTGACAATCGGCAATCAGCAATTGGCAATCGGCAGTGAATTATGAAACGCAAGGCCAAGACATATACGATTAGCGCGGTGGCTGATCAGTATGGCATCCATCCGCAGACGCTGCGCCTTTACGAACGGGAAGGTTTATTAAAGCCTTCGCGGTCGGAAGGCAACACACGTCTTTACACTGACCCTGACCTGGCACGCCTGGAGCTCATCCTTTCGTTGACCCGTGACCTGGGCGTCAATCTCGCTGGAGTGGAAATCATACTCAACATGCGCGAGAAGATGGATGCCATGCAACACGAGTTTGAGCGTTTCTTCCAGTACCTCCAGTCGCACGCAGAAGAGTTCAGTAACTTCACTGAGCCTCCGCCAGAGGGAAGCACGGACGCCCTCGTCCCGTTCACACGTGCCGCCGTCCTCCGCCGGCGCACCATCTCCCGCAGCTAATACATGTTTCGCTGTTAGTTAAGTTTGATTGTTCAAACGCCAGGGTTTGCTGAGCATTTGGACATAAGGTGGGTTTCTTAATCAGAGCCTTCCTGAATAGCGACAGGTTGGTTAGCGCTCTGCAGAAAGCTGGTGTTCGAGCCGTTCGACAATGCTGGTGTGGTACTGACCTAAGTGATGGCAATGAGGGCAGGGAGCGACGTAGATATAGGGAGGTAATACAGAAGTTCCATTAGATGCGTCGCCCAGGAGTATGAACCGCTTATTGCAGTTCTCGCAAAAAACTGTCAGCAACCATTCTGTATCTGCTCGCTCCTCCGCAACCATGGAGCGAATTTTATCTTCTCCTAGGTAGGTACCGTCTGTGCGCTACCGCACACAGCGATTTCCTTCCTCAACGCCATTGCCGGGTGTATAAGTCCGGCATGCTTCCTCTGTACGCCCGGTGGTAGATCATCGTTATTTGCCGACAATGCAAGGCTAAACTGCCATTGTTTGAAGATCTCAATGATGGCAAGACCACTCTGGCGCGGTGCTATGAACTAGAGTGTCCAAAGGCCGCACGTAGCCGACCGGCATATAGAAATAATGGGCGGCGTGCTCCAGGCCACGAAAAACAAACCGCTATGGCTCTAACATGGAATTACGCCGCCCCCTGCCTACTACTAGCCGACCTCTGCTCTATTCTTGTTAGAGCACGACAACTCCTTTCGGGTGCGCGCGGGCGGGCACCGCGGACTGCGGCAAGATCACCGGCGAGTCTGATGTTTCCGTCAATGTGCCGTTAGGCGCGACTCGAAGGATATGCAGCGCGTTGCCTTGAGGGAATGTGTTGTCCAGCGTAGTTTCGTGATTTACGACATAGAGGAACGTGCCGGTCGGGTCCAGCTCTAACTGGAAAGGCGTAGTCTTAAAGATGACAGGTGCGCATGGATCAGGAGTCGGGCACAGAAACTCCTTTGGCCCATTCAAATCGACCTTCTGTATCTCTACCGGAGCGTACGGATTGGCCAGTGAAAAGACGGAAATGCTGTCATCGGTTGAGTTCGAGGTGTAGGCGAAGGTTCCATGTCTGTTGACCTCGATCCAGCAGATGCCAAGGCCCGAGATTGGGGCGGCATTGAGAAACGTTAAGCCCCCTGTCGCGTCGTACCGGAAGGTGCCCATAACATTGCCGACCACGAAGCCGACATAGAGCAGCGGCTGTATCGGATGCACCTGAAGGCCGAGCATGAAGGGTGGGAAGGGCGGCGGAAAGGGTGATCCTTGCGGCGTGCCGGTGCCTTGTACCAGGCGGCCGTTGCTCTGAATGCGAAACGACTCAAGCGCACTGGCAAAAGGTGGGACGAACGGAGGGAACCCAGGCGGTGGCGGGAAGGGAAACGTGAAGAGATCAACTCCGAAAAGCAGTTTGCCATTCGGCGAGATCAGTGCTTGCGTCGGATGCGACCCTGGTACGACCTCGACCGTTGAGTGCGGAATAGGACTAAGATGTCCGTTGCGGTTCACCCGAAAGCCTGTATAGTTCGGGAGCGCGCCGCTTGTTTGTCCCGGTTCGAGATTGCCTTTATTGACCACGTACAATTTAGCAATTGAATCATCGTCCTCCCCAGCACGCTTTCCTACGAGACCGAGACTCACGGGTTGTACGCCGCCAGAAGGAAACGGCGAACCGTTCACGTGCGTCAGACTGGCGTTCGAGTTGACACGAAAGACCGCAATGGTATTGCTGCCGGAGTTGACGGCAAACAGCAGCTGGTGGTCAGGGCTGGCAATCACCTCCTGGTCGGAATCGTCGGGTCCGAGGTGTTCATCGGCAACGAAGACGCCCGTACCTCTGGTCAGGAAGTTTCCAATTAACGTGAGTGCGCCATTGGCCGGGTCGCGGCGATATGCGAGGACGGAATTCTGGCCCGGATTAGGGTTATTACTTGTGACATAGACGACATTCCTCGCCGTCGCGTCATCATCATGGTCAGGAGTGTACGCCCGAACCGGCGAAACGTTGAGGGTCGTCAACAAGGCAAGGCCAGTAAAGAGTGCCAGGAGAAATTGCTTACTGCTGTGCCTGCGAATTGGTTGACTTGGCAGGAGGGATCGACGTTGAAAAGTCATGACTCGTAACTCCTTAATGTTTGTTGAAGGTATAGAAGTCAAGCCAAGGCCACTTGGCTTGCAGCAGTTTGAAAGCAAGCGAGGCATGCGTCATTTACATCCTAAGGATTGACGAAACCGCCAATATGCGCGAGATGACAGCGCAATCAGCAGGGATGCTGTAAAAGCGAGATTGAGTCCCCGTCACCTCAGCCAGGGACTTACAAACTTCTCAAGCGAGAGCAATTTAGAATGGATCTAGCCACCTGTCAAACAGCTTGCTTCGAGGTGACGTCACGGACTGATTGGTAGCCTTGTTTTCAGGTTCTTTGACGTGATAAAGTCCGCCCTGCGGTTGAACATTTAGCGAGCTTGGCTTTTTCTCACGTTCCTCTCACATACGGCCAGTAACCTTTTCACGAAGCTAAGCCGAGCCTGACGAAACTAAGCATGCTTATCCAGTTCGAATGCTGCTCGGAACTCCCACTCCATGCGGGCTGCCGCGTGAGGAGCGCCGGCTGCCGTGTAGACTTCACCTCACCACTGGAGATCACTCATGAAGAACGCTACCTCACCATACACGATCCTCTCGAACTCACATCTAATCTCACTGTTGATCTTAAGCCTTCGGGCATTGATCATCAGCCTTGCGACTTTCAATTTAGCGGCCGCACAAGACCTTGACAATGTAACCATCAGCGGGCGCGTATTCGATCAAAATGGAGCAGTAATACCTGGCAGCACCCTCATGGCTGTGCTGGTAAAGACCGGCGTGACCCGTTTGACCAAAACTGACGACACGGGAAGATATCGCCTTAGCCAATTGGAGCCGGGTGTGTACGCCTTGCGCGTATCTGCCGACGGCTTCGCAGCGCAAGAAAAGCAAGACTTAAACACAATCGCCGGACAGAATGTCAAGCTCGACATAACTCTGAAGCCGCGGGAAGCCGTCGCGGATCCGGTAGTAGTAACCATAAATAATGCTCCCGCGGTGGACACCACGCGCTCCGTGGTTGGTGGCACCCTTGTCACTGACGAAGTGGAATCACTACCCATTGCCACGCGTTCCCCGCTGGATTTGATTTTCACACTCGGTGGTATTACCGAGGAGCCTCTTTCCACGCGCGAACTGGCCGAGGATCGCGATGCGAATCAAAGCAGCGCTCCAGAAGAGGCCGGCGCATTCGCGCTTGCGGGCGGGCCGGCTTACTCCAACAACCTGACTATCGACGGTCTCGACAACAATGACGATCGCTCGGCCCAGGCGCGTTTCCAACCTTCAATCGAAGCTGTTGAAGAAGTTCAGGTAATCACGAACCAGTTTTCAGCAGAATACGGGCGAGCCTCGGCGGGCCGAATAAACCTACGTACACGCGGTGGCGCCAGGGAGTTTCGCGGGCGAGCTTTCTACTTTTTCAAAGATGAATCGCTAAACGCCAATACCTTCAGAAACAACTCGCTTGGACTCAAGCGGCTGCCTTTGCAGGAACATAATCCTGGTTTCACTCTCAGTGGTCCGCTTGTCATACCCTGGATTAAGAACTCACTGGCAACGTTTTTCTTTAGTTCCTACGAGGTTGCGAAAGTTTTGGATAGCGCCTTAATCGATACCCTTGTTCCAGTCGAACGCAACAGCCTGTTCGAATTGCCGGATCCAACGGATCTTTCTGGCCGCAGGATGGAGGATGCAAATGTTCCGGCGGTGAGTGCAGAAATTGCTCCCTTCGTTTCCTCGATCAGCACGCCGCTCGTGAACCATACATTCATGACGCGCATCGATCATCAGTTTAGCGAAACTCACAATGGCACGTTTATCTATCAGTTAGGACGGCTCACGAACCTGCGGCAGCTTGGTGGTCGCAATCGCCTGGCGGAAACTCTCCAGGCAAAAAGCCGAGTCTCGGATGCTATTTCATACTCAGAGAATTATGTGTTCTCGGCGAACACTGTGAATCAGGCTCGCGTGCAATTCGCTCGTCTTGCTCCGGCGATTGAAGCCCGCGGTGGAGCACACCCTGTTGTCCTTATCACCATTAATGACCCACTCACCGCCGGTGATCCGGCCAGACGTTCTGGTACCTTGATCGCTGGTTCCTCGACAGCCGGAGCGACTGACCGGCGCGAATCTCGCTTTCAGTTGCAGAACATTGTCTTTCACACGAAGGCTGCTCATTCACTCAAGTTTGGCTTTGATGCGCAGCGGATCCACTCGAGCTTCATCGATCTCTCCGATGCTTCTGGAACCTTCAGCTTCGCGAGTGCCGGCGATTTCCTTGCCGGTGTTCCTAACCGCTTCAGGCAAAATTTCTTGACCGAATCAACTCAGCACAACACATATTTGGGGTTCTTTGTGCAGGACGACTGGCGTCCATACTCAAATGTGGTGATCAGCTATGGTCTCCGTTACGAAAACGAAAGCATCATTCACGACCGGAACAACTTTGGGCCGCGTTTCTCCGTTGCTTATGATCCATTCAACTCTGGCAAGACGGCGGTGCGTTTCGGTGCGGGAATCTTCTACAACCGCGCCCTCTTGCGAACGATTGACGATTTTACGCTCGGGGCCCAGCAACGGTTCTTCGATACGAACACGTTGCGTGATCCGGCTACCGGAAAACTTTTGACTGCCGAACAGCGTCGGGCATTCATTGCTGCAAATCTTCGCTTTCCCGAGACTCTGCGTGTCAGTTCACCGCTTGTTCAGCAGTTTGGGGTCCTTAATGAAGGATTCTCTCGCCGCCTCGATCCCGCGTTGCGCATCCCTGAGAGCTATCAGGCTAACTTCGGAGTTGAACGAGAAATCGTCGCTGGCTTTGTCTTCGAGGCGAACTACACACTTAATCGTGGTATTCACCTCTGGCGCGAGTTCAACGTTAATGCGCCGCAGCTCCCTTCGGGTTTTAAGAACTTTTCAGAGTATCTTGCGTCGCGTGACTTTCCCAATTTTCGCAGCGTCCTCGAGGGCATTCGTCCCTTATACAATGTTACTAATGCGGGGGAGCTGATACGGTTTGCATTCAATCCGCCCGATTCGGGAAATGCGAATTCGGTCAGCGGGTTGACGGAGTTTGGGGTTCCTATATCGCGCGTGAATCTTAATAGCGTCACCTCAACCACAGCGGTGGACGTCGCGCTGGCAGCAGTCAACGAATTGCGGCCAGATCCGACACGCGGCGAAGTTGAACAACTGATTGCTGTTGGAAACAGTTTCTACAGAGGCCTTACCCTTGAGCTACGCAAACGCTTCAGCCCGGGGAACGGCCCTGGCTTTTCTTTCCGGCTTGCTTACACGTTCTCGCGCCTCATCGATGATGGTGTGGTCAACACGTCAGACGCGCTAAGACCGGGAGACTTCAGGAGTGAACGCGCGCGCAGCTTGCTGGATCGGCGACATCGCTTCGTTTTTTCAGGCAGCTTCGATTTGCCGCGCCGTCTCGGCATGTTGCGGTTATCGCCGATTTGGCGTGTCGCCTCGGGTGCACCATTCAACATCTCCATTGGCGGCGCAGATCGGAACCTGGACGACGTGGGAAACGATCGTCCGATATTCACCGGAGACACCAAACTCTTGCACTGGCGGGGTCCGGGGCGTCCGGTCGATCCAGAAATATTAAGAAGCTTTGCGTTGCCCACGATCGGGCAAACTGGAAACTTGCCTCGCAATGCCGGACACGGCCCTGGCCTGTTTCTATTCGATCTGAGCGTCACGCGCGAGTTTCGCATCAATGAAAGACTCAGGCTACGGCCCGTTATTGAGTTTGACAACGTTCTCAACAAGACCGTGTTTAGCTTTGGTGCGGAGTTCATAAACTTCAACGCCTTCTCAACGACAGCTTCGGCGGATCAGCGTCAGGCCTTTATTGATTCGTTTCTCGTAGCCACACGCACATTGCGCCAGAGGCAAATTCGGCTGGGACTTCGCTTCGACTTTTGAGTGGTTAGAGACGGGAGTGCGTGGGTGAGTCATGCACTTCCCGATTAGAGGGACGTATTTAGCAGTGCGCCGGCCTGGCGGCGCTTTGGTCGGCTACGAGCTGTCGGAGCCTGGCCTGGAGTTTTAATGTCAAAGTCGCGGCATCAAGTCTCCAGGGGCAAAAGCGGTGCCAGGCCACCGCACTGCAAGGAGTTGACGCCTTCGAACCTCAATTGTGAAATCAAACGCGTTCGGACCTCATCGTGAGTCGTCATACCAACTGCCGCGAACAAACGGAAGTGTCGCGACTCGTGCCGCCAACACGCCATCTGCGGAAATCACTTTCACCTCTGTACCGGGAGCGAGGTAATCGTACTTAACGTAACCCAAAGCAATCGTTCGTCCGAGATGAGGCGAGTAAGTTACAGACCTGAGACGTCCAACCTCTTTGTCGTCCAATGATTTGATCTTCACACCTACTTCCAATTTTGCTGCTTGATCAAAGATCAGGCCCGATAGTTTCTTCGCTACATGACCTCGATATTTGATGCGCGCGATGATCTCCTGACCGATGTAACAGCCTTTCGTGTAGCTGACGGAATCGTCCAGGCCTGCTTCCGTAACGACATTTGTCTCGTCCATGTCCTTGCCGTAATGCGGAATGCCTGCTTCGATTCGCAAAGTGTCTTGTGCGTTATCGCCAACTGGTTGAGCACCGGCATTTACCAGGGCGTCCCATAAAATGCGCGCTTGTTCCGCTTTTACCACCAGATCAAAACCATCTTCGCCTGTGTGCGTGGCGTGAAGTATGGTTACTTGTTCCTGTTGCCAGTCGCCTTGTGCGACGCCGCCTCGTGGCACTTGGGTTGCCGCGTCTCCTAGAACCGATCGAACAATCTCAGCGGCCCGCCTCCCCTGCACCGACAAAAGCGCCGTCTCGGTGGTTAGGTCAGCCACGCGAAAGTCGCCGGCGAATGTGAAACGGTCAATCGTCTTCAGAACATTAGCGTGCGTGATTGCTTCAGTATCGAGCAGAAAAGTGGGACCTGTCTTCTTGTCCGTCAGATCATCCTGGTAACGCACGACGCGAACACTTGCGATGAGACGCCCTTGAACGTTGGGAAAAGCAGCCGGCATCCAGCGGTTCTGATCCAGTGTCTTCATGTCGTTTGTGATCAGCCCATTTAGGAACTGCACTGCTTCGGAGCCGCTCACGACAAAACGGCCCCGCGCAGAGAGGTCCATCAAGCCCGCACCTCTTTCGCGGACCGCTGCGTACTCGAATAGTTCGTCGCCGAATGACTGCGGCACTGACCATCCATGATGCTCCTTCATCAGGGCATCGAGACGCTTGTGCGTATCGTCAAGTGGTGACTTAAGCGCGATTACCGGCCCGGTTGCTGCCTCGTTCATTTTATTTGATTCCCCAAGATCACGATCCAACTTGTCGAATTGCCCGTGCTACCACCTTGTAGTCGCTCAACTGTTGCGCCTCGCGGCGGTGCGAAGCCAAAACCTGTGGGCTCGGATGATAAATCGGAACAAGTAGACGTCCATCCCACTGGTGAATCTTCGCCGCTGCTACTCTCAAGTTCAAGTCATGCCATTCAATGCGTCTTATGGCCTCAAGCGCAACTGAACCAAGCGTCACGATCACGCGCGGGTCGACTATCTCGATGGTTTTAGTCAAAAAGCCGGAACAGTTCCGTATTTCACTCCCACTGGGTTTGCGATTTGCGCCAGATTCCGTGCGCGGGTTACAGAGGGCGGCACTGGTAATGAAGATCTGATCGCGAGTTAGCCCTATTGAATCAATAAACCGATCGAAATTCCTTCCGGATTGATCACCCGAAAAAGGAACCCGAGTGCGGTCCGCTCCTTTACGGCCTGGTGCCTCACCAATGAACATCACGCGGGCCGCCACTGAACCGTTAAGTTTACTCAGCACGGCAGCCTTTTCGCACATTGCCGGGCAGATCGTGCAAACTGCAGCCTCCCTCACGAGTTCAGCAAACCGCGCTTCTTTCAGTTCGATCGGCTGCATTGAAGTTTGATTAGTATCCCAGAAGCGATCTCAAATTTCACTTCGCAGTTGCGTTAGCCCGCTTCTCCATCCGTTGGAAAAGCGCCTGAAAGCGAGGGTCGGCGCGAAGGCTCTCGAATTGAGGTTCTACTCTTAGGCATATCAATTGTGGGTCCCTGGCTTCGACAGCTTTAGTCAACCAGAAGAGTGCCCCGTCGTTGTTTCCGAGTGCTGTGTGGATCAAAGCTATGCCGATCGGTGAAAAGTAACGACGGCGCCACAAAGTTTCCAGCTCGTTGAGAATGGCTTCCGCGTCGCGCCGCTTACCTGACGCACCATACACAAATCCAAGCGGCGCCAGTATTGGCGGTTGGCGACCGTATTTTTCGATGGCGCTGTTACACTCGGTAATAGCTCTCGCGTACATTCCTTTTCGCTCGTAAGCCTGCCCCGGCAGGAAGAGCGGTTGAAGCGAATCGAAACCCAATTCGCGAGCTTTCACCGACATTTCAACTGCCTCATCATAACGACCCTGATAATAGAGTGTCTGGGCGACATCCCAAGTAATAACTGGGGAAAGCGGGTCCAGCTCTTGTGCACGCCGAAGTTCAGCGATGGCCACATCCAACTGGTTGGTGACCCAATAATAGTAACCAGATAGCTCGTGCGCATCTGCGTAATTTGGATTGAGTTCAAGTGCCCGCTTGAGCTCTTTGTCTGCACCCGGCCAGTCCCATTCATACAAGAGTTTTACACCGCCGAGGGCGCTGTGAGCTTCTCCCAGATTGTCGTCCAGGGCGACAGCCTTTTCTGCGGTCCATCCAGCGTCTGTCCATGTCTGCGCAGGCGTCAGAACACCAATCGCGCCTTGCACGTTGTATGAGGCGCTCAAACCTGCATACGCCAGCGCGTAGTTCGGGTCGATGGCAATGGCTTGCTTGAAATAATCGATAGCCTTGCTCAGACCGTCCTCGTTGAACTTGTTCCAGAAGAAACGTCCCTTCAGGTAAAGCTGATACGCCTCGGTGTTGTCCGTATGACGTTTGGCAAGTTGACGTTGCTCTTCGCCGGTTAGCTGAGCGACCAGTCTCCGAGCGACTTGTTGAGAGATCGAATCCTGGACGGCGAAGATATTTGTAAACGTCTCGTCGAATGTGTCGGCCCACAATGGTTTGCCATCGCTCACGCGTATCAGTTGCACGGTGATGCGAATCCGTTCCCCCGACCTTTGCACTTTGCCCTCTAACAACGAATCGACCATCTGCTCGTGACCGGCGACAACTGGATCCTGCGTTCCCCTGCTGTATTTAAGAATAGAACTTGTAGGCCTGACGACGATCTGCTTGATGTTACTGAGCTTAGTGATTAATGCGTCAGCCATTCCCAGTTGAAGCGCCTCGTCACCGTCGCCACCAGTCAAAGGTTGAAACGGCAATACCGCAATTGATCTCACTTGTGCGTCCTGGTCGCCGTTTCTGGCTTTCGCACGATACAGATATACACCGGCCGCGACCGCCAAAACTGACAGGCCCAAAAAGGCTATGGCCCAGCGAAGGCGTGAGCTTTGCAGTTCTTGCTTTCGAAAAGGAACGTCGGCCGCCTGATTTGAATTAAGGTGTTCTTGTTCGGCTGGAATGTTGGCTGTCGCTTGTGCGTGTGAATCGTCCAGTTGAATCACTGGGGCGACAAATCGATATCCTCTGCGTGGTACCGTCTGGATATATTTGCTGTCGCTCTTGTCATCGAGAAGCGCCTTTCTCAGTGTGGAGATGTTTTGAGCGAGCGTTAGCTCTTCGACGAACGTGTCGGGCCACACTTTGCTCAGGAGATCATCTTTAGTGACGGTGCGGCCGCTATTCTCGACCAGCACTAGCAATGTTTGGAAAGCCTTACCTGTCAGGGCGACTGGCTTACCTTCGCGCGTGAGGATTTGTTCCGCGGTATCGAGCTGAAACGGCCCAAACTGATAAATCACATTTTGCTGAGGAATTGAGGCCATTCAGTGGTTTCAGAAAAATTTCAACTCGATTTCAAGGTAGTTTGAAGACTTCCGCTCCGGGAACGGATTAGAAGGGTGCGAGCCAGGCGTCAGTAGGTGCTACGACGACGTTTGAAGTCGGACTCATTCTAAGCGAAGCCACTGGCGCTAGCAATAAGAGTCGTGAATCCAACTGATTCGCGCAGGCAAAAACCAACCATCTTTAACTGCATAAGGAGAACGAAAATGACAAAGTATATCGTGTTGAGTTTAGCACTCGTGGCCGTGCTGGTAGCGGTGAGCGCTTCGGTGCCGAATGCCATGGCCCGTTCCGCAAATGTACCGCCAGGCATCTACACTACGACATTGACCGAAGCAGATATTCCCGATTCGTTTCCACCAGAGGTCATTCCGCTGCTAGTGGGCGACTGGGAAATCGAATTTACCGGGTCCGGCAGCTACATCGTTAGTAAGGACGGATACCCTGCGGTGGTTGGACGCTATAACTCGAATCCTGCTCGGATAGTCATGACGGATCTGCAAGGCGCGCTATCGTGCACGGATGAGCCGGGCATAGCGACCTCGACTTACCGCTGGACGTTGGCGGGTAATGAGTTGATTCTGACGGCTGTTCACGACCGTTGTGCCGGTCGAAATCTGGTGCTGACCGCACACCCTTTACAGATGCAATAAACAAAAGCCGAGGACTGTCCTCTGAAAGTGTGGAGGGTCTTTACCTTCCGTGCGGTTTAGAATTAATCCGGGGCTATGCCCCAAGGCGTAGCCCCAGATTCACTACAGTGATGCTGAAAGTCACTTAACTACAGTAATCTCGCGGGTGGTTGTGTTGTAGCCCCCGTTTTCCACTGGTCTCTCATCTTTGTCTAAAAGTTCGAGGCGGACGGTATGTTTTCCCTTAAGCCAGCCCGCCAACCAGATCGGCTCCCACTTATCAATGAAACGGGGGTCGTCGTCGTCAACGATGTAGCGAACTCGGTATTCCCCACCGTCACCTCTTAGCCTGGCATTTGATAACCAGAAATCGATCATGATCGGATCCGCTTCGACGCCTTCATACTGACCCTTCGGCCGGCTGTAGGTTAGCAAGGCCTTGGTGGGATCGACGTCACCGCCTTTGCTGGACGGCATATCCTTACCCTCGCGGGCCGGTTGTGGGGTCGCCGTCGCGTTGTTGTTCGCCATGGTTTGGCCTGAGCCTGTGGTGGTGGGCTTGGTGACATCTCCGCCGCCTTTGACTGTGAACGCTACCATCTGAAAAGAGCCGTCGTTCTTGTAACTTTCATGCCATGGCCGAGAAGGAAAAACACGCACCGTGTGCTTGCCTGCCGTGACATTACGCAACTCAAAAGGCTGGTCAAGTTCGTAGTAAGCCTCATACGGTTCGTTGTCCAGGATCACGTGAATGTGGTTGCCCTTGCCCGTGGACGGATCCTTATGCGGCTTGTAGCCCATCAGTTCACCACCCAGATTCAGTTTGAGCTGCACCGTCGAGCCATTGATGACGGCATCTTTGGCCGGCGCTACGATCCTCAACTCTGGTTTTGCCTGATCCTGAGCACCCCGCTCCTTCATTAGATCGAGGATCGTTTGAGGGCGAGGGACCACATTAAGGACCTGCGTGGGAGGCGGCGTCGCGACAGTGGTTGCGGTGGTATTTGAGTTGTCCTCTTTACCTGCACAGCCGGCAAAAGAAAGCAGTAAGATTCCGGCGAGCATCAAGACTATACGTCGTCGCGTGAATTGTTTCATCGAGTTTCCTCTGTTCTATGATTTTCGGGAAGTATACGCGGCGAGTATCGCAAATACTGATCGAGAATGCTGTGTGAACTCTTTAGCAGTGCGGTGGCCTGTCAGCGCTTTGGCCGGCGGCGGCGAGGCGCCACCTGAGACTAACCGTGCCAACGCACCGATAGGTCGCGCAACCAAAAGCGCCGCCAGGCCGGCGCACTCCAAAGAGAGCTCTGGACCAGTTAAGCTAGACATTTTGTTTGACGAGTGTGAAAATCCGCGCACAAGCCATCACGATTACAATTTTTATCTGAATTGGAGGGACGCTGGCACACTTGCGCGTCAACATTCAATGAGTACAAACAAGCTTCGCTTGGGCTTACTAGCTATCACATGCCTTTTGACGATTGCGGTTATCCTTGTTGGCTGTAAGAGAGGAAATGAAAGAGCGGAGTTTAGCCCGGAGATTCTGCCGCTGCCGCCGCAGCTCAGCACCTATGAGGCGATGTCTATCCCCGCCGACAATCCGATGAGTCCCGAGAAGGTCGCGCTGGGCCGGCAGTTGTTCTTTGATGAACGACTTAGTGGCGATGGCTCGCGCTCGTGCTACTCATGCCATGTTTGCGAAAAGGGTCTAACGGATGGATTGGCAAAAGCGGTGGGCGCCTTTAACAAACAGTTGCCGCGCAGCAGTCCCACGCTCTGGAATATCGGTTACCACAAAGAGTTTTACTGGGATGGACGCAGCCCGTCGCTTGAGAAGCAAGCGTTGGCCGCCTGGACTGGTGCAAATATGGGCGCGAAGGCGGACGAGATAGCCACAAAGTTAAATGCTCTTCAGGGCTATCGCGCCCAGTTTCAAAAAGTCTTCGGCGCGGATGCGACCCCTGACAACATCGTCAAAGCGATCGCCGCATTTGAAAGAACGATCATTAGTGGCGACACCGCGTGGGATCGTTATCGCGGTGGTGATAAATCTGCCCTCACCGAAAGTGCTGTGCGCGGCTGGAACATTTTTCAAGCAATTAAATGTACCAACTGCCATGACGGCGTCTTGCTTACCGACCAGCAGTATCACAATGTGGGCATCGGCATGGACCAGAAGGAACCTGATGTGGGCAGGTTCAAAGTCACCAACCGGCCGGAAGACACGGGAGCATTTAAAACGCCTACGCTCCGAGACATTGCCAAGTCAGGTCCCTACTTTCACGATGGCAGCGCTAAAACACTCGAGGAAGCGGTAGACATTTTGCTGGGCGGAGGAAAGCCAAATGATCATCTCGACCGAAAGAATCTCGAGAAACACGACGTCCTGCCGGACCAGCGCGTGGCTTTACTCGACTTTCTCAAAGCCTTGAACGTCGAATGCAGGTTAGCGAAACCACCGCTGCCGCAAAAATAGATGAGGGAATTAGCCGCGGATTTGCGCGGATAAACGCGGATCTGAAAAAATCAAAACCATTTCTCCAGGAATGTGGCGCTGATGGTTAGCCTTTGAAATGTCGATTGCAAATTAGCCAAACGGGAAAACAGCCGCGGATTTGCGCGGATAAACGCGGATCTGAAAAAGGCCAAAATGCTTTCTTTGTTAGATAGAGCGAGCGCTGGACATGAGCCGGCATTCCTTGGAAGAAATGGTTTTGATTTTTTTAGATCCGCGTTTTTCCGCGTAATCCGCGGCTAACTCATGTTCTTGATGGTTGAAAGCGCGACAGCGGCAGGTTGGCGATTTAGAGATTATTTGACGGTCTTCTTCACGAGACTGACAAACGCACCGATGTCCGCTTCAGTGGTATCGAACGAGGTCATCAAGCGCACTTCAGAGGTCGCCTCATTCCAAACGTAGAAGAAGTACTGCTTCTGTAGCAAGGTCACATATCTGCGCGGCACAATCGCAAACACGCCGTTTGACTGGACCTCCTGCGTGATTCTTATCTGCGGAATCTTTTCGAGCTCTCGTGCCAGAACTTTGGCCATGCGGTTCGCATGTTCCGCGTTCTTCCGCCAGAGACCGTCCGCCAGCAGCGCCGAGAACTGGGCCGAGATGAATCGCATTTTCGAGGGAAGGTGAGTTCCTTGTTTGCGGATGTACTTGAAATCCTTCGAGAGCTTTTGATCAAAGAACACAACGGCCTCGCCATAAATCATTCCGTTCTTTGCGCCCCCGAACGAGAGCACGTCCACACCAGCATCGCGGGTTATTTCCCCCAGTTCCACACTTAAGCCGGCAGCGGCATTCGCGATTCGCGCGCCGTCAACGTGTAACAGCATGTCGTGCTTGTGAGCGAAGCTGGCAAGAGTCTTCAGCTCGCGAGCCCTGTAAACAGTGCCCATCTCTGTTGCTTGCGAGACCGAAATCACGCGTGGTTGCACATGATGTTCAAACCCGACACCCTCGAGCAGTGGTTTCACCTGGTCCACCGTAATCTTGCCATCTTTTGTGGGCACCGCGAGCAGCTTACAGCCCGTAAATTTTTCAGGCGCGCCACACTCATCAACATTTATATGAGCAGTTTCAGCGCAGATAACCGCATGGTATGGTTCGGTAACTGCTTTTAATCCCAGAACATTTGCGCCGGTACCGCCGAAGACAAAATAGACATCGACGAGTTTGCCAAAGTGCTCACGAAATTTCTGCACAGCCGCTTCGGTGTAAGGATCGTCACCGTATGCGATAACATGTCCTTCGTTTGCGGCTGCAATCGCCTGCAATACTGAAGGGTGGACGCCGGAGTTATTGTCGCTAGCAAAACTACGGCTCGGTTTTATGCGTTTCGTCATATCTGAAAGATTGTAGGGGCGTCCCTCTGTGGGCGCCCCACGCTATCGCAACCGACGGGGCGCCCACACTGCCCCTACAATCAAACCCAAGGAACCTAGATTCTTGAGGACTTGAAATCCTTGATTATCTCGCGGGCCGAATTGGCGCCCGGCCCACCCGTCAAGCCGCCTCCCGGATGCGCGCCCGCTCCGCAGAGGTAGAATCCCTTGATCGGAGTTCGATATTGGGCCCAGCCAATGAGCGGGCGAAAAGCAAAGAATTGATCGAGCGACTGTTCGCCGTGGAATATGTGTCCACCGCTCAGACCGTAGGTTTGCTCCAGATCCAATGGCGTGATCACCCGGCGAGCAACTATCAAGTTTTTCAGGTTGGGAGCGTACCTGGAGAGTTGGTTCACTACGTTATCGGCAAACTCTTCACGCCGCGAATTCCAATCACCTGTTTTCAAATTGTAAGGTGCAAACTGTACATAGATGGACATTACGTGTGCACCGCCATGGGCGAGAGATGGATCAAGAAGCGAGGGAATTGTAACGTCCATGTACGGCTCAGGCGAATAGTCGCCATACTTCGCCGCATCAAATGCGCGCTCCAGATAGTCGATATCAGGCCCAATATGAATCCGGCCTGAGAGTCGAGCATTGTCGTTGATAGCGGACAGCGCAGAGAACGTGGGAAGACCGGAAAGCGCGAGATTAACTTTGGCGCTAGTGCCGACTGATCTGTAGTTGCGAATTTTAAATAGGAAGTCTGGATCCAGATCGAGCGGGTCAATCAGCTTGAGAAAAGTTGCGCGCGGATCCGCATTTGAAACGATTGCGCGTGCGGTGATCTCCTCGCCTGCGGTCGACAGTACAGCCGTTGCCTTGCTTTCGGCAACCTGAACTCTCTCCACCGCTGTGCTCGTTCTCACTTCTGCGCCAGCAGCCTGAGCCGCTCGTGCCAATGCCTGTGTCAGCGCACCCATTCCGCCCTTCACAAAAGAAGACGGAGCGATGGCGTTTCCATCGAGTGCGGCTTGCCAGAGAAGTCCGGCACTCGTTCCTGCCGACCATGGCCCGGCAAACGCTCCGAAGATTCCTCGCGCCGCCACAGTCGCACGCAATAACTCGGTCTCGAACCATTCCGTTGCCAGGTCAGCAACGGCCATCGGTCCCCAGCGTAACAAGCGGTAAGCATCTTTCTTCCCCAGCTTCCTGAATGACAAGCCGAGTTTGCCGAAGTTCCAAACTTCACCGAGCGCCGGCTTATCAATAGTCGGCGGCGTCATCGAAACTAGCGGTGCAAGAACACGACCAAGACGAGCGAAGGTTGCAGCGAATTCAAGGTAGCTGTCGGCGTCATGCGTAGAGGTCCTTTTAAGCTCATTAGCTGTTCGTTTCGTGTCGTTATAAATGGTTAGTGACTGACCATTTGGATCGAGAGCGATTACGCGAGCGTCTGACTCAACTAATTCCAGTCCATATCGTGCCAGGTCGAGATCCTTCGCTATGTTGGACAAGAGTGGACCACCTGCGTGCGCTAAAGTGGAACAACGGAAGCCGGGATGAATTTCTTCCGTCACGGACGATCCGCCGATAATCTCGCGGCGCTCAAGCACAAGCGTGGATAAACCGGCCTTGGCGAGGTAACAAGCTGCAACCAGTCCATTATGGCCGCCGCCGATGATTGCGATATCAACTGGCCGCTTGCTCATGGATTATCTTCGGCGTGTTCTCCCTAACAAGAGTTTAATGTTTTCTGGATAAAGATTTAGAACCGCTCATACAGTCCCGTTAGGGACGTAATGTTTATAGACCGCAGTTACAAAAAACCACCAGCTCCATTAGGAGCGAAATGTTCATTCATCAGACTGCCTTATTTGGTCGGCGCGACACCGCGGAGTGTTCTGACATAATTACAAAAGCAACGAAAATGACATTGCGCTCCTAACGGAGCTTGCTGTCGCTTGGGTTTCGGCCGCTATAAACATTCGGCTCCTACGGAGCTAGGGGCGACTGGCTTTGCCATTGCGTCGCGACGTTCTGCTTGCACAAAAAACGCGCAGGGAGAACACGAAGTTGGCTACTTCAGACTTTTCCGCGTTTCCAATCTTTCAAGAGTTGCATGGCAGCATTGCGGCCGGGCGCGCCCATCACGCCACCGCCGGGATGAGTGGCCGAGCCACACATGTAAAGATTTCGGATCGGAGTTCGGTATTGCGCCCAACCCGGCGCAGGTCGCAGGAAAAAAAGTTGCTCGAGCGTTAACTCACCCTGGAAGATGTTGCCCTCCGACAGGCCAAAGTCGCGCTCGATGTCCAGTGGCGTTAATACCTGGCGGTGCAGGATCAGATCTTTGATGTTTGGAGCGTGTTCAGCAATCGTGTCAATTACCGTATCGCCAAACTGCTCGCGTTTGTCGTCCCAGTTTCCTTCTTTCAAGTTGTAAGGCGCGTACTGAACAAAGCAAGACATCACATGCTTGCCCGGCGGAGCCACGGAAGGATCGGTCAAACTCGGAATCACGATGTCGATGTATGGCCGGCGCGAGAAACCGCCATACTTCGCTTCGTCGTAAGCGCGCTCCATATACTCGACAGACGGCGAGATGGAAATTGCACCACGCAAATGAGGTCCAGGCCCAGGCATGGCGATAAAATCCGGCAAGCCATCCAGCGCGAGATTAATCTTGCCGGAAGAACCTCGATACTTGTAGCGCTTCAGGTCAGCGGTAAAATCCTCCGGCAGGTGCTCCTCACCGATCATCTTCATGAAAGTCAGTCGCGGATCGACACTGGACGAAACCACATCCGCCTGAATCTCCTCACCGCTTGCAAGTACGACTCCCTTTGCCTGGCCATTCTTTAGGATGATTTTTGCGATTGGTGCTTCCGTACGAATTTCTGCGCCGGCCTCGCGCGCCGCGTCGCCAATGGCGTTTGAGATGGCACCTGTGCCACCCCGGGAAAGTCCCCACGAGCGAAACGCACCATCAATCTCTCCCATGTAATGGTGTAGCAGCACGTACGCTGTCCCTGGCGAGCGCACCCCAAGAAAAGTGCCAATGATTCCCGAGGCAGCCATCGTCGCTTTGAGCACATCAGTCTCAAACCACTGATCGAGGAAATCCACTGCACTCATCGTCATCAATTGGACCTGGTTGTATTTATCTTCGGCGGGTAAATTCTGAAACCGGCGTCCCAGGAAGAGCAGATCCTTCAAACCCTTCGGCTTGAGCGAAGTTGGGTCGGGCGGCGTCATGCTCATGATCGGCTTGACGAACTGGGCCATCTCCAGCATGGCCTTGCCATACTCGTCGTAGGCTTCCGCGTCGAGTCTTGAGTGACGGGCAATCTCGCGTCGTGTCTTGGCATGATCGTTGACGCGCCAGAGATAGTCGCCGTTGGGCATCGGCGTGAAGGTGCCGTCTAATGGAAGGATCTCGAGCCCATGACGGGGCAGGTCAAGTTCGCGAATGATCTCAGGTCGTAGTAAGGATACGACGTAGGAACAAACCGAAAACTTGAAACCGGAAAAGACTTCTTCAGTGACAGCAGCGCCGCCGAGTACATGACGGCGCTCGAGGACCAGAACCTTTTTGCCGGCGCGCGCAAGATAGGCTGCATTCACGAGTCCATTGTGTCCGCCACCAATGACGACAACGTCGTATTTGTGCTTCATGACGCGAGGTTTAGAACCCTATCAAAGTCTTAAATCACATTTGTAGTGAATGGAATGGCAAGGTAGGTTGCGGTGAATCGGTTGATCGAGTTGTTCTGGAAGATAAGAACCGGGCGGGTCCCGGCCTGTTCCGAGCCGCGCGTTGGGTTGAGATCCGCGAGCCAAATCTCGCCGCGCCTTACGCTCATCGAGCATCCTCTGCCAGTAAACCTTTCTCGTAGTCTTCTAGCCCTTCTTCAGATAGGCTGTCCTCCTCTGCAAACTTGATAAAGGGCGGCAAGTTCCGACTGGTCAAGCTGACGGTCAGGGACAAAGATGCGACGAATAATCTCGGAGGCCACCTCTCGTTTTTCAGCTTCGGGCAAACGATCAAATGACTCTAGAAATTCCTGGCTGGATGCACTCATGCTCACCTCCCGCACAGAATTCTACCCTTGGCTGAACGCAGTTGACAAAGCGAATCTTGGAATAGATCCAGGACGCAGGTATGATTTGGCGGTGACGTTGAATGCCGGAGTGCTCACATTTAAGGAGTTTGCCATGCGCGAGCCGGTGCCGCTGGCGACGATTCACGAGGCCGTGCTCGAGTTTCTGCGCGGGCGCGACGATGTGGTTGTGTTCGGCGCCACTGCCGTCAATGCCTATGTCTCTGAACCCCGCATGACGCAAGACATCGATCTAGTGTCACCGCGCGCGGAAGAACTGGCAGAAGAATTACGCGAGTATGTCAGCGAGCGCTTTCACATTGCCGTGCGAGTTAGAACAATCGGTCAAGGTAAAGGCCACCGCTTGTTTCAAGTTCAAAAAGCAGGCAATCGACATCTTGTGGACGTTCGTCGCGTCGATGCGCTGCCGCGGGCGCAGCGCATCGAAGACGTTCTCGTTATTTCTCCACCAGAACTCATCGCCCAAAAGGTCCTCTCATATCATCGCCGCAAAGGACAACCAAAGTCATTTTCCGATATGCGCGACCTTGCCATGCTGTTCCTGGCATTTCCAAATCTAAAACGTGAGTCAGGCGAGGTTACTCAAATCCTTCAATCAATGGATGCGAACGAAGACCTGATGACCGCCTGGCGCGAATTGGTCGCTCAGGAAATAAGTCTGCCTGATGGTGAAGATGAATTTGAATGAAGCTGCTCACATCTCTCAAAGACCGAACCGCCGGCTAATTGCCTTGCAAGCCAATTAAGCTTATGCCCATCGGCACTGCGTTTCACGAAAGAACATTTGCGCTTTGCGAAAGCCTCAACTATCGGGAGTGGTCCGGCTACTACGCCGTTAGTTCCTATGAACCTCATCACGAACACGAGTACAACGCGATCCGCAACGCCGCTGCACTAATCGATATCTCGCCGCTGTATAAGTACATCGTTAGTGGCAGAGACGCCACGAAACTTGTGGATCGGATCATCACTCGCGACATGCGCAAGGTTTCAGTGGGCCAGGTCATCTACACTCCATGGTGCGACGAACGAGGGAAGGTGATTGACGACGGCACTGTCTCGCGGCTTGCCAAGAATACTTACCGCTGGACCGCAGCCGATCCGAGCCTGCGCTGGTTCACACAGAATGCAACCGGAATGGAAGTTGAGATCGAAGACATCTCGGAAACGGTAGCTGCTCTAGCGTTGCAAGGCCCTACATCGGGGCCGTTGCTGAAGAGCCTGGTAACAGAGGCAGACCTCGAGAATCTGAAATACTTTCGGGTAACTTCAGGCAAAATTGCGGATGTTCCGGTCGACATTTCGCGAACGGGCTACACGGGCGATCTCGGTTATGAAATCTGGCTGGCTTGGGATCAGGCGCTGAAAGTGTGGGATGCACTAATCGACGCCGGCCGCGCTTTTGACATTCATCCTGCAGGCATGCTGGCGCTCGACGTGGCGCGGGTTGAAGCGGGACTGCTGCTGGTTGACGTTGATTTCAACAGCAGCAAGAAGGCGCTGATTAAAGAGCAGGAATATTCACCTTTCGAGATGGGTCTTGGCCGACTGGTGCACCTCGATAAGAACCGTTTTGTTGGGCAATCGGCGTTGACTGCTGAGCGCAAGCGCGGACAGGCGCGCGAGATTGTTGGGCTGGAGATCTATTGGCCGGAGGTGGAGACGTTATACGAAGCAGTCGGTTTGCCGCCCGCGATTTCACCCATAGCCTCGCGAATTGCTGTGCCCGTGTTCAAGGAGGGCGTTCAGGTTGGCAAAGCAACTTCCAGTACCTGGTCGCCGACGCTGAAGAAGATGATCGCGCTGGCGACGATAAAACGCGAGTACACCAGTCCGGGCACTCAACTCAGGATTGAGATGACTGTCGAGGCGATTCGACATCACGTGGGAGCGATTGTTGTAAAGACACCTTTCTTTAATCCAAAGCGGAAAACCGCGACACCGGTGAATTAGTTTTGGTTTAAGGTTTCGAGTTGTAAGAATTAGCCACGGATTTACTGGGACAAACGCGGATCCGAACAAAGCCAGAGTATTTCTCCAGGAATGCCGCGCGGATGTTCAGCGCGCGGTCTTTCTAACTAAGAAAGTATTTTGCTTTTTCAGATCTGCGTTTATCCGCGTGAATCCGCGGCTGATACTAAGAACTCGAAACTTCGACGACCTTGAAGACGCTGCAGGAAATCATCGCAAGCTACAACCCCGATGCTCCACTGGAGCAAGCGTTGACCATTCCCGCAACGTGGTACACGGATCAGCGCGTACATGAACTCGAACTTCAATCGGTTTTCGTGGGATCCTGGCAGGTTGTCGGCCGGGTCGATCAGGTTAGCGAACGCGGCCAGTACGTGACGAGCGAGATTGCGGGCGAGCCAATCGTTGTCGTGCGCGGAGGCGACAATGTCTTGCGCGGCTTCTTCAATGTTTGTCGTCATCATGCGGCTGCTGTGATAACTGAACCGGAGGGGATAGCAAACAATCTCCGCTGCCCGTATCACGGCTGGACCTACTCGCTCGAGGGGGAACTGAAGGGCACGCCCGATTTCTCAGGTGTCTGCGATTTCGATCGCGCGGCTAATAGCTTGGTTCCCGTTGAAATTGCCGTTTGGGAGAAATGGGTGTTCGTAGCTCTCAAGCCCGACGGCTGGCGACGTTTGCCGCTCAGCAACTCGCTGATTCCCCTGGAAAGCTTCCTGGGGGAGGATCTGATTAGCCAAATCCGCTTACTCAGTCTTAAGAATCTGCACTGGGCCGAGCGCCGCCATTACACTTTTGACTGCAACTGGAAGGTCTTTGTCGATAATTATCTCGATGGCGGTTATCACGTGCCCTATCTGCATAAGGGCCTTGACAGTGTGCTCGATTACAGCCGGTACACGATTGAGAACGGCACACGATTTTGTCTGCAGTCGAGCCCGATAGTACGCGAAGGCGCCGAAGCAGAGACCGGCGCCGTGCGTCAGGGCGATCGCGCCCTCTATTACTGGATCTATCCAAACTTCATGATCAATTGGTATGACGGTTTGATGGATACGAATCTCGTGATACCGCACGGGTTAGATAAGACTGAAGTTATATTCGACTTTTACTTTCCCGATCTTTCTGAAGCAGCGCGCGCACGAAACCGCGCCAGTGTTGAAGTGGGTCAGCGCATCCAGGATGAAGATGTTTCGATCTGCAAATCTGTCCAGCGCGGCTTGAACTCACGGGCATACGAAGCCGGCCGCCTTTCCGTTCGTCGTGAGGCGGGCGAGCATCTGTTTCACAGATTGCTTTACGCTGATTTGAAGGCAGGCATCGAAGACCAGAAGCGACAGCAAGCAGACTAGGTTCAAAGAATTGAGGCTCGTAATCATTACTGTCCCAACGTTGATCGGCCCATTGTTTGTATCTTGTTGGATTTGATCGACTTAACAGGAATCGATTTCAATTCACCGCGGCTTACTGCTCTGCAATTCGGCTCGCTGCGGTTCATGAGGTCAGTACCACCGCGCGGTAGCGGGTGGGTCCTGGACGCGGCGCAGCTTGACTGATGAGTAGAAAGGACCCACCCGCTACCGCGCGGTGGTACTGACCTCATGAACCGCGTCAAGTGTGATTGTGAGCAAGGACCCACCCGCCACCGCGTGGTGGTACTGACCTGCTCCATCGGACGTCTCAATCTCGGCGACAACGGTCTACACATTTATATCAGTGATATTGGTCATGCGTTGTTCAAGACTTAAGTGTTTTGTGGTTTTGCACCAGCAGTCAATCAAACTCGAGGTAGTGTTGTTGCCAAGTGACTGATCCAATTCGACTAACGTTGGGACAGTAGTAGTTCGTAATCGTTCGCAATCGTTCGTAATCACTAATTTGCCTGGTTCTCTATAACTCTCGAGTCAAACAACTCCACTTGGCAAACAGCCGACAATCGATTTCCACTATCGATAAACGCGGTCACCTTCTGCGCGTGCTTGGGGTGGGCTTTGGCCTGGCCGTAATCATCGGCAACACAATTGGCGCCGGCATCTTTCGCGCTCCGGGAGAGATCGCTGAACACCTGCCGAACGTCTGGCTCTTTTTAGCGGTCTGGCTAATAGGCGGTCTCTACGCCTTGCTAGGCGCGATCTCGATCGCCGAGTTAGGGACAATGCTCCCGCGCTCGGGCGGACAATATGTCTTCGCCCGCTATGCCCTCGGCGAATACGCAGGTTTCATTGTCGGCTGGAGTGACTGGATTTCCAGTTGCGGGAGCACGGCGGCCGTTGCCATCGTCGCAGCCGAATTTGCAGGCGCCTTGTTTTCCCGTCTTAGCGGAAGAGTTACGATGATTGCGGTCGCCATCACGATAGTTTTTGCGGCCTTGCAGTGGCGTGGAATTGTTTGGGGCAGCACAGCGCAGAACATCACCAGCCTGATGAAAGCGCTGGCTTTCGTCGCTCTGA
>Ga0137372_10001129_pt1 | contig 25759 bp, 18 predicted proteins | sample SagtaG_6_FD_104911 | JGI IMG/M metagenome (GOLD analysis project Ga0137372, IMG submission 104911) | Vadose zone soil microbial communities from Sagehorn Ranch, Mendocino, California, USA - Sage1_R_60_16 metaG | ecosystem: Environmental > Terrestrial > Soil > Vadose zone | place: USA...
GGCCGTCGCGGTCGCCGGGGTCGGGAGCCTCAAGCTCGCGCAGGTCCTGTCCACGCTCCGCGGCCCGCCTCCCGCGAGCGCCGCGCCACGCGGCAGCGACGGCGCCGCGCTCGCGCCGCTCGCCGCGATCCGAGACGGCGGCGCGCAGCTCGGCATCCAGGGCCGCTTCTAGCGAGCCCCTTCGCTGTCTCGTTGACACTCCCGGAACGCGCGGGTAGAAACGCTGCGCGTCAGGCCCGTAGCTCAGTGGTAGAGCACTGCCTTGACACGGCAGGGGTCGGCGGTTCGAGACCGCCCGGGCCTACCAATTCCGAGGGACTCGGCTCACCGGCTGGGTCCCTCTTTTTTGGCGGGACGCGCGGCGAGACGCGGTCTTCGGGCCCGCCGCCGGACGTCGTGTTCCGGCTGCCGCGCCGCTCTCTGCGCGCGACTGGATCCCGCCGTGCCGCTGGCCTTCCAGGCCTTCCTGCGCTATCGAAAGCCCCCATGTCCGACCTCGTCAAGATCACGCTCCCCGACGGCTCCTCCAAGGAGGCGAGGAAGGGCACGCGCATCGCGGACTTCGTGAAGGAGCAGATCGGCGCCGGCCTGGCCAGGGCTGCGTACGTCGCGAAGCTCGACGGCGAGCTGGTGGACCTGGCGCGGCCGCTCGACAGCGACGCGAAGCTCGAGATCGTGACCACGAAGAGCCCCGAGGCGCTGGAGGTGTCGCGCCACGACGCGGCGCACGTGATGGCGGGCGTGGTGCAGCGGCTCTATCCCGACACGCAGGTCACCATCGGCCCCGCCATCGACGACGGCTTCTACTACGACTTCGCGCGCGAGAAGCCCTTCACGCCGGACGATCTGACGGCCATCGAGAGGGGCATCGCGGAGGACATCAAGGCCGACCTCCCGTTCGTCCGCGAGGAGGTCTCGATGGAGGCGGCGCTCGAGCTCTTCGCCTCGAAGCGCGAGGCCTTCAAGGTCGAGATCGTGAAGGACATCGCCGCCAAGGGCGCGCGGACGCTCACGCTCTACCGCCACGGCGACTGGGTGGACTTCTGCCTGGGGCCCCACGGCCCGTCCACCGGCCGGCTCGGGGCCGTGAAGCTCATGAACGTCGCCGGCGCGTACTGGCGCGGCGATCCGAAGAACCCGATGCTGCAGCGCATCTACGGCACCCAGTTCTTCGACAAGAAGCAGCTCGACGAGCACCTCGCGAAGCTCGAGGAGGCGAGGAAGCGCGACCACCGCAAGCTCGGCCCCGCGCTCGGCCTCTTCACCTTCCACGAGTACGCGCCCGGGTCGGCGTTCTGGCTGCCGCACGGCACGACGCTCTTCAACGTGCTCCGCGACGCGATGAACCGCCTCGTCACGAAGAACGGCTACCTCGAGGTGAAGACGCCGCTCCTCTTCAACAAGCGGCTCTGGGAGACCAGCGGCCACTGGGGCAAGTACAAGGAGAACATGTTCCTCGTCCTCGACACGGAGGCGGATCCCTCCCTGCCGCTCGACGAGCGCTTCAACCAGTCGCTGAAGCCGATGAACTGCCCGTCGCACCACCTCATCTACAAGATGGGCAAGCGAAGCTACCGCGAGCTGCCGCTGCGCTACTTCCCGACCGACGTCCTCCACCGCAACGAGGCGTCGGGCTCGCTCGGCGCGCTCACCCGCGTGCGCCAGTTCCAGCAGGACGACTCGCACATCTACCTCATGGAGTCTCAGGTGCAGGAGGAGGTCGCGCGCATCGTCGGCCTCATGAAGCAGGTGTACGGCGCCTTCGATCTGCCGTTCTCGGCGTGCTTCTCGACGCGCCCGCCGCAGCGCATCGGCGACGACTCGCTCTGGGACCGCGCCGAGAGCGGGCTCGAGGCGGCGCTGAAGAGCCTCGCCATGCCGTACACCGTGAACCCCGGCGACGGCGCCTTCTACGGGCCGAAGATCGACTTCTCGGTGACCGACTCGCTCGGCCGCACCTGGCAGCTCTGCACGATCCAGCTCGACTACGCGGCGCCGGAGCGCTTCGACCTCACCTACGTCGGCGACGACAACAAGGAGCACCGGCCGGTCGTCATCCACCGCGCCATCTACGGCTCCTTCGAGCGCTTCATCGCCATCCTCACCGAGCACTACGCCGGCGCGTTCCCGGCGTGGGTGTCGCCGGTGCAGGCGCGCATCGTGACCGTCTCCGATCGCTTCAACGACTGGGGGAGGGCGGTCGAGCAGCGCCTCACCGCCGAGGGCTTCCGGGCCGAGCTCGACGAGTCGTCGGACAAGCTCGGCGCCAAGATCCGGAACGCCGAGCTGGCCAAGATCCCGTTCACCGTGGTGGTGGGGGAGAAGGAGGTCGCCGCGCAGGCGGTCGCGCCGCGCCGCCACGGCGGCCAGGACCTCAAGTCGATGCCGCTCGACGGCTTCGTGGACCTGCTCCGGAAGGAAGCGACGCCGCCGTTCTAAACGAGGGTTCGCGATTCGCGTTCGCGAATCGCGCCCTCGTTTAGTCATGTCGAAAGGGGGCTGCGCCCCCTCCCCGCCGAGCAAAGCTCGTCGGGGCCCCTCCCTGCTCGCCGGGTCCCGTGCGCTGCCGGAGGCGGCATGCGCCGCCTCTCCGGCAGCGCCCCGGCGCGCTCGCTTCGCTCGCGTGTTCGCGAATCATGCTCGCCCGTTTAGCTGCGGTCCTTGATGAGCCCCGCGCTCTTCGCCGCCTCCTCGATGCCGGTGTAGTTCTCCGGGCGCGTCTCGATGAACCTCTTCGCGCGCTGCAGGTCGAGGATGGCCTTCTGCTCGGGCCTCGAGGGGTCGAGCGCGAGGAACGCGGCCCTGAGCTTCTGGACGAGCTTCGGATCGAGATCCCCGCGCACCGTCCAGTTGTAGTCGAAGAAGTCGGGGGTCGTGTAGAAGACCTCCACCTTCGAGGTGTCCACCTTCTTCTCGTCGACGAGCTTCTTCCAGACCGACTCGTTGAGCGCGCCCGCGTCCACCTTCCCGCTCTCGACCCACTTCGCGGTCGCGTCGTGCGCGCCGCTGAAGGCGTAGCGCGCGAGGTCGCGGTTCGGGTCGATGCCCTGCTTCAGCAGGAAGAAGCGCGGCATGAGGTGGCCGGAGGTGCTGCTCTCGCTGCCGAAGGCGAGCGTCTTCCCCTTGAGGTCCTGGAGCGACCTGATCCCCGACCCGGCGCGCGTGATGAACTTCGAGTGGAAGTGCGCGTCCTCCTCGCGTTGCACGAGCGGGATCGCGTTGCCCGTCCGGCGGCGCGCCTGGACGAAGGTGAACCCGCCATACCAGACGAGGTCGAGGTGTCCGCCGGCGAGCCCCTCCACCGTGGCGGCGTAATCCGTCACGGGCATGAACTTCACCTCCATGCCGAGCTCCTTCGCGAGGTAGTCGCCGAGCGGCTTGAACTTCCGCTGCAGCTCTGTCGGCGCCTCGTCGGGGATGGCGGACACGCGAAGGACCGGCTTGTCCTCGGCGGCGGCGCCGCGGACGACCGCGAGGACAGCCAGCACGACGATCCAGCGGAGTGGGCGCAGGGACACGGAGGCTCCTTTCGTGACGCGGGGGGGTCGCGTCGTGTTAACCGCGGCAGGCGAGCGCCGCCACGCCCGATATCACCGTCGCCACGAGCCCGAGACATTCCTGTGCGTCAACGGCTAATGTTCTCCACCTGCGCCGGCCGCCCGGCGCCCAAGGAGACGTCCACCATGCGCACCGCCCTCGCCGTGCTCCTCGCCCTCGGGCTCCCGCTCGCCGCCTCCGCCGACGCGCCGCACGCTGCGCGAGCCGTGCTGAAGGACGCCAAGGGCGAGAAGGTCGGGATGGCCGCCCTCGTGGACGCGCAGGGCGGCGTGACCCTGTCGGTGAAGGTGCAAGGGCTCCCGCCCGGCACGCACGGGATCCACGTGCACGCCGCGGGCAAGTGCGACGACCCGGAGTTCAAGAGCGCCGGCCCGCACTTCAACCCGGCCGGCAAGAAGCACGGCCTGAAGAGCCCCGAGGGGCATCACGCCGGGGACCTGCCCAACCTCACCGTCGGCGCCGACGGCAAGGGCGAGCTCAAGGCGACGCTGCAGGGCGTGACGCTCGGATCCCTCCTCGCAGCCGAGGGCACGGCGCTCGTCGTGCACGCGACGGCCGACGACGAGGTCACCGACCCAGCCGGCAACTCGGGCGCGCGCATCGCCTGCGGCGTCATCGGCCACGGCAGCTAAATCCGCTGGGCCATGCTCGCGCCGCTCCTCCTCGCCGCGCTCGCCGCGGCCGCGACGCCTCGCGCCCTCCGCGTCGACTACTTCCACTCCGGCACGGCGGCGGAGGAGCACTTCGCGCTCGACCGGGTGGTCCTCGAGCCGCTCCCCTTCCCCGGGAACCCCGACCGCCCCATCGACGAGACGAACCTCGGGAAGTACGCCTTCGAGATCCGCGACCGCGCCACCAACCGGCTCCTCTACTCGCGCGGGTTCGCGTCGATCTACGGCGAGTGGGAGACCACGGCCGAGGCGAAGGACCGCTGGCGCACCTTCCACGAGTCGCTCCGCTTCCCGCGTCCCGAGCGGCCGGTCCAGGTGATCGTGAAGAAGCGCGACGCCAGGAACCTCTTCAGGGAGGTGTGGACGGCGCTGGTCGACCCCGCCGATCCCGCGGTGGACGGCTCGCGCCCGCCCTCGCCCGGGCCCGTCATCGAGATCGTCAAGTCGGGGCCGCCCGAGCGGAAGCTCGACCTGCTCCTGCTCTGCGACGGCTACACCGCCGCCGAACGCGGGAAGTTCGAGAAGGACGCGCGGCGGCTCCTCGCCGCCCTGCTCGCGCAGCCGCCCTTCCGGGAGCGGCGCGGCGACCTGAACGTGTGGGCGCTCTGCCCGGCGGCGGAGGAGCGAGGCGTCTCGCGGCCCTCCACCGGGGTCCACCGCGCGAGCCCGCTCGGCGCGACCTACGACGCGTTCGGCAGCGAGCGGTACGTCCTCACCTTCGAGAACCGGCGCGTGCGCGAGGTCGCGTCCTTCGCGCCCTACGACGCGCTCGCCATCCTCGTGAACGGCGACACGTACGGCGGCGGCGGCATCTTCAACCTCTACGCCACGGTGGCGGCCGACAGCATGTGGGCGCCCTACGTGTTCGTCCACGAGCTCGGGCACCACCTGGCCGCGCTCGCGGACGAGTATTTCACCTCCGAGTCCGCGTACCTGCCCGCGGCGGAGCACGTGGAGCCGTGGGAGCCCAACATCACCGCGCTGCTCGACCCGGCCGCGCTCAAGTGGAAGGCGCTCGTCGCGCCCGGCGTGCCGATCCCGACGCCCTGGCGCGCGGAGGCGTTCGCGGCGCGGGCGAAGGAGTACCAGGACAAGCGGAAGCGCCTCCGCGCCGAGCGGAGGCCCGAGTCGGAGCTGGACGTGCTCTTCACCGCGCAGCAGAAGGAGGAGACGGCCTTCCTCGCCGCCGAGCCGTACGCGGGCCGGGTGGGCGCGTTCGAGGGCGCCAACTACGAGCCGCACGGCTTCTTCCGCCCGCAGGCGGACTGCATCATGTTCTCGCGCGACCCGGTGCCCTTCTGCGCGGTGTGCCGGGGCGCGCTCGGCGAGATCCTCGACCTGTACTCGCGCCCGGCGGCGCGATGACGGTCGGCCCGGGCGCGCTCGCGCTGCTGGTCGCGGCGGCCTTCGGGGCCGGCATCGTGGACGCCGTGGCCGGGGGTGGCGGGCTCGTGACGGTGCCGGCGCTCATCGCGGCCGGCCTGCCGCCGCACCTCGCGCTCGCGACGAACAAGGGGCAGTCGGTGTTCGGCGCCGCGGCGTCGCTGCTGCGGTTCGCGCGCGCCGGGATGGTGGACCTCGCGCGCGCCCGCGCGGCCTTCCCGGCCGGGTTCGCAGGCGCCCTCCTGGGCGCGGCGCTGCTCCTGGCGGTGCGTCCCGACGTGCTCCGGCCGATCGTCCTCGGGCTGCTCGTCGCGGTGGCGCTCTTCCTGGCGCTCCGCCGCGGTCCGCCGCGCGTGAAGGCGCGCGTCTCCGCCCGCCGCGCGCCGTTCGCCGCCGCCGGGATCGCCCTCGTGCTCGGCGCCTACGACGGCTTCTTCGGCCCGGGGACCGGGACCTTCCTCATCCTCGCCTTCGTGGCCGTGCTCGGCGACGGCCTCGCTCGCGCCTCGGGCGAGGCGAAGGCGGTGAACTTCGCGTCGAACCTGGCCGCCCTCGTCCTCTTCGCGCTCCGCGGCGTCGTCCTCTGGAAGGTGGCGCTCCCGATGGCCGCGGCGCAGTTCGCGGGCGGCACCCTCGGGGCGCACCTCGCCGTGCGGCGGGGTGACGCCCTCGTGCGCCGGATCGTGCTCCTCGTCGTCTTCGCGCTCGTCGTGAAGCTCGGGCGCGACGTGTGGGTAGGCTAGCTCCTGGGCGCGCGGGTCGTCACCCCGCGCGCTCGTCGATCGTCCGGAGCTGCGCGGCCGCGGCCGCGTCGAGGAGCCAGAGGAGGTCGCCGTCCCGGACGCGCACGCGGCCCGCGGGCAACCCCGTGCCCGCGCCCTCCAGCACGTCGGCCACGCGCTCGGCCTTCTCCGCTCCCGAGACGACGAATGCCACCGCCCGCGCCGCCTCCAGCACCGGCAGCGTGAGCGTGATGCGGTGCGTGCGGAGCCGGTCGACGAACGGGGCCGCGACGAGGCGCGACCTCTCCTCCAGGGCGTCGTTCCCGGGGAAGAGCGAAGCGGTGTGGCCGTCCGCGCCGAGCCCGAGCAGCACGAGGTCGAGCCGCGGCACCGCTCCCGGCGCGAGGACCAGCACGCGGCGCAGCTCGGCCTCGTAGTCGGTCGCGGCGGCGGCCGCGTCGGTGTCCTCGGCGCGGATCCGGTGCACGTTCTCGGGCGGGATCGGCACCTTCGAGAGGAGGGCCGCGCGCGCCATGCCGTAGTTCGACTCGGGGTGGCCGGGGTGGACGTGGCGCTCGTCCCCGAAGAAGACGTGGGTCCGCGCCCACGGGATCCGCGCGCGGAAGGGCTCCTTCGCGTCGGCGAGGAGCGCGTAGAGCCGCTTCGGGGTGGCGCCGCCCGCGAGCGCGATGGTGAACCGGCCGCGCTCGGCCGCCGCCTGCTCGGCCCGCCGCGCCACCTCCTCGGCCGCCATGCGCATGAGCGCGCCCGCGTCGGGCGCGACCCGCACGAGGAGTCCATTCACGGTGGGTTCAGCCACTTCCGGCCGTCCTTCCTGATGAGCTCGTCGGCGGCGGACGGCCCCCAGCTCCCGGCGGCGTAGTTCGGGAAGTCGCGCGCGGGGAGGCTCGCCCACAGGTCGAGGACGGGCGTGGCGATCCTCCACGCGGCCTCGACCTGGTCCCACCGGTGGAACAGCGTCGCGTCGCCCACCATGCAGTCGTACAGGAGGTGCTCGTAGCCGGTGGCGGGCATCTGCGGGCCGAAGTCCTGGTAGCCGAAGCGCAGGTCCACGTCGGCGAGCCGGATGGCCTGCCCGGGGATCTTGGCCTTCATCCGCACCGCGATGGCCTCCTCGGGCTGGATGAACATCTCGAGCCGGTTGCGCTCGATGGCCTCGACGCCGGCGCCGCGGAAGAGCATGAGCGGCGGGCTCTTGAACTCGATCGAGATGAGCGTCACGCGCCGCGCGAGGCGCTTGCCCGAGCGCACGTAGAAGGGCACCCCCGCCCAGCGCCAGTTGTCCACGAGGAGGCGGAGCGCGGCGTACGTCTCCGTCTTCGACGTGGGCGCGACGCCCGGCTCCTGCCGGTAGGATGGCACGCGCTTCCCGCCTACGAGCCCCTCGCCGTACTGCCCGCGGACGGTGGCGCCCAGGATCTCCTCCGGCTGCATGGTGCGGATCGCGTCCAGCACCTTCACCTTCTCGTTCCGCACCGCCTCGGCGCCGAGCGTGGAGGGCGGCTCCATCGCGACCAGCGTGAGGAGCTGGAAGATGTGGTTCTGGATGATGTCGCGCAGCACGCCCGCCTTCTCGTAGTACGCGCCGCGGCCCTCGATCCCCAGCTCCTCCGCGACCGTGATCTGCACGTGGTCGATGTAGCGCCGGTTCCACACGGGCTCGAAGATCCCGTTCGCGAACCGGAACACCAGGATGTTCTGGACCGTCTCCTTCCCGAGGTAGTGGTCGATGCGGAAGATCTGCCGCTCGCGCAGCACGCTGGTCAGCTCGTCGTTGAGGGCGCGCGCGCTGTCGAGGTCGCGTCCGAAGGGCTTCTCCACGATGACGCGCCGCCATCGGGCGCCGTCCTCGCGCACGAGGCCGGCGGCGCCGAGCTGTCGCACGAGCGGCGCGAACGCGTCGGGCGGGGTCGCGAGGTAGAAGATCGCGTTCCCGCCGGTGTGGTGCTCGCGGTCGAGCTCGGCGAGGCGCTCGGCGAGGTCCCGGAAGGTCTCGGGGCGGTCGAGGTCGCCCGAGACGCAGTGCAGGCGCGCCCGGAACTCCGCCCACAAGCCCGCGTCGACGGGAGCGGTCGCGAACTCGGCCATCTCCCGCGTCATGAGCTCGCGGAACGCCTCGTCGTCCATCGGCTTCCGGACGACGCCCACGAGCGCGAAGTCGCGAGGCAGGAGACCCTTGACGGAGAGGTTGTAGAGCGACGGGAGGAGCTTGCGCTTCGTGAGGTCGCCCGTCGCGCCGAAGATGACGATCGCGCAGGGATCGCCGGGGCAGTCCATCCCGGGAGGGCAGTCGACCATGACCTCACCCGTCCTTCTCGGGCGCCGCCTCGCCGTGGCCGCCGAACTCGTGCCGCAGCGCGGAGAGGAGCTTCTCGCCGAAGGTGTGGTCCTGCCGCGAGCGGAAGCGGGCGTAGAGCGCGGCCGAGAGCACGTCGGCCGGCACCGCCTCCTCGATGGCCGCCTGCACCGTCCAGCGCCCCTCGCCCGAGTCCTCGACACGGCCGGTGAAGCCCTCCAGACGCGGGTCCGCGGCGAGCGCGCGCGCCGCCAGGTCGAGGAGCCACGACGAGACGACGCTGCCCCGGCGCCACAGCTCCGCGATGGCGGGCAGGTCGAGGTCGTAGCGCTGCGCCTCGGGGAGCGCGGGCGAGCCGGCGTGCCGGAGGATGTCGAACCCCTCCGCGTACGCCTGCATGAGGCCGTACTCGATCCCGTTGTGGACCATCTTCACGAAGTGGCCCGCGCCCGCGGGGCCACAGTGGAGGTAGCCCTGCTCGGCGCTGCCGGGCGTTCCCCCCTCCGTCGGCGCGATGCCGGCGCCCCCGGGCGCGAGCGCGCGGAAGACCGGATCGAGGCGGAGGACGACCTCGCGCGGGCCGCCGATCATGAGACAGTAGCCGCGCTCGAGCCCCCACACCCCACCGCTCGTGCCGACGTCGAGGTACTGGATGCCGTCCGTCGCGAGCGCCTGGGAGCGGCGCACGTCGTCCTTGAAGAAGGTGTTCCCGCCGTCCACGATGGCGTCGCCTGGCGAGAGCAAGGTCGCCAGCGTCTCGACCGCGCCCTCGGTGACGGGGCCGGCCGGCAGCATCAGCCAGACCGTCCGCGGCGGCGAGAGGCGGGTCACGAGATCGGTCAGCGACGAAGCCGGGACGGCGCCCTCGGCCGCCAGCGCGGCGAACGGCTCCGGCGTGATGTTCCACACGACCGGCGGGTGCCCGCGCCGCGCCAACCGCCGCGCCATGCTCCCGCCCATCCGGCCGAGGCCGTACATCCCGATCTGCATGCGTCTCCCTTAACGGGCCGGGGCGGTCTCAGGCCACATGGGTGTGATGGACAGCCCGCGGGGGGAGGTTAGGTTCAGGTCCGAGGCACGTTCTATGGGAGTCGCACATGATCACGCTTCGTCGCGCCGAAGAGCGCGGCCACGCCCACCACGGCTGGCTCGACAGCCGCCACACCTTCTCCTTCGCCGACTACCACGACCCAGAGCACATGGGCTTCAGCGACCTGCGCGTCATCAACGAGGACCGCGTGAAGCCCGGCATGGGCTTCGGCCGGCACGGCCACCGCGACATGGAGATCATCTCGTACGTGCTCGAGGGCGAGCTGCGCCACGAGGACTCGATGGGGAACGGCTCGACCATCCGCCCGGGCGAGGTGCAGCGCATGAGCGCCGGCGCGGGCGTGCTCCACAGCGAGACGAACCCGTCGCGCGAGCGCCCGGTGCACTTCCTCCAGATCTGGATCCTGCCCGCGGAGCGCGGGCTCCCGCCGAGCTACGAGCAGAAGGCGTTCCCGGAGGCGGAGCGGCGCGGGACGCTGCGCGTCGTCGCGTCGCCCGACGGCCGCGACGGCTCGCTCACGATCCACCAGGACGCGCGCCTCGCGATCGCGCTCCTCGCGGACGGCGAGCGCGTGCGCCACGAGCTCGCGCCCGGCCGCTCGGCCTGGGTCCACGCCGCGCGCGGCGAGCTCACGCTGAACGGCGAGCAGCTCGCCGCCGGCGACGGCGCGGCCGTGACGGGCGAGCGCGCGCTCGAGATCGTGGGCCGGGGCGCGGGTCCGGCCGAGGTGCTGGTGTTCGACCTCGCTGCGTGAGGCGGAGCGGCTACTCCTCCGCGGCCGTCTCCGGCACGGAAGGCGCCTCCAGGATCTGGCCCAGCTTCTCGCTCCAGGAGGGCGTCTCGGCGGCCGCGCGGCGGCGGTTGCGGAACCGCTGGTGCACCTCGAACGCGAAGCCGTCCAGCACCTCGGGGTCGATGGGGTCGCCGTTCAGGGAGAGGGTGAGCGAGAGCAGCCCCTCCTTCTCCGCCACGTGGTGGAACTGCGCCTCGGCGATCTTGTTGGGCATGCACTCGAGCGGGCCGACGGAGATGACGGCGTCGATCTCGCGCTTGCGCCAGGCGTGAACCGGGACGCCGATGGTGAGCACCGACTCGACCTCGAGCTCCTCGCGGAGGTAGGGCTTCGCCGCGGCGAGCGCGGTCGGGATGGCGGCGTGCTCGCCCCAGCCGAGCGCCTCGGCCGCGGCGGCGTGGCAGAGGCCGAGGATGCGCCCGCGCAGGTAGCTCTCCAGACGATCGAGCGGGCCGCTCTTCTGCCCGTTCTTGAAGGAGATGTAGTCCGAGTACTGGATGAACTCGGAGACGGGCTCGAGCCGCGCGCGGATGCCGCGGCGCTCCAGCGATTCGGAGACGAAGTCGTTCGCGAACGGATCGGAGCGGACGTAGATCTCGCCCACGACGAGGACGTCCGGCACCTCGCGCTGGCTCTTCACGGCGGCGAAGTCGCGCGCCGCCTGGCGCAGCAGCTCCGGGACGCCGTAGACGCGCCCCGAGAGCGCCTCGGCGAGCACCTTCGTCGCCGAGAGGTCGCCGCCCGCCGCCTCCGCGAGCCGCTTCCAGAGCCGCTCGGACCAGCTGCGGTGGAGCGAGGCGGCGGCGCCGTCGCGCGTCTCGACGGGCCGGACGTCGTGCAGCGCCTCCTCCAGCACGCCGGCGGCGCAGATGCCGGCGAAGACCACCGCCTTGAAGCCGGGCGGCATGCCCGCGAAGTAGTCGCCGAAGGGCGGCGACCAGATGCGCACGCGCTCGCCGTGCCCGAGCCGGTCGAGCACCATCTGGTGCAGGCCCTTGTACGCGCCGAAGCGGCAGGGGCCGTCCGAGCCGGGCATGAGGAACGCGAAGCGCTCGTCCTGCGCCCCCGGGCGCTCGATGCGCTCGAGGAGGCTCCCCAGCGTCACCGTCATGGGCAGGCACTCCTTGCCCGAGGTGTGCCGGCGGCCGACGCGCAGGGTGTCGCGGGTCGGGACGGGCAGCGTCTCCGCCGGCACGCCCACGCCGCGCAGCGCCGCCGAGACGGCGTCGGCCTCCGGCCCCATGCGCGGCACGAGCACGGTGTTCTTCCGGTCGCGGAGCGCGAGCAGGCTCTCGGGCGCGACGGTGAGCCGATCCTCCGGGCGCGGGGGGCGCGGGTCGGGCGCGCGCTGGTCCTCGCGGACGCAGTGCAGGAAGGCCTCGATGCGCGTCTTCGTCCCGGCGTCGCCGGCGTGGCCATCGGTCTCGATGATGGCGAAGGGCCGGCCCTCCATGAGCCAGGCGTAGGCGTGGACCGTGAAGCTGTCCGGCCCGCACGAGTAGTTGGAGCAGAAGACGGAGTAGACGCCCGGCTGGCGCCGGAGCTGCCACGCCGCGCGGAGGATGCGCTGGCCGTACCCCCAGAACACGTCGTCGAACACGGGCGCGTCGGACGCGACCGGGTAGCAGTCGAGCGGGATGGCCAGCGCGCCCTGCTCGCGGACGATCGAGGGGACGTTCGAGTTGAGGACGTCGTTGTGGATGGTGTAGCTGCGGCCGAGCACCACGACCGGCGTGACGCCCTCCTTCGCGCAGAACGCGAGGGCGCGCTCGCCGAGCGCGAGCAGCTCGTCGTCGAAGCGCTGCTGCTCGACGCGCGCGGCGCGCCAGGCCGTCTTCCACACCGAGTCGCGGCGGACCCCGAGCTCCTCGGCGAGGGCGCGGCACGCCTCGAGGAAGCGCTCGGAGTCGAGGAAGCCCGGGCCCATGTCGACGACGGGCGAGACGATGCGCGGCGCCGCGGCGCCGAGGTCCCAGCGCAGCATGTCGGGCGCGCCCTGCACGATGGGGCACACCGCCGAGACGCGCTCCCGCGGCGAGGCGCGGGGGATCTCGCGGAGCATGGGGAGGAAGAGGAAGTCGGGCTTCGCCTCCGCCATCTGCGCCACGAGCCCGTGGAACTGCTGCATCGGCGCGCAGAACGGGACGTTGGCCTCCTCGATGCCACGCTTCAGCGCCTTGCGGTCGGCGCCCATGGCGACCTGCACGTCGAGGCCGAGCGCGTGCACGAAGCTCGCAAAGAAGGGGAAGAGGCCCTTCAGCTGGAACTCGTCCGTCATGGCGACCACGGGCCGGCCACGCCGCGCGCCGACGCGCTCCACGAGCCGCGCCACGAGCTCCTCCCGCTCGCGGAACGGATCGGGCGCGAGGTCGGGGAGCTTCTTCCGGCGCGTGCCCTGGTCCCACAGCGAGCAGCCGCCGCCCCACGTGAAGCGCTGCTTCTCGCCCGCGACGACGGTGGTCAGCCGGTCGATGCGGCACTTGTTCCCGGCGCCGCCGCACCCCTGGGTCGCGCTGCAGACGAACTGGTCCTTCTTCTCGACCTGCGCGCCGAGGAAGCGGCGGCCGTCCGCCGGCGCGAGCGCGGCGAGCGGGAGGTCCTCAACCGCGAGGAGCGCGATGCCGATGGCGCCCATGAGCCCGGGCTTCGGCGGGACGATCACCTCGGCGCCGGTCTGGCGCGCCACCGCGGCGGCGAGGGCGTCCGAGGCGAAGGGCATGCCCTGGCAGAACACGACCTGGCCGACCGAGCGGCTCCCCTTGACGCGGTTCAGGTAGTTCGCGATGACGGAGTCGTAGATCCCCGCCACGATGCGGTCGCGCGCGACGCCCGAGGCGAGCGCCTCGTCGATGATCTCCGCCATGAAGACGGAGCAGTGCTGGCCGAGCGCGACGCCGCCCTCGGCGGAGAGCGCCTCGGCGCCGAGCTGCACGACGCTCTCGATGCCCTGGAACCGCTTCCCCTGCTCCTCGATGAAGGAGCCCGTCCCGGCGCTGCACGCCTCGTTCATGGCGGCGTCCACGACGCGCCCCTCGGAGAGGCGGATGTACTTCGCGTCCTGCCCGCCGATCTCGAAGATGGTGTCGACGCGCGGGTCGAGCGAGAGGGCGCCCGTCGCGTGCGCGGCGATCTCGTTGAGGACGTAGACCGCCTCCTTGCCGTAGCAGGTGGCGAGGAGCGAGCCGACGATCTCGCGGCCGGAGCCGGTCGCGCCGAAGCCGCGCACGCGGTGGAGCGCCGCCGGCGAGGCGAGGAGCTGGCGCATGAGCTCCTGCGCCGCCGAGACGGGCGAGCCGTTGGTGCGGAGGTACGCCTCCCAGAGCGGCTGGCGCGTCTCCGCGTCGAGCACGACCGCCTTCGAGCCGGTCGAGCCGATGTCGAACCCGAGGACGACATCCCTCGCGCCTTCCACCTCGATCGTGGGCGGCGCCTCCATCCGCCTCACGCGCGCCAGGGCCGACGAGAGCGAGGGCAGCTTCTCGAGGGTCGTCTCGAGCGACCGGAGGATGAGCTCGGCGAGCGCCGGCACCCGCGACCCGGCGTGGTCGGTCGCGGCCAGCGCGCACCCGATCGCCTCGAGGTAGAGCCCATCCTCCGGCGCGGTCGCGACGAGCTCCATCCCGTGGCGCGCGAGGAAGGCGCGGAAGTGCTCGCGCACGCGCGCCGCGCGGGCGACGCCGCCCGAGAGGAACACCCGCGGCGGCGAGAGCCGCGGCTTCACCAGCACCTCGACGTTCTCGCAGATGGCGTCGATGAGGCCCGCGAGGATTCGGTCCTTCCCCTCGCCCTTGTTGGCCAGGTGAGTCATGTCCGTCTTGAGGATGACGGGGCAGCGGCCGGAGAGCGGCGCGGGCTGCGCGACGCCCGCCGCGAGGAGGGCTGCCTCCTCCACCCCGAGGTCGAAGCGCTCGACGAGCTGCCGCAGGAAGTTGCCGGTGCCCTGCGCGCAGCGGGAGTTCTCGCGAAAGACCTCCTGCCCCTCGCCGCGCAGCTCGAGCACCGAGAACCCGTGGCTCCCGATCGACACGAGCGTCGCCGGCTCGTCTCCGTGCAGGAACCGGTGGGCCGCCGCGAGCGCCTGCTTGAGCGGGATGCGCGAGAGCTGCACCTGCCGTCCGAGCCGCCCCGTGACTGCCGCCCCGGCGACGCCGTCCCAGTCCCATTCGCGCAGGATCTCGACGAGGCGTGGCCCCGGCTCCTTGTGGTGCTCGGCGAGGGCACGGCGCGCGACCTTCACGATCGCGCCCTCGCGGACGAGCTCCACCACCTTCAGCGTCTCGGCGCCCATGTCGATGCCGATGAAACGAGCCATGAGTCTCTCCCCTTCGCCTTGCCATCGTCGCCGCCGAGAGCCAGACGGTCTGGCCGACCCGCGCCGCTCGGGCCGCACGCGGGCTCGCGGCGGCGCTTCCCGGGAGCAGCGCGCCCAGACGCCGCATCAGCCGATCGAGCGGTCCGATGGTTGTTGGCACTCCTACCACAGCGGACATTCCGCTGGGAGCGCCACCACGCCGGCGGCGCCGCCGGGCCGCAACCTTTGCGCGCGGCGGTGGCTACGCTGAATGGGGGTGGCCCGCGCAGTGTCGCGCGACCACCTCGATGAGCTCGTCGATGTGGAGCGGCTTCTCGAGCCAGCCCGCGACGCGGAGCGGCCGCACGCGCTCCGCCAGATCGGTGGCCGCGGAGACGACGACGACGGGGATGTTCGCGAGCCCGGCGTCCTCGAGCTGCCGGTGCCGGAACTCGACGCCGTCCATCACCGGCATGAACAGATCGAGCAGGATCATCGCGGGATGATCGGCGCGCGCAAGCGCGAGGGCCTCGAGGCCATTCTTGGCGGTGACGACGGGGTAGCCCTCGGTCTCCAGGATCTCCTCGATGGTCTCGCGGATGTCGCGGTCGTCGTCCACGAGGAGGACGTGGCGGCGCTCGACCGCGGCGCCGGAGCGCCCCGAAGAAGGCGCAGGGGTGCCGAGCGGCATCACGCGGCGCGCTCCTCGCGCGGCAGCTCGAAGGACGGCGTCATGAGGTGAGCGTATGTCATGTCGAAACCCGGCTCGCACGTCGTAGACACGCCGCCGGTGGAGGGCGGTCACACCACACTCGACGCGCGCTGCTCAAGGCGTCAGCGGCCCCTCTTACCAGAAACGGCCGCGGGCACCCTAGAACCTGACCCGTCCGGGAGCGGCGGCCGTCCGGCTGAGCTCCGACGTCCATTTCCTCTGCGTGAATATGCAAGCACCCCCATCTGGCTCGTAGCCGTGGTGGACCATCGTCAGGTCTGCCTCCCCGGAACGGGTGGAGACTTTGTCGAGGGACGTGCGAAGACTTTGTCGAGCGACGTGCGAAGAGGGTCGCACGTCTCGGCGCGGATGGTGCGGGCCGGGCCGCACGGCTCACCCACGAAGCAGCGGACGGGACTTGGATCTGGGGACCACCTCGATCGTGGCCGCCTCGCTCGCGTCCATCGCGACCGTGGCCGTCCTCATGATCGGCCGGCGCGCGCGGCGCTCGCGAGCCGACGCGCGAGCGCTCTCGGAGACCATCGCGCGCCAGCGCGACGTCCCGCGCTCGCTCCACCCCGTCATCGATCCAGACGTCTGCATCGGCAGCCTCTCGTGCCTCAAGAGCTGCCCGGAGGGCGACATCCTGGGCATCGTGGGCGGGTCCGCCACGCTGGTGCACGCCGAGCAATGCGTCGGACACGGGCGCTGCGCGGCCGAGTGCCCCGTGGGCGCGATCCAGCTCGTGTTCGGCACGGCCCGCCGCGGCGTGGACCTGCCGGAGGTGGACGAGTTCTTCGAGACGTCGCGCCCGGGGGTGCACGTCGTCGGAGAGCTGGGGGGGATGGGGCTCATCAAGAACGCCATGCGGCAGGGCCTGCAGTGCGTCGAGCACCTCGCCGAGGAGCTCCCGCCCCACGCGCCCGGCGGCGACCTCGCCGACCTCGCCATCGTCGGCGCCGGACCGGCCGGCCTCGCCGCCGCGCTCGCGGCGAGGAAGGCGGGGCTCAGCTACCGGCTCCTCGAGCAGGGCACGCTGGGTGGCGCCCTCGCGAACTACCCGCGCCACAAGGTCGTCATGACGGAGACGGTCGAGCTGCCGTTCCACGGCCGCTTCGGGAAGCGCCGCATCTCCAAGGAAGAGCTCCTGGCGATCTTCCAGAGGATGGTCGCCAAGGGGGGCCTCCGCGTGGAGGAGGGCGTGAAGGTGGTCGGCGTCGAGGGTCAGGACGGCGCGTTCGAGGTCCTGACAGCGACCTCGGGCCGCGTGCGCGCGAGGAAGGTCGTGCTCGCGGTCGGGCGGCGCGGCACGCCGAGGCGCCTGGGCGTTCCCGGAGAGGAGCGCGAGAAGGTCCTCTACGGCCTCGCCGATCCGGAGCAGTACCGGGGCGCGAAGGTGCTGGTCGTCGGCGGCGGTGACGCGGCGATCGAGGCGGCCGCCCAGCTCGTGGAGGAGAGGGGCGCAGAGGTGACGCTGAGCTATCGCGGCGCCGAGCTCGTCCGGTGCCGCGAGGTGAACCGGGCGCGGGTGGAGTCGCTCGCGCGGGCGGCGCGGCTCCGGCTGCTGCTGGGCTCGAGCGTGCAGGCCATCGGCTCGCGCGAGGTGACGCTCGACCTCGCCGGCCGCGCCGAGCTGCTCGAGAACGACTTCGTCATCGTGAACATCGGCGGCGAGCTGCCCGCTGCGCTCCTCGAGGCAGCGGGCGTCGGGATGCGCCGCTACCACGGCGAGGCGCCGGGCGCCGCCGCCTCGGGTGAGAAGGGCGGCGACGGCGCCCGCGAGCGCCTGTTGCACGCCGGGCTCGAGCGCGAACGCGCGCAGCGCCGCGCCGAGCGACGGCTGGCGCTCGTGCTCGCCCTGGCCGGAACCGCGCTGCTCGTCTTCCTCGCCTGGAAGGGCCGCGAGTACTACCCGCTCGCGCCGCGCGCCCGGATGGCCTCCCCGCTTCACCGCACGCTGCGCTCCGCGGGGACCTGGGGGCATGGCGTCGGCATGGCGGCGACGCTCTTCATGCTCTCGAACTTCCTCTACGCGGCGCGCAAGCGCTTCAGGTTCATGACCGGCTGGGGCCACATCCGCACGTGGCTGACGTTCCACGTCTTCGTCGGATTCATGAGCCCGCTCGTGATCGCGTTCCACGCGGCATTCCAATCTCGGAACCTGCTCGCCACCGGCACGACGGCGGCGCTCGCGGTGGTGGTCGCCACCGGCGTCGTGGGGCGGTTCATCTACGGGCTCGTGCCCGCCGCGGGCGGCGCCGCGATCGAGCTCGAGGACCTCCAGGGGCGGTTCGTGCGCCTGCGAGACGAGGTCGAGCCCCTCCTCGCCTCGGGGCGGAACCCGGCGAGGCTCCGCGCACTGCTCGACGGCGTCACGGCTCCGCTCGCCGGGGGCTCCCTGGCGCGGCTCCTCCTCGCGCTGCCGGCGCAGGCGGTCGGCTCGCGCGCCGATCTCCTGAGGGTGCGGGCGCTCTTCCCGAGCCGCGCCGCCTTCGCGGACTTTCGCGAGGCCTACCACCGTATGCGACGCCTGCGCATGCAGATCGCGTTCTACCGCTCGCTGAAGCGCCTCCTGGGCGGCTGGCGCGTCTTCCACGCCTCGCTCGCCGTGTTCCTCGTCCTCGCCATCGCCGCCCACATCGGGCTCTCGCTCTACCTCGGCTACGGGCTCCTCCACTGGTGATGAGCACCTCGCGCCCCTCCCGCCTCGCGCTCCTGGCCCTTGCGTTCGCGCTCCTCTTCGCCGCGCCGGCGCGCGGCGCCGACGTCTTCTCGCCGGGCGACCTCTCGCGCCCGCACGCCCGCCTCTCCGGCCTCGAGAACTGCACGCAGTGCCACCCGCGCGGCGAGCAGCTCTCGCAGCAGCGCTGCCTCGACTGCCACCGGGAGCTCGCCCCGCGTGTCGCCGCCGGCGCCGGGCTCCACGGCCGCCTCGCGCCGCGGGACCGCGACTGCTGGACCTGCCACCACGAGCACCAGGGGCGCGACTTCGCGCTCGTCGACTGGGGCCAGGGCGGGCGGAAGGGGTTCGACCACGCCCGGACCGGCACGCCGCTCGGCGGCAAGCACGCGCCGCTCGCCTGCGAGAGGTGTCACGCGCCGGCCCTCGTCGCGGACCCGCTCGTGAAGGAGCTCCTCGCGAAGGACCCGCGGCGGCGGACCTTCCTGGGCGCGCCCGCGCTGACCTCTTGCGCGACCTGCCACTTTGACGAGCACCGTGGCCAGCTCGGCGCCGACTGCAGGCGCTGTCACGGCGAGGGCGGCTGGAAACCCGCGCCCGGCTTCGACCACGCCCGCGCCACCTACGCATTGACCGGCAAGCACGCCGCCGTCGCGTGCGAGAAGTGCCATTCCCGCGTCGAGGAGCCGCCGCCGGCGCACGGCCCGCTCACGGCGCCGGTGCACGCCGGCTTCCACGTGCGCTACCGGCCGGTCGCGCATGCGTCGTGCCTCGACTGCCACAAGGACGTCCACCAGGGGCGCTTCGGGACGAGCTGCGCACGCTGCCACGAGACCGGCGACTGGAAGAGGATCGTGTCGGGCGCGATGGCCGACCGCGCCTTCCACGAGACGACGCGCTACCCGCTCGCGGGCGCCCACCAGGTCGTCGCCTGCGTCGCCTGCCATGGCCCGTTCCAGGGCCAGCCGGCCGTCTTCCGGCCGCTCCCATTCCAGGCCTGCACCGACTGCCACGCCGACGCGCACGTGGGCCAGCTGGCGCGGCGCGGCGCGGAGGGCGCGGCTTGCGATCGCTGCCACGACGTGAAGGGCTTCCAGCCCATCCGGTTCGGGCTCGAGGAGCACGAGCGCCTGCCGTTCCGGCTCGAAGGGGCGCACCGCGTCGCCGCCTGCGGCAGCTGCCACCCCCACGAGCCGGCGCTCGCGGACCGCTTCCCCGCCGCCGCGCGAGAGGAGCTCGTCCGCCGCGGCCGGCCGGTGAAGCTCGCGCTCGCGCTCTACGACGTCGCGGGCGAGCTCGGGCGGTGCGAGACGTGCCACGTCGATCCGCACGAGGGCCAGCTCGCGCGCGCCCAGGGCTGCGCGGCCTGCCACGGCGTCGAGTCGTGGCGCAAGGCGCGCTTCGACCACGCGCGCGACAGCCGGTTCGCGCTCACCGGGAAGCACGCCCAGGCGCCCTGCGCGGCGTGCCATCGCCCGGAGCGCGCGGGCGCCGCGATCCGCTACCGGCCGCTCGAGCTCGCGTGCGCCGGCTGCCACGCCGATCCGCACGCCGGACAGCTCACCGTCGCGGGCCCGCCGGGGACTCGGAGCGACTGCGCGCGCTGCCACGGCGCGGACGACTGGAAGAGGACGCTCTTCAGGCACGAGAAGCCCTTCACCGACTACGCGCTCACCGGGAAGCACGCGAAGGTCGCCTGCGAGAGGTGCCACGTCGCGGTGAAGGTCGCCGACGGCGTGGCCGTGCGCCGCTACCGGCCGCTCCCGCGCGCCTGCGAGGCGTGTCACGCCGACTTCCACAAGGGCGCCTTCCGGGGCTTCGAGCCCGCGAGGTCGGGACGATGACGCGAGCCTGGACCATCGCGGCCCTCGCGCTCGCGGCCGCTCCCGCGCTGGCGGGCCCGGCGCAGCAGCCGCGCAACGTACCCGACCTCCGGCCCGTGCCGCCGCACGCGGACGAGACGCGCTGCGACCGCTGCCACACCACGGAGGGGTGGTCCGACGTCGCGTTCGCGCACGAGCGCACCGGCTTCCCGCTCCGCGGCGCGCACGCCACCGTCACGTGCAAGCGCTGCCACGCCGTGAGCTTCACGCAGGCCATCGGCCGCGACTGCCTCTCCTGCCACCGCGACGTGCACGAGGGACGGCTGGGCGGGCGCTGCGCGGGGTGTCACGACGAGGCGAGCTGGCGCACGCGGTTCGACGCCGACGCGCACCGGCGCGGCAACTTCCCGCTCGTGGGCCGGCACGCGTTCCTTCCCTGCGAGGAGTGCCACGGCGATCGCCGCGATCGCGGCTTCGCGCGCTCGACCCCTGCGTGCATCGACTGCCACCGGAAGGACTACGAGCGGACGCGCGCGACCGCCCTCGACCACATCGCCGCGGGCTTCTCCACGGCGTGCCAGCAGTGCCACCAGCCGTGGCGGTTCGCGGGCGCCTTCTTCGCGCAGCACGAGGCTTGCTTCCCCATCGCGAGCGGGCGGCACGCCTTCATCCGGTGCCTCGCCTGCCACACCACGCTGGCGGGGTTCGCCATCACCGGGGCGTGCAGCACGAACACGGCGGCGTGCACGCGCTGTCACCAGGCGACCTGCGCGCATCACCCGCAGGTGCCCGGCTTCGCCTGCGCGGATCGCAAGTGCTACGAGTGCCACCCCGGCGGCGCGGCCGGGGATGGCGGCGGCGGGCTCGTCGGCCCGAGGAGGACGAAGCCATGACGCACCGGACCTCGCCTCACGCGGCGCTCCTCGCGGCGGGCTTCGCCGCGGCCGGGTGCGGCCGCCTCGACCCGGCGCCGCGCCAGTTCTCGCACGACCAGGTCTTCGTCGTCACGGGGTCGCACCAGGGCTTCGCCTGCGAGCAGTGCCACGCCCCGACGGCGGGCTCGTTCACGCACGCGCTCGGCGGGTGCGAGTGCTTCCAGTGCCACAAGGTGCCCGACGTGACACCCGCCCACGCCGCCGTCCCGGGGTACCTCTACGCCTACGACGCCTGCCTCGCGTGCCACAAGGACGGCAAGGCGGGCGGGCTGCCGGCGAACCACCCCTTCCCGGTGGCGCAGGGGACGAAGCACGCGGGCATCCCTTGCGCCCAGTGCCACGGCGCGACGAAGGCCAAGGCTGATCTGAAGTGCAACGCCTGCCACGGCGGCGTGGCGGTGCTGGACTCCAACCACGCCGGCATCACCGGGTACTCGAGCGCGAGCCCCTCCTGCTACGGCTGCCATCCGCAGGGGGCGGTGAACGTGAACCACGCGGCGCTCACGCCGTTTCCCGTCACGCACGGCGCGACGAGCTGCTCCCAGTGCCACGGCGCGACGAAGGCCAAGGCCGATCTGAAGTGCAACGCCTGCCACGGCGGCGTGGCGGTGCTGGACTCCAAGCACGCCGGCACCACCGGGTACTCGAGAGCGAGCCCGTTCTGCTACGACTGCCATCCGCAGGGGACGGTGAACGTGAACCACGCGGCGTTCTCGCCGTTTCCCATCACGCACGGCGGCGCGACGAGCTGCGCCCAGTGCCACGGCGCGACGAAGGGCCCGCAGGATCTGAGGTGCTACGATTGTCACGACGCGCCGGCGAGCCACTCCGGATTCTCGGGGTTCCAGCGCAGGAGCAGCGTGCAGTGTTACACGTGCCACCTGAGCGGCCAGCGTGGGAACTAGAGCGCTCGTGCGCGGCTCGCGACCCATGCTTCGCCTCGTCGCGCTCGCGCTCGTGCTCGCGGCGGCGTTCCCTTGCGCGGCGCAGGACGTGGCCCCTGCGCGCCGGCGCGACCGCGCCGCGGGCGCGAAGGCTGCGAAGGTGCGCCTCCTCCGGCCGCTCCCGCCCGCGCCCCGCGGGGCGCCCATCGCGCTCCGGCCGGTGAAGCCGCATTCGCGCGCACCGGGCGTGGGCACCGTCGCGTACGTCACCTCGCGCCGCGCCTACCTCGACGCGGGCAGCGAGGACGGCCTCGCGCCGGGCCAGGCGCTCGCGCTCGAGCGGCGGGGCCGGCCGGCGGGGACGTGCAGGGTCGAGGCGGTGTCGGATCGAAGCGCCACGTGCGCCGGCGACGACCTGCATGCCGGCGACACCTTCGTCCTCGCCCGGCGCGCCGCGCCGCCCGCGCCCGTGCCCAAGCCGCTCCCGTCGCTGCTCTCGGCGGAGGAGACGAGCCGTCGCAAGGCCACCGTCGAGGCGGCGACCGTGGCCCAGGTCGACTACGCCGCGCCGCCGCGGCAGGAGGGCCCGCGCGAGCTGCGCCGCGTCGAGGCGAGCCTCGTCCACGCGAGCTTCCTCGTGAGCGACACCGCCGCGCTCCACCAGGAGCGCCTCGAGGCGCGCGTGCGCGGGGCGGAGCTCTACCCGGGCTGGCGGCTCTTCCTCGACGCGACCGGCGTGTATCGCGGGGCGAGCGGGAGCTCGGCGCGCTTCCGCACCGGCGACGCGACCTACCTCGAGGCGCGCGAGCTTCAGCTCGCCTCGCGCGAGCCGGGCAGCGCCTTCACAGTCGCGCTCGGCCGCGTCCTGCCCTGGAGCGCGCCCGGCTCGACCGTCTTCGACGGCGCGCAGGTCGGCTGGCGTGCCCCAGGGCGCGAGCTCGGGATCTTCGGCGGCGCGGTGCCCGACGTGACCACGACCGGCGTCACCACGTCGCGCGCGACGGCGGGCGCGTACGGCGCGGTCGAGCACGCCTCCGACGACGCGCTCGTCCGCGGCGAAGGGCGGCTCGCGGTGGTGCGCTCGCCGGAGCTGGGGACGCGCCTCGAGGCGGAGGCGCTCGCGCACGCCTGGCTCGCGCGCGCGGTCGACGTCTCCGGGCAGGCGCGGCTCGGCGTGGCGGGCGATCGCACCGCGCCGGCGGGGCTCGACGCGGCGCGCCTCGACGTGGGCGCGCGCCTCGCGCAGCCGCTCTGGCTCACCGGGAGCGTGCGATACGTGGGCCTCCTCGTCCCCGCGACGGACCTCGCCGCGCCGGCGCTCTTCCCCGGCCCCGCCCGGCACGCCGACCTCACCGCCTCGTGGGACCTCTCGCGCGCCCTCACGCTGCGCGCGACGGGGGGCTACGCGAAGGACCTCGGGAGCGGCCTCGACCGCGGCTACGCCGGCCCGGAGGTCGCGTTGCCGCGCCTCTTCGGGCGCTACGGTGGCATCGCCGCGGGCTGGCTCGAGGAGCGCGGCTGGGCGAGCGGGCGCAGCATCTGGCTCCAGGCGCAGGGCGACGCGCTCTGGGGGATGCGGCTGCTGCTGCGCGGCTCGCTCTTCATGGACGCGCGGCCCGCGCCGCTCTCGGACGAGTCGACCTTGGGCCTCGTCGCGAGCGCTTCGAAGGACCTCGCGCCCTGGCTCCGCTTCCGGCTCTCGACGCTGGGGCGCATCGACCTCTCCTCGGGCGCGGGCGGGACCCTGGGCGGCGTGTCGGTCTTGGCCGGGCTCGACGGGCTCTACTGACCGTGGCGCGACCGCCCCGGCACCGTGCCCTTTCTCACCGAGCGACATCCGGGGTACGGTCGCGCCGTGCAGAGCCCCGCCGACTTCCTCGCCCGCTTCAGCTACCTGGGGCTCGCCGGCGTCCTCTTCCTGGAGGAGGCAGGCGTCCCGCTGCCGTTGCCGGGCGATCTCTTCATCGCCGCGATGGGGTTCCTGGCGCGTCAGGGCCGCGCCTCGTTCGCGTCGACGGCCGTCGCCGTGACGGCCGCGACCGTGCTCGGGGCGGCGGTGCTCTTCAACGTGGCGCGCCACGCCGGCCGCCCGGTGATCCTGCGCGTCGCCCGCCGCTTCGGCTACACGGCGAGGCGCGAGCGCGCGGTGCACGGCTGGCTCGCGCGCCGCGGGTGCGCCGCGGTGGTGGTCGGCCGGCTCGTCCCGGGCCTGCGCATCGTCATGACGGTGGTGGCCGGAACGCTCCGCATGTCGCAGGTGACCTTCTCCGCCGGCACGGCGCTCGCCGGCTTCATCTGGGCGAGCCTCTACTTCTCGGTCGGCTGGCTCGCGGGCGCCGGCTACGACAGGCTCGCGCCGCCTCTCATGCTGGGCGAGGTCGCGCCCTGGGCCGCCGCGGGGCTCGTCCTCGCGAGCGGGGGCGTGCTCCTCTTCCGCGCTCAGCGGCGGCGGCGCGCGGCCGCCGCGCCGGCGCGCGTCGAGCCCGGGATATAGCTCGCGTCGCCGTCCCGCCGCGTCACGGCTTCGGGGCGGCGCGCCGCTCGGCGTCGAGCCGACGGGCGCCCCGCTCGATGGCGGCGATCACGGACGGCACCTGGCGCGCGTTGGCGCGGTTCACGAGCCACCCGGGCAGGCCGCCCGGATCGGCCCAGACCTCGTACCCGTAGGCCGTGCGCTCGCCCTCGGCGCGGAGGCGCCAGCGCCCCTCGCTCCTCCGCATGCGCGTGACGCCCTCCACGGGCGGCGGGCCGCGGTCCGCGGCGAGCTTCCAGGTGAGCTCGAAGGCTCCGTCGGGCAGCGCGTCCTCGACGATCTCCACGACGAGCGTCTGATCGCGGCCGGCGACGAGCGGCGGGTCATATCGGTTGTAGACCACGATGCGCTTGCAGCCGGGGAGCTCCTTCGCGCCCTCCGCGCAGGCCTCGGCGGCGAGCGGCCGCTCCACGGCGAGATAGGGCGTCACGTCCTCGAAGCGCGAGGGATGGAGGACCACCTCGCGCACCGCCCACGCCGGCGCGGCCAGCACGCCCTCGGCGCGCAGCCGCGGCGGGCCGTCCGGCACGTCCTGCTTGTAGACGCGCCCCTGGTCGAAGGTGGTGAGGAGGGTGAACCCCGCCGCGAGCGCGACGAGCCTCATGGCGTACTCCGGGCCGCCCGCGCGAGCTCGCGCCAGCGCAGGAGCGCCGGCAGGGCGAGGAGCGCCGCGTCGAGGGAGGCCGCCTCGGCGAGGCCGGCGAGGAGCCCAAACGGGATGAGCGGCTGGTCACGTCCCACGAGGATTGAAGGATACCACCTCCGCGAGGGGACGAGCCCGAACGGCGTGGGCGTGGTCGAGGCGTCGGATGTCCGTCACTTCACGGTGCGCGGGTCCTCTCCCACGGCGAGCCCGAGGTCGGCGAGCGCGAGCTGCGCGTCGCGGCCCGCGGTGAGGCGCTCCGCGCCGGCGCGGGCGGTCGCGAGCGCGGCCAGCAGCACCGCCTGCGCGTCGGTGAGCCCCGCGTCGAACGAGAGCTCCGCCTGTGCGAGCCAGCGGCGCGCGGCCGCCTCCTCGTCGCGCATGCGGGCGGTCCGCTCGAGCGCGGCGCGCAGGGTGGTGTGCGCGCGCGCCACCTCGAGCCGCACGATCTTCGCGGCGAGCTCCGCCTCGGCGCGGGACTTGTCCACCTCCGCCTCCGCCTGCACCGCCTCCGCGCGCGCGCGCCCGATGTCGAGCGTACCGCGCAGGGCGAGCCCTATCCCGGCCCAGAGCCGGTTGTAGGGATCCCACGCGAAGGGATTCGTCTGCGGCGTGGCCGAGCTCGCCCAGTTGAGGTCCGCGAAGCCGACCGCGACGAGGTCGGGGTAGAAGGCGCGGCGCCGCACGAGCGCCAGCGCCTCGCGCGCGCGGAGCCCGTCCTGCGCCGCGGCCACCTCCGGCCGGTGCGCCAGCGCCGCGTCGA
>Ga0137372_10001135_pt1 | contig 25702 bp, 22 predicted proteins | sample SagtaG_6_FD_104911 | JGI IMG/M metagenome (GOLD analysis project Ga0137372, IMG submission 104911) | Vadose zone soil microbial communities from Sagehorn Ranch, Mendocino, California, USA - Sage1_R_60_16 metaG | ecosystem: Environmental > Terrestrial > Soil > Vadose zone | place: USA...
AGCGCCGAAGGCGTGCCGGATGCGAGCTGCAGTGCGTGCATGCCGAGCACACCGCAGATATCGACCTCGCAGGCGCTCGACAGCAATTCATTGCTCATCATGCTCATCACCGTGCATGGCACCACACCCAGATTTTCTTCGATAGAAGTCCAGCACTGCACCGCGCTGATGGTTACATCTGTCGCTGCCATCCACTGATCGATCACCGCCCCGAGCTTGGCCATTTTGAGCAGAGCGGGCTTGGGTACATTCGCGGAATCGACATATTTCTGGATTGCTGCAAGCTTGGCCTGCGGCGCATCATCGTTGTCTTTCATCCGCTCAATGCGGCCAAGCACTTCGGAAAGATCCAGAGTCTCGATTGAAATGCCATTTGCTTCCAGAATCTTTTCGCTGTAGCGCACTGTATTGAATGCCGCGGGGCGGGCGCCGATCGCTCCCACGCGCAGGTTGCGAAAACCTTTTACCACTCGGCAGACAGCGCCGAACCACTTCAGATCTTTAGCGAATTCTGCCGAATCAGGACTTTCGGTGTGAAGGGTCGTGATGGAGTAGGGAATCCCATACTGCCTGAGGTTGTTGCAGGCTGACATCTTGCCGCAGAAGCTGTCGCGGCGGAACGCGATGGTCATCTTCTTTGGATCATCCGGCGTGGCCTGAATCAGCACTGGAACCCGCGGGTCAGCCAATCGTAATGTATCGGCAATTGCGCGCTCCTCGCCAAAATTCGGCAGGGTGACGACCACCCCATCGATGCGATCGCGATTGAGCTTGAATAACTCGGCGCAACGTTTAGTTTCCTCGCGTGTCTCCACGGCGCCATACTTGCTCTGCTCCGGGGTAAGTGCCACTACATCCATGCCGGCCGATGCTAGTGCGCGCAGCATTTCCTCCCGGCCACTCTTGGCCAAATGATCGGGAAAGAAACCACGGTTGCCTACGATCAACCCCATTGTCATTCGCTTTATCGCCATATAAATCCTTTTTAGGAACCCAACTGCACTTCTATTCCTGCCGCCTCGGAGCGAACCGGACGCAATAAATAAGACCAAACACCAGCAGCATCGCTCCCCACCACACGTTGGCATGCAAATGAAACAGCACGACGGGGTTGGCAGGCGGATTGAAAATCTGCCAGACTCCAGCGTTCACAATCAGGACCCCATTGACCAGTAATGAAAGCCCAATAAAGAACCAAATCGAAATCCCGCGCTCGCGCATTCGTCTCTCCGGGACTTACCAGACCAGAATATTGAGCACTACAAAAACAGCTCCCACTATGATCGCCCAGAAAACCGGCCGATGATAAATCGGGACTTCCGCCTCTTGCGGGATCGCTGTCACACCGTAGACCAAGCCCTCCAGTTCACTGACCGGCTTCGGCTGCGTCATGTAACTGATAACCACCGTCACCAGGACGCATATAATCCACGACCACAATGCGCGGTACATGTTCTCGGCCATGTCGCGTGCATTGGCCGAGAGCGCGACATAACGTAATGCGCTATGGTCCGCCTTCACCCACGCCCACATTCCAATCGAAGATAATGTGCCCGCAAGCAAGCCCCAGAAGCCTCCCGGCCCGCTGGCCCGCTTCCATAACATGCCGAGGACCACGGTCCCGAATAGCGGCGCAACGAAGAAGCTGAACAGTGCTTGCACGTAATCCATGATGCTGGCGAATTGCATAACCAGGTATGCCGTGCCCACACTGATTAGCACCCCTAAAATCGTGCACCAGCGCCCCATATTGACGTAATGATGGTCGCTGCCTCCCTTATTAATCAGCGCCCGATAGATGTCATACGTCCACACAGTCGTGAACGCGCTCACATTCCCGGCCATGCCTGACATGAAGCCTGCAATCAATGCGGTAATCCCCAAGCCCAGCAACCCCGGCCCGCAATACCGCGCCAGCATCAGCGGCAGCACTTCGTTGTAGCTGTGGCCGCCCGTGGCCACGGCCATGGTCTCACCGGTCAACTTCATCGGCAGTACAGCCAGTCCCAGCAGGCCCGGGAGTATCACGATGAACGGCACCAGCATCTTGAAGGCCGCTCCAATGATCGGCGCCAGCTTCGCCGAGCGAAGATCCTTCGCCGCAAGCACGCGTTGCACGACCAGAAAATCCGTTGTCCAATAGCCAAACGAGATCACAAATCCCAAGCCGAAGACGATACCGGTCCAGTGGATGCCCATGGGGTTGTTATGGAATGAGCCCAATGTCGACCACAGGTGTGTGTACGCAGGCGACGCATTCTGTGCAATCTGCAGCTTCAGATTGCTCCACCCGCCTGCTTCCACCAATCCAAGGATCGGAATCAAAAGCGCTCCCGCCCAGATCAAAATGAACTGCAATACCTCATTAAAGATTGCCGAGCGCAACCCGCCCAGCGCCACGTACACCGCCACCGTGAGCGACGAAACCCATATGCTGAAATTGATATTCCAGCCGAGCACCACCTTCATGACCAGCGCCATGGAATACATGTTGATGCCGCTCATCAGCACCGTCATGAATGCAAACGAGATCGCCGCCAGAGTGCGGCTGGATTCCCCGAACCGGAGCCTCAGGTAACCCGGAACCGAATGCGTCTTGGAAATGTAATAAAACGGCATCATCACGATGCCCAGAAACAGCATTGCCGGGATGGCGCCAATCCAGTACCAGTGTGTTGCCAGGATTCCATACTGATACGCGGACGCGGCCCACCCCATCAGCTCGAGCGCTCCCAGATTGGCAGAAAGGAAGCTTAGACCGGCAATCCACGCCGTCATTTCCCGTCCGGCCATGAAGAAGTCTTCGCCGGTCTTGGCACGCCGCTGCAGATAGAAGCCGATCGTGAGGACGAGCGCGAAGTAAAAAACAATGATGGCGGCGTCCACTGCCGACAAATGCACAAGCCTGGGTGCGACATACATCGCAGCAGCCGTGATCATCTTTTGTCCTTAGCCTGCCCGTAATATGCATTGCTGCCATGCTTTCTGAGGTAATGCTTGTCGTGCAATCCGCGGCTGATCGCAGAAGCATCATTGTTGATTGCCATTGTGAGATACGCCATTCTCGCCACCGACTCGAGCACTACGGCATTGTGTGCCGCCGATGGCGAATCCTGTCCCCAAGTGAACGGCCCGTGATTGGCTACAAGCACCGCAGGAACCGATGCACGGTCGGCGTGCTCGAACGCGCGCACGATTGCATGCCCCGTGTTCGTTTCGTAGTGGGAAGCAATCTCGTGGTCCTCCATAACGCCTGTTACCGGAACTGGCCCGTAGAAATAGTCCGCATGCGTGGTCCCAAGGCAGGGAATCGGTTGCCGCGCCTGCGCCCACGCCGTGGCGTATTCGGAATGCGTATGTGCAATGCCTCCGATTTCCGCAAAGACCTCATAAAGGACAAGATGGGTCGGCAAATCGGATGATGGCCTCAATTTGCCTTCGACGATTTTGCCGTCGAGATCTGTGACCACCATGTGTTCCGGTTCCATTTCTTCGTACGGGACGCCACTCGGTTTAATCACGACGAGCTCATCTTCGCGCGAGATCCCGCTGACATTGCCGAAGGTGTAGAGCACCAGCCCGCGCCGCACCAATTCAAGATTGGCTTGGAGCACCTCTTCACGTAGTTTCTGTAACCGCAGCTTCGCCATGGTCGCTATTTTAGAGAGGATGTCAAGTAAATCCGCGTGAGTAATCGTTTACTGACGTAAAAAAAACTAGAGCACTGGGCTCCTGTTGTCAATCAACCTTCCATGCCAATTCACGTGACCGATGTCCCACTGCGCCCGAAAACCTATTCGAACTTCGTTGACACTAGTACTCAACCGCAAAGATATGCCCGTCCAGAGTGACCGAATCTTTCTCACTAGATGAGCACCGTATGGTCACTGCCTCTCCGGTTGTCATTGCGGAATGTTTTATCTCGCCAACTGCCCAGGAAAGCCCACTCCAGATCGCCTTGTCATAGTTGATTTCAATCGGAAGTGGCTGGCCACTTTGCCAGGCGCGCAACATCAAGATTTTGCCCATGGTAGTTCCATTCGGTGGAGCGCCACCCGAACTACGCCGGATACGGCCGTCACTTCCTCGTTGCTGCATTACGATTCGGAGGTCGCCGCGTTCTGGTGCTGATAGCTCAGCTTTAATCGCATTTTTGCCGTCGGGTATGAATTTAGCCGCAAGTGGCTGGATTCTGATTGGAATTCGCACATCCTCCTGAATACCCAAATCGTATTCGGGATTGGCATATCTGGCGAGCCCCACAACGGCTAATTGTCCCGGTCCTAGTTTGATTTTGCTGCCAGTTAACACGGGCACAAAGCCCGCGTCCCGAAAGAGCACGCGGCCCTCCTCATTAGGCTCCTGCAGACGAGAAAGGAGTGGCATTTCAATCTCTGCGATACTTTCTGTCGGATTCAGAATTGTGTAAACTGCACCCCCGCTATCCACAGACCCAAAGCCGTACGGCTTAACTTCTCGTGGGATTCCACCGAATGTTTTGGTTCGACCCGTTGCCTCGAGGCGCAGATAGAGAGACTGCACCTTGGCAAACCAGCGTGCGTCCTCGTCAGAGATGAACTCCAGATTCCCATGCACAGTGTTCAGCCACCCTCCGCGAGCGAGCATCAGTACTAGCGCCCCTCTCCACGCGTTGGTTTTTCTGTAGTAGACAGTTCCAGTGTTCCCGACCATGAAGCCGGTCGAGTCGATGCGTTCAAGCGGCACGTCACTTTGTTCGTAGCGCCGCACCATGTGATCGCTGTAAATATCCATGGAACGCCAGAAATTCATCTCGGGTACGTCGGACGGCTGGGGATCGCCCGAGTACAAAGAATCGAAGACTTCCAACCAGCGCAGGTCAATAGGATGCTGGAATGGGAAGGGGTTAGCCGTAGATTCGATATCGCCGCCGAAACCATTAAAGGCTACGAGCACCACATTAGGATTTTTTCGCCGGAAATTTTTGAGCGCGGCGCGGAAGGCGTCGACGTTCCGGGAATAAATCTCTTCCCGCGACTGTGTCTCTTCCGCTTTGGGAGTTGCAGCCGTGAAATCTACAAAATCAAACTTGAACATCCGAATTCCGCGCTCGTACCAATACTGCAAGACATCTATAAAACCCTGCAAGAATCCACCTTCATAGAAAGACATCGCCCGCCGTTGCCGATTCAGCGAGTCCTCCCACTGGGGAACGGGGTCGATTTTCACAAGAGTATTCGTGCCGAACCATAGGCCGGGAATGAGGCCGTTGTCATTGCACCTCGTCAACCAGTGATCTGGACCATTTGGCCAAGTGGACTTTCGCCAGGTCTTGTAACCGCCGTCCTGGGCAAACCAGAATGCGTCCATCATGTAGTAATCGAACCTGACGCCAAAACGGCGCAGCCGAATGATCTCATCGAGTTCCTTCATTGCGAGATGTTCGGTCAGTTGTACGTTATCGGAAAGCTCGTCGTAGGAGGACCAATCGTTGTACACGAAAATCGGATCTGGAACGAAGGTCTCTCCGAGCAGTCGAGGAGACCAGGATGTCGGTCCTTCCGCACGGAGATTGATTTCAACAATGATGCCGTTTGCGTGCACTATGGCGGCGCAACTCACCGCACACACTAAACCTATGCAGCAGACAACACGCAAAGCAGCGCCTTTTGTTCTGTTTTTCATCGCCAATATCACAGCGGGGGAGGGGAGCGACTTTGGGGCGAGCCGCTCCCAATACCGAGCCGTGCTAAACAGCTCAGAAGTACAGGTGCAGTCCGAGCTGAATGACACGGTTGCCATAGAAGGACGTGCCGCTGATCGCGCCGAATCCAGCGGCGCGATTGCCATTCGCGGCTGGGAAGTAACCCAACGACGGGTCGCCTGCCGGTTCCGCGAATTCAGCATGGTTCGGAAGATTAAAGAAGTCCGCCGAGAACACGAGCCGAGTCTGTTCTCCCGCTGGAATCTTGAAGTCCTTTTGCAGGGAGAAGTCGAGGTTGTCAACCCCTGGGTTCCGGACATTCGAGAAGAAACGCGGAGCGTTGCCAAATGCCTTGGTCACGTCACAGCAAAAATCCGGAGCCGGGGCGGAATTGACCAACCCTGCTTTCGGACATGTGCCCGCGAAATCGAATGCCTGGTTATTGAACCAAAGATTCGGGCTGCGACGAGATCCTGATATGGAAGCCGGATTGCCAATGAGCATAGGGCGATCCTCCAGCACGCCGGCGCCGTTGCAGAATCCATAGTTGTTATCGGTAATTCCAAAGGGAGTACCAGCGCTGATGGTGTAGATCGTGCTCACTCGCCAGCCACCCAATAAGTCACTGGCAACACCGCTGTTTAACCACTTCTTGCCTGGACCAAAGGGCAACTCAACGATCGGCGCAAGCGTGAAGCGTTCTGGTACGTCCCCCGCGCTTACCGATCGCTCTGCTTTGCGGTTGTAAAAATCTTGGCCTAGCACATCAAGCGACCAGAAGCCGCCCCAATCCGATGATGAGTCGTCAATCAGCTTGCTCCAGGTGAAGTTCGCCAGCATAGAGAACCCGCGCGAGAAGCGATGGTCGAATTGCGCTTGCATCGAATGATAAATAGAGCTGGAGAGCCCCCACCACCCTGGGTTAATGGTTAGGCAGCAGTAAACTGCGGTGAAGCCGGAGTTGGCATTTACCGCTGCTGCCGCCGCCGGGCAGTAGGGAGTACTTGTGGGGCCGACGAAATCGAACGGATTGCCTTCTTGGGCAGTGCTCGCCGGCGTTTGCTGGCAGATGTTATATGCATAGTTGATAGGCAAGTGCGTGCCCTTGCTGCCCACGTACCCGATCTGGGCAGTGGTGTCCCTGCCGAATTGCTTTTGTACCGTCAGGTTCCATAGTTGAGTGTAGGTTGGATACTGCTTTCGTGGCGCCCAGGAACTGAAACTCACCTGGAAATTCACCGGTATGGGTGCCGTTGTGTCCGACGGGGGTACGGCCACAGGTAAGGCGCTATCCCACGGTGTTCCTTTGCCAAGGCTCGAGCCCAACAACAAATTAGGTCCGGGCTGACCATCACCGGCTCTGCCGTGGCCGACATATCCGGGGTGCATAATGCCATAACCGGCGCGGACCACGAACCCGCCCCGCGGATTCCATGCCAATCCGATGCGAGGCTCAAATTGATGCTTAGAAGGATCAAGCGTCGTATCGGGCGTGCCACCTACGCCAAACTGTTCCCAATGCGGAACACAGGACGACTCTTTCCCCGAATAGAGAGTTGCGCACGGATCGAAGAAGGCATCGCCATGATGGAGCTCATGGAACGACTGGTCGTATTGCCACCGGAGGCCAGCGTTCAGAGTCAGTTTCGGTGTCAGCTTGATGTCATCCTGGAGGAAAAAGGAATACGACCAAGCGCGCGAGGAGACAAACTTGGGTTGCACTTGGACGCTACCCTTGTTCATTACCCCAAACAGGAAGTCCGAGAAGGCATTGCCCGTCACGGATCCGGTGAAATGGAAATTCCCGACCACGTCATTCGGCTGGTAGTTGTCAATAGAATAGTGGTCGGCTTGACCTCCCATCTTCAGGCTGTGTCTGCCCACTGACTTGCTGAGCGTGTCGCTGAAATGCAAGGTCGTAGCGGGCTCGTACAGCATTCCAGAGTTAAGGAAGTCGTTGTAGCCATTGACGGCAACTCCGGGCGTGCCGCAGGCCGCTCCACTTTTGGTGTCAGGTACGCTGGAGAGACAATTGGGAATGCCGCTGATTCCGAATGAGGATGGTGAAACGGCGCCCACACCAAAGGGCATGCGGTCGCCTTTGTGGTGGCCCGAGCCAAAACGAAATTCGTTCAGCATAGTGGGAGTGAAGGTGTGTGTCCATCCCACTGTGCCCGCATAATTGCTTCCCCGCGAGATTGACTTGCCGTCAGGCCCGAGAATGATGTCATAACTAAAACCAGAGCCATAATCGGTGTGAAACGCGGCAAACAAATGGTCGCTTTGGGAAAGACTCAGGTCCACGCGCGGATTGAATCGGTTCGTGGTGTTACTAAACGGCGGATTTATGGTCAGCTCGTTCGTCCCGGTCCCAATTGCCGAGCCGCCGCTGGGCCAAACGGCGAGTAGGGCTTGAGAAACAGCACTGATCGGGGTAGTGGCATTCGCCACGTTGTCAAATGGAATCGCAGCTTTTGTGACCGGGTCGAAGATCTGATTGCTCGCATTGCTGCAGTTACCTGCTGAATCAAATGTGCCTCCATTACCCGTACACAACGTTCCCAAGTTGCCGCTTCGAAACAAGGAATTTGGGACCAATGTGTTCGGTCCTACCGTGTCTCCATGATTACGGATCCCCTCGTAATCAGTGAAGAAGAAGAGCTTGCCCTTAATGATCGGACCCCCAATGCTGCCGCCGAACTCATTGTAGTTGTATGGGCTCTTACGCACCTTGGGATCTTCAAAGTAATTCCTCGCGTCCCAATTCTCATTGCGGTTGTATTCATAGGCAGATCCGTGGAACTGATTCGTTCCAGACTTGCTGACCTGAATTACGATCAGTCCGCCGGCTTTGCCGTACTCCGCTGACATGCTGTTCTGCTCAATGCGGAATTCCTGGATCGCTTCCACGGTTGGCTGCACGTCTTGGCCGCCGAATACCGGTGGCGTGATAGAGGCGCCGTCAAGGATATTGTCATCGGTACGAGGCCGGCTACCGCTGATGCGTACATTGCCATCATTTCCGCAAGAACCAAGACCGCCGCCGCCGGTCCCGGCGCCTGTGCAACCGGTCTGCTGCGTAACCCCTGCTGCCAGCGTCAGGAAGTTGTAGGGCCGCCGGCCGGCGTTGCTGAATGTCGGCAGTTCCTGCAACCGGCTCGTGTCCATGGTCTGACCTAAGTCGGTTTGCTCGGTCTGCAAGATGGCAGCATTCGCAGCTGTGACCTCAACGACCTCAGTGGCTTGCCCCACGGCTAGCGACAAATCCACTTTGGGAGTTGCACCCACTTCGAGAGTAATCCTATCGGCTACCGCCTTCTTGAAGCCCGCCGCTTCGGCTTCCACTCGGTACGTGCCGACAATCAAGCTGCTGGCGACGTACACGCCCGCGCCGTTCGTTTTGAGAGTGGTAGTGACGTTGGTATCTACATTCGTCACCTTTACGGTTGCGTTCGGAACCATGGCCCGGCTGGGATCGGTAATTGTCCCTGTGATGGTTCCGTAAAACTGCTGCGCCGCAACATTGAGCGCGCAGACCAAAACAAAAAGCAGGGAGCCTGTGACGACTGCAACGATTCTCGCTCGTCTCACAATGTCCTCCAGAAAGTTGCGGTACCTGAGTCCGCGAGTGTGGCCGGCTTGCGCTGGCGCGTTTCCCTGGGGCTTACGGATCTAATTCTGCGGTTTCGAGTATACGTTTACTCAAAAAACGAAAGTATGTTGCTGCTATTTGTGGGTATTTGTCAAGATATTTTTTTTTAGACTGGGCTGGGGCCTGATTTTCAGGCAAACGCTTACGCTAGTCACCCTTTTGCGTGGTAGGGGCAGACGATTTCTTCGCCGCTCCGCTCACTTTTAGGGACTTTACTCGTCCGTCGTGGGCGGGAGCCAGGGCGGTGGAACGCCGTAATACTAGGTGGGTATTCAATTCGTACTCGCTCTTTCCCTGCGCTGGGGACTCTCGCTCCACTTCATTCATCAGCGCCTTGAATGCTATCTGTGCCAGTCCAGTTTGCGACATTTGTACTGTCGTCAACGGCGGAATCATGAACTGCGACAGCCGAATATCGTCGAAACCCACAACCGAGAGGTCTTGTGGGATGTTAATACCCTGATCGTACGCTTCCCGCATCAGACCAATCGCCGTCATGTCATTGGAGCACAGGACTGCGGTCGGGCAGTTACGAGTGCTGATCACGTTGAGCGCCCTCATGCCGCCTTCCATCGTGTGATCTCCCACGACGATCTGTTCTGGCGCAATCGGCAAGCCGATTTCCTCCATCGAGGTTTTGAAAGCGTCTCGTCTGGCCACAGCCGACTTCAGATGTAGCGGTCCGGTAACGAACGCGATCCGGGTATGTCGTAGAGCAGCCAGGTGTTGCACCGCTTGCCGGATACCATTTTGATAATTGATCCTGATGTTGCTAATGCCTGGGACGTCCGGCCCGACATCGACAAACACCAATGGTACCTTGCGGAACCGAAGATGCTCGATCAGCGAATCCTCCATGCCAAATGTAAGGATGGCTACTCCATCCACTCTACGCTCGATCATGCGGCGCACCGACGACTCCATGCGTTTGGGATCATGTACGGTGGAGGTTAGAAGGATCTCATAATTATGCTGGACTGCAAGGTTCTCAAAAGTCTGAACAATTTCCGGGAAAAATGGATTGGTAATTTCCGAGACCACGAGGCCGAAGATGCGGCTCTTTCCAGAAACCAGCGCGCGTGCTTGGGTGTTCGGATAGTAGCCCAGTTCATCGACCACCCTCCATACCCGTTTGGCGAGTTGAGGATCAACCGTGGGAATATGGTTAATAGCTCGTGACACTGTGGCGGTAGAAACCTTGGCGCGCCTTGCAATTTCGCGGATATCCATACGTCTTCGGCACTCACAGGCGACTCGTGACGCATCTTAGCACGCCGAGAATACGTTTGCTGAAATTATTGCCTGCTCCGCTTATCCTCCCGGTGCCGCGTGTCAGCTAATGCTGCTCGCCCATTTCGCGCAGGCGCGCGGCAGCTGTTTCAGGCGTGATGTCGCGCTGCGGGGAGCCAAGCATTTCATACCCAACCATGAACTTACGAACGCTCGCTGAGCGCAGCAGCGGCGGGTAAAAATGAGCGTGCAGGTGCCACTCGGGATGTTCCTGGTCATCCGTGGGCTGCTGGTGAAAGCCCATTGAATAAGGAAATGAAACCTCGAAGAGACGATCGTATCGTGAGGTCACGCGCTTGAGAATGTAAGCCAAGGCGCCGGCTTCCTCGTGGGTCAACTCGCTGATCGAAGTTCGATGGTGCCGGGGAATCAGCAAAGTTTCAAAAGGCCACACCGCCCAAAAGGGAACCAGCACTGAAAAGTATTGGTTCTCGCAAACTATTCGCTGCCCCAGTTCATGCTCGAGCGCCAGGTAATCGCAAAGCAGACAGGAATTGTGTGCCGAACGATACTCCTGCTGAGCTATCTGCTCTTTCGCCGGCTCATTGGGCAGCTGTGCATTGGCCCAAATTTGACAATGCGGATGGGGGTTGCTGGCACCCATCATGGCCCCGCGATTTTCGAAAATCTGAACGTAGTGGATGAAGGGAAATGCCCCGAGTTCGCGATATTGTGCGGACAATATATCCACCACTCGCCCAAGCTCGTCAGCGGACATGCGCGAAACCGTCAAGTCATGACGTGGCGAGAAACACACCACGCGGCAGATGCCGGCTTCGCCTTCCGCGACAATCAACCCATTCTGATTTACGCTGCAATCTGGGGTATCTGGCAGCAAGGCTGGGTAGTCATTGTCGAACACAAACGTGTCGCGGTAATTGGGATTGCGAATTCGGGCGGCACGCAGGTTTCCCGGACACATGTAGCAAGTGGAATCGTAAGCCGGTGACGCTGAACTGGACAACTGCTCGAGTTGTCCGAGCCAAGGCCGCTGGGTACGATGCGGAGAAACTAGCACCCATTCCTTCGTCAACGGGTTGAAGCGACGATGCGGATGCTGCTTGAGATCCGATGAGCTCATGCGCGTCTTTGAATGGATAATTTCTGTGATCTAGGCACCAAGGCCTATTGCTACCTGAAGAGAATATCTAACTTTTGTTCGGCGTGTAATTGTGTGTCGAAACAGAGCACTCGCGTTCTCGGCAGGATCTCGGTCGCAGGACCAGCTTCGCTCATGCTTCAATCTCACATGCCCCTTCGGCGGCAGCGGATGCGAATATCTGAGGCGAAAAGCCGACGAGGCGTTCATATCCAGCGCTAACGTTTTGTGCGAACTCGCCGACCGACTCACATGCGACAAGACTAATCGTGCAGCCTCCAAAGCCGCCTCCGGTCATGCGTGTCCCGAAAACGCCCGGTTGTGCTTTTGCCAGATCAACCATGAGGTCGAGTTCGGAACAGCTAACCTGATAGTCATTCCGCAAGCTGTGGTGGGAATCTGCCATGAGCCGGCCGAAGGTGGGGAGGTCGCCACGTTCCAAGGCATCCGCGGCTTCTGCCACGCGGGCGTTTTCGGTGACTACGTGCCGGCACCTTTTATAAATGACTTCGGGAATTCCGCTGGCGTGCCGTTCCAGATCAGCGAGGCTGACATCACGCAAGCTGCCCACGTTTGGCAACGAACGGGAAAGTAACCGCACGCCTTCTTCGCATTCGGCCCGTCTGGTATTGTATTCGCCGCCGGCAAGCTCGTGCTTGACCATGGTATTACAGATCACGAGGCTAACCTGGCCGGGCAGCGGCAACAAGTCGTACTCCAGGGAGCGGCAGTCGAGCTCAAGTGCGTTACCAGCGTGGCCATAGCATGCGATGAACTGGTCCATGATGCCGACCCTGGCTCCGACGAACTCGTTTTCGGCGCGCTGGCAGATCCTGGCAAGATCGAGCCGGTGTACTGAGATTCCAGAATTTTCCAGGAGCGCGAATCCTACGGCGACTTCGATAGCCGCAGAGGAACTGAGACCTGATCCGATCGGCACGTCCCCGTGGATTAGAAGATTTGCGCCCTGCAGATGGCATTGCGCTCGTTCCAGCATGCTGGCCACGCCCGCCACATAATCGCTCCAATGTTTTCGCGGGCAAAGCTTATCTTTTCGCAAATCGATTTCGATGCTCTCGGAAAAATTTCCGGAATAGACCAACAGTCTGCGATCGTTTCGAGGAGAGACGCCAACCCAGACATAAAAGTCGATAGCGGCTGGCATCACCAAGCCATCGTTGTAATCCGTGTGTTCGCCGATCAGGTTCACACGCCCCGGCGCACGGTAAATCCGTGCCCGCGCGGCATAATACTCGCGAAATTTGTTTTGCAATCCCGCGGCGATCGTGTGCGCAGTCCGCTTTTGAGTCTGTGCAGTCTTCAACATCGGTTTCATTGATGTTCGGCGGCTGACATTCAGCCTCCTGCTTTTGGCACGTACAGCGATGAGTTGCGTCGCCTGGGAACAAAATCACTGTCAAGGATCGGCTGCGCCATCCCGCTCATTCAGAGCGCACTTCCACCTACAAGGTAATAGCTTACTGCAACTGAAAGAAACTCTCGTCAGCTCTCATTCGCCAGACGGATCGGCATATAATCCGGGCGCACCATGATGGTAAACGGAAATCTCAGATTGCAAGCGCTAGCAGACCGGAGTCCGCAATGAAAACTCGGAACATCATCATCATTTTTCTAGCGCTGGTTTCATCGGTTACCACTCTGTTTGCTGCAAGCATCTTCGCCTCCGAGGAAGCACGTGATCAAGAAACAAGCATTTGGCACCGTTCCAGAGGGTCGTGTTGACCTCTACACAATGACGAACTCGCGTGGTATGGAAGTTCGTGCCATGAATTACGGCGGAATCATTGTTTCGCTGCGGGTTCCCGATAAGAAAGGTGTGCTGGCTGATGTGGTGCTCGGCTTTGACACTCTGGATGCCTATCTCAACAACAAGCCATATTTCGGTGCCATCATCGGGCGCTACGCGAATCGCATCGCTAACGGCAAGTTCACTCTGAACGGAGCCGAGTATCGCCTAGCCAGGAACAACGGCATGAATTCTCTGCATGGCGGGCTGAAGGGATTTGACAAGGTCCTCTGGCGCGGGGAGCAGTTTGAAAACAATCAGGGCATTGGTGTGGTCTTTACCTACACCAGCAAAAATGGTGAAGAAGGCTATCCCGGGAACCTGAAAGCCAAGGTGACATACACCCTTACAGACCAGAGCGAATTGCAAATCGAATATCAAGCTACCACCGACGAAGCCACGCCAGTGAACCTCACCAATCACAGTTATTTCAATCTTGCGAGCGAGGGAAATGGCGATATTCTCAAGCACAACCTGATCTTGAACGCCGACCGCTTTACCCCGGTGGAGAGCACGCTTATTCCGGCAGGCGAACTCCGGTCAGTGGCTGGGACCCCTTTCGACTTCACAAAGCCAACTGCGATCGGAGCGCGCATCGACACGAATAACGAACAATTGGCGATCGCGCACGGGTACGATCACAACTTTGTCTTGAGCCGGAAGGGCAGTGGGTTGGAATTGGCAGGCCGCGTCCATGAACAGCAGACGGGGCGCGCACTGGAGGTTTACACCACTGAGCCAGGTGTACAGTTTTACACCGGAAATTTTTTAGACGGAACCATCACCGGCAAGCATGGCCACGCCTACAACAAGCATGCCGGGCTCTGCCTCGAAACCCAGCATTTCCCAGATTCGCCTAACCATTCCAACTTTCCCTGGACTATTTTGAAGCCTGAGCAGACCTACAATTCGCGCACAGTGTATAAATTCTCTGCTGAATAGGCATCTGGCGAGTCATAGCACTGGAATTTTAGGAAAGCTGCGTGGCCGGAGCGGCGGCCCTTACCTTGTTCGCTGCAATTCGATTCCAAGCGGACCACAGCGTTCCAACAGACGAATCAGAATTTCTTGCTTCACTGCTTCCACCAACTAATGAAACAGCACCGCGAGAGAAAGGATTGGTCGGGGAGAGAGGAGTGGAACCTCCGACCGCGTTGGTCCCGATCAGCTAGGGGCTGAATGTGCTGTGCGATGGTTTTCAGCTTATAATCTGGCCCGCGCCCCTTTGGCGCCCCGCGTAGGTAGGCAAGTGATTCCGCCTGATAATTGCTGCCTGCCTGGTGACCGAAGTGGCAGAGCTGCCGGCTTTCGGTGCTGACCGCAAACCGCGAACCTGAAGCCTTGAAAAAGTCTTGGCCTATGGCTATGGATGATTTATCTTGGCTGGAATCGGGTCAGCCAAACCGCTCAGGTGAGGTGGACAGTCACTCTGTTTCTTGCTCCTTGGCGTCTCCAAGATTGCAAGATGTCTCGAAGGTTCGAAGAGGATTCCAGCCATGAAATCTCCTCTTTTTCTGTGCATCTTTCTTGTAGCGCTGTCCCTGTATACATCTTCTCCGTTCTTCGCTTACGCCAGGAGCGCCGCTCCTGCTGCTTCTTCTCCATCAGACCCGCAGGGCGGACAGACTTCCGAAGTGGTAATGCCCCGATCCTCATCTGATGTGGTCATTCCGGGCCCTCTGCGATCATTCCTGCGCATGGCCGGCATCAGTCAAAAGGTTTCGCCAGAGGAAGTGTTGCCGTTGCTGGCTCGCAACGTGTTTGCGCAGGGTTATCAGGGTTGGCAGGGCAGCGGTGGACGAACTGAGTTTCTGATCCTGCTAATCCGCTACGTGCAACAAGCGAGAGAATTGAAGGCTCTTGCCGGTTCAGAAGGCATTATCCATGTTTCAAATTGCGAAGAGGCGGATTCCCTACTGCGCATCCTCGGCTACCGCCTCCGGCAAGACTGTGGAGCCAGCGGCACTTTCTTGGTGACCGCCGATCCCGAACGCGCCTTTCTTACGATCGACTCGGGATTCCCTCTGCCTGAGCTCGAAGCTACGCTCCAAGGCGGCAAACCCTTCGTCTACCCCTTCGGCGCTTCTCGAGTGGCGGCGCTCTTCACCGAGAGGGATTGGACTTCAGCGAGCAAACAAAGCAGCAAAGACAAAGATCTAATCGACGCGCTTTTACGCGATCCCGCTTTGGCCCGTCTTTATTGGGGCATGGCTCGGATCGATGCCGAAACTAGGATCTCCTTACGACAGTCTCCGGGGTTACGGAAACTGCTTCCTTTCGCTTCTGTCCTTGACTTTTACGGAAGTCACATTTGCATTCGGTCTGGACGCGTGATCGTGCCCGGGGGAACGGAGGCGGAGTCTGCCTGGAAGGATTTGGTGGGAGCGAGTCCAGCGTCGCCCGCAGAATTCGTTTCCAAGTTGCTCGCAAAAGATAAGGGCTGGCTGGCGGCTTATTTTGACGCCCTCTCGCGTGTTAATCAGCGTCAGCAGATGCACTTCATCGAATCTCACCGCCTGCGGAGTTTCTACGAGGCGTTTCGTGCACCCGACCTTTCGAGCGACGCCGCCAGGGCGGCGTTTCGTCCGGCTCCCGGCCTCTTGCTTCTGGCAACTCGTCTTCAGTGGGAGCCCAACGGCGACCCATACGTTCCCGGAAATCTGCAAGTCTGGAAAGAAATCCTGCGCCAGAAAAGCGATTCCAAGATTGTTCGTGAATGGGGAAAGCGTGCCAGCCACGTGGCCAATCCCGAGCAACTGGCGCAGGGAATGTTCGCCATTTCGCGAGCGGAGACGGACGAGGGACCGCTGCAAATCTATCTGACGTTGACTGAACTGGACAGCAGACGGTCTCCTGAAAAACGGCTCAGTCCCCAGACGGTCCTCTTGCTGGCCGACAAGTTCGCGCAGTTCAGCAATCAATACTTGATCTTTTCCGAGTTTCCAGAATTGAGCGATGCATCTATCGCTCACTTTGTGAAGGTGGCCGAGGCGATTGACAAGATTCCCAACCACATTCTGCGAGGCAACGCCATGGGAATCTTCCAGGCCAACATTGGGCTTTGGCAAATCTTGGCCCGCCAAGGCCAGATTTCAAGCGCCGGACTGGACCGCTCCTGGCAGAGCATTATCGGGCCTTTTGCCAACATCCGCTCCTCTGCCCAGCTCTTTGATGCAGGCCGCGACTCGCTCAGGGAAATACTGCTTGCGGCAACGGGCAAACCCAATGGTTCCCAAGACGAAATCATCGATTTGTTGGCAGGCCCTCATCAAACGAGTCCGGAAGGCAACCAGGTGCATCACGAACTGGCCGATAGAATTCGTTCGGTATTGGACGGCCAGCGCTTAGTTTCTCTCGACACGCTGCTGGCACTGGGCGATGGCTTGAATGAGATGGCCAGAGGAAAAGCCATCGGCGATAGATTGGTCCCACTGGCTGGAGAGCTTCGGGAGTTCGAGATGCCGCGTCCGATCTTTACACGTGGCGAGAGAAGTCAATGGGCGGCAGGAATTTACAACAACCGTCACACCGAATTACAGATGCGGACCGATTTGGCGAAAGTGATCAAGTCGCCCGGTTCTCGCGCGCAATTGGAAGAGGCTCGCGGCCAACTCGCTCCCTTCGTGAGAGATGCTCTGGTGGGTTTGAACTATGCCTATTATGAGCCCCCAGGCGCTCAGCTTCTGCACCACAATCCGCTGTTTGTCCGCTCGCATGATTTTTCAGGAGATACAGTCGCAGGCGTGGAGCGAGTCTGGCAAGCTCCGCAGTTATTTGGCGAGGGCTCAGCGGCGGGCGGTGGCGCTCACCTCGTCGGCTCGCTGGCCGACCTGCCGTACGTGCTTTCCGAAATGGAGCAGGATTTTATTGCGCCAGAAAACGTTCAGGCCCTGATATGGAGAGAATTGGTGCCCGGGCTTTTGACCAGTGCAATCCTGCCGCGCTGGTGGGGCGTGAGCCGCAATGAACTTCATGCCATCGCGCTATACCAGCGAACTGGAGAGGAGCTTTTGACTGCGTCCGTAGGGAATGAACGACTGCGGAGCGAGGTGATGAATATCCTTTCCGATCGGATGGTTCCGCAAAGGTCAGAACGAGTGGAGCAGGCTCTGCGTGCAGGGCGCGTGGCCGAAATACTGCCTCGAATCACACCGGCAGACACCTTCTACCTGACGGCCGAGTTTCGGCGAAGATTTTCCTGGCAAACCGACTTCTGGGGCCCATCTGGCCAGGAGTTGGAAAATATCTCTCGCCGCTATCCGACCGAGCTTAGCTGGGAGCGCCTATCGCAAGACTTCGGCGTGCCTCATCCCATATTGGCCCAGAGTTACGCTCGCGAGCTTCTGAACGTAAAGCCATTTCCTGCCTTCGAGGGCTATTCCAGCCGGTTGCTGGCCGAGTCTTGGGATTCCAGTAATTTGTATTGGGGCCGCTTGGCGGATGAAATGGGCTATTCACCGGTGATGCTCAATCGTCTCATTCCCGAATTGACCCGCCGCATGGTCGAGAAGATTTTTGCCACCGACGTGGAAGACTGGCAGGCAATGCTTCGTGCCATGCGAGAGACAGGTGAAGAGTTTCGGCAGGGCAAGATCGCCTTGCTATCAACCCGGTAGCACTACTTTACGGCCTTAAACCACCGTCTTTCGAGCGAAGAGGTCTTAAGGTGATTGGCCGAGAGCAGAGATGCGGCAGCATTTGCAAGAGGAACCTATATGGCAAAAAGATATTTTCTATTTCTATGGTTTTTTCTTGGTTTCTTCTCCGGTCCTGGAACTTGGACGGTGGCTCAAGAAGGCAAGCCGAACATTCGCGTGGTGGTTGACATGGTGCAATTGAATGTAGCTGTAACCGACAGCAAGGGCAACTATGTTACCGGCCTTCGGCCTCAGGACTTCGTCGTGGCCGAGGATGGCATTAAGGAAAAGATTGCTACCTTCGGAGAAGGCAACGAGCCCACCCGCAGATTGCTGGACATCGTGCAGGCCGAGGCCCAGACCGCCAACCAACTGCGTGACCCGGCTCAAGGTTCTGCCAAGCAGCAGCCACCCGCAACCTTCGGCTCCCTAGTAGCTGGCGCCAACGTTTTCATCCTGTTCGATACCAGCAACTATATGTACCGCGGCTTCGTCTTCGCGCAGGACGCCATTGCCGAGTTCATTCGCTCCCTGGAAAGCGCCGATAACGTAGCCTTCTACTCTTATAGCCGGGACCTCTCCCGAGCTGCGTCTCTGACCTTCGACCGTTCGGAGGTTTTACGCGGGGTCCGTTCGACTGTAGCCGGAGATGATGCTGCGCTCTATAATTGCCTGCTATTGACGGTGAAGGACGCGGCCAAATATACGAGAAGAAAAATGATTGTGGTCTTCTCGAACGGCCCCGACAACGCCAGTATGGTGCCTCCCGAAGATGTAGCCGAGTTAGCCCAGTACAGCGGGATCCCCATCTACATGATCAGTACTGAGCAAGCCAAGTTGGAGCCAGTATCCACGGCAGTGTTTGAACGCATGACCGCGGCCACGGGCGGCAAAGCCTATTTCGCCAAGACCTGGAGAGACCAAAAACGGGCATTTGCCTCGATCCGAGATGATCTAGGTCATCTCTATTCGCTCAGCTATTACCCGCAGGCGAATCCGAACCGTGGCTGGCGCAGTGTCACCGTGAAACTGGTGGGTGAGCATCTGAAGAAGTACCATATCCGGACGCGGAATGGGTATCGTCCCCAACCGATCCGGTTCTCCGCGGGAAGTGCTCCAGGCTCTCTGGCGGAATCTGTTCCGGAGTAATCCATTCCATTTTGGCTCAGCGGATGAAACCGAACTCGTATGGCTGGCTGACGCCCGCTCGGTTCGCGACCCCCCCGGGGCAGGACTCTGCGTGCCGGTCTCGGGGTCTACCGGTCGCCAGACAAAATCGTAAGCGCAGTGAGCATCAACGCAAGCTGCCAAGAGTGTCAGTCGCCTCAACCACGACGAGGCCGATAATGAGTCGCGCCGGGTTGCGCTTTATAGAACGCCATGATCTGTGGATCCCATAAACCCGCTATAAACACAGGCTCTTAAAGAGATCAAGCGTTTCAAAGTAGTACCGTCGGGGACGCCAACAAAATAAAGAACTTCAGCGAAATCGCCGCTTTTCTTCATGTGGAATCATCAATAGACCAAGCAATCGAGTAGCCATGACGATGTAGAGCTATGATGTTTGGGCAGTAATTCTCTTGATGGAGGTGGACTGATGGATCCGCTCACTAAGTCCCTCGCACACTTCAGTCGGAGAGGCATCCTGAAATCGGGTGCTCTGGCCCTGCTTCCTTTCGCGATTCCATCTGCGAAGTACGTAATGGTCGACCAACAACCGATGACCGCGAACGGCGGCACCGACCCTTATCCGATTCCATCGTTAGATAAGAATGGCAGTCACAATCAGCCGGCAGGCCCAAACCTCGAACCGTCGCATATCTACCACTTCAAAGGACAGGTCGCGCGTTCGAGTACCTTTACAGGCATGGGCACAGACAATCAGGGAAACCGGATCGCGTGCGGCAATCCCACGACCGATTACGGTGTGATGCAAGGAGAATATTGGGCGGCTCGCGCACCACAGCAAAGGACTTTCACACACATATGACTAACGTTGTTCAAGGGGCCGGCGGTCCCTGCAAATCAAATACACCATTGTCCTCCTCCGATTTCGCTATCTGGACTCTATTGGGTTGTGCCGGTCCCGGAGCATGGCCTCACCATCAGTCCAGATGGGAGCACTTTCACGCTCGAAATGCAGAACGTGCCAGTGGTAGACCAGCCGCGCTGGCCGGCTCTGGAGTCCATTGCCACTCCCGCAAGCATGACTTTCAAGATGGTTTGGAAAACCACTGGAGAGCCCGTGAAATATGACGATCCTTGCAGGCATTTCCGCTTCACAGGTACTCGCGCCACATGTCAGCTGGAGGCCCAAATCGAAGTGCCCTCGATCGGGTTTTCCTGGAAGTCCGATCCGCTGAGCACATCGAAGGCAGACTTTGCGATCATGGGCGAAGAAGTCAACGGACGTTACTACGATATGTAAAGACCAACGATGGGAGATTCAGAAACCAATAGACTTGCTAGCGCGCGATATACGGAGCAAAACCATGACAAAAAAAATGAACGGAAACCAAATGAGCTGGGCCCGCCCGGACTCGGCTGGGCAGTCCGGTGACATTCAACAGATCCCAAACGTCGCCGATGCCGACTCCGAAAGTGTCGAGGAATTAATCGAAGAGGGCAATGCCTTCGAAGCGGACGCTGTGTACGGAGTGGAAAACGCCAAGGACGCTGACGTGTCTGAGGTCACTACGCGCCAAGTTCCGGAGGACGATGTACCCGGCGAATACCGGGACGGAGAGGACGAACCCGCAGCATAGCCGGGTCATCTTGGAGGCATTCGCCGGGTTGACCTACGTCGCAATGGTTAGTTTGCCTCGCCCTTGAAAAACGCAACCTTCGCGGAATGCATCGCCGTAACTGACGGAGAGAAAGATGGACGCTGCGAAATTTGTGATTGTCGGCGGCGGGATGGTTGCAGGTTATGCAGCCAAGCAAATGGTTGAACTCGGATTGAAGCCAGGTGAGCTGGCAATTCTATCCGCCGACAATTCGGTGCCATACGAACGGCCGCCGCTATCGAAAGGTTTTCTTGCGGGTAAGGACACCGAAGAAGCCATTCGGATCAACGGCGAAGACTTCTACCGCAATCATGGGATCGAGCTAAAGCTTGGCTGTGAAGTCTCGTCGGTCGATTGCAATCGTAAGCGGCTGAATCTGAAATCAGGTGCAGAGTTTGGCTTCGAGAAGCTGATCATCGCTACCGGTGCCCATCCTCGAACGCTCGAAGTTCCCGGAGCGAAACTCCAACAGGTGTTCTACCTTCGGTCTATGGAGAACTCCAAGTCCATTCGCCGTGCAGCAGAACGAGCGAAGCGCGCTGTAACGATAGGAGGTGGTTTCATCGGCATGGAAGTAGCCGCGGTACTGGCGCAAAGGAACATCGAAGTCACCATGGTTCTCAATCAAGATCGAATCTGGAAGCGCCTATTCACCCCGGAGATGTCCGAATTCTTTGAGGACTATTACAGTTCACGTGGTGTGCAGATCGTAAAGAACGCCGCTGTCACCGAACTGCGAGGTGATGGCTCAGTGCAATCAGTCGTTCTTGCGAGTGGCCAAGCAATCCCGTGCGACTTGGTCGTCGCTGGCGTTGGGGTCACGCCTGCAACTGAGATGCTCACCAATAACGGACTCGAGGTTGCGGATGGTGTGATGGTGAATGAATATCTGGAAGCGAGCCTACCAGACGTCTATGCCGCGGGTGACGTTGCGAACTATTGGGATGTGCTCTTCGCCAAACACAGGCGCGTCGAACATTGGGACAACGCCGTTTCTCAGGGCCAGCATTGTGCTCGAACGCTAATGGGCGAACGAGCTCCTTTTAGGCATGTGCCTTACTTCTTTTCTGATGTGTTCGATCTTTCCTACGAATACTGGGGCGATTCCTCCGACGCAGATGAGGTGCTCCATCGCGGAGACATTTTTAGCAAGAGCTTCAGCGTCTGGTGGCTGCAGCAGGAGCGGGTAGTGGCGGCATTCACCATGAATCGTCCGAATGACGAGCGGGATGTCGCCCCGAACTGGATCGAATCTAAACAGACCGTGGCTGGGGCACGCCTACGAGATGCTGTTCAGCTAATCTCCGCTGCCGCCAACGATTAAGAGAGAAGCTCCCGAATGGGATCGGTTCGGTGCTTGTTGGCGGGGCAGCCCCAACTCTTAGAAGGCACGCATCGGACGGCTCGCAGCATACCCGCGATTTAACTGCCCAGCTCCGCTTGGCTTGACCGCCGAGCCGCCTGTCCCTTGCGTGCGCACTAGCGGCGTATAATTTCTGTTTTCCCCATGGAGAAAGCCGTTCAGTACGAGCTCCGCCTGGCGGAGCGCATGTCGCGCTTGGGCACAGAAACTGCATTTGAAGTTCTCAACAAAGCACGGGCGTTGGAGCGGCAAGGTAAAGAGATCATCCATCTGGAAATCGGCGAGCCTGATTTTGATACTCCTAAAAACATCGTTGAAGCCGGGGTTCAAGCGTTACATCAAGGCTGGACACATTACGGACCTTCTGCGGGCCTCCCCGATCTTCGTCAAGCCATTGCCGAATATGTAAGCCGCTCTCGCGGAGTCGATGTGGCAAGCGACGAAGTAGTAGTCGTTCCAGGTGGCAAGCCTATTATTTTCTTCAGCATTCTTGCTCTTGCTGATGTTGGAGATGAAGTCATCTACCCCAATCCCGGCTTTCCCATCTACGAGTCGATGATCCAATATGTCGGCGCTCGCGCAGTTCCCATTCGCTTGCAAGAAGAGAAAGATTTTGGGCTGGATGTCGATGAACTTGCCTCCCTCATCAACGATCGCACCAAGCTGATTATTTTGAATTCGCCGCAGAATCCTACCGGCGGTGTGCTGAGCAAACAAGACATTCGCGACATCGCTGAGGCCATCGGCGACCGCAACATCATGGTGCTTTCAGACGAGATCTACAGCCGGCTCATTTTCGAAGGCGAGCACTATTCGATCATGTCGGTGCCGGGATTCAAACACCGCACCATTCTGCTTGACGGATTTTCGAAGACTTATGCCATGACGGGCTGGCGCATGGGGTATGGCGTGATGCGCGCGGACCTCGCGGCCCATGTCACGCGGCTGATGACGAATTCTAATTCCTGCACAGCGAGTTTCACGCAGATGGCGGGGATTGAAGCCATACGCGGTGACCAGAGTTCGGTGGATGGGATGCGCGCCGAGTTCCACCGGCGACGCGATGCTTTCGTTGCCGGACTGAATCGCATTAAAGGATTCTCGTGCCGCATGCCCAAAGGCGCGTTCTACGTGTTTCCCAACATTACGAAGACTCACTGGAAATCCAAGAAGCTTGCAGACGCTTTGCTGGAGGACGCTGGCGTGGCCTGCCTGTCTGGAACGGCGTTCGGCGATTTTGGCGAGGGCTATTTGCGATTCAGCGTGGCTAACTCGCTTGAGAACCTGAACCAGGCGCTGCAACGGCTGGATCGCTGGACGCAGCAGAATCTCTAGCAATGCCTCCGAAGAAACAATCCATTGCGAAAATGGCGAAGCCCCACGCCAGCCGTCCTTACATGCCCGGGTATGGCCTGCCAAAGGGCGCGAAGGGATTGCTTCCCTGGAGTTGGGCTGAGCGCCTGCTGAACAAAAGCCACAATTATTGGATCGCCACGTCGCGCCCAGATGGAACGCCTCACGTGATGGTCGTCTGGGCACTGTGGCTCGATGGGACAATTTACTTCAGCACTGGTTCAAAGTCTCGTAAGGCAAAGAACCTGGATCGAAATCCGAGATGTGTGATTTGTACGGAGCGGGCGAATCAGGCTGTGATTGTTGAAGGAGTGGCTGAGAGGGTGCGGGATGCTGCGCTGCTCCGGCGAGTACTTTCGCTTTACGAGCGTAAGTACAAATTCGATATGTCCGGTTTCGAAAAGGATATTTTCTCTTATAAAGAGCCGATCTTCGCTGTTCGTCCTGTCACTGTGTTCGGATTGGATGAGAAGAAAACCCTGAACAGCGCGACGCGGTGGGAGTTTCCTGCCAGCTAGGGGTCGGGAATGGCGACGGTCCACTCGCGGGCGAGAGCCTGCCCTGAGCGAAGTCGAAGGGGCGCCCGCGCCACACTGTTTTGCTGCGATTTGGGTTGGATTTGCGAGACAATAGAGCCGATACGTTGCCGCAGCGAGACGCTGGCGCAGAAAGCGCCGCCGCTGCCAATTCGATGAGAATTTCGCACTTGCTTATTGCGCTGGTTGGCTTGGTTTTGTTCGTGTCCGCGGCTGCCTCGGCGGAAGTGTTGAAGATCGTGGTTGATGACACCATTCATCCCATTACCGATGAGTACATTGGGCGGGCGCTGGCGGAAGCGGATCGAAATAAAGATAAGGCGGTGCTGATCGAATTAAACACGCCGGGTGGGCTGCTGGATTCGACGCGTAAGATCATCGAGAAGATTGTGGCATCGCCGGTTCCGGTCATTATTTATGTCACTCCGAGCGGTAGCCGGGCGGCGTCGGCGGGATTTTTCATCCTCGAAAGTGCCGACATTGCTGCCATGGCGCCGGGAACGAATACGGGCGCGGCTCACCCGGTCACCATTACTGGCGGCAAAATGGATGACGTTATGAAAGAGAAAATCGAGAATGACACGGCGGCGCTGATGCGCTCAGTCGTCTCCAAACGCGGGCGCAATGTTGAGGTTGCGGAGAGCGCGGTGCGACAGTCGAAATCTTTTACGGATCAGGAGGCGCTCTCGCAGAAGCTCATCGATTACGTTGCGCCGAGTGAACAAGAGTTGTTTAAGGATCTTCAAGGCAAGAGTTTCAAACGCTTCAATGGAGAAACCGCAACGCTGAATCTGGTTGGGCAGCCGGTCAGAAGCTATGACCTTACCTTGAAAGAGCGCATTCTGGCCTACATGATGGACCCGAATATTGCGTTCATCCTGCTGGCTATCGGGGCTCTCGCGCTGTACGCGGAATTCAACCACCCAGGCGCGGTGGTTCCCGGAACCGTGGGCGTGGTCTTTATTCTGCTGGCGATCTTCGCCCTCAACCTGCTGCCCACGCGATTCGCGGCAGTTGTTCTGATATTGGCCTCATTCGTCTTGTTCGCTCTGGAGGCCAAGTTCATGACTCACGGCGTGCTGGCGATCGGCGGAATCGTCACTATGGTCCTGGGCGCGTTGCTGCTGGTAGACGCCCCGATACCGGAGATGCGGGTGCATCTGGGAACGGCGCTGGCAGTAAGCATTCCGCTGGGAGCGATCACAGCGACGATTATGGGCCTCGCCCTGAAAGCCAGGCGTAATAAAGTTGTGACGGGCGCGCAGGGTCTCGTCGGGGAGATTGGTGTGGCGCAGACACCGCTGTCTCCCGCGGGCAAGGTGTTCATCCACGGCGAGCTCTGGGACGCAGTTTCCTCGGCGCACATTGCTGCAGGCCAAAGGGTAGTAGTACGAAGAGTGGATGGATTACAGCTGGAGGTCGAGCCGGTGCTGCAACGCAGTCCCGTGACTGCAACTGCGTGAACAGCGGCGCATCCGGCAAGATACCCCTGAACT
>Ga0137372_10001136_pt1 | contig 25696 bp, 14 predicted proteins | sample SagtaG_6_FD_104911 | JGI IMG/M metagenome (GOLD analysis project Ga0137372, IMG submission 104911) | Vadose zone soil microbial communities from Sagehorn Ranch, Mendocino, California, USA - Sage1_R_60_16 metaG | ecosystem: Environmental > Terrestrial > Soil > Vadose zone | place: USA...
AACTCAAGCATCGAGGGGAAGGTCTGGACAAACTTTGATGCGGGAACCAGTTTGTATGAACTGCTTCCACTCGTCTTGAGAGAGATTGCGATTGGCTATTGTGCAAGCAGAGTGTTGCCATGCTGAAACAGAGATGTTCCAGAGCAGCAGAACATTTCTGTTGGTATCACTGAACACCGAGGCAAGCTGTTGCCCGTCAGGGCTAAACGCGATGCTTCCTTCCGTGAAGGCCTCTTCATCGAAAGCATGGAAGAGAGGTTCCTGCTGGCGCACATCCCATAGGACGAAGTGAAAAGGTTCGCTGGGAGCACTGTAGGATACCAGCCTCTTGCTATCCTGGCTGAACGCAATGGTATTGTAGTAATCGGCTGTGTCATTGTTCGATGCAAGAGTGAGTGTAGCGATTGGTTGTTGCGTGGAGACGTTCCAGAGCCTGATATCATTGTGGTCGCTAGATGCCAGAAGATGTCCATCAGGACTAAAGGTCACGTCCGTGAGTTCAAATCGATGTCCAATCAGGGGATGGCCAGTACGCTCTCCTGTCGCCACATTCCACAGAAGCACCTGCGGCTGCTTACAACTTTTGTCATCTGTATTGCGCTGTGCACATCCTGGCGATGCAAGCAATTTGCCGTCGGGACTGAGTGCTATGGGCAGTGTACTATAGCCATAATCGGTGTGAAGTGAATAGAGGAGACGTTTTTTTGTCGCGTCCCACAACATGATGGTCCCTCCATCACCACCAGCCACCAAAAAGTGTCCATCCGCACTCAACACGATTTTATAGAGAAGACCCGGGAACGTGAAACGTGCCAGGAGCGCTTTTGTCTTTAGATTCCAGAGAACAATAGTGCCATCTAATCTGCCAGCGGCCAGTACTGTGCCGTTGCTGTTAAGCGCGAGGCTCTGCAAGGCGGAGAGATTCTGATCCTGCGCATTTTTAGGAGCCAGGGGGGAAAAGCCAGCCATAGTGAGTTTATCTAGCAACTTGCCAGTATGGGCATCCTGGAGGAGAACGCTGTTGTTATCGTTTCCCGTGAGCAGGATTTTTCCGTTAGGGCTGAATAGAGCACTATGCCATCCGCCTACATCATCGAGGTGCTGATAGATGGCGCTTTCAGCTTGAAGGTTCCAGAGCATAATGGTTCCACTTTTGCTGCCGCTCGCAAGTATCTTACCGTCAGGACTGAAGGCTACACAGGTTTTTGGTTGGGCATCACCTGAGAGGAATACAGTAGCTTGCCCCGTTATGAGATTCCATATGCCTACGGTTTTATCTAGACTGCTTGTTGCCAGCGCACGCCCGTCAGGACTGAAGGCAAGGGAGGTAATGGCACCCTTGTGCCCTGCAAGCTGAGAACTGATTAATTGGTACGTCGTAGTATGCCAGAAGCGTACCTTTCCATCGATACCCCCGGCAGCTACCCGCTGCCCATCAGGACTGAAAACAACGCTCGTTGCGCCTGCACTATTGGTGAGCGTTGTACTGATTGGCCGAAGTGCTTCGATATGCCATAGCTGAACGCCTGAGTGACTGCTAGTTGCCAGGAGTGTGTCACCTGGACTGAATGCCAGGCCATTCACGTCATCCTGAACGGTAAAAGGATCTCCAACGGGCTGCTTCGATTGCATGTTCCATATAGCAATAGATGTTGCACTACAAGGAGGCATAGAAGTATGAGATGCTGTATCGTTCTGATTGCAACGACCAACGGCGACGAACTTCCCATCTGAGCTAATAGCAACAGTTGTGTTGAATAGATGCGGCATTGCTCCTGCCAATTGGACACGGCCGCCTGTCTGAAGATCCCACTGCCATACTCCATCAGTATAGGAAGTAACGAGTGTAGCATTGTTTGGGCTAAATGCAGCATTGCCAACTTGCCCTGGGTTTCCTTGCAGGTGAACAGGCTGTCCTCTCCTTGCGCGTGTGTCCCAGCGAAAGATGGTGTAGTCGTCAGAAGAGAACAATATACGACCATCAGGACTGAATGTCAGAGTTCCTATATCATTCGCTTCACCATGCAGTACGGTAACAATTTGTGGATTTCGCTCTAATGCATTCCGAAGGATATCTCGTGCCTCGAACGTATTATATGTTTGATATGCTTCGACACCGAGCAGAAGCGCTCGGTCTAGTTCACTCTGTTCCAGGGCATTACTAGCCCTGGCTGCTAGTTCACGTGAACGAGCAATCTGTGCCTCAATGACCGCGGTTTGCCTTGCCTGCATAGCGATTTGTGTCTCCTGCTCAGCACGTTGCCGCTGGGCTTCAGCTCGCAGAAAACTGAATCCAGCCACGGAGCCTAACACAATCACTATCAAGGAAAAGAAAGAAAGAGCCGTGATAAGAATACGTTGCCGACTCACGACCCGGCGTTGCAGGTTCAGTTCTCGTGCCTGCCGGTTCTGTTCCAGCTCTTCCTGTTGCTGGCGCTCTGTGGCACTAGTCTGGAGAAATGCCATCTCATCTGCACTCGGCACATTGCGCTGGGCCCACGCTTGTGCTTCGGTGAGTTGCCCCCCCCGATACAGGCGATCCGCTGGTTTCTCATGTCGTACCCATGCTTCAACGTCCTCACTAATGGTCTGTTGCAGGCGAATATCCTCCCGTGCCTCGCGCAGCCAAGCTGAGAGGCGTGCCCACTCTCGGATCAACGCCTCATGGCTTACCTCAAGCGTGGTTCTTCCAGCAACCTCGTTCGTCATCAGCAGGCGCGCTGCGATGAAGGCATCAGATGTCTCTTGCAACAGATGGGTCTGAGAGGCATCAGTGAGCGCGAACTCCGAGAGCGATGCACGGCGGCGGGTGGTGTCCTGTTCCGTCACGCCGGGATCGATCAGGCGCACAAACAAGGCACGGGCCAGCCTGCAATGCTCTTCCGAAGGCAGCGCTACATAGGTTTTTTCGGCATGTTGCGACAGGGCACCCTTCACCCCGCCGAGCTCGCGATAGGCCGACAGCGTCAAGCAGTGGTTACTGCGTCGCTCGAACAACTGCTCCAAGGTGAACTGTAAGAGCGGTAAGGCTCCGACCTGTCCTCGCATCTCAAAGAGCAGATCTCCTACCAGGTCCCCCTCGAAGGTCAGTTGGACATCTGGCAACTGAGCAGGCCGTTCGATTACCCTGCGCAAGTCCTCACTCTCCATCGGTAAAACAGAGATGTGGTGTGCGTCAATCATTTGGTAGAACTCAGGATACTGCATGAGACGATCATAAAAATCTGCACGCAGCGTGAGCACGGCCAGTACAGGACCACGTGGCTCCGTAACCGCTGTGACTAGCAGATCCAAGAAATGCTGCCGTTCCTCTTCAGAGGTCGCCAGCGTAAACAGTTCCTCGAACTGGTCCACGACGAGAACGACCTTCCTCTGTGAAGCCTGCATGAGCTGACAAGCGAGCAGATGAAGGGCACGCACCGAGTCAGAGGCGAAATCCTCGCGCAGTGAGAGCACGCTCCTGGCGGGAAACTGCTGTGCAAGTGAGACTGCAAGAGCTTCGAGAGGATGCACTCCCGGAAACACAGGATCAAGGTAGATCCACTCTTCGCTGTCAAAGATGCCACCAGATTGCAGACACGGAAGCAAACCCGCCATCACCGCACTCGATTTGCCCGACCCACTTGGCCCAATGACTGGCAGCAGACGGATCTGCTGGCTTCCCTTCTTTTCGAAGGTGAGCATGGTTTCTACGGTCGTCGCTAGCTCATCAATCAAGGATTCTCGTCCAAAGAAGTCGCCTGCATCGTTACGGGTGAAGGCGTGCAGTCCTTTGTAGGGATTGCGTGGCTCCGTATTGGGTTCGGGATGCACGAGAGAAGGCAAGAGAGTCACCCCTTGCCTCAAACGCATCAGAACTGTGGTTCGAGCCGCCTCATAGCGCTCGCCTCGTGCATCAATCACCTCTTGCACCCGCCATTTCCCTGGGTTAGATGCCCTCCAATTCTCGCCTCTTGCCCAGATCACCAGGATTGGTCGCTGATAGTCTGCTGCCAGAGCAAGCTGGGCTTTGACGAGACGGGAGGTAGGGACATCAGGGGAGGCAATCAGAATGACCGCAGATGCAGCGCGCATAGCATTGCGTGTCTCATCCTGGCTCAGATCACGGGTGTTCTGCCCCTTTTCCAGGCTCCATAGGAGGACGCCACGGGGAGCCATATCTTGACGCAACTGTTCGACAAATGCCTGATCTTCGGGTGAGTACGCCACGAAGACCCACTGGCGCATGGCTTCGACGACACGCTGAATCTCCCTGGTGATCTCGTGCCAGATGTCATCCTGGTCCGTCCAGGTCGTGATCGCTTTTTGCTCTCTTGGCAGCATCTGCAGTGTCTGCAAATCCGTTTCTTCCCAATTGGCAGCACGGACAAGGATCGGAATGACAATCGCCTCACCAGTCTGGTGTCTTTGGAGTGCGACCTGTATCATATGCGCACCCGACTCGGAAGCCAAAAAATCGGCACTGACGAGCAATACCAGCAGGTGAGCCGTATGCAGGTGCGCCTCACGTTCCGGTTCCCATTCCGTGCCCGCTGGGATCTGTTGATCATCCCAGGTGTGTATCCAGCCATTGCGTTTGAGGGGGCCGAGGTGGACATCAAGAGCTTTGCTAAAGGCGAGATCTACCGGATCATAGCAATAGTAGACAGAAAGAGGTGGTGGCGAGAGAGAAGCCATAGGATCACACTCCTCAATCAGGCTAACAACGTTCATCCTTCCTGGTATTCGATGATAAGGTTGTATACATATATTTCGATAGATATTATACAATATTTCTGCAAAGATAAATAAAAGGCATATCGACAAAGAAAAAATCTTCTTGGGGGCCCAATGCCCACATGATGCGCAACGAGATGGTGCGCCACATCAGCTGCAGAAAGTGAGTGGGATGCGTCAGAACTGAGGACAAGACCCCAAGAAGGGCTTCCTCCATCATGTGAGAGACTGGTGATCAGACCACGATTTTGAGGAGGAGTGTCCCATGAACTGCCCATCCTGTCTGTCAGTGACCACGAAGCAACAGAGCAAAAAGACTTCACTTGGCTATCGAGCCTTCCGCTGTTCAGTATGCCACCACACTTTTAATGAACGCACCAACACTCCCCGACATATGCACTCTTATCAAGAAGCGCTGGCCACTGCCGAAGAATCTATCCGTCTGGCACCTCACGACCCCGACAACTGGTTACGCAAGGCCGAGGCGCTCAAGAAGTTGAAGCGTCGCAAAGAGGCGCGTGCGATTGAGGCTGAGGCAACACAACTGCGCAAAAACAAAACGTGTTAGACCGACCACAATCCGGTATTGTCAACGTAATGCAATGACGAGTTTATTTTTTCGTAAAAGTGCGGAAGAGAGGCGTTTTTTGGGACTCTTTCAGCGAAGAATCACCATGAAAGAGCCCCAAAAAGCCTCTGAGTGGGGAAAACGTATCAAGAGAAATGAAGAAGTTGACAATGCCAGCCAGTACAGCACCCCTGTTGACGAAGGAGCTCACACAGCTTCGAGGTGAGAAGCACCTGCCTTCTCGAACTTGCGAGCACTTTTGTCGGACTGTGCACGCTGAGGCAGGTGTTTGTCAGAAAAGAAGGCAGGTGTCCGTTGAAGAGGGTTGGTGAGAGAGTACATCGCTTTTCTCGCGTATTAGTGTTCCTTGATTCGTGTGAAGCAGCCTTTCAGGCGCCGGAGGAGAGACGGGTGAGAAGGTTGAGTGGAAGCAAGAATCGAAAATTACAAAGTTGGCTATAGTATATATAAAGCTACTGTATATCTACCATCATAAAACGGCCTGAGAAGTCATTTTAAGAGGAGCGACCGAAGGAAAAAGAGCGGGAGACGGGGCTCGAACCCGCGACAGCCTGCTTGGAAGGCAGGAACTTACAAAATCACCGCTCGCTTATTGTGAGCTGGCTCTGTGGGCTGTTTTATAGATACTACATCCTATATGAGCGAGCCGGACAAAGGTGTTCACAAGTGATTTGGCGCTAGACAACCTGCCTTTCCTAGCCAGCAAACACCTGCCTTCATGGAGCGGAGACAACCTGCTTCCTGGTTCCTTCCTTATGAGCTACCGGGAGCTGCCCGTCCGGCTTCCTACCTTGTTCAGGGAAAACTTGCGAGCGCGCAGGTACACTTACTAGCGAGTACCACTGGATCATTGCTTACGTATGTTTCTGTGTTGCATAGGCATCATCTTTGCTCCGCTACGGGGATCTCGATGATGCGCGTAAAAGGAGATAAGAAAATCATGGGTTTGAGGACGATGGGCAACAACGTATCTCTAGCAAACGTTGAGAAGTCAACCAGACCAGGCAAACGTACAAGCAAAAAAGGCTCACCCGTTACAGAAGAACGCGCAAAAGCACAACGGGCCAAGCTGGATGCTCAGGCAGAGGCCCGCCAAAGGGAGGAAGAGAAGGAGGCTGCCGCCCGTACAACGCAAAGCAAGAAAACGGCACGCCAGGAGATCCAGGCCAAACGGCGGGTAATCGAAACCTTGATTGAAGCCTACATTCAGGATCATATTGGCGGCAATCATAGCGCGAAAACCCTGGAGTGGCACCAGACTGCGCTCGGCTTGCTGCGTCTGTTCCTGCAAGAGGAATCCGATATTACCCTGATCGATGATGTGGAATCCGACGACATCAGCGCCTGGTTCGCTCACATGCGCAAAAGCCCAGGTACCCATGGAAAAATCCGTAGCGAGCGAACGATTCAGACCTATGCTCGTTCCGCGCGGGCCTTCTTCCACTGGCTCGTGCGTCGTGGCACCTTGGAGATCAATCCGTTTGATCAGGTGGTGTTTCCCAAAGTGGGTCGGCCACTCATCCAGACCATCACCACTGACGAGTTTGAAAAGCTCTTGCTGGCGTGTGCCCCTCCTAATGAGACGAGCCCGTTCGCTGAGCGCGCTGCGGTGCGTAATCGGGCCATTCTCTGGCTCCTTTATGATACGGGTATCCGTGTCTCCGAACTTATTCATCTGCGTCTGGGCGATGTGGATCGCAAAAAGGGGGTGGTGACAGTGTTGGGAAAGGGATCAAAGGAGCGACGTATTGCACTTGGCCAAAACTGTTTGCGTAATCTCTCCTACTACCTGGACAAACATCGTCCCAATGCGGAGGAGCTCGCGGATTGGGGAAGTGCTGAAGAGGATCACGTGTTTCTCTCGGAAACGCGCCAGCCACTGACCAAAAATGGGATGGAGATGCTCTTCAAGCGACTCAAGGAACGTGCAGGCATTACAGGCAAGCGGATTAGCCCTCACATTCTCCGGCACACGTTCGCGATTAACTACCTGGTAAAAAGTAACGATCCCTTTAGCTTGCAAGAATTATTGGGACATGAAGACCTGACGACAGTCCAAAACTACATGCATATGAATGATACCATCCTCCAGGAGCAAAAACGCAAATACAGCCCTGGCGATCACCTTCCAACCCGCATGCCTGGGCCACGAGAGACGAGGCGAAAAGGTTATGCAACCAAAGAGCAATCAAGGAGCAACCGTCGTGTGAACGAGTTGGAGGCTTCTGCGCAAAAGCAAGGGGAAGGAGCGCCTCCGTCGAGACGCAAATAGGAGTGACCAGGAGCACACGACGATGAAGCCGTGAGCGCTCGTTGCTTGTCTGCCGTCAGAGAAAACATGAAAACCCCTTCACACTGTCGTGAAGGGGTTTTCCTCTTGATTGACATCTCTCCATTTAGAGAAGCAGTGCCTCTAGCCACTCAGTGAACTCTGTGAGCTTCATGTGACGTGGCGTTTCTGAGTGGTCAAAAGGATCGCTCACCACGACCTGTCGTAATTCCGCAAGCGTGTATACGTGGCTGTACATGCCATACAGCAAGTCGAGAAAACGCTCTACATCGTCGTTGGTATACCCTGCTGGACACGAACCATAAGCTTTAAGAAGCCGTTTTCGCCTGGCAGGAGAAATGTCCCCGTCTTGAGCCATTGGTTGCATCTCCTCCTTCTAAAGAGAGGTCCTGGTTATGAACACTCGTTCTCTATCGTAGCAGAGTATGCCTGAAACGGTTGTGACAGGAAGGGGCTGGCCATGGGAAATTCCTGAAAAAGAGGAAAGTAGACCAGAACAACAGGGAAGGGAACCAGAAAAGTGCGATGCCTTGTTCTTAAATCGTTTGCTTACTTTCATCTCGTTGCGCAACCTGTGGGCCAATGGCGTTCAAACCACAACGATTGCGTGATTTCAGGCCACGATTTTGCTTGGGTCTCGGTCAGGAAGCGCATCCACCGTATTGAACAATGCATCTCTGGCTCTCAGAAAACAGTCATAGATCTCGTGACGAAACGGTCTCACTCTGTTACTGTTCACCTGAGTAAATTTCTCTTGTTGTTTGATTACCAGAACTTTACTCATTCAGGCCGCTCTCCAACCTTGCGGAGGGCCTTTTGTCTGATGTAGTTTAAACGCTGATTATCTTATTTTTAAATATGATAATTTACCATCGTTTTAATAAATATGATAAGAAAATACACTAAGCGCATGAAAGATGTGTTTCCGCTCCCGCAAATTCCTGGTTATGTGGATATCAGGGAGGCCGCCAGGATATTAGGAGTTGCAGAGAGCAGCGTGTATCGCTACGTGCAATCTGGTCGCATCTCTGCCTATCAGGCAGGGCGTAATATTATGGTGGAAGAAGAAGCACTCAAGCAATTTAAACCAGGCAATACTGGGCGTCCACGGAAAAGGAACGCTCCCTGGCGTACTTCTCCTGAAACAAGTTCATTTGTCGTCACATATATTCATGTACATGTGATGCAAGGCAAGCAAGAAGACGTAAAGAAGATCCTATGGAAATTCAGACAGGAAGATCGCTACTCCTTCCCCGGCACGGTGGTTCGTTATATCAGCTTAGACGACACTTCTCCCGTATCAGTGACGATTCAGCTTGTCTGGAAAAAGAGTGATATGCCTGACGATGAGGCACGCAAGCGAGAGCTAGCAGCATTTCAGCATGATCTGGAAGATGTATTGGATTGGGGCACTGCACACTATACCGATGGTACAGTCCTTCTCCATACGTAGCATTTGAACTTCCTATCATCGTCATTTATTTACTGTTTTTGCATGTTCCTACCTAATGCCCTATATTTTGGGAGGTGTCTATGGTATTCAACATTCACCAGCGGGTATTCGATAAAGATGGCATGCAACTTGAGGACAAAGCCAGAGAGTATCAGGATCAACTGCTCAAGTTGTTCGAGCAATCACCCGAATGGCAGCAGTTCTGGAACGAAGAGCGTTCAACTGGTTGGGCCGGTATGATGATTGATTTTGGCTTGAACTATCTTAGCGTGACGCCACCACAGATGTCTCCCGATCATCTGCGCGAAATCCTGTTCGATATCTTCCCGCGCAAAGTCAGCGCTCCTGCTGATGACGCTCCGGATGTGATCGATGAGTTACAGGCTTTCTGGAAATTCCTGCAGCGCGAGTTCCATCTGGAGAATGCTGCCGCCTGTCTCACCGTATTGGACGAGAAGGCTGTCCGCAGACTGAAAAAGGAAATGGGCGATCCAGCTAACTTCGGAATCGCCAAATCATTCATAACGATGGGAATGCAGAGAGGCTTCGATATGAGCAGCGAAGAGGGCATCAATGAGTGGATGAAAACCTATAATGCTGAAATAGCGGCGAACACCGCTCCGCGTATTCCCTTACCCGGCGAACAGAACGAGAATGCTCAACAGTTCCGCTCTCGTTTGAAACGTGTGAGCGGAAAAGGGCGCAAGAAGAACCGTAAGAGGAAATAGGAGCACTACTCGCCCGGTATAATGATAAAAAAAGGGTTATGCACACTTAACTTTCGGTTTTTCTCGCTTCCTTTATAGTGATATTGTTCCCTATATTTCGCACGCTATTTCATACGCATGTATCAATCTTTCATCGCCAATATGGACATTTATCTGAAAGGGTGTTGCTGTGGCATCACTATCTGAGCAAGAGACGCGCTGGAGAACTGTGGGTCCTTATGTATCAACATTAGCCTCAAAGGCCGCCTTGTTAGAAGAGATCAGGCTATTTCTTGTTACCTATGATCACTATCATGCCCTGGATCTCACCTTCAAAGCACTTTTAGATACTGTTCTCCCACAACGCTCACGAACTACACGCTCCATCATCGTAAAAATCATCAAGTCGCGTCTGGTGGACTGGAACCCTCCTGATTGGGTGCTACAAGATCTTATTTCGTTCGCTCGTGAGCCGAACCTTGATGCTCTACGTGCTGCCCTCCTCTTGCATGTTCCACGTCAGGATCATGTACTCTACGATTTTGTACAGCAGATTATTGTGCCCCATTATGAAAAAGGTGAGAGCAGAGTGTTTCTCTCGGATGTTCAGACGTTTCTCGATGCTTCTCTGGAAGAACACCCAGAGATCTTGCAGTGGAGCTTTGAAACGCGCCTGCGTCAGGTGCGAGGCCTCCTTGCCACATTACGTGATTATGGTTTGCTCAAAGGTGATGTCAACAAATCTATTGCACTACCAGCGATTCCATATAAAGTTATCTACCATCTCATCCGATTATTAAAAGCTGAGGGCGTTCCTCAAGAGCAGATCGCATATCACCCGGACTGGCAACTCTGGCTCTGGCAACCCGCACAGGCGAAAGCTGGCATTACGGCCTTTCTCAAACAGGAGCAGATCGCATGATGAGTACAGATCTCCAACAGCGACTTGACTATCTCGTCGAGAGACTGCGCTCCACCTATGATGGCATTGGGCATAGTAGCGGGCGTCCCTATGTCTATTTTGTGTATCATCCCTCGCTTGAGAGCCAGACGTGCCGCCTCGTCGAGGATCAACTCCGCACTGATGCACATTTGACCTTTCACCATATTGATGTATTACACCTCACTATTGAGAGCCTCGCGGGACAGGAGGAGCAACGCGAAGCTTTGCTGAACGATCCCAAAAAGACCAATAGTGCTACTGGCATCGTGCGTCTATGGGCTCGTCGTACCACGACTGCTATCCATACGTGTTTAGAAAATACAAAAGAGCATGAGCGCCCTGTTGTTGTTTTGCGAGGACTTGCTGCGCTTCATCCTCTGAGTAATCCCACAACATTTATGGAGTTTATCGCTGAAAAAGAGCCTCGCAATCCTGGAACAGGCTCTATTGTGCCTATTGTTCTCTTGATCCCTGGTACGCGGCTACCACAGACCAGCCACGTTTATCTCTTTCTTGATCAACCACGCTTTCGGCTCAATTTCTATCGGGGAGAGGAGCTCTAATGCTGATTCGTGATACCTTCGCTACGAAAATTCAGGAGCGCATCGAACCAGTTGTGAAAGTCGCTGAACGTCGCTCCACTATTTTGTTGAACGAGCTGCAAAATCTTGTTATCACTCCTCAGTGGGAGCGCTACCTCCATCAGATACTACAGGAATATACTGACACTTTTGAAAATGAGGAAGAACAAGGCATCGGCATCTGGATCAGTGGCTTCTTCGGTTCCGGCAAATCACTCCTCATGAAGGTGCTTGGCATCCTTCTTGAAGGGGACGAACTGGAAGGTCAGTCCGTTCACGATATTTTTCTCAGTCGTCTTCCCCGCGAAAGCCTTGAATTATCTGATATCAGGCGCTTCCTGGTACTTTGTCAGCGACGTATTACGTGCTCTGCGATTGGTGGCAACGTGCACGCCCAGTTGACCGATGCCAATGATACGCTCACACTGATTACGTTCAGGCTCTTCGCTAAGGCTCGTGGCTATACCCATATCTGGCCCTTTGCCTGGGCTGTCGAGTATCAGCTCGATTCACGCGGTCTTCTAGCGGAGTTTCACCGCATCGCCAGCGAATTATGTCATACGGATTGGGACGAAATCGCTGACGACGCGGAATTCTATAGCGCTCAACTGTATGAGGCTGCGGCTACCGTTCTCCCTGATCACTTCCGTAATCCTGCCGCCGTTGAGCAGGCAACCGATAATGCACGCGGTATCACTCCCGAAATGCTGATCGAACGCCTGAGACGCTGGTGCAAAGAGAAAGATACGGCTGGCAAACGACACAAAGTCCTTCTCCAACTTGACGAATTGGGTCAATGGATACAGGGCGGAACTGACGTGACCGGCAGAATTATGCAGGTTCAGGCACTCATCGAATCAGCTTCAACATTTGGTGCAGGACGCATATGGATCGCAGTCACTGCTCATGGTGATATTCAAGCACTCAAGCAGAACGTACAACAAGAATATTATGCCAAGATTAATCAGCGTTTCATGCTTAAGTGTAAATTATCCAATGAAGATATTAATACCGTCGTTCAGCAACGTCTGCTGCGTAAAACGATCCCCGCTGCCAGTCAGTTGCGTGAGCGTTTTCAGCAAGAGAGCGGCGAATTATATGATCTGGGTGCACTGAAAGAGACGCAGCGCGTTTACCCGCTACCTGATGCTGAAAACTTTGCCCTGCATTATCCCTATATGCCCTGGACGGTTGCCGTCATTCCCGATGTCACCAAGGGAATTGCTCAGACTGCCGGGCGTGGTGAGGAATTAACCGGTGCAAGTCGAACCATGATAGCGGTCGTGCAAGGTGGCATTTTAGAAACAAAAGGCTTCCTCGACAACCCTGTTGGTACGTTGATCTGCCTCGCCGATCTCTATAATCAGTTTGCCGGTGATGTCCCTATAGAGACCAAAACAGATCTCAGCCGCGTACGCGATACAGTAGAGGGCGGCAATGGCTTTACCACAAAAGTAGCCTATGCGCTCTATCTGCTCGGACAGGCCAGTTATATCTCCTGTACCCTCGACAATGTCGTTCGCGCGCTCGTCACTTCAATGAATGACAATATCGCCGTCCTGCGTCCACAGGTCAAAGCAGAGTTGGATCGCCTGGTGAAAGCAGGCTACGCGAAACATGTTGGTGAGAGCTATATTTTCCTGAGTGCTCAGCAACGCAGCTTTCAAGAGAAAGTCCAGGCAAAGCAGGAGGAACTTCTTCATCGCACCAATGACCTAATCATGAAGCTGAAGGAAAGAGACCTGGCTCCCAGTGACGATGCCCTGCGCTTTGACCAGGTGCCGATATCAGGGATGGCCGGGCGCATGAAACTGTTGCGCTTGATGCTCGATGGCAGCGTGATACGTAATCAATCTGAACACGTCACTATTCAGGTATACAGCCCATTGCAACAGATTATCGCACCTGAGATCGGCAACGATGAAGAGATGAAACAACGTTCGCGGCAGGAGCAAAATAGTTTTTTTCTGCGCATGGATAAAGTGCCGGAACTGCGACACGCTCTTGCACAAGCGGCTGCCACGGAGGAAATCGCCGACCAGGTTATGAATGGTGGGTCGACCAGTGACCCGGAATATGAGGTCGCAAAGCAGGCCAGAAGTCACGATGTCGTCGAATATAAACGCGATATCCGCCACTATCTTGCCAGGGCCATCAGAAATGGGATTATCTTTTTCTATGGTACGGCCTATTATCCTACCGATGGGGACAATGCCAGCGCGGTGATACGCAACTCGCTCAGTCAACTATTGCCGCAGATTTATCCGCGCTTTAGCGATCTCCCTCATCACATCCGCGACGATGCGCGTGCCGTGAAAGATGCGCTCAACAATGTGACCTCCAACGGCGATCTTGTTGCCCTTAAGGTCTATAAGGCTGATGGCACGCTCAATGAAGGCAATCCGTTGCTCAGTACCTTGCGCTCACGCATTCCGCTGGCTGGTGATGATATGGGTATGGTTACTGCCGAGCAATTGCAGTTTGATCTGGAGAAGCCACCATTTGGCTGGGATGGCAACTGTGTGAAAGTTGGTCTTGCACTCCTGCTACGCACCTCCGCCTGCCAGTTGGTTGAAAACGGCAACATCCATACCGACCCCAGTAGCCCCACCGTTCTCAATCTGCTCACCAAAGCGCAACCCTATAAAACGGTGCGCGTCCAGGGCATCCGTACGGAGATCGGCATCAAAGAACTCCAGGAAATTCGCGGCTATATCGAGACGATTTTCGGTGTGAAGCCCGCTCTTGTAACAGCTATTATGAACGATAAGCTCAAAGAGCAATTGCAGACCTTGCAAAAACAGGCCCATGACATAGAAATCTGGGCAAATACTGCCGTCTGCTCCCTGCCATTGCAGTTTGAGTCTGGTAAGAGTCTCACACAGGAACTATTAGACAGCAATGCTCCCAATGTACGTTTGCCACATTTTATGCGCGAGTGGGAAACACTGCTGGAGTATGCCACGCTTCTGCGTACCCTTGGGCGTTTTAGAAACGAACACGGCACAGAATTCGTCAATGTGCGCAGCTTCTTTAACAACATGGTCAACGTCGATAACCCGCCCGATGAGGTGCGCAATTTTGTCCAGAGCTGGCGCGTGCTCGAAAAAGAGCGCACATGTACCGATCCCGTGCGCTGGAGTGAGCTGATGCTGGCATATCATACCGCGCAACAGGCGTTGACGAACCAGATACAGACGCTACAGCAGGAAGCACAGAAAGAACTGGGAGAGCTTGAAGCCTCATTACCAAAAAGAGTGGAAGAGGCCGGAATTCCAGCCGGCGATGTGGATACCGCAATCACAGAATTGCATACGCTGTTACGTCCGGCACGAGATCGCATTGAGCGAGCAGCTCCCACAATTGCTGAAGCCAGGATCATGAAAACGGCTATGATAAGCAACCGCATGGACGTATCGAAAAAAGTGATGGAGATACGCGCACGTTATCAGACCTCAGAAGAGCCGTCCGCTCAGCCTGAAGAGGTCTACATGAGCTGGCGTAACATACTGGGGCAACGGCGCATCATGTCACCTGATGATCTGAAACCCATCATCGAGTCCTTGCAACGCCATGTCTATACCGAACTGGAACAACATCATATTGTCATTATCGAGTAATACCCGAAATATCATGGAGGGGCCGCGTTTACGACGCCTCCGTGCAGGGGCCAGACGTATCGCGCCTTTGCACCTGAATCGCCCCGCCGATTGATCGCACATAGAAAGAATGATAGATGAGCATGCAGAAACGACACAAAGACCTACTCCGCGCTCTTGTACGCGAACTGCGCCACAAACTGGTGGGCAACATCTCACCAATCGATGGTCAAATAGAACGCGGTAACCTGGATCGCGAACTGGAGCGCATGGGAATAGCCCCCGACGGAACCATCAAACCTGTTGACACACTCATCCACACCCTCTATCCCTCCGACACCCTTTATCCTTCCGACACTCTCTATCCCTCCGACACCCACGAACACTACACCCACGAATACTACGCCCACCGCGTCGCCGCAGCACAACTCTCCCCAATCCCCATCTCACAACGACCTGCTGTACGCACCGAGATCATCGAACGCGCCACCTACACCTGGATCAATCGTTTGCTCGCACTACGCGCAATGGAGGTACGCGGCCTGATTGACAACACCCTACGCGGCGACGAAGCATACGGTGGCATCTCCGAAAAACTATTCCTTGTACGCGATACCCAACCCAAACGTGCAGCAGGCGCAGACGGCGGCTGTTGGGCCGTCGTTGAAGATGCATGCAATGAACAGGCTCAATCCCTGCCCGGCCTGTTCGCGCTCAACGATCCTGCCGCAGCATTGCGTCCCAGTGAGGGAGTCCTTCTCCAGTGTATTACACTGGTCGGCGGCGACCTGCCAGGTTTTAGCGTTGAGGAAGCCGATGGCGCGTTTAAAGATCCCGATGCCATCGGCTGGGCCTACCAGTTCTACCAGGAAGAGAGCAAAGCCCTGATCTATGCGAAACTGGGCAATGGCGGGAAAGCTGCATCCCGTGCGGAGATTGCCGCCGCGACCCAGCTTTTTACCGAACCCTATATGGTGCAATGGCTCCTGCAAAACAGCCTGGGACGCAGCTACCATGAGATCAATCCACATAGCGCTCTCCCCGAGACCTGGCCCTATTATGTGAAGCCGGAGAAGCTGGATACCTCCACGCACTTCACCCTTGCCAGCCTGACCTTGCTCGATCCCTGTGTTGGCAGCGGCCACTTCCTGCGGGCCGCCTTCGATATGTTCGTAGCCATGTATCGCGAACAGTTTCCCACCTGGAACGCCCACGAAATCGCTGATCAGATCCTGACCAATCACCTCTATGGCATCGACCTGGACCCACGCGCAGCCCAACTGACCGCGCTCACTCTCTATCTGCGAGCCTGGGAGTTGGTACGCGACGAACGCCAGCAGCAATACCTTCCCGGCGGTAGCTATACACCCCCACCGATGAATATTGCAACCACGCCTACCAATCTCAATAAGGGAGCACTGGAGCGGCATTTACAGCGTCACCCGCAAGATCGTCTATTCGAGCCACTCATCAAAGAGATCTTTGACGGCCTGGAGCAAGCCGAACTCCTGGGCAGCTTGCTCCGACCACGCGAATATCTGAATAACGCCATCGCCGCCTTGCAGCAACAAGAGGCTACGCAACGCAATCTTTTCGATCCCGACATGGACGAACTACGTATCAAAATAGCAGAGCTAGCGAAGAGTGATCCAGAAGGACTGAAGAAACTGGCACTCCAACGTGTCATCGACAGCTTCAAATCTGAAGCAGGCAACATCGATGATGTGAGTGCTATGTTGTTTGGGCGCGAGGCTGAGCAAGGCGTACATTTGATGCAATTGCTTGATCGACAGTATTCAGTGGTGGTCACGAATCCGCCTTATATGGGTAGTAAGAATATGGATTTACCTCTAAAGAGGTATGTGGAGAAGTATTATCCGTCAGGAAAACGCGATCTTTGTGCAGTCTTTATATTACGCAGCCGAGAATTATGCAATAACTTTGGACGAGTTGCAATGGTAACTACACATAGCTGGATGTTTCTACGTAGTTACGCTAATTTAAGGGCACTCCCTCAAGAGCAATTACTAGATGCAGAAAATAAAGGAGATTTTAAAGGTATCCTGAGAGAAACCTGCATTGAAGCATTAGCACATTTAGGAAGATACGCTTTTTCAGAGATAGATGTACCGGGAACTCCCCTCCTTTTTATATCAAAAAGCACACCGCCAACACCACAACATAAACTATGGGCCTGCCGACTAACGGCACGTAGACCAGCAGAAGAGCAAGCAAATCTACTTCTAAAAAGCACAAAATATACTAAATCATCGGATACAATCTACACTCCTTATCAAGTACCATTCTTACTAATCCCTGAAGCGCCTGTTGTGTATTGGTTAAGAGATCGATTTTTTGAATTACTCCGCTTTCAAAAACATTTGCGGAATATTGCTGAAATACGACAAGGTCTGGCCACAGCCGATAATGATCGTTTTACTCGTTGCTTATGGGAGATAAATTTTTTGGGTAAAATGCAGCAAGACAAGCCCACTTCAGGACGCTGGTTTTGGTTTGCAAAAGGTGGTGGTTACTGTAAATGGATAGGCATGGAATGGCTTTGTATTGATTGGGAACACAAAGGCCGCAGAATCCGCGCTTTTCCAAACAGTGTTATCAGATCACCAGAATTCTACTTTGAGCCTGGATTAACATATACATTGATGGCGAGAGGCAGTTTTGCAGCCCGCATACTTGATAATGCAATTTTCGACGTTGCTGGCATCTCGATTTTTCCTAAAGGCACGATATCAGCCCCTTATTTGGCAGCCCTTACCGCAGCAAGAGTTGCATCTTATCTTCTTCGTGTAACGACACAAGATATCAAGTTTCACGCTGGTTACGTTGCTAATTTACCTTTAAATGAGGATGTTCCTGTAGAGCTTATTGGAATAATAGGCAGCCTCTGTATTGAACTAAAGCAAGAATTAATCTCTCACAATCTCATAGAGAGAAGATTTGAAAACACCTCATATACTCATTTTTATGCAATTCAAGCGGTGCTTCATTCGCTAGAAGGTCTAAACGAGCAGGAAGTCAACAATTTCTACCAACTCAGTGCAAATGATATAAAAGCTGTGCTAGGTGAAACAGGCACTTCCGCTGGTTGGTATCCCCTCATTACTAGCTATGATACCGTACCTACACTTACCGACAATATTTACCTACCACCATTACCACAGGAACTCTTCGATTACCTCACCGAACACGAACGTATCAATCCTGACAAAAAAGAACTTACTCGCATTAAAGCCAACCTACGAGCACTTTACGAAGCAGGTCCAGGAGCAAAGAATGTAGAGCAGGAAGAGGTCAACAATGCAGATGAGGAGAGCGAAGAAGCAATTGCATCAGGCGCTCACATCCCCATACCCACCGAGACCTTCCTCGAAGAACTCAGTGTCAAGATGCAGATTCACCCGATCAGCGTCTACTGGCTATTAGAAGAACTGCGCGCCGAAGGAGCACGCTGCCAGCCAGAAGAGCAGCGCATGCTGGAAGATCGTCTCAGTGTACTCATCCTACGCTTGCTCGGACATTGCTGGCCGAAGCAGATCGAAGCAGGCGAACCAGTACCAACATGGGCGGTACGCAACGGCATTATTCCCTTAGTGAATGGTACAGGCAAAAGAACACTGGCCGAGCAACTGAGGGAGCGCCTGCGTGAAGAGGATGGCGACGTAGGAGCGCAGCAAACGGAGGCTCTCCTGGAGGAACTCACCGGGCAGAGCCTGGAAGAATGGTTGCGCCGTAAGTTCTTTCCGCGCCATGTCTCACAAATCAAATATCGCCCGGTCGCATGGCACCTTGTCAGCACGCCTGGGAAAACGACGAACGGCAAAGGGAAAAAGAGTCGTGGCGGAGGAATACAGCGCAAGCCCGCCTTTGAATGCATCCTGTATTATCATGCCTGCACAACCAATGCTCTGGCACGCATTCGCAATGAATATGTCGAGCCGCTCATCCAGGCCGAGCGCGGCAAGGTCGCACAAAACAAAAGTGCGGAGGAAGAAGGGCAACTCTTTGACGCAGAGCGCGTGATTGATGACACGGCATCGGCTATTGCCAGCGAACGCATACGCGAACTCAATGCTTTTGCCGATCGCTTACGTGCTATTGAAGAGCAAGGATTTGCCTGTGATGAGCTACAGAAATTGCTCGCCGACGAACATCTGGATCGCTGGAGCGGCGATGGCTATCTTGGTCCTCTCAATCAGGATGAATTGGTGCGCCAGGAAAAGAGCTGGCACGTTGATATCAATGATGGCGTGCGTGTGAATATCGCGCCGCTGCAACTGGCGGATGTCCTTGCCAGCGATGTGCTTAAGACCGCCGATGCACGCAAAGCCATTGCCGATCGTGCCCGTTGGCGTTCCGACGAGCGGCGCTGGGTACGCGAAGGGAAACTGCCACGCTGCGGCTGGATGGACGACCAGGTACCCGCAAGTTCGGCATGGAATGAGTTGGAGCAACAACGCATTGCCGAGCAACACAAACTAGAGCAGAAGCGCCTGCTGCTCCAGCAAGGAAAACAGATTGACGAGGTGAACGGCGTAGAGGAAGAAGAGGTATTGTAATGAGTCAGACCCTACAACAGCGCATTTATAACTATATCGAAGGCACCCTCTCATATCCTGGGGCGTGGATGGTCTGGTGCGATCCCCGCAACGACTGGGGACCATTGCTGCAGCAGACGGCCAATGCTGAAGGGATGAAGGGCTTTACGTTAATCTCCGTCACAGAGCAAACTGCAGGCGAAATAGGTGGTCCTGTGTGGCGCAGGAAACTGCAGGATCTCATCGACGGAAAGCAACCATTCGTGTTACACATCGTGGCTGCCGCAGACAATCTGGGCTGGCTCTGGGCGCAGGCACTACATGCCGAATGCATTCATACCGCATCGCTGCGTGAACAATTGCGCGACTGGGGATGGCGACCACAAAACATCAGCACAGGCGATGACGAACTGGCAAAACTGGCAAAGCTCTATTTCCATAAAGATCCCGTTGAATGGGGCGGTGGAGGATTGCAGCCCGATCAAACCATGCTCCTCAACATCCTCGCAGGTGGAGTCATCGCCGAGACCGATGACCATATGATCCTCGACCTCACCATAGAAGCGGCAGGATTGCCTCCACTCGACGAGCTCGACCTGGAACGCTGGCGTACCAACGTGCTTGCCAGATTGCTCATAACGCAGGCACAACACGCCGCCCCGGATATCTATCAGGCTCACGAATACCTGATACCCGCCGAGAAACGCACGTTCGCTCTTGAGTTGCTTGATAAATGGGTTGATAGTGTGCGACTGAGCAAAGGTCTGGCGGAACGCATATTGGAAGCTGACCGTATCATCACGCCCGGCCTATACATGCGCCAGGCGACCATTGAAACCGCAGCGCAAGAAGCAGCCTTCCATTCGCAGGCAGCAGAACGAGCACTCTTCGCCCAGACCTGTACCACGCTCGCTGAAAAAAGTGGCCGCGACCTTCTAGAAGCACTCGCACCCCTGCACGATGCACTCCTAGTCCATGCGCGAGGTTTCTGGGGAGATGAACCTGAAACCCATAGCCCATTTGGAGACAAAGACAGCTATTTACGCAGCCACGTCATTCCCTGGGGAGAGTTGGCCCGCCTGAGTAGCGCCGTCAACACCCTCTTCAAAGCTGCACCACGAGGTATCTGGAATAAGCCTGAAGAGGCATTGCAATGGTATGTTCGCACGGGCTGGCAGGTTGAACAGGCCGGAGAGGAAATCATGCGCCACCTCAAGCGGGCCACAACCGAACTGGTGGACTTGATTACTCCGTTGCGCAACGCCTATCACAGTCGCTGGGAAGAATATATGATCCGCTGGTCCGATCTCTGGACCAAAGCAGGATGCCCTGTCCCCGATGTCAGAAGTCAGGGAGAATGGTTACAGGAGCAGCTCAAAGGCAATCGTCCCACAGCGGTCCTCGTCATCGACGCACTGCGCTACGATATCGGCATGGCCTTAAAAGAAAGCATCAACGAGCGCGAAGGAGCCGAGCGAGCGCAGATAGCACACGCGCGTACCGCACTCCCCGCGATCACAGCGTTAGGTATGGGCATGGCGCTCCCGGTCAACGAAAAGGATCTGCATGCAGATATCGTCAACGGGAAATGGCAGCTCTATCATAAAGACTCTTCCTTGAACCTATCGTTAGCAGAGGACAGGCGCGAATGGCTCAAGACCCAGGCGAAAGTAGCACCCGAAGCGCTACTGACCGTCGAAGATATTGAGAAGGGGAACATACCAGAACCGCACGGCAAGCTCAATCGCCTCTTCATCTTCGACAGTCTCATAGACAAGCTCGGCCATGACGAAGAATTAGAGCCACTTGGCACCAGAGAGGTTCGAGAGCGTTATCTACGCGCCATCGAGCATCTGCAAGAAAAGCATTGGCAGCGGGTCGTCATCGTCACCGATCACGGCTTCATCCACTGGTCAGGGACGGCAAGCGAACAACGTGTCTCTCCACCGCTCCCTGAACCAGCCTACACCTCAAGGCGTGCCCTCGCTTATCCGGCAGAGGCAACATTTGAAGGACCACAGGGGTTGGCCCTCGGTGGAAAGTGGCGCATCGCCGTCACCAGTGGAGCGGCCTGCTTCCGCACTTACGGAGGCTTAGGCTTCTTTCATGGTGGAGCATCGCTACAGGAGTGGATCGTTCCCTGCATCAAAATCGAATGGCCTGGAAAAGCCAAACCTCTGGATATCATTATTCAGCCAATCAGCCAGATACTCAGCCAGCGCCCAAAAATTGTGTTAGAGGTCAGACGTGAAAATCTCTTTGGCAACGAAGAGGCCCTTGCGCGGCAGGTAGAAGTACGGATACGAGAAAACCGCCAAAACACCATCATCTTCCGTTCGCAGCCCAAAATGATCACGCCCATGCAAGAAGAGGTGCCAATCATGCTAGAACTGGCCGAAGATGTCGAGGCAGAGCGCAACACACCGCTAACGATAGAAGTGCGCGACACACGCACCGACCAGACCATCGCCACCGCCACAACCGTTCTTATGGTAACTATTGAGAATTGGTAATAGAGGGTTATCCTACACAAGGAATATGGAGGGGGTAGAAGCAACATGCTACAATGGAGTAGACATCATCAGGAGAAACACACCTATGACCATTGGAAAAGCGCCATTTGAACCCGATCAGCTCGACAAGCATCTCTTCGCAGCCTTTCCTGGGCTCGTGATACGCAAAGATTTAACGCAAGAGATCAGAGGAACAAGCAAGGCACCATCGTACGTGATCGAGTTCATGCTAGGGAAATACTGTGCCAACTTATTTGACAACGTTGAGGTACGCGAGGGGCTACGTTACGTGCATGAAGAAGTAGCCAGGTACATTCCGCGCGGAGACGAGACCGAGATTATCAAGGCATCAATTCGCGAACGCTCACCGCATCGTCTCATCGATATGGTCAGGGTCGAGTTGGATCAGAGCCTCAAAGAGGGCGTGTACTGGGCAAGCTTGCTTTCAGCAAATATTCATAAGGTCAACATCTCATCGCAGATCGTCACGAAATACGAACGTTTATTGATGGCAGGAGTCTGGAGCAAAGTTGTTCTCCATTATGACGACGAGATCCGTTATGGGAAAAAAACCTATTCATTTGTCATTTCGCGGCTCGATCCTATTCAGGTTAGCCATGTGGATCTGGAAGAGTACAAAGCCGGGCGCGAAAAGTTCACCAGGGACCAATGGATCGACACGCTTATTCGCACGATGGGATATGAACCGGCGCATCCACGTATCACCCCGCGTGTCAAATTACTTTATCTCGTGCGCATGATTCCGCTGGTAGAAAGCAACTATCACCTGATCGAACTGGGGCCACGCCAGACGGGAAAATCCTTTTGCTTCACCGAATTCAGTCCCTATGGAACATTGCTGGCAGGAGGAGCAGTCACCATCCCCAGGCTCTTCGTCAGCAACACTAATCCACCGCAACCAGGACTGATAACGCAGCGCGATGTGATCGGTTTTGACGAGATCGCGGGCAGTAGTTTCAATGCCGACGACGACAAAAACCTGTACAAGAATTACATGGAGAGCGGACAGATCAATCGTGGCACCATTACCGTCATCGGTGATGCTGGTTTTGTCTTTAACGGCAACATTGAATTCGACCCTCGTACGGGCATGTTAGCCGAACATCTATTTAAACCATTACCACCCACAGTGAGTGACGACACCGCCTTTCACGATCGTTGGGCGGCATATCTCCCTGGCTGGGAACTGCCGAAGCTCACTCCCGATATGTTCACGCCCCATGTTGGTTTCATCCTGGACTATACCAGTGAGATGTTCCATCGTGAGTTGCGCCGTATCAACAGCTACGGCACACTCTGGGAGCGTTGGTTTGAAGCCCCGCTCGGTCAATGGAGTGCTCGTGACCTGCGTAGCATCAACCGCACCTTCTCAGGCATGACGAAACTAATTTTTCCGTCTGGCATTATGGAGAAGGAAGACGCCAGGATGCTATTGGACCTGGCGATAGAGTTGCGGCTGCGTGTTCTCATGCAGCTTCATGCCATGAGTAGTCAGGAGTTTCATACTACAGAATTATCCTATATTGATCGGGTGAGTGGGGAGGTAAAGACGATAAGGATTGTTGGAGAGGGTGACAGGACGGGGGAGGCATTTTGAGGGGGATTTTGCTTATTGTTCATACTCTACTGCACCTAAAGATTTGAGAGTGGCTTTTTGGGTTTCTGTCAATCCCTTTGCATGCGCAATGTTCATCCGTTCGTAAGGTCTGTCGCTTCTCAATGTTTGTATGCAGGTACCAGCTTGCCAATCCCAGAGATTGATTGTTCCATCATAACTGCCACTGGCCAGGGTTTTCCCATTAGGACTGAAGGCTACCGAGTTGACCCAGCGGCTGTGACCTTGCATAGTGGAGAGGCACTTCCCACTGCTCACCTCCCACAACCGCGCCGTCTGATCCCCACTGCCACTGGCCAGGGTCTTCCCGTCTGGACTGAAGGCTACCGACCTGACTCTATCAGTATGGCCTTCTAGGATGGCGAGGCACTTCCCACTGCTCACCTCCCACAACCGCACCGTCTGGTCATTACTGCCACTGGCCAGGATCTTCCCATCAGGACTGAAGGCTACCGTGTTAACTACACTAGTACAGCCTTTCAGAATGGTGAGGCGCTGACTACTGCTCACCTCCCACAGGTATACCATCTGGTCACTACTGCCACTAGCAAGAGTCTTCCCGTCTGGACTAAAAGCCACCGAGTAGACCGCGTCGGTATGGCCTTGCAGGACAGAGAGGCACTTCCCACTGCTCACCTCCCACAACCGCACCGTCTGGTCATTACTGCCACTGGCCAGGATCTTCCCATCAGGACTGAAGGCTACTGACCTGACCCAATCAGTGTGCCCTTGAACAGTTGAGAGTGGGAGACCACTTACACGCCAGAAACGGATCTCACCCGTCGCTGTTCCCGCTGCCAGCAGATCTTCATGTGAGCTAAAGGCCACAGAAAGAATACTTCCGAAGGTATCAGTAAATATCGATGTTCCAAGATCAGCTCGCGCAAAATTGACCTCTGGAAGGGCGGCCCCTTGGAGATAGGCTTGCTTTACCACCAGGTGTGAGAAATCGTAGCCGCGCAGCGTACACCCCATCTGAAGTAACAGATTCAGTACGTTGCCCGCTGCATAACTGGTATGATGATCGTGTTGTGCGCGTAGAGTTGCAAGAATACTCTGGAATCGCTGCTCAAGAGCCCCTTTTTGGAAGCTGACCAGGAGCCGTTGCAGAAGCGGTTGCACAATGAGGCGACGTTGACTCTCCCGAATATAATCTTTGGCCTGTGCCTTCAGCAAGGCATGTTGCTCAAAAAGCTCCAACCGTTCCATCTTGATCTCATCACATACCTGATTCACGAAGCGATCAGTCAAATATTCCATAATGACCGGGTGCAAAGTGACACCGGCAGCACTCGTTTCGATCAGTTGTCGCCTCTGTAGGGAACTCACTGCTTCCTGAAGCTCCCCTTTCGGCATAAAATGAATGATATCCTCTTGCAAAGTGGAGAGCGTAATGGACTCGCGCTCAAGAGCTAACCAGTAAACGATCTCTTCTTCTTGTGCTGATAGCCGCTTGATCTGTTGCTCTAAGACATCACGCACATTACGAAAGAATAGCTCACCGTCCCTGAGAAAAGCCGTGATCGTGCCACCAAAGACCTCGCGAATCTCCTGTGCTACCAGCTTCAATGCCAGTGGATTTCCCCCATAGTGAGTGAAAAGCACGTCCCAATCGTCTTGGGTACCTTGTAAGCCTTTGTCTTTGAGGATGTCCTGCCCATCAGCTGGTTTCAGTCCTCCCAGTTGGAAGGATCTGGTAGCCGCAGCCTCTCCTTCCAACAGTGCCACTTCTGGTGGCTTTTCTCGACTGGTAATAAGCAAGCAACTCTGATGTTTGCTTTCGCCGATGCGCTGGATCAGTCTACCATACCCTTCATATCCTTCTCGATAATGACCGGCCTGATTCCCTTCTTGCAGTATCGACTCGACATTATCCAATATCAACAGGCAGCGATGACTGCGGAAGGATTCAAGCAAAAGCGAGATTTGACGGTCCACTTCTCCTGGCATGGCTGTGTTAGGTTGAAGAGAGAAAAACTGGATGTACTCCTGCAATATACCCTCTAGTCCTACAACCGTAGTTAGCTTCCAATCGTAGATACTGATGAAGAGCAAAATCATCACATGGAGAACGATTGGGAGGAAGCAGATGACCATCGAGGAATTGGAGCAG